>Ga0164305_10000120_pt1 | contig 25166 bp, 25 predicted proteins | sample Whisoiple_237_MG_FD_110215 | JGI IMG/M metagenome (GOLD analysis project Ga0164305, IMG submission 110215) | Soil microbial communities amended with pyrogenic organic matter from upstate New York, USA - Whitman soil sample_237_MG | ecosystem: Environmental > Terrestrial > Soil > Agricultural...
AAAATTGGTCAAATATCTCAGTTGGTTTACCTGTCAATCAAAAGAAAAATATGAGATCGCTTCAAATAAATTGAAATTTAAATGGTAGTATACTCGTTAGTTACCGTTTATCTCTCACTGTTCAACCTTCGTTATTTGAATAGTTAGATATCTATTCAATTACCTCTTTACGAGTACTATCTTTTCATGGGAGGCTATCTTTAAGATAACTAATATGACCGATTGAGAAGCTGGATTAACTTTTCTGTCGATCATAATCAGACCCCGTTCTGGGTAGGCGCATCGTATATCAGAGCCAACAGTAACGAGAAGACATAGCCCGAATCATCGAGTGCATTTAAGTCATGTCTTATTGGCATTAGTAACTGCACCCGGAGGTTCAGTTATTTTGCTTGTGCATAATTGCACAAAAATCATGGTTAAATCAAGTTGTCTAATAATTACCTAAGTAAATGTATACTAAGTCTTATAGTCGTAGCGATTTACTATGGAAAATCACCGCGAAAAAACTTTTTTTTGACTTTAGCCAAATTACAAGTCTGAATTTAAAGTAATAACATCCATAATTCAACTATTTGTTATATGCCTATCATACTGCCCAGCTTTCATCAACAGATAAAAGTGAATTTAGTTCGGCTCTTACCTAATTTGAGTTAGTAATCTAGTGTTTATTTGATTGATAATTCTTGATATGTATGCATGAGTTAATTCCAGCTCGGATGATGTAATTTACTAAAAGTAGCAGAAATACTAACCCAACTTGTGGCAATAAATGTTATAATTTAATAGTATTATTATTTATTAGGATACTATTATTATTGCACTAGTATCCAAGAGCCTGTGTCAGCATTAGTCACTTACCTTTAATATTGGGCCGATAAGCGAGAATGTCAGAATCTAGATGCCTTCGTTATATGAAATTGGTGAGTCAACACATACGCATAAATATTTATCATTACTCTTAGGTAATTTTATTTTGGCTATCTTTATATTATCAGTTATTTCTAAAGATTGGAATTGAAGTTTTGGATTGTCGTTCGAATTAGAACATAGGCTCCACTTTTTTATGGCCGGAGCCAAATAATTCAAGTAAAATAAATAACTTCTAGGATGACATGCAATTAAATTACTTTGTTTATATACAATATCCTTGTATTTCGCGACAATAAGTTTTCCTTCTACATCCATTACAGCGGCGAAGTTCACAAATTTACTAGCTGATATCGCTGCCAGGCAAATTTTGGATAGGAATATTCTTTCCTCCATCTAATTCTGAAAATACAATATCGATATAATAATCAGTTCGAAGGAGTTTTACTATACCTTTTCCAATTAGAATTCTATTATATTATCGATAGAAGCTGTTTAGCATATCTACTTACTATCACTTGATGCAGACGACTGGTGAAAAGTCATTTAATACTTGGACGTAAGCCTACTGTTGTCTCTAGGTTTATGAACTTCCCAGCTCTATAAATAGTAAAACTCACTGGATTTCCCGGAGATTTTGTCTTTTCTAAATAAGATATCATGTCCTCGGAACGGGTAATGTTTTTTCCATCAATTGCGGTTATTATATCCCCACCATGTTTTTTACCATACTGATCTGTGATTGAGGCCTCTATCCCAGCTTTGTCAGCTGAGCCACCTCGCAAGATCGTATCTACAAATATGCCCCTTAAATTTGGTGGTAATTTTCCCACCTGACTTGCCAGATCAGAGGTCAGAGTGGCAACTTTGAGTCCTAGGTAGGGATGCGTATAATTTCCCTTATCGATCAATACTGGAACAATATGTCTGACAATATCTGATGGAACTGCAAAGTTTATTCCTCCAGGTATCCCTCCAAAGGTAACGCCAACTACCTGGCCTTTGATATTAAACAGAGGTCCTCCCGAATTACCAGGGTTAAGTGCTGCATCAGTTTGAAGCACATCAGGAATAGAATATCCCCCCACCGGAGCTTGCACTGCTCGTCCAACTTGACTTACAATACCAGTTGTCATCGTATTGTCCAAGCCATATGGATTACCAATAGCTACCACCTGATCTCCCACTTCAAGTTCTGATGAATTACCTAATACTAGCGGATTAGATAGGAATTGTGACAATTTTTGAGTGTTATTACTATTTGGATTTAGGATCTTTAATACAGCCAAATCGCTATAAGGATCTCGTCCTGTCACATTAGCAGTATATCTATTTCCATCTATTGAGGTGATATCAACTGACTTTGCTTCTCCTACAACATGACTGTTGGTAACTATATGTCCTTGTCTATCATAAACAAACCCTGAGCCTAGTGCTGTTTGGTTTTCAACTCCAGGCTGCTGACTACCAGTCGGATTAGCTGATGGTACCTTACTCGTAATTTGAACGACTGAACCCTCTACTTTTTGGAAAAGCTCGTTAAGCGAAGAAGGATGATCTGAAGTAACTCCGAAAGCCAAGGCAATTTGCTGATGAACTATACAGATCAATACAAATACTGAGAAAAGCAGTATAAACCCTGACTGTGCTTGATAATTATACATTTTTCTGTCTAACAATTCTGCCAGATTATATACGATATTATTGCCATATATTATTGTAAGGAATGATTCCATTTTTGTGCAATATCGCTCGACATACTTGGTACTTATACTATTAGTGTTGTCTTCCGAAGGCTTGATAGATTCTTTGGTTCAATTCAGCATAATTATAGTAAATAATCAAAAAGCTATGTTCATACACCTGGTAAAACTAGGTCTTCTTTTTTCGAGCGAATTGTTAAACAATATCTAGATTATTCCTCGGTTATTCAATTGAAGTATATGAGGGTATGTTCGTGTTCTAAGGTAGAAATTTGTGATTGCTGCGCTACACGTGCCTCTAAATATTTGCTTCCTATACAACTAGCATCTAAGTTGTTACGACTAAATAATCTGATTTTGTAATTTCAGCTTAGAGATCAAATATGTGCCTACGTTCGTGTTGTATTTGACGGATGGTTTATCCTTATTTGCAATGTAACCGATGATGAATGGTTCGTAATTATGTTTTCTCAAGTCCTCAATGATCAAATTTGAGACATTTGGAGATGCTACTATCAAATGACAGCCGTTTGCTGGAATAGTGGAGTTTGAAATCAAATATTCCTTTGTCACGAATTTTGCGATTTCATCATTCATGATTGGGATCTCATTTATGATAATCTCGGAATTAGTCAAAAATGAAAGCTTCTTGACTGCAAGGATCCCCTCGCTGGAAACTGGATAGACAGCCATTATGTGTTCAGATTTGTCGAAATTTGTGCCAAAATCAGGACAATATTTAGAAATTACCCTACCCAACGAGAACTTGGGCTCATTAAGGTTTTTCAGTATATGATCTCTAGCTTTAGTAAGGTCTCCAGGATTGATCCCATTCCGTTCCAGCTGGAACGTGAGATTTGGATCCATTTTTGTTAGCATGAAAAGGCCAAGTGCTGATAGTGATCCAAACTTATTTGAAATTATTAGCTGCATTCCTGTCTCTACCTGATCATAATTCACTGGTAATTCTTTCAATGTATTTGCTATTGCGGTATTACCAAAGAAAAGCCTACCGACTTTGAGCGAGCTATAGTCCTCCATCCCCAAATTATACCTTGATGTAAATGCATCAAGATTTTCTCTTATCCTATCTAACATGACTTCAGATGAGGCGTCATATATCGGAAAAAGCACGAAACCTGAAGTGCATCCGAGAAGATTTAGATGATCAATTGTTTTGACCATCGCAATATTGCTATTAATCTCAGAATCTAGGTTCAATGTTGGATCAATAACTTGAGCTGCAGAATTGCTTGCCGCGGTAAACCCCACCTTGTCCCCTTTATGCAGCTGAACATAGTCAAGTAATGCAAACTGAGATCCCTGATGTGATGTCAATGATACTGTGTTCTTCTTAATGAGAACTTTTGACTGGAATTTCTTAAAAAATTTGATTAACATGTTTTCAAATAATAATTGGTTTTCTCCTATCTCACTATGGATCTGAAATAGGGAAAGAGCATGACGAATTGTGACTTCTTTTTCCATGACATCATTTTCATTGAGAGCAAATACCCTTCGGGTGAGTTCTGGGGCCTTTTTATCTGAATAATGTAATGCATCGAACCATCTAGGATCTATCTTTATACTGCATCGTTTAACTTTCTCCATAGTAGTTTGTAACAAGTCACTGTCAAGTTCATTAGAGCAGGTAGGAATCCACCTTAAAGGATCAAGTCCTTCCCCTCTGTAAGTATATACTTGATCCCAAAAATTTTCAGACAATTAGAACCTCTCCCAATATTCACTTAAACCTAGTCTTATCGACATGATATATAGGAAAATACTGCTTAATAAACAAAACATTTGGACCATAGCACAATAATTGCCAAAAAATCGTAGTCTTTAATTAGCGTAAAATATAAAAGGACTATATAATGCATGTACGAATATCCCACAGTCCTCTTAAACCAGATAAATGACTCTTCTGGTTGGAAATTGATAAGTTCCGAAGAATTAATTATAACATGAACCGTTTTTGAATTAACATTTTCTTGAAAAAATTTGAATATATCTATTGCAGAGATGATAGTTCTGATTCAGTCCCTTGTCAAATTGTTTTTCTGTTGGCGGCTGCAAATATTTATGTACATGAATATACTTTTAGGGCAGGATAGAGTTGGCTTAGTTCACTTGCATTATGATAAATTTGGTATTCTGCCAGACATAAGTATGGGGGCACTTAAAACAAATAAAAATAAACTTAACTGGCTGTTTTTATTCTTCGGAATTAGAATCAACGTATAACTTGATTCCAAGATGCCTTTCAAGTTTTCTTGCCAGTACTTCATCTGGTTTCAATGCACCTGTTTCAAACTTCCTTAATAGAGCTGCTCTTTCATTCATTAGATTTGCCAATTGCTCATGTGTAAAGCCCTTTTTCATGCGAGCCTGCCTTATTAGCCTTGAAAAATCAGAGGCAAGTATGGTATCGTCGGTCATCTGAATCTTATGAACAGTATAACGATTTCTATTCGTACTAGGCTTGCTGTTGGAGGGGTATCGATTTCGATTCATATTAGGATTTACGATATTTGTGGCCTTTCCACCACGATTTGATATACTGCTATCAGTGGGAGCTGACTCGTTAGGTTTCCCGTGTTTTGAGCATGGAATGCAGACGTTAAATGGGCTGCCATCAATTAGGACAGCTCTTTGCCCGGTTGTCAACTGGCGTCCGCATAGTTCACAATATGACGGCATAGGATCAAATTGAGACCATTGCGAATTTAGTCTTTTCTTTAGCATAACCAGCGAATAGTCTCTTAGATAGTCATTGTGACCTTGATTCATTATAATCACTTGATAACCCCGGACAAACTGTCTTGGTTTATACATGTACAATTCAAGATGTCGGAATCTATCCGAGATTTTCTCAATTTATTAATAGTCAGAACGCAGGCCAAGCTCATAAGATTTATCTTGTATTTGAATTCTTTGGAATAGTGTGATTTGTACTATTGAACTCGAATGAAAAAATTTACCATCATTTAAGAGCATTATTTAAAATAGATATCCATCCAATGGGAGAATTGGAGTTCGAATATTCTAGGAGAACTGGCCGTATTAAGAATTTCAGTATTGGAGGGAGTTTATTTGCCACTCTAAGAACCGACGGCGGACTTGCCATAACAATATTCGGTGCTAGAAATTTGATGAAAAATAAGGGTTTTAAAGAGAACTGTGTTATACCTAATTCAGAGTCGTTACCGTTTGTCTGTGAAGGCCGATCATTATTTTCTAAACATGTGAATTGGTGCGGATCAAATGTGGAAATAGGATCTGACGTAGCGATCATAGACACTAGTGATAATGTGCTAGCTGTAGGACGAGCCCTCCTTGGAGCTAGAGTAATGAAGACATATCGAAAAGGAGTTGCGGTCAAGGTTAGAGAAGGAATAAAAAGCCGAGTGGATTAACTACTCATGATTGATATGATGCGCGGAGGTAATCGTGAGATGAGAAGAATGCTGGATAAGATGGGATTGGAGATGAAGGATATGGGCAATGTTGAAGAGGTCGTCATTAAGACTGAAACTAGGGAGCTTTATCTCATAAAACCTCAGATTATAGAGATGAAAGGGAAAGATAATACTATCTTTCAAGTAGTTGCGACTGATATTCAAGAACGGCAAAGAGAGATTCCATTTTTCAAAGACGAAGATGTGGTCCTTGTGATGCAACAGGCAAATGTAACAAAAGAAAAGGCAATTCAAGCGTTAATTGACTCAAAGGGCGACATGGCTCAAGCAATCTTAAGTCTCACTATATGAATTAATTCTCAGTACCTTGAATCATAAAAATTGCGTTCATAGTCTATGATTGATTAGATCAGGATTTATTTGCTAGTATAAGATTCGGACTCATGCCATGGATTGATCTCATTGAAAAATAACACAGCCAATAATCCCGTGTGGGATATCGCAATAGTAATTCTAGTCTACAGCAGAGTATTTGCATTCTGAGTATTTTTCTGGTTAATTAAATTGTCTGAATCTACTGGTTTTTCAATGAATGGTCGCAATTGTGATAATTCTAAAACAAATTTTTCTAACAGTAAAACAGCGTTAAGGTCAGTATTGAGCTTATACATACTGGTTTTTCCAATCCTTCGACTACTGTAAATTAACTGGGTTCGTTCAAGATCGGGTATTTCCCTAAAGATAGTCCTAAATGATAAACCAGTTTTTTGCGAGATTTCATTTGCAGAATAGTCAAATTCCTTGTGGTCAAGAAAGAAGTCTAGTATCTGAGCAACGGCTCGCGAGGAGAATAGTCTTGTCAAAATACCACAATCCGATTGATCACTATAACCCTCAACTATCACAGATTAGCTACAACTTTGCCATATTTGTCTCTTTCTATGAAAATGAATTTAAAGGTAATGCGCTTTATTAAGGTAATAAGCCGACACATATGTCCATTTATCAACAAATAAATATCTAAATACTATTATTTGCGGTGATGGATTCATACAAAACAGCTATCCTTCGTATATTAATAAAGCGTCAGAAGAATCCAATTGAAATAACCAGTTTGGTTGATGGGTTTCCGAGTCATTTCAAGAATGAGGTAACCTCCTCAATTTTCTATTTGCATTCGCTTGGATATGTCTCGATTTATCACTCTCCTACAGGTAATAAATATATCTCATTAAATCTAGAAATGAAAAGGGACACTTTACGTTTAGTAAATCCAGATTTAGATGCCTCATATCAAAATATGCGTTTGGACTTTAATTACAATTCAAATAACACAATTGACGACATAGAGAAGGCAGTTACTGAAAAGAAATGCACCAGTATTTTACCGACAGTGCGAAGGTCGATTATTGGGGCATTTCTGCTTATAGCTGCAGTGTCCACATGGGCTCTATTGACTGCATATAATCATCCTGGTGGCGCAGACTTCCTCTCTAATAAAATCAGCGATATGCAAGGCCCTAGCGTAAGCAGACCTGTAGACTATTCATTGCCACAAAAAGGTTCTGATCTTGTATTAGTTTCAAATTATATAATCGAGCCCCCGTATAATTTTGCAATTATTCAGACTGAATTTCCAATATCGGCATCAACATCAATGCACCATCATAATTCTTACCTTAGGTTAATAGTTGAACAGATTGATTCCAGAATTGATGTGAATTCGATCATAAAGATCACGGAGAATTCACATAGATATAGGGTTTAGATAAGGTCAAATGATCCACTAAAAATCTAATTCGGACATTCTCTAAATTTCTTGCTTTAGATTTAAGCCGTATTGATGAAGGGGTCGGCATGTGACAATATTATGTCTGAGATTTCAGGTCTCATTAAATATTCCGCAGGTTTTTCACCAGAGTTAATTAATTTTCTCATCTTAGTACCGCTTAAAACTTCTCTAGACTCTATTCCATGTGGACAATTCTTAGCATTTGAATATCCTAGGCATCTCTTACAGTAATAAAATTCCGGAAAAAATATTGGCTCGATTTCTAGATCAGGATAATCCCTGAAGATCTCGTGAGCAGCAAATGGTTGATAATATTGACCAACACCAGCATGATCTCTTCCAACAATAAAGTGAGAACATCCAAAATTTTTTCTCATGATTGCATGATGGATTGCTTCTTTAGGTCCGGCATACCTCATCTCGGTATGGAGGGTTGCAAAAATAGTGCTGTACCTCGGATAATAGTTTTGAATTAAAGAATCATAGGCGTTCAAAATCAACTCGTCCTTGAAATCACCTTGTTTCTTCCTACCGATTAGAGGATTCAAAAATAGACCATCGTATATATTTAAAGCTGCTTTTTGCACCATTTCATGAGCAATATGAGGCACGTTTCTGGTTTGAAATCCCACGACTGTCTCCCATCTTCGCTTCTGAATTTCGGTTCTCGTTTCCAAAGGAGTCATTCTAAACTTCCTTAAGGGGGACTGTGATATCCTTGAAATCACATCAACTTTCCCTCCAATAAGATATTCATTCATTTCCGAAATTTTCTGGACACCTGGATGCCTTAAGTCATCAGTCTTGTAAAGCGCTTTTGAAACTAAAAGCTTTTCCAGCGGGTATATCTCGTCTACGTGTAATACGCCAAAGTACTCATTGTGGTTTTTTAATAAAACTTCTCCAGCATCTTTCATCTTGATGGAAGTCTGTTTGTCGATATCTAAAATAATTGGGATGGTCCACGCCAAATCATTGCTCAGTCTTCCACGCAAAATAATATTTTGAAAATCCTCATTTCCGACGAAACCCTCTAATGGACTAAAAATACCATCAGCTATATTTTCAATATCATTTCTTAAATCATTACTGACATCTAGAAATGTCATTCCGTCAAAGCTCTTGCTAGTTTCGAAAAACCTATTTACGAGCCTGCCTCCATGAGGCAATATGGTATTACTATGACCCATGTCTTCACTGTTACCTTTTTTGGGTTTTCCAATGTAAACCGCATTCCTTATGTACTGAGTTTTCCCACCACCATCTACCAGATCTCTGGTCTTCTTCAGGTTTTACCGCACGTGTACACGGTTCACAACCAATACTAGGATACCCTAGGTCATGTAATTTATTATATGGTACATTATTCTTTTTTATGTAATCCCAAATCATATCAGTATTCCAATCGGCCAAGGGATTAACTTTAACAATATTTTTGTGCAGGTCATCTATTTCTATCTTTTTAATAGATTGCCTTGTACTTGTCTGGTCTCTTCTTAGACCTGTTATCCATGCATCAAGGTTGCTTAGTGCTCTAGCAAGTGGCCTAACCTTTCTGACATTACAGCAGAGTTTTCTATTATCAATACTATCATACATTAAGTTTAGTCCCTTTGTCCTTACCATTTGCTCCACGTCGTTTCGCTCTGGAAAATATATTTCAACAGTGATATCATACCTCTTACGAATTGTATCAATTATATCGTATGTTTCTTGATTAAGTCGTCCAGTATCAAGTGTGAAAATTTTGGCTTTCTTACTATCGATCTTGCTCATTAGATCTATGAGGACAACGTCCTCAGCACCAAAACTTGATGCAAGTCCTATGCTCGTGCCATATGTATCAATTGCCCATTTCAAAACATCATATGCAGATTTATTCTCCATTTTATCCGCTATCTCACCCAACTGTGATATCGTCAGTCTTGATACACTAGATTTAATCAGAATCACGAATGATGTTTTGTATTGTAGACTTATATTCATATCTTTTTACAGACGTTAACAAACTTGACCATAGTCTGGCGGTAAACAAATTATTATTATTATTGTCCTTCTATACAAATATACGTTAATTGAACAGAGCTAGAAAGATAGATAACGTAGATAATTTTGCATAAAGGACACATATTACTGAATGAAATTCCAGTATATAATGCATATAGAAAAACCCCCAAGAGCTGCTAATCACATGTTGAAACTGAATACTAAAATATTCAACTAGATCAAGTAGCAATTTCGTTACGACGTGAAGACTTTTATATGAATTAATTGTAATAAGAGATATCTTTTGTCATCAAACATAATTAAACCTATAAAAGTTTCAGTTAAATCTAAAAGCGATCTGCTTGACCAGGCATATGATGCCATTTCAAAAAGTGGCGAAAGTGGCATTTTTCAGACAGAGCTATGTAAGGTTTTTTCACTGGATAGCAGGGATGGTTCTAGACTAGTTGGTAATTTAGAAAAGCAATCGCTTATTTCCCGTGAAAAAATTCTTTATAAAGGTAGATGGACATACAAGCTGGTTTTAAGGAAATCCACAGCTTCTATAGATTCTGTTAAAAAGCCCATAGAAGTAACCTGCGTAGAGGGAGCTCCTTGTTTTAGTTGTACATATCAACATTTGTGTTCTTCAGACGATGATACAAGTCAGTACAGTCCTGCGAGATGTACTTGGATAGAGGAGTGGGTTTTGGCAAGTTTTGGTCGTGCCATTAATACTCAAAATTCAGAAATCTAGATCTCTCGACAATAATATTTTTTTAGAACTTGCATGTAGTCGTACATTTAATGCTGCTGCGGTTTGATCTTTTTGTGCGCTGGTTTTGTGAGATATACTCGCAATGTCATAGGCTTATTACTACTGTTTGCATACATAATATTCTTACTTATTCTGCCAGTCCTAATTCTATGCTTAGAAGAGTAAACATAATAGGCAGGATTATCTCAGGGATTAAAATGAAGTGTGAATTCCGCCACAGCAAAGCCATAATCAATATCTTGTTAAATTTGATTAGTAAATGATTTTGTTGCTGAGCTAAATCCAGAATCTATATCAGCTTCTCCCACTACTTTCCACGTTATCTTTTTACCTGTAGACTGATTTGCAATTTGCTTTACTATTTCAGCAGTGGAATTCGAAGGCGTAATGGTAAATTGAGACTGTAATTGAGCGTCTGTATTGGAAAGGAGCTGCGGCCTACCATTAACCGGAACGTCCTCATACGATAAAAGTCCATCACCTAACGGTTGACCGTTTGCGAACAATTGATATTCAATCTTTGAAGTAGTCAGTGATTTATCAGTAGGATTATGTACACCAAAAATTAGATTCAACTGAACTATTTGTGGATTAACTGCAGTAGCATTTTTCACAACCTCAACTTTTTCTAATCTTACCGCAATATCATCTACATTTGTTGGCAAGGTAATGGTTAGAATTAACGGGAGAAAAACTATCGTCGCTACTACGGCAGCTACTACGCCAATAAGTATAATCCTACGTTTACTGAATAGCATATGTTCACATAGCTAGTGAATAAAAGTGAATTAAAAGCTTTCTTCTGACAGTATAGATAATATTATCATTGTATACCAAATATTCTTTAAATGCCACTCATAGATGTCTTTATTATTTGGTTGCATTTGATTTGCGCCTCAATATGGGTCGGTGGCTCCATTTTCCTTGGTTTAATCCTTGCACCAATGCTTGGTTCAATTACAAAGAATATGGAAGAGCGCCTTTCAATCATGATTAGAGTCGGAAGGAGATTCAACATGGTTGCGCTGCCTTCATTTCTAGTTTTGATCCTAACTGGATTATACAATTCACGTGCCTACTTAATTGACCCTGGTGCGCTAATTAGAACCGATTATGGTATCATTCTGTTAATCAAGATCGTAGTAGTAATCGGAGTACTCATTACTTACTTCATACATATCAGGCTTCTAAGTGATGAGGTTGAAAAGAAAATTAAGACTGAAAATGTTTATAGTTTATATGTTCAATCTATACGGTCCAGAATAATTGTCTTAGGTCGAATTACCGTGATAATGTCAGTTGTAGTGCTGCTACTTGCAGCCTTACTAAGAAGTGGGGGACAGATAATTTGAAAAAATATCTGTAAATTACTAGGTCAGAGATAACTATGATACTATAGAGGCATATATTACATTAGTTTAATATATTGGCAGGAATTAATATACTCTCTAAGATATGTCTTGACAGTAACAAATGAGACAGGAATCATCGATAATGGGAATAGAGTCAAAATTAATCGAATAACTAATTAATACTTCTATGACAGGCCAACTTAACGAAGCATGATAGATTATAATAAAAAAGTTCGGCTGATCGATGATTTTACTAATAATAACTAAGCTTGACTATCCTAGCTTCCAATAGTTGTCTAATGACTATCCCTATTGGTACAAAATGCCACACATTAGAACGAATATAACACATGTACATCGGGCTTCACAAACGTATTTACCGTCTCTCATTAATCAGCAGCCGTCAACGAATCTCCAAAGAAATGAGTTAAAGCTACCAAATTCATTTTGTGCTTTTATGAAGGCGTTGGCATTTTTTACAACGTACCGAATCTTTAATTTCTTATTACGAAAGAATAGGTGAAAAGTTTCTTCATTGTATTGCACGATTTTTTGATCATCAAAATTGTAAACTCTTCTTGTAGGCTTTTCTTTTCTTTAAAATAGTTGACCGACTTATGCCTACTTGAGCTGACTGGAGTAACAAGAATTCAAACAGATTATTGTCATCATGAACCAGAATTGTCCATTCATTATCGTGATACTCAACGTCAATTAGGCTATTTGTCTCGAGCCCCATTTACATCGAGCTTTCATTGTATATGAAGTAATGGATAAGACTCTGTAGAAACAATGTTTTGAATAGCGTTAGAGCTTTGTAGGAACATAACCCAGTATGGATGTTGAAAGAATCAAGATATGTTAGATTAGCAAATATTATGTATCGTGTTTTGAGAAACTCAAGGATACCTTTGTTTCTTCTCAGAAAGAGCAACCATGTCTTCACAATGTGGCAGCATCTGATATTACCAGCAATAAGAGGGTAAGAGTTATAAGATGTTTACAGAATGGCTTGTTGAAGCCTATTACCTTAGATTATTTTTAGGATTATCACGTATTCCTCCTTTCACAACATTGCAAAAGTGTACAGACAGAATCAATAATTCATTGCTCGAAAGGATATTTTCATCATTCATTGTGATTAGCGGTACCGAGCGTATCTTTGTAGGAATAGATTCGACTGGATTTAAGATTACTTATGTATTACAGTACCATACTGATCAAACAGGATCAAAGAAGAGAAAAAGATATGCGAAATTATCTATTGCAGCTGACGTACTACAACAGGTTATCCGTAACATAAGGCTAAGACGAGCTCCCACAAGACATGATAATACAGATTTCAGGCCAATCATAACAAGGACATCAATAGCCTTCCATTATCTGTAATTATAGCTGATAAGGGTTATGATAGTGAAGATAATCACCTTTTAGTAAGAGTTTACTATATTCAGCATAATTCCAGCTCGATACGAATATGTACCAATATGGAAAACACATGCTATGTATAGAAAGCAGATGAAACGTGGTTATTCCAAAGTGTTGTGCAATCAACGAACAATTACGAAACTATAATGTCAATCATAAAACGATTATTTGTAGAGCATATTATCTCTAGATTAACTAGAACACAAAACAGGGAATTATCATTCAGATGCATAACCTACAATATATACATATACATAGACGGACTAATCTTGTAATATTGATGATGTTTCCACAAAGCCGATTATTAATTGTCTAGATATAAGCGATTAACCCAACCTTATCTTCTTTTTATTTCAGCCATATTTTGGATCTGAATTATAGAGAACAGAACTTTTGGATCAAACCATTATAATAGGTCTTTTGTCATCTGCAGATAAATCCTGATTTTTTATAATCCGACTAATTGGCATAGATGATGATGTCTACTACTCTACTCTTGAAATTGGCAACATGTAAGATCAAGTCTTGTCAATAGCAGATTGCACAACAATTTTCTAGAACATTCCTGTCTAGTCTAACCTTAAGCTAGGGCTTTTAGTTTTACTGCTTTAAGAATATATTATATCTTAATTCGACTTGAATCAACTGATTGTATCGTCTGTAGTGCAAAGGCTTGCCTCTTTTGAGGTATTTATTTCTGGTATTTGATTTCCTCTATTTGATATGAATCATCAAGTTGTTTGTATACGAATATATTGCAGACTCTGCACTGATATTGCTTAACTGGACGATCATGACTAATAGATCCATTTAACCACACCATAAGTGAGCCACATAGAGGACAGTTCATCGTCATCTAGAAAATAGTGTAACAGATAGCATGTATTAATATTTCGTTAATCTTCTTGAAATAGTGCCGAAATATAAATTTCGACCTCACGATCCCGATCGATAATTGAATAGCACACACATTCAGATTTTATTATTACGAAAATCAATAAATCCTAATTTCGAATTTCTGCCAGGAAGAACAAATAGAATTAAGATATATCGTTATTATAATGACTAATATTATTATTTTGCTGATGTCAATTGACTCTTCACTAAACCGGTAGGGAGAGTTTGCCAAAGTATTCTTCTAATTTTTTCTCAGTTTTGATCCTGGAAATAATTCTATTCATATCTGGCTCTGTAAACCACTGAGAGATCGATTTTGCAATTCCGTTTTTATCACAAATTGCTATTAGGTATCCATTTGTTTCCTTTTTGACAGCAATTAAGTTCTCGTCGCCTACAGGCTCCCATATGTTATCCCTATTATCCTTCAAGGCTAAGGCAGGTAAGGCATGTCCGGCGAATGTGTTCAAGATTTCTTGGGCTGCTCTGACGCGTTTTTCACCCATTTTCAGTGCAGTGAAATATTGCATATATATTCTACCTAGGATGGTGATTTTAAAGTATTTAGGATATTCAGCATAATAGGAAAAATGTTATTTGACTTGAAAGACTTCCTAGAGGTATTTAAGAATTGAGAAAGTAAAGCTTTAGGATAGCTCCGCTCGTATTGTTTGGCTTGCAGCGCCAACTCTAACTTATCTATCATATGTACAAAATTCGCAGTCTGGCTTCTATTTTGCACATATTCCTGCCAAATCTTTTTGTATTTTAAGCGAATCGATCTCGGAATTGATTGCAAAATCAATTCCATGGCGTTCCTTTCTAATTCACGTTTTCGTTTCCTGCCTATCTCATTTGGAAGATAATCTCCGATTATCGATTCAGTCAAATCGTGTAGAATTGCCATCTTGAGAATCTTTTCTGTTTCTAAATCTAGCAGATCAGATAATATCATGCTTACGAGGCACACAGAATATGAATGATCTGCTACCGATTCGGGATCACTAATTCCCACCTTGCTAACCCACCCAGCCCTCTTGATAGACTTGAGTTTTAGACCATAAAAAAAAAGCTGATGCAGGTCGGAATATGTTAGTTTCATCACGTTGTTGCCTGAGTTTGATCGCGGAATAGGAACTGGATATTAAGTTCAGATATATCAGTGTTCAGGATGATAAAGCGACTCTGTCGTGAAAATCAGAAATGTTATGCCAACACAGCATTGCAAGCATATCAATATGTGGCTGTGTTAATCATTAGTACAGACTGCTCGACTATTTAATCCCTTCCCATTTAATATCCGACAGTCCGGAGCGTCGGTTTACTACTCGGGCGAAAACAAATAAGAGGTCGGACAGTCTATTTAGATAAGTCAGAATTGAAGGATTCACACTTTCTTTTTGTGAGAGGCTGACTACGGCAGTTTCAGACCTACGTGCAACTGTCCTGTTCAAATGAAGTGAGGAACTTGCTAGGCTTCCCCCAGGTAGCAAAAAGAAAGTAATTTGAGGTAAATCTACCTCGTACTGATCAATAGTTGACTCCAAGAAATATGTCATAGTCGCTTCTGTAAGTGACGTCTTGTTGTCTATTTCTGTACTGGATTCCCGAATATCATAAGACGGCTCTGCTAGATCCGCTCCGAGAATGAAAAGATCATTTTGAATTTTAGTTAAAATATTTATAATATCGGAAAAAATGTTATTCGAATTGTGCCTCAGTAGAGAAATGGTGAATCCTATGCCTGAATTTAATTCATCTATAAAGCCATAAGCAATTATTCTCGGGTTACTCTTTAAAACTCTTTTTCCACCGATTAAGCCGGTTTCGCCCTTGTCACCGGACTTGGTATAAATTTTCATACTTCGGCGTATCCAAATAATAAAATTTGTTTAACCCCTTTAAATTTATTGCTGCTAATTATTTATTTAATAGCCTGAATAAGAACAAGTTATCAATTAGTAAGAATGTATATCAGATTTGTGTTCTCGCAGGTATTTCTTCTTCTTGAATCTCTCGTTGCATTTCTCACATTTAAACGGCTTCTCAAACTCGAGCAAAAAGCGCTCTTTCCTTTCTTCCGGACTCTCTATAATTTGATCAGATTTAAACTCAACCATACTATTATAACCGATTCTGATATGAAAATCTTTTTTTGGTTTATCAACCTTAAGGAACATAATTATCTTAGAATTATTATTTAGAATCGTCTGATGGAATTCTAACCTCTTATTCTTCGATTACTAAGAAAATTCAGGTCTGTATTTATCGACGGTCATAAGATAATAGATTGCTCCATTCTTAACAAACCTCTTGCGTAATAGGTTCCTTAGTGTAAATATCCTTTACCCTAAATTATGACATTTTATCATCTAGTTCTTTCAGTATTCATTAGTCCATAGCAGATAAAATTCGTATGATATAATTGATTGCATTTTATAATATTGCTATGATCTAGGATAGAGGATAAGATTTGAGTTCCGTCTAAAGTTGGTAAAATTGTTATATGAATCATATCACACTATTACTTGTTAAGCGGATCGCGATCTTTTACGACGCGGGAGGTCATCTTCATAATATTCAGTTATTTTGACTATCGACAAGTTGATGCTACTGTTAAGAATATCTAAATTTCCAAGTATATATAGTGGCTAATCCTACCTTGCAGGAGATGTTAGGCAGTAGAGATGTAAAAAAAATGATATACAAGGAATTTGAAAGTGCCTACAATAACCAGATCAAATACCCTGACAAATTGGATCCAGATAAAATACATGCTAGCGAGGCTTCGCGTTGTACACGCTTGGCGTACTACGAACGAAAAAATCCTCTGCCTCCAGATTCTAACTCTACCATATCTGTTTTGATTAAGGATAGTATTAGAAGACTTTTTAGTAATATTAACTCTGAATACAAAGTTGATGCCTTATCAATATTGGCCTCTGCCGATATGGTTGTGGATGGAGAATACGTAGTGAAATTCGAGCTCATAAGCAAGCTACCCGCTACACCACATCCAAGGGATTTACTATATCTGAACGCATGTCTGTTTGCTTTTGATAAAACAGATGGAATTCTAATCTATACAGATATCAACGGTGATACTGTCGAATTTTCTCTTACAAGAAATAATAGAATGCTTCAAGAAATAGTCAGAAGAGCTAGGATTTTAAGTACGTTACTCAAAGAAGATAGAGTTCCGATAGTAGAGCCGTGCGAGCTTTGCCTTTCGTGCAAGTACTATGAAAGATGCTATGCACAAGAAAGGAAGAACTCAAGTCTTGGTTTCCTTGGTTTGGGAAAAGCTGGATAATTATGCCTATCTTCTAAAAAAAATTTTCTCATGTTTGGTATCAATAGATTTATTTTAGAAATGTAACGTAGGTTCAATTGGACTATCCATTATTCTAGTTTAAGTAATTTCTTGAAAACAAGACGTTTAGTCAACATGGATCAACCTAGTAATCTCCTAATGGTTTCGTCAACAAATAAAATCCTAGGATATGTTTATCTTAGCTAGACATTTGTGTACTCCACTGACGAGATATCATCGCCTAATAGAAGTAGCAACTTTACAGAAGTCTAGTTAGGAGAAGGCGTAATAATGAAAGAGTGGTTAAAGTAGACACTTTTTTAAGGACTTAACGAAATTATTGTCGCTTAGAGGTCAATATACTAGCGGTTGTATCGATATAAATATTTGCTAACTATTTCTCATTTAATAGTGTAAAAAATGAAAAGTTAACTGAATCAGAATTTATAACCAATAAATGGCTATTATGCAAAGAACTTCTGTATGGTCGCCATTGAAATTGGCCAAATAGTTCAGGACTTCGCTGTCATTATGATTGTATCCTCAGTCATGGCTCTATTATCGTACAAACTTAGACAGCCTATGGTAATAGGATATATTTTAGCCGGAATGATTATTGGTCCCTATACCCCGCCGTTTAGCCTAATTATAAATATAGATGTTTTGAACTTGTTCGCTGAAATTGGTATTATTCTTCTACTATTTGTTGTGGGAATGGAATTTCCCATAGACAAACTCAGAAAGATTGGTAAGAAGGCTTTTGTAATTGCGCTATCTGAAGCGTTAGGGACATTCGCTATTGGACTTGTCATTGGAACACAAGTATTGCATTATTCACTTTCGAATAGCCTCTTCCTGGCCCTAGCAATTTCTGTTACGAGCACTGTTATAGTTATGAGAATTTTAGAAGAAATGGATATGGTAAAAGAGCAAGCATCCATTCTGATATTAGGAGTAGCAGTTATTGAGGACATTATAATAATATCTATTCTGGCAATTCTGCAATCTATAACCTCTACAGAGGCAAGTCAGGTATCTATAGGAGAATTAGTAGTTTCTATACTATCAGTATTGGCATTCATTGGAGGTATATTATACATTGGATCAAGAGTAGTACCAAGGCTTGTCAATTACATAGGAAGCACAAATCAACCTGACTTACTTATAGTAGCAGTTCTAGGAGTAGCATTTGGTTTATCTTTTGTGGCATACGAGATTGGAATATCTGTTGCAACTGGAGCGTTCTTTGCAGGCGTGTTGATAGCAGAATCCAAGGTACATTCAGTTACGAAAGTTCTTGCTACGCCGATTCGAGATATGTTTGCTGCTTTATTTTTCGTTTCGGTTGGTGCGCTAATGGATATTCGACTTCTGCCTATATTCATAATTCCTGTTATTGTATTGGTGTTGATATCCTTGGTAGCAAAATTCCTCACTGTCTTTATTTCGGCAAGGGCACAAGGATTTAGTACGTTGACTGCATTGAGGACTGGCTTTGGGTTGTCATCCTCTGGAGGTGAGTTGGCCCTAGTCGTTGCCAAGGGAGGAACAGATATTGGTGTTACAAGCTCATTTATTCTTCCAATGGTAGGAGCGATGACAGTAATTACTACATTTATTACGCCGTATATGATAAAGTTTGGATGGAGGTTTTCGGAAATAATAGCATCTAAATCGCCGACCTTACTATCTCAATATTTTGATATACAAAAAAGATTATCAAAATTTAGAATTTTTAAGAAAGCTAATCGGAAATAAAGACTTTGCTGACACGTAGACACTATTTCGGCTATATGTTAACCTCTCTGACTCTTAATGAATCAAATTAGGAGTTAATACGGTTGGCTGATTCCAAGTTTAGTCTAATATAATATTAATGCTAACCAGAGCATTTCGGATCTTATATGGCACACACTGTGGATAGAGCATAGTTTGATTGATATGCGGCACTACTATTTTATTATAAGACGGTCACCCAGCAATCGGTAATTTTTAATATTATGCACTTCGGTCAATCTGTATTCATGTATTAGGTACAGCTAACCCATGGCCTTAGAGAACAGTACAAGTAGCAATATAATCCGGCTGAAAGAGTGCTGAATCTTCCTGTATTAAATTCAATAATATCACGAAGGTCTATTAAACCGAATATAGAATGAAACTATTATATACTTATCTATGAGATTAATTTAGTAATATCAGATGATATATGGCCCGTATAATACGGAATCAATTTACAGATAATGAGAACCTTTTGATTAAATTACGTTGTTTTCTTTGCTCAAAAATTAGCTATATCTGCTATTTTAATCACCGGTCGCATTTATAGAAGCTTTTGTGTGATGTCGAATAACAATATAAAACGATGTTTGATATGTGGCTGTACTGAACACAAGTTATTCGGATGCTTTACGCACTGGCGTGATCACAGTAAGGGTGGAGGCAAATGTAAAGTGAAGACTGATGAATAAGACTATAGATCAGGAGCAATTAATTGCCGTCGTCACAGTGAAATTTTAGAAAATCGGAAGCTAGCCGCCCTATTGTGAGGAGGTGACATAATGATTCTACAATCTGATCTTTGTGTAGTTTCCCTCTAATTGGGCACAACAATGTTAAGATATTGTGAATTTGAAGCCACAGTAGGAATCAAGTCCAAACAAAGGTTAAGAAAATCTCTAGTGTTTTGCAGAAGTTAGCCTGTACTTTAGTTTCTTCATTACGATACCATTACATATTAACCATGAACCTTTTTGCCATGAATTGGGAACCATATTATTCTGTATCAGTCCTATTAGGTTTATTGTATACTCAGCCCAGTGCTGATTGGGATGGCCCGAACTTTGCGATTCAATTTGGAGATAAAGTGTAGTATTTCAATGATTAGATAGGCAGAAGTGTAGGATAGCTCAAGGATCATTTAAGAATTTTTATTCTCCATCCTAAAATGGCTGATAAAGATAGTGTGATCTATTGAACTAGTAAGGTTGTATGCAGCATGCTTTATTGAATTTTTGCCATCATTTCTATGACCTCTATATGTCCCAGTAAGACATTGGTGACATGCTTCAAGTCGTTTACATGAACTAATATACATATGCCAGAAAGCTACGTGTTGTCTCTAAAATATGGACCTCAATGAAAAACTGTGGACACAATAATTGCAAGAAAATATACTATAGCAACTGCCTTTACCGTTTTACCTATGCTCATAATGATAACAAACTTTTTGAAGTCATATTTTTTAACTCCAGCAACGATTGGTATAACATCTCCGAATATAGGGATCCATGGAGACAAGAAGATAATTATCCATCCATATCTATCTAACAGGACAGTACTTCGTTTTTCCTTCTCTCTATCCTGATAAGTAATATTCTTGTTATCATTATGAAAATTACTTTTACTAGTTCGACTTTTGCGTATTTGAAGAGACAATTTTTTTCCAGTGTAGCCCAAATAGTACGCAAGAAGTCCTCCAATTACTGATCCTATAGTTAGGACTATGAAGACATTTAGTTGATTCTGTCCAGAAGCTAATAATGCAGAAATTGTTAGTTCAGTTGGAATTGGAATGACCGAAGATAATATTCCATTTACAAAGAGACCCAGCAAGCCATATTTTGTAAATAGCAAGGCTACAGAAGTCGGAATAGCAAAATTTAGCATCGATTAATAACTGTATTGAAAGAAATCAGCATACTTTAACTTGATGGCGAAATATAACATGACTGAGGTGTTCTGAAGTATTCATACTATAAGCAGTTAGGCTAAAATCGCTAGCGATGATATGACCAAGCGCCTCAAATACATCAACAATACTAACCTCTCTGAGAGAGGGTGTCCTGGGTAAGAGTCTATTCCTGTGTTTATCTAGGCTAAACTCTGACTGATTTTTAGTTCCGATTAGAAGAAATTTATTCCATACTATGTACTTCTCTTACTCGCTATCTATTCGGATAATACCAAATATTTGGAACAAAAAATAGAGAATAATTTTGACTGGTATATCCATGCAGTACGCCTAAGTTTCTATATAGAAGCCTCTAGATCTTTGCTCTTGGTCGAGTTCACTTAACTCGCTTGCCTTTTTGGAAGGCTCTTCTGCCTCTAGACCTTCGCGTTGTTTAAGAACTAACACCGTATTGTACTTTATCTCGTGTCACTCGATTGTTTCCCAAAAGGCTTACTGTAAGACGTGATGCTTGGGTGTATACTAGGTAGTATAGCTCAAAACCCTTAATATATAAGTCTGTTGCATTGCTGGTGGTCTATTTCTAATGGTTTGTAGAGTGGTCAATGTTTCAGTATCTATACCTGTATTGACTAATGTCTGTGCCTTGAGATTCGAAGGTCTGCATAATTTGGATCTTTAGCACTTGTAGAATTCAATCGCTTCATTATACCTTCCTAACCTGCCGTCTAAAAGTATCAGCTATTGAACACAGTTTAACACTAGTCCGCGGATTAACAGACTCCCCAACCTATCTGTAATCATCTGACAAAATTACTTCGTCTGAGGAGAAACCTATCTTTTATGAGCACATCAGTGTATCCCGCACTTGACTGAAGCGTTCGGTATAATCGTATTTAAAAAATAAAGATTCCATAATTGATGAGATATGCAAATGTGGTCGCTCCTGGTTCCTTACTGGAATGATAAGATTATGCTCAATTTTATGACACTACAATAGAGAGCAGTCAAACGTAATGATTATACTAAATGCTGACCTAAAATCATCAGTAGTATAACATCTCATACAAACGGTTATTTTATTCAAGCAATTGGTTGGTATAGTGCTATAGCGCGAGTTGTCGATGTATGGATTTCCTTGCTCGCTAGTAAAATACTGACTTAACCTGAGGAGCGTACTCTCAAAGCAAAGATAGATACCAAGACCGAAAAACAAATTATAAAAAAGATTTTTCGACTGACTTCAAGATTTCAGAAATGACCGGTACGTGCCCATAACCATTCATTATTCTATTCCATATTTCTCTTATCTTGTTTTTATTTTCCGGATCATCCTTTAACAAGACAACCAGATCTTCAAATAGATTTGCCAGTTTCATCTCATCTTCTTTATCTATTTCTTTTTTGAGTATTTGGGATTCTTCGGAGCTTTTTCCCCGCGCTGAGCTCAAATGCGACAATTCTCTAATAATATTATCAATCTTTGAGAGGATTTCTTCTTTCTCCACAGGAATATACCTTCCGTCGGTCCATATGAATGCATGGCAAAATTTAGTATTATCTTTGGTTCATTTTAGAATCAGAGCTCCCAATTATGATTATAATCAACTTAAATAATGCATTGATTTCTATCTACACCATCGACAAAACTCATTAATAATTACATTTTGGAGCAGTTTCTCTCTTCTAGTATCTTATCTTCCCTCTTGTATTTGTCGGATCAAAAATTCTGGACAAAGGCGTCCTAATATCTCAACATGTAACAACAAAAAAGGAAAAGATTATTTGGCAGCTAAATTGAATGTAGCACTTTCAATAAATTCTCCGCTAGGGTTTCCAGTAACAGCGTCTATACTAACCTTCACCATGAAAGGACCTGCTTGCGGAATAATTATCGACTGTTTTCCAGTACCGTCAGGAGCTTTCTGATCTGCAGCCTGTTTGATTATTTTACCGTCTGGTGTAGTTACTGAAAAGGTATAGCTTACCTGATTTTGGATATTATTTGAGCTATCCATAAAAAGTATACCGAATTGTGTAACTTTACCATGTACAATGATTGCAGGTTGCCAAAACAGTTGGATATTGTAGGTGCCACGGCCTGTTTGCAAAGTTAATGGCGATTTCGGCTCTAAAATAAGAGTCTTAGGTTGCTTAGGTTGACCTTGGCCTGTGGATTGAAGTTCAAAGGCATATTGAATTGGTGGAGCTCCGGTCGTTACAGCTGCAAAAGCCTGCGCCTTGATTGGATATGGTATATTTGGATTCACGTATATGTGATTATCAGCTCCATAATGCCAAGATATCGCTGTAGTATCAAACGTTCCTGCGGGGACCGTAACCTTAGCTGCTCCGCTAGGTGCAATAGCTGACCCGCCTATGGCCGCTAGCTTGCCCCAGGAAGGAGCACTCAATGATTGTCCGGGTTTTGGTACAAATGATGCTAACCAGGCTAACGTATTAACGTATGCGCTCTTATACGGCCTTAATGCAGTAGATATCTGGGAACTGCCTAGAGCAGTAAGATCGAGGTCACTCAGATGAAAGGTACCATTAATTACGTTGCCGTTTGGTTCTGTCACGTACACCGGCGCAATCCAGTAACCCTTACTGTTATCGAATTGCTTAAGATAGATAGTCATTATGAATGGCTGGCTTTCTTTCGTATCATGATCCTGTATCTTATAAGTATAATATGTATTCGCTTTCGCACCTTTACCGAGATACCAATTATTGTCCGCATAGGCTTTTTGAATACCAATAGTGGACTCTGACAGTAATAATATTGGTGCGACTAACATCGCAGTCAAGGCAAAGAATATGCCAAAACTAGTACCGCTATTCCTGTTTTGCTTAACATTCATCAACTATTACTGTTTAGATAACCTGATAAATATTTTTATTTTTATTCTATTTTCAGCGAACGTCAAATCGTAAAGATTTCGACCCAAATTTCTAAATATATGTAAAACCAATAAATTAATTCTGATTTATTGATTGATTTAACACTGGATAATTTTAAGCTGTAATCTCGGGCTGAAACGAGAACAAATCAGTTTGCAAAACCATTTTCGAAAGTTCCAGACTTTCTTATCACGAACTAATGTGATTTCCTTAGCAGTTAACGGAAGAGCTTATCGGTTTTAAAGTATGATTTACCCACATTTAAGACAGACTTTACAATCACTTTTCAATATTTCAAAGCATAGGATATTTAATGTTCTAAAAATTGAAATGTATGGTATATGAATTTTGCTGCTATTACCATATTGCATGTATGTCATCTTGAAATGAAATTTCCGCTAGATATTACTGTCTATGCTAACTAGATATTTGAACTGTGCTCAAATGAACGAATAATTGATAGATGAGGCTCTGTGAGCTTTATCGTGTAGGCTGCCGTATCATCTGAGGAAAGATGAGAAAGTTCTTCCAAGAATTTTGTTTTATCTCTTCCTCGTTCATAGAGGCCACCGGATTCCTTAATACACAGGGGAAACTTTTGCAGACTAATATCCTTGGAACGAAGGTACGAAATAAAATGTCGATAGGCATCAAGGTCATACCATTCCCAATCCCTCTCTTCACAGAAACTTATCCATACATCAATGGTATTTTGGAAGAAAGCCTTTGAACGTAGTTTTTCTAGGCTCATACTAATAGATGAAATATATCATAGTATTTTTGAATTTATCGGCAGTTTAATTTACCTGTCGACGTCATAGCCATCGTCTGGACAGTCTATGGACACTACAATTGTGGCTGAAGTGTAAAACTCGGATTTGACTTGTAACATAGGAAATAGCCACGTATGCGGCAAATTGCCTTCAGATATTTCATATTTTACAGCTTTCACCCCCATTTTGAATATATAAATTGTGATTTGAATAATTTGTAATAGTAATAAGCCTATAACAACATATATTCTTAT
>Ga0164305_10000121_pt1 | contig 25085 bp, 22 predicted proteins | sample Whisoiple_237_MG_FD_110215 | JGI IMG/M metagenome (GOLD analysis project Ga0164305, IMG submission 110215) | Soil microbial communities amended with pyrogenic organic matter from upstate New York, USA - Whitman soil sample_237_MG | ecosystem: Environmental > Terrestrial > Soil > Agricultural...
TACTGGCAGAAATTATTATACCTTAAAAAAGCCTCAAATTATTGCTGTGCAATAATTTGAGGTCTTAGCAATTCCCAATTCATCTTCCATTCAATCTGCTTAAATATCTGCGGAATGTGGGTTTTAATTGGGTTAATGTGGGTCATCAGAGGAGATGGCTCCGGGCGATCGCATCTCCAGAATCCTACAGCATATAGTCTTCAGTCATTTTGTTCTTTTAGCGGGTTCACCCGAATTTATGGTTAAAAACCAAAGTATTGGTCAACCCGCCCTTACCGAAGGACTCTTCACCAGAACCGATTCGGCAAATCCGCCAAAATGAGTTTGAGTTCCGGTTCATTAACCCGCTTAATTGATTTAGGAATACTTACCCACTGCCGCTTTCTCTTGCTAGCTTCCGGCCAAATTTCCAAAACTGCTTGCACTTGCAGTAGAAATACTCCTACCTGCCAAGTACAGCCAGACTTTTGATACTCGTAAGTTCCTAGCAAATCCGGGAACACTTTACCCAACAAACCTGCTTCTTCCCAAGCTTCCTTGGCAGCGGAATCTTGGGGAGTCATGTCAGATTCAATTAATCCTTTGGGAATAACCCAGCGCTTGCTAGCCGAAGAAGTAATCAGCATTACTTCAATTTGTCCGTCTTGAATGCGATAGGGAATTACCCCCGATTGCTCGACCAGTAAAGCGCTTCTTATACTCATGATTTCTGCAATATTTCTGGGTGACAAAGCTACTGCAACTTCATCAACAGTTGACAACTCAAAAATAAAAATTGCATCCACATTCTAGATAATTCCCCAGTGGAGACAACAAAGTGGAGAATAAAGATATTTGGTTTTTACCCTCTGTGCAAAATAGGAAATTTCCCTGCACTCCCACTGAACAATAATATTATTATAATAACTGCGCGAAATCCTCTACCGACAAGCAGATAAAAGCCGATCGCCAATATCTGCCTTTATCTGCGCCGGTATGGGGTTTTACACCTAATCTTTCTTCGCCTTAGCCTCCAAATTTTCCATCCGACTCCTCAAATCTTGATTCTCCTTTTTCACCTGGTCTAATTCCTCCCGCAACTGCTTTACCGCTGCATCAGAACCAGCATTTTTCTGCACTCTTTGGACAGCTTCATCAGCCATGCGGCGAACGCGGCCATCGGGAGTTTGGTCAGCTAAAGAACGCAAAATGCGAATTGCTTTGCGAGTTTGCATTTGTCCTAATCCCGCTACTACAGAGACTTGAGTCAAGAAAAACGTCTCTTTAGATAATTCTGCCAATCGCTGCAAAATCCGTTCTAAATTAACCTTCGTTTGACCAGTCGAAATTGTGCCCAAAGATCGAATTGCAGCCAAGCGCAAAGCTTGCGGAGTACCGGCCGCTGTATATTTCAAAATTAGATTGAGCGCATCTTCAGAAGTTTTCATCTGGGCCAAACCTGCGATCGCACCCGATCGCACAACCTCATTCCAGCCCTGACGCTCTTTGAGTACCAATTTTAACTCTTTCAGTACCTGTTCGTCGCTCGGTTTTTCGTCGGGGTTAGCCCCTGCAATGGAGCCCATAGCAGTCGCTGCTGCTGCTTCTACGTAATAGCTGTCGTCGCCTTTTTCGACGATCGACCTCAGCGCTTTATAAGTTTCGTGAGTTTGGATTTTACCCAGCGCATTCGCCACAGCGCGACGAACACGAGCATCTTTATCTTTTAAACCACTTACTAAACCTTCAAAAACTTGGTCGAGTTTAATTTCAACTAACTGACCGGCCACTTCGGCCCGTACTGCCCAGAACGGCTCTTTCTTGAGAACTTCTGACAGCGTTTTCACCGCTTCCAGTCCTCCCTTTTTCGCCAAAGCTTGGGCCGCGTAAATCCGGGAAACCGGGTCTGGGTCGAACTGCAACTGAGCTTTTAGTTCCGCAATTCCATACTCTAAAACAACAGTTTTTAAGTATTTATTTCCTACATCAAAACTGATAAATACAGGCTTCTCTTCGAGAGGAAAATAGAAGCTTTGCTCGCGCTCATGCACTCGGACTGTGAAAGTTTTTAGGTTCGGGGTTGAAGATGCCGAACTGTCATCGTCTGCTGCTTTTTCCGGCTTGTAACCGAAGCCGATCGGGATTTTCAGATCGAATATATCTTTGCTGTTGCTGTTGCTGTTGCCGTTGCCATTTTTGCTGTCTTTTACCTGAGTTTGGGTAACAGTAATTTTGGCTAATTTGCTGTCGGCATCCCAGGAATAAGCAACTTTATAATCGGGATGACCGCCACGATAAACGTACTGGTCAAACAAAAACATGAGATTGCGACCAGTAGCTTTTTCTATCGCCCTGAGCAAATCGATGGTTTCTACCGTTTGGTGAGCGTTATCCCGCACAAAAGTGTGAATTGCTTTGTAAAATAATTCGTCGCCCAACTCGGCGCGAATCATGTGATAGACGCAAGCACCTTTTTCGTACAAATGGCGATCGTACAATTCAATGGCTTCGCGGTAAACGTGAGTAACAATAGGGCGGCGGTAGCGGGAACTGTCTTCAGCTAAATAATTGCGGGCTTCATTTAACATATAGTAAGCCGCGTCTTCTTTGCCATATTCTTGATCGGTCCACAGCACCTCGGAATAAGAAGCCATGCCTTCTTTCAGCCAAGCGTGAGACCAATGTTTAATTACTACTAAATCGCCGAACCACTGGTGAGCTAATTCGTGGGCGACTAAGCTTTCAGTGCCTCGATTGTCGAGGGCGGCGCGTTCGTCTAACAAGCACCTATCTGTTAGCAAAGTTGTCGAAGTGTTTTCCATACCGCCGAAGATGAAATCATCGACGCAGACTTGAGCGTATTTGGGAAAAGGGTAAGGATAGCCAAATGCTTTAGAGAAGAATTCAATCATTTGAGGCGTTTTGCCCATGCTGCGCTTAGCGTCTGCTTCGCGGCTTCTTTCCACGTAATAATTAACTGGTTTGCCGTTCCATTCGTCTTTAATTTCGGCAAAATCTCCGACTGCTAAGGTCATTAAGTACGTCGGGTGTACCTGGGTTTGGGACCAGTGATAAATTTTATCGTCGCCTTCGTTTTTTGTACTAATTAATTCGCCGTTGGAAATAGCAAAGAGTTGTCTCGGAACTTGCACTCGAATTTCCGAAGTAGCGAGTTGTCCGGGATAGTCGAAACAGGGAAACCAGAAGCGGGAATCTTCGTCTTCGCCTTGAGTCCAAACTTGTGTTGGTTTGTCTGGATAGTGTTTGTCCGGGCCGACGAAATAGAGGCCGCGCTGGGGTTTTTCCACCGAGTATTCGATCGCAATTGTAATCGGTTGGTAAGCTTCGGTTGGTTCGTGTAGTTTAATTTGCAGCACTTCGCCATCGCTGTCGAAATTTTGGTCAATTTTGCCGACTTTTACTGATTTGATATTCAGGTTCACAGCATCTAAGGTTAATTTGTCAATACCGCTGCGGACTGGATTGATGCGGATGCTGCAAGTGCCGCGAAAGCTTTGTTTGGGAATATTCAGCACTAAGTCGAGGAAAATGTGCTCTACTTGACCGGGGCGATCGGGATTGTAGTGGGGCCTGGCACCGGGCATCTCGAAGGATTTGTGACCGTTTTCAGAATCAAAGTAAGTGTGTGACATTGTGATGGCAAAGTTGTGAGTCGATCGGCGATCGCTGGCAGCGCCGATCCGGCTGAACTGCCAGCTTATTATAGAGTAGCGCGTCCTAGCTGCTGTTGTCGCTAACTTGTTAAAAACTGGTTCTAGGGTTGAGGGGATGGAAAAAATGATTTTTTCGCTACAATATCAGCAAGGTTAATGTTTGCAATCATCAGCCTGTAATTGAAATTGAGAGGGAAATCTGTATGACAGCTACACTATCAGTTCCCAGTTCGATCGAGTCTTGGCTTGGCGACGAAGCCGAAGACTTGCTCACCCATCAAGCAAAAGTTTCTAAAGATTTGTTGCACCTGCCGGGCCCGGATTGGGTCGATCGCATTTTTGCTCAAACCGATCGAGCTCCCCAGGTTTTGCGATCGCTTCAGCAACTCTATTCTAGCGGACGCTTGGCCAATACTGGCTATTTATCCATCCTGCCAGTAGACCAAGGAATCGAACACTCAGCCGCCGCTTCTTTTGCACCAAATCCCATCTATTTTGACAGCGAAAATATCATTAAATTAGCAATTTCTGCAGGCTGCAATGCTGTCGCAACAACGCTGGGAGTTTTGGGAAGCGTCTCTCGCAAGTACGCGCACAAAATCCCTTTCATTGTCAAGCTAAATCACAACGAATTGCTGACTTATCCCAATCAATACGACCAAATAATGTTTGCTTCTGTCGAACAAGCGTGGAATTTGGGAGCGGTTGCAGTGGGAGCAACAATTTATTTTGGTTCTCCCGAATCGACGAGACAAATCCAAGAAGTCAGTCAGGCTTTTGCCCACGCTCACGAATACGGAATGGCGACAATTTTGTGGTGCTATCTCCGTAACGATATCTTTAAACAAGACAAAGATTATCACGTTGCAGCGGATTTAACAGGGCAAGCAAATCACTTGGGAGTGACAATTCAAGCTGACATTATCAAGCAGAAATTGCCCGAATGCAACAACGGCTATGCAGCAGTTGCTAAAGCTAGCGGTCACAGTTACGGCAAAACCGACAATCGCGTTTATTCGGATTTAACAACGGATCACCCGATCGATCTAACTCGCTATCAAGTGCTCAACTGTTATGCGGGAAGGATGGGTTTAATTAACTCTGGCGGTGCTTCCGGGAAAAGCGATTTTGCAGAAGCAATTCGCACGGCAGTAATCAACAAGCGCGCTGGCGGCTGTGGCTTAATTTCCGGCCGCAAAACTTTTCAGCGTCCTTTTGAAGAAGGCGTAAAATTGTTCAACGCCATTCAAGATGTTTATTTGTCGCCAGAAATCTCGATCGCCTAAAAATTTACCGCACAGAGATTGGCCTCAATATCACAACCTAAGCGTAGGTGTACACGACCCACAAATCTTCGTAAACGTAGGGTGCACACTGTGCACCTTACGTGATTAAAATTCCTTAATTTAAGTGGCAACTTAGCTGTAGTATTAATACTAGCTGAACATATACAGCGGTTCTCAAAAAAGTGAGGTATGCCCTATGCCCACGGAGGCCTATGCCAGATACAGCACTTCCGGGTGTTATGAGGTACAATAACAATAGATAAACAAATACATCAATGAAAGCATATTCAGTTGATTTGCGAAAAAAAATAGTAGCAGCCCATCAAGAACAGAAGCTGTCGATCAGAAAAACAGCAGCGATATTTTCCGTCAGTAAAAGCTTAGTTCAAAAACTGGTCAAGCAACAAAAAACCGAGGGAAATTTACAGCCGAAGCCCAGGGGAAAACCGAGATACAGTCATTTGAATAATTCCACAGCTTCTTTGAGAGAAATAGTGGCAGCACATCCCGATGCAACCTTACTAGAATTGTGTGAGTTATTTGCCGAACGGACGGGAAATTGGGTGGGTAGAACAGCCATGTGTAACGCGTTACAGAAGTTGGGATTAAATCGTAAAAAAAAACAGTCAGGAGTAGCCAAGCCGGAACAGAAAGAGTCATGAAGTTAAGGTTAGAGTATTGGGAAAAAGTCAAGCATATCGAACCGAAAAATGAGCGTATTTTTAGATGAGACAGGAGTATTGCTAGGTTTAAACCGAACTCATGCACGTTCGGAACGAGGAACTAGAGCCTATGCGGTTAAACCTTTTTATCGAGGCCAAAAAGTCACAGTAATTGGTGCAATTAGTCTCACCCAAGTAGTGGCATTAATGACCATGGACAACTCGATGGATAGCCAAGCATTTGAGATGTTTATCGCTCAATGTTTAGTGCCACAATTGTGGTCGGGAGCAGTAGTAGTGATGGATAACTTACCAGCGCATAAAGTAGATTCAATTAAGCCTATGATAGAAGCAGTGGGTGCTTCTATCTTGTGTTTGTCCCCATACTCTCCTGATTTTAATCCGATTGAATTATGGTGGTCGCAACTTAAATCTTTATTGCGAAAGTTTTCGCCAACGACCACTAAAATGGTTGATACGATAATTGCTGTGGCTCTTGACTTAATTAACCCGAAACATCTCAAAAACTGGTTTACTAATTGCTGCTACTGTACCTCATAACATTCGGAAGTGCAGTAGTACCTCATCTTTCGCTCGAAAGGCTATATACAGACACAGTATATAATTTAAAAATGCCCCACAGCCTTGTTTTAAACCTGCAGCCAGTTGCACCAATTCCATCCCAGTTTTTAACGGGACGGCATCTCCACGCTTTATTTTTGAACCTTGTGAGTGCTGTAGACAGCGATTTGAGCGCGTACCTGCACGACCAATCTCATGAAAAAGCTTTCACTTTAAGCCCGTTTCAAATAAGCAGAAAAGAGGCTTACAAAAGCACCACGCCCCAGCCACAAAAGAGAGTTTTGCCTCCGGCTTCCCGCACAATTTCGCAGGCCCTACAGTGGGAACACAAGCAAGCAATTCAGGAAAATACGCCGATTTGGTGGCGAATTTCTCTGCTGGATGACGGTTTGTTCGATCGCCTAACTCAACTTTGGCAGCAACTTAATTTCGATCGCCCTTGGCATCTCGGGCCGACAAATATATACATTACTAATATTTTGAGCGAACAGCAATCAAACCAGCCTTGGGTAAACTTTTGTACTTACGCCGAATTGTTCGAGAGAGCTTCGGAAACTCAGCGCCAAATTGCTTTTACTTTTTGCACTCCTACTAATTTTCGGCAAGGTGTATACGATAGTGCTATGCCCACTCGTGAAAGTATTTTCGGCAGTTTAGCGAATCGCTGGAACAAGTACAGCAGGATGGCGATCGAACCTACTTTCACAGAAGCTATTTTCCCTAGTTTCTTCGATATCCGAACAGAAGTTAGTACGGATTCTCGCAGTAAATTTATTGGCTGCGTCGGCGATATTAGTTACCGAATTATGGGAGATATAGCTCCTGCTACTATCAAGCAAATTAACACTTTAGCAGATTTTGCGCTTTACAGCGGAGTCGGGCGAAAAACGCCGATGGGTATGGGAATGACGCGCCGGTTGCAGGTTTTTTAATTATTCACTTTTGGGCTGAATTTCACTGACAATTTCATAAACATTTGTGTCTGGTATTTTCGCAAATAAAGGCGCCATCTGCTTCAATATTTCCTGATAAGCTTCGTTTTGATTGGCGGTCATATCTTCTACGCTTTCCCAAAAAATGATGGCAATACCTTTGTCTGTATTGGGCAATTGCAGCAGGTATGCTCCCTTAAAACCTGTGGCATAAGTTGCAACGGCTTTTTCAAAAAGTTGTTCTGCAGCTTCAAATTTTCCTGGTTTAAATTCGCCAATAGCAACGTAGGCAAACTGATGTCTGAGAAAGTCTAGAAATTCTGACATATCTTTTTCCTCACTTAATAGCGATACAGCAAGTTATATTTTACCCGATCGCCCGAGATTTGTGAACTTCACAGGTTGGAGTTTCGCGCTTAGCTCATCGGCGGGTTTATTAATTACACGTAACTGCGATCGCCACTCAAATAGAAACTTTTTTAGTCAGGCGGCTGGAATCTTTATTAAATAAACTGTTGAATCGTTGATTTTAGACGTTCACAATCCTACTAGGTAGGCCGCAGCGAGTCCTAGCGCTAGTACACAAGGTAAAGCTGCTGATAACTCAAGTCTTGTGCGTAACTGCGAGCATACACAAAGCCGTAAAAAGTTGCCAGTCAAAAGCGGTTTTTTGCAATAACCCTATTGAATTCTTTAAAACTGACCTGTAACAATTATAACATATCCATACAAACCAAGTAAAGAGCCAGCTCAAACAAATGAAAAAAATATTAGTAATTGAAGACGATAACTTAATCCGAGAAATGGTATTAGAACTTCTGGAATCGCGCGGTTTTGAAGCTGTCGGCGCCGAAAATGGAAAAGTTGGTATCCAGTTAGCGGCCCAAATTCCCGATTTAATTTTGTCTGATGTCATGATGCCCGAACTAGACGGTTTTGAAGTATTCGCAGCCGTGCGATCGCACCCTGCAACCGCCAGCATTCCGTTTATTTTTATGACAGCCTCCGAAATGGAAAAAGCCCTGGAACTCAAAGCAGACGGCTATCTCAAAAAACCTTGCAGCGTAGCAGAAATGCTCGGGGCGATCGCCGCTCAACTAGAAAAACCGACAGTTGCCAACCCAAAATATCAAAAAGTACAGGACAATTCTGCGCCATCAAATCTTAGCTTGCGCGCCAGAAATCAAAAATCTCGGTTTGAGATTGCCTCGGTTTGCTGGCAATGACACGCACAGTAACGTTATTGATAAATAAGTTGAGGGAAATTCAAATTGGTTCCAGCCAGGGGTGGCTTAGACTGGGTATGTTGAATTTGGTTAAATATTTATGAACGCACAACCCAAAGGCCGCCTAGTTTGGAATCACTCTACCCACCTTCCCGGTTTGATACCAATTTTAGAGCGCCTCACCCTAAAAATCGGCATTCAAACAGTCACTCCGGGCGTCATCAACAAAGTTAAAGGACACATCCCCCGCATGACATTAAGAGTGTCAGTACCCATCCGCGGGGGATTTAAAATCATCGCCAGACAGGGCAAAACCGTACAAGAAGTCTTTATATTAACCACTCTCAGTCAAGGGGACTTGGAAGAGACGATCGCCCAAACCCTAGCCAAGTGACAATATTTTCTTAGCAAGCAAAGCCCGAGCCCTAACTGAAGTAGCTTCATCGCTTTGGGTGATTTCCTCAAGCCTGACCGAAACTTCCGCTAACCAATCCGGTTTAACAGTCGCAGCACCCGCCAAAGCTTGCAAACCCCCCGCTGCTGCGTAGCGAACCACCCATTCTGGATCTCGGGACGCTTGCAGTAGCGTTTTCACAGCGCGAAGTTGAGCCTCTGCAATTTGTTCTGCAGGCATTAATTCCCAGCAAATCGTCCCCAAACCCCTAGCCGCGGCCCGCCGCACGCTCAAAGCAAAGTCATTCGCCGCTGCATCGAGCAAAATCTCCAAACCCCTGGGGTCGCCAATTCCCGCCAAAGCCCGAACAGCCCAAGCTCTCGCCCCATAATTGTAGCCGTCAAGCTGTTCTAGAAGCGGCAGCACCGCAGCTTCTCCGAGCTGAATTAGCCCGTCAACGGCGGCAACAGCGGCGCCTGGGTTGTTGTAACCGAGCACTGTAATTAAGGTAGGAATTGCTTGTTTTGAGGGAGTCGCCGCCAGTGCTTTGACTGCGTTTAACAAGCCTTCGGAAGAATCTGCTTGTTCTACAGCCTGAATTAGTTCTAATGCCATTTATTTGTAAGCTTTACCGTGACCATTTTAATTGTAGGTTGGGTCGATCGCGCGATCGAACTTTTTGCAGCCTCACCCACCAACATTCTCATCAAAATAGGTAGGGAAACAGCACTTCTGTGTCCTGAAATTTGCTGTCTTCTGAATGTACGGCAGACAAGTGAGAATCGCTACAGCAATCCTATTTTAGTTGTGAACTAATTTTTTTAAAGTAAACTATCCATTAAATCCATAACTTGGATAGCTTCATCTGACAAAGATAGTGATTCTTGTTGAGTGAGGTGATGCTCCAAAACTCCTTTGAGCGCAATCAATTTCAGGCTATTTTCTGCTAAAGTTTCAGAAATAGCTTGCGCTCCCGGCAAATAGCCGATCGCCCCCAAGTCCATCAAAGCCGATCGTCTCAACTGCAAATTATCCCCATTCAAAGCACTTACCAAGCGCTCTCCATAAACCCGCTCACCAGTTAACTGATACATCGCCCGCGCCGCAGCGTACTGCACCCGCTCCACAGAATGTTCTAAAAAAGGTGAAATTAGCGGTATTGCTTCTGTCGCTTGCAGCGTTCCCAAAGCTTCAATTACCGAGTCGTAAGGTTGCACGAGGTGAGATTTTCCTGGCACTCGCACAGCCACAGCTACGCCCCCATCCAATAGCTTCATTAGCGGCCCAATAGAATCGCGATCGCCCAGCATTTCTAAAGCTTGAGCCGCCGCTTCCCGCACGTAATAATCGGCGCATTCCAAACAATGAATCAGAGCCGGTAAGGCTTGTTTGTCGCCCAATTTACCCAGAGCCCGCGCCGCATTTCGTAATAGGGAATAGTCGCCGATTTTTGTTTGTTCAGACTCTTCTTCCAATGCGGCAATTAAAGCTGCAATAGCTGCCGGTTCCTTGACTCTAAATCTGCCAACCCACCACGCAGCATAATACCGGAGACTGTAATCTTGGCAGTGCAAATTTGCGATCGCCTGTTCAACAGTTAAAGACTCGCCCTCAGCTACACCCGCCGGCGGTGAGTCGGATTCGTAATAATCCATAGTGATTAGTGATTAGTTATTAGTTATTAGTTATTCGGCGATTGAAATCGCTGCTACCAAGACAAAACCTGCAAGGCAAGGGTTAGGAAAACTCGCCGATTAAAATCGCTACTAAACAGACAAAACCCGCCTGGGCGGGTTACATTAACTCTTAGTCCGCTGGGAGTGGACTTTGTTTGTCTAGCAGCGATTTTCATCGCCGCTTCTAGCTTTTGTAGGAGCGATTTTCATCGCCCCTCCCACCAAACTATTGGCGATCGCCCGATGATTCATTGGGATGATTCTGCAGCCGCGCTTAAAGGATGAATGTTGACAATTTTCCCGCCCATGCGAGTAATCCGCTGCATTTCTTGATTCATCCGATTGTAAGGCACGGTGATAAATGTACTCGCGCTCGATCGAATCGAATAATCCACATTATTTGTTTCATCGCTTTGGCGCAAGCCCACAACTTCATACCGAAAGCAGCGACCCGCCGAAGCTGTATTGCCACTTTTTCCAGCTACAATTTGACCCAGCATAAGCTTCTTGGTAATTGGTAATTCTGACTGTTGACTGTTGACTGTTGACTGTTGACTAAAAGCTAGTCACTGCCAACTGCCAACTGCCAACTGACTAAATTGGAGTAATGCTGGCGATTTTCGCGCCCATGCGTTGAAATTTCTGCATTTGCGAGGACAACTCCTCAACAGGTACGATGAAAGCCTTGCTGCTGCGGCGCACGCTGGGATAGCCACCCGTGCGAATGCCGGAAACTTCCACGCGCACCAGCCGCCCTTCTTTGCCGTAAGCTGCCGCGCCGCCGAAAGTGCTGGTGGGAGTTACGTTTCTGGCAGAAGGCCGATATGCCCAACCTTCGTTACCGCCAGAAGGCCCAACTACAGCCGTAGCGGTGTTAGTGCCGAGTTCGACAGCTAAGCGAGAGTTGTTGCCTTCTAGTTGAGATGTATCGCTGTTTGCATAGCCGCGGTACAGCCGGAACATCCGGGTAAAACCGACGGTTTTTTGTCCCCGCTGGGTGTTAAAGCCGCGGTAGTAAGGCACGATACTTTCGCCGAAGTTTTCTTGATACTCTACTGAATCGATGTAAGAATCAATATCAGCGTCGTAGCCTTGTGTTTGGTACAAATCTAAGTGCTCAATTACTTCAGATTCGTCGTAGTTGGCGCGACCTAGCAAGTGTTTGTAGTTTAGTTCGATCGTCCGAGTTTGGAAGCTGTTGTAGAAAAACTTGGTTTTGTACAGTTCTGACTTAGCTACAGCGCGTACAAATTCTCGTACCGTCAAACTGCCGTCCCGCAGCAAAGACTCGGAACTTGTAAGTCGCTCGGATTTCATTAAATAGTCGTTGCCCAGCACCTGACGGTAAACCGCACGAATGACAGTTTCAACGTCGTCTTTGGTGTAGTTTGGGCGCAATTCTACCTTCGGCGCATCGCTCAATGCGGATGTTCCTAGTCTGGATGCTGCTGTTGTAATCGCCACCAGATTTTCTCCTAAATTATTAATGACAAAAGTTTAATGATTGGTTGCACTTGAAATTTTTAGGACTAAGGATAATATGCCTCAAACTAGGGTGTGCACTGCACACCTTACCTATACATATAAAATTGAAGAATTTTTTAGCCTTAGTCCTAATTTGCTAAAGACGTTTCAAAAAAACGTCAATACACAAACTTTAAGCTGTGGTAATACTTACCACTTTGCTGCCACGTTTGTTGATTTGCTGCAAGCGGCTCGAAAGTTGCTCGTAAGGCACGAGATATTCGGTAGTAGCCCGCCGCACTTGCGGCAAAAAATTAGCCGCACCTTGCATTGCGGTGACTCGGTAGAGTTGGTCGCGAGAACCGCCGGATGTGCCGCCAAGGGCTTTTCCGGTGGAGGCCGTGTATATCGGCGAAGCCATATTTCTCGCTACTTCCCAAGTCAGCCGGGCTTGGGTTTTGTTGTGCGATCGATCGCTAGAAGCAAAACCCCGGTACAGTTGAAACATCCGGTTAAAACCGACGGTTTTTTGACCTCTTTGAGTCGCAAAACCCCGATAGTAAGGCACTACACTTTCGCCAAAATTTTCTTGATACTCAACTGAGTCAATGTAAGAATTAATTTCAGCTTCGTAGCCTTCTGCATTGTACAAATCAACGTGGAAAGCAATTTCCGACTCGTCGTAAGGAGCGCGGCCCAACAAATGCTTGTAATTAAGCTCAATTAACCGGGTTTGCGAGTTCGGATAAAAAAACTTTTTCCGATAGGTTTCGGAATGTGCAATTGACCGCACAAAATCTTTCACTGAAATCTGCCCTTGCAGCAGCAGAGATTCAGCACTGGTAAGTCGTTCGCTCGACATTAAATACTCGTTGCCGAAAACTTGGCTGTAAGCAGCGCGAATTACTGCTTTCGCATCCTCTTGCGTCCAGTGGGGGCGCAGTTCTACCCGTCCCGCTTCTTCAAATGCTTTTATTCCCAACCGTTCTGCTGCACCTAATCCCGCCATTTTCGCTTCTTCCTTTTTTGCTTTAAAAATTGAAAACTGCTTAAAAAAGTATTTGCAAAACTAGGCTTGGATCGCAGATGCCCGGAATTGTAAACAACCGCTAACACTTAAGCTAACAGCAGCTTACAATCCCGGGCATCACGCAAATCTAGCTCAGAGCGTTGATTGCGTAGTCGATGTAGGAATTCGCTTCAGTTGCAGCGTCGCCACTGAGACCGTGGTTGCCTTTGATGTACTTGAGGGCTTCAACGTACCAGCTAGGAGACAATTCAAATGTCCGGTTGATTTCGTCAACACCTGCAATCAGGTACTCGTCCATCGGACCGGTGCCGCCTGCAACTAAGCAGTAGGTTACCATCCGCAGGTAGTAGCCGATGTCGCGAGCGCACTTCGCTTTACCGGTTGGGGTAGAAGCGTAGTTCGGGCCTTGCATTTGTTGGGTGTACGGAAATTTGTTGTACACAGCTTGAGCTGCACCGTCGATCAAGCGCTGAGAGTTAGCGGTCAAAGCTTTGGCTGCTTCCAAACCTGCTGCTGCTTGGCGGAAACGTCCGAAGGCTACTTGCAGTTCAGTGCTGCTCAGGAAACGGCCTTGAGAATCGGCTGCGGTTACTGCTTCAGTCAAAGGGGTTTTCATTGTTCTGGTGTCTCCCTAATGTTGTGTTGTTTTTGTACAAAAATGATTGTTTGCAAAAATGCGATGTTCGCTTCTTTACAAAAAAGGTTCGCTTGGCTATTTTTAGCCGACTGCATTGGCAGCGCGGTCGAAGTAGCTGCCGATTTCAGACATCAGCGAGCTGCAATCACCACGGGTAACGCCGTTGGGGTCGTTAGCGATCGCGATTGCTGCTTCTTTCATTTTTTGCACGCCGGCTGCAACTGAGCCACCGGGAACTCCCAGAGCTTGGTATGTTTCACGCAGACCGTTCAAGCAGCGGTCGTCCAAAACGCTGGCGTCGCCTGCAAATGTTGCATAGGTGACGTAGCGCAAGATGATTTCCATATCGCGCAAGCAAGCTGCCATGCGGCGGTTGGTGTACGCATTGCCACCAGGAGCGATCAGTTGTGGCTGTTCGGCGAACAGGGTGCGAGCTGCATTGGCTACGATGGTGGATGCGCTGCCGGTGATCCGGTTTACTGCGTCAATCCGCTTGTTGGCGTCGGAAACCATGCTGCTGAGAGCATCTAGTTGACCCTGAGCTAGAAATTCGCCCCGAGCGTCAGATTGGGAAACCACTTTTGTAAATGCGTCAAACATGAAAGAACTCTCCTATTTGAGTTAATTGAGTTTGGTTGCGGTATAAAACCGTTAAGTTAAATTTGTTCAGGCTACGAGTGCCTGCAAGGGTTGAAATTTGATGCCAGCTAATCTGCTGGTCCGATCGAGTTTTCCCTTTCCGCTACCTGCACTATTGTTACATTGCAACGGACGTTTAAGAAACCTTAGAAATTTTAACATCTTTTATGAGATGCGACAAACCTTGTCAATCAGTGTTTTTGTTAACTTTGGCCTGTCGTTTCAACCCTCTGATAATCTTTATACAACGCTCGCCCGTCTTTGTTTATTACAAATTATTACACAAAGTTATCTCTCTAAGAAGGTAAATGTCTGGGTGGGCAAGTCCGGGGTAATCTCATTCCTGCGGTAGATGCGGGTTTGCCAAATAAAACGCAGAGTTTGCTTCCCTCACCCCTGCCGTCGCGGTTGAACCACCGCGAACCATCTCGTGGGCCGCCTTTGTTGGCTTTCTTTGGAAAAGCCGAATTGTTAAGAAGTATTAAGTAAATTAAAGTTTTCGTAAAAGAAGGCTGGGGGAATAGGAAAAAAACCAAAAATTCTGCCCCATGTCAGGAGGGCAGCAGAATTGGGTGTGGGCAAAATCCAAAAGATTGTGAACCCCCTCGCCACAGCCTCAGCTTTTTTTGTGGCAAATATCAGCAAGCATCTACTGTGTGCCCTGCAGCGGTTGCAAAAAAAACTTTCTTCATCTATATCTTCTATAAGCAATCATCGCATCATTTGTGAATTTCTTACAGACTCCCAGCGGGTTCGGGGAGGGTTGGGGTGGGGTAAAAAAGTTACGACTCCTGCAAGGATTGCTATATGTTCTGCTTCCCACAGGCTAGCCCCACGCCAGCGTGTGGCAAGCTGAGCATTGTGGAGGGTGAGAAAACCAACATAGGCGATCGAGACCTGTGGACGCAGCGCCATTTTTATTTTAACATTAAATAATGTCAATAGATGAGTTCGGATACAAGCGTTTTTTTGATTACGTTTTTTTTAGGTAGGTTTTGACCTACCACGCACGCTTTCATCCCCAGACTAAAGTCACTCATGCTCTCAGCTTATTTTCTGTGTAAAAGCCGAAGGAATTGCTAATTTTTAGTAGTAAGGTGGATAGGTGCTATCAGCCGTAGGCATACAAACGGCGCGATCGAGCCGCCAGACTCAGTGAAGTTAAAAGCTTTTTGCTTCCCCGGCATCGAACCGCCCAAAACGAGTCCCAAGTTAAACAGTTTTTTATTCAGAACTCAAAACTTCAAAGTCTCTGACTGTAATCAGCCACATCCATCGGCTGTAGCTGTCCGGCCGCAACCACCTTTATGCCCCACGATCGATCGTAATTTATGTCTTCAAATTCTCCCTCTTCTTGGCACACCGTAGCAATTGACAAAACTCTCCAGCAGCTAAGCAGCAACAAAGACGCTGGCTTGAGCAGCCAACAGGTGTCAGAACGCTTGCAGCAATACGGCCCCAACGAACTCGAAGAAACAGGAGGCCGCAGTCCGTGGTCGATTTTTGTCGATCAGTTCACCAACATCATGTTGTTGATGCTGATGGGTGTGGCCGTGATTTCGGCTTTTTTGGACATTCGGTCGAATACTTTTCCTAAAGATGCGATCGCCATTTTTGCGATCGTCATACTCAACGGCATTCTCGGCTATTTCCAAGAGCAAAGTGCCGAAAAAGCCCTCGCAGCACTCAAAAACCTCGCTTCTCCCCTAGTCAGAGTCCTGCGGGACGGCAAAACTTCAGAAATAGCAGCCAAGGAACTCGTACCCGGAGATGTGATGCTGTTGGAGGCTGGGGTAAAAATAGCAGCAGACGCACGCTTGGTCGAAACATCAAATCTGCAAGTCAGAGAATCTGCTTTGACAGGGGAAGCTCTAGCAGTAACCAAGCAAGCCGATCTAGAACTTCCAGAAGATGCTTCCTTGGGCGATCGACTCAACCTGATTTTTCAGGGTACAGAAGTTGTTCAGGGACGAGCAAAGGCGATCGTCACTAACACCGGAATGACAACTGAACTGGGCAAAATTGCCGCCATGCTTCAGTCAGTAGAAAACGAACCGACTCCCCTGCAACAGCGGATGGATCAGTTGGGAAAGGTTCTAGTCTCCGGTGCCCTAACCTTAGTCGCAATTGTCGTCATCGGCGGCATGATTAGCTTCCAAAACGGCAGCATCGGGTTCGATACCAGCAGGTTTGAAGAGTTGTTAGAAGTTTCTCTGAGCATGGCTGTGGCTGTGGTTCCCGAAGGACTCGCAGCAGTCGTGACAGTTACTCTGGCACTCGGAACTAGGCGGATGGTGAAGCGAAACGCCCTGATTCGCAAACTGCCTGCGGTAGAAACTTTGGGTTCGGTAACTACCATTTGTTCTGACAAAACAGGTACTCTGACTCAAAATAAAATGGTAGTTCAGCTAGTGTCTACGGGCGACTGCACAGTCGCCGTCGCAGGCGACGGCTATGCGCCGATCGGAGATTTTACCGATCGCCTGACATCGACCAAAATTAATAATTTAGAGGAATATCCAGAACTCGAATCTTTATTAATTGCCTGTGCAGTGTGCAACGACGCAGTATTGCAACAAGAACAGCAAGAATGGCAGATTTTAGGCGACCCCACAGAAGGATCTCTGCTGTGTGTAGCGGGAAAAGCAGGCATTTATAAGGAAAAACAGTCTCAATTGCTGCCGCGGACGGCGGAATTTCCTTTTTCTTCGGAACGCAAGCGGATGAGCGTGATTTGCCAAATACCTGGCAGATCGGGACATTCGGGATTTCCCGCAGAAAAAGGACAGCAGCCGAATTATTTGATGCTGACCAAAGGTTCTCCAGAGTTGACTTTGGAGCGCTGCAAAGGCATTATAGTCGGCGATCGAGTACAAGCTTTAACCCAGGAAATGCGCGATCGCATCCTCGCCGAAAACAACAACATGGCAAGCGGCGGTTTGCGAGTCCTCGGGTTTGCCTACAAACTGTGGGAAAACCTGCCGCCCGGAGGTTCTGAGGAAACCAGCGAACAAGACATGATTTGGCTGGGACTCGTCAGTATGCTGGACGCCCCGCGGCCGGAAGTGCGGGAAGCAGTGGTGAAGTGTCGCAATGCTGGCATTCGGGTGGTGATGATTACAGGAGACCACCAGTTGACAGCAAAAGCCATCGCCTACGATTTAGGTATTGCAACAGAGGGCGATCGAGTTCTCACCGGTCAAGAATTAGAAAAGCTCAGCCAAGAAGAACTCAAACAGCAAGTCGAACAGGTTAGCGTTTACGCCCGCGTTTCCCCCGAACACAAATTGCGGATTGTCCAAGCTTTGCAAAGTTGGGGCAAATTTGTCGCGATGACCGGCGACGGCGTTAACGACGCCCCCGCCTTGAAACAAGCCGATATCGGCATCGCCATGGGGATTACCGGCACCGATGTCAGCAAAGAAGCTAGCGATATGGTGCTCCTCGACGACAACTTCGCAACTATTGTCGCCGCCGCTGAGGAAGGGCGAGTGGTTTATAGCAATATTCGCCGCTTTATTAAATACATTTTGGGCAGCAACATCGGCGAAGTTTTGACAATTGCGGCTGCACCTTTAATGGGTTTGGGAGGAGTGCCGCTGACACCGCTGCAAATTTTGTGGATGAACTTAGTAACAGACGGCGTTCCCGCTTTGGCCTTGGCCGTGGAACCGGGGGAACCGAACGTGATGAAAAAGCCTCCTTTCAGTCCGCGAGAAAGTATTTTTGCGCGGGGTTTGGGTTCTTACATGATTCGGATCGGGATTATTTTTGCAATTTTGACGATCGCGATGATGTCCTGGGCTTACGGATATACCACCAACCCTAACCATGTTGGAGATCCCGAGGCTTGGAAAACAATGGTGTTTACAACTCTTTGTTTGGCACAAATGGGTCACGCGATCGCAGTTCGGTCTAACACTCAGCTAACTATTGAGTTAAATCCCTTCACTAATGTTTTTGTGTGGGGGGCTGTAATTGTGACTACTATTCTGCAATTGATGCTGATTTACGTTCCGCCGCTGAGATCATTTTTTGGCACTCATTATTTAACGGGATTTGAGTTGCTAGTTTGCCTCGGTTTCAGCGCCCTGATGTTTGTGTGGATTGAAATGGAAAAACTGTTCTTGCGGATTTACAAATCTAAAAAATAGTGTTAATAATGGCTAACGCATACTCCTCGATGTTTCCTTATTAGCTAGACCGCTCGCATGAACACTATTCTCAACATTCGCCAGGGTGGAAAACCCCTGGCCCACAGCGAAAGTCATCGCTATGAAGACTAAAGATATTATTCCACAATTAAACATTTATTACTTCGTTATAATGTGATTGCGAGCGCCACGCTCCGCGAAAATCGCAATTGCAAAAAAGGCTCGCAATTGCCAACAGGTCAGGTGCGCTCGATCGTGTACCCCACGATGACTGTATTACCAATTACCAATAATTACCAATTACTAATATTATGTATTTGAAAACGCTGCACCTACGGCAGTTTCGGAACTACTTCGATCAAAAGGTAGCGTTTGACGCTCCCAAAACCATTTTAGTAGGAAATAACGCTCAAGGAAAATCTAACTTGTTAGAAGCGGTAGAGTTGCTTTCTACATTAAAAAGCCACCGGGTAGGGCGCGATCGCGATTTAATACTAGACTCAAAGCCGATCGGGCAAATTGATGCTACACTCGAACGTCAAACCGGAGCGATCGACTTAGCTTTAACTCTTCGCTCTGGGGCGCCTCGGATCTGCAAGCTCAACGGTGAACCGCTGCGCCGCCATTTAGACTTTTTGAGCGTCTTAAATGTAGTGCAATTTTCTTGTTTGGATTTGGACTTAGTGCGGGGCGGGCCCGAAGGAAGGCGCAATTGGATCGATCGCCTAGTCATCCAGTTAGAACCGATTTACGCTCACATTTTGCAGCAGTACAACCAAATTTTGCGCCAGAGAAACGCTCTGTTGAAACGTTCTAAAGAAATCAGGAAAGCGGAATTTTCCGACAGTTTTGACAAGATGCGATTTATTGCACCCGAAAGTCCCGAACCGGAAAATACAGAAGACTTACCCATCCCTAATTCCCAATTGCCAATTCCTAACTCCCAATTCCCCATTCCCCGTTCGGAATTAGCTTTGTGGGACGCGCAGTTGGCGACAGCGGGCGCTCGCGTCATCCGCAGGCGCGATCGAATTTTGGAGCGTTTGATGCCTTTAGCTCGAAATTGGCACCGTTCAATTAGCGGTTCAGCAGAAGTTTTAGATGTGAAATACGATGCTAATATTGAAGTAGGGGCGGAATTAATCGCTAAAGATAATCTCGAAGGAGTGCGACAAGCATTTTTAGAGAAAATTCAAAAAAGGGCGATCGCAGAACAGTTTCAAGGAACCACTTTAGTCGGCCCCCACCGCGACGATATTACATTTACAATTAACAATACCCCAGCTCGCCAATACGCCTCCCAAGGTCAGCAGCGAACTCTGGTATTAGCATTAAAATTAGCCGAATTGCAGCTTATTGAAGAAGTCGTCGGCGAAGCGCCTTTACTGTTGCTCGACGACGTACTTGCAGAACTCGATCTGAGCCGCCAAAATCAACTTTTAGAAACAATTCAGGAACGATTTCAAACTCTGATTACTACAACTCACCTAGGCGCTTTTGATGCTCAGTGGCTGCGACAAACCCAAATTCTCTCCGTCGTTGCTGGACAAATCAATCGATTTTAGATTTTAGATTTTAGATTTTAGATTGACAAATTTTATGTTTCATGGTATGAGAACAAAAAAATGTAGAAAGTGGCATTATTAGCTCAATTCGAGATAGGATAAAGGTTAATTTTGATGGCCGCTTTCGCTTCCATTTTTCTAAACCTTGTCAACGACCCAGGTCTAAAGACACTGGGCTTCTAGCCTAAGACTTAAACCACAGTTGACCAGACTAAGTACCTCGCGTACTACGTTAACGGTAAGAGTTTAAAGACCTACCAAGGGATGCGAAGCTAGTTCCTTGCTCTAGAAATTTAGGATTAAACAGACTTATTGGGTTAAATCAGTGTCCTAGATATAGTACCGGCCGTTAACTTTGTCGAAGCTAACATTACCCCGAAAGGGAGGCTCATAAAAGAGCGAACATTATGCTTACAGGGTTGCGAAGTTTGAGATGGTAATTGTCCCATCGAAAGTACACTACAAAAGTACACCGAATCTAGTAATCCCCGTGTAATGGAAAGATTCACGCCGCTTTCAACCGCCGAGTCGTTTCCCTCTCAGCACCCTTCGTGACTGAGTTTCCCACTTACCGAATTTTTTTATGAAGCATTACATTTCCCGTCTGTTAGCCCTGGTATTAGTTGTTGTCATCGGCGTAGCGGGCTGTACCAATGTTCCGGCCACTCTGAGTGGAGATTATGGCCAAGACACATTAGCATTAGTGAATAGCTTGAGAACAGCGCTCACTTTGCCAGAGGGCACGCCGGAAAAAGCAGCCGCTCAAGCCAAGGCTCGCACAAGTATCAACGATTTTTTTGCTGCCTACCGCCGCGATCCCGCTCTTACCAAGCTGGCCTCTTTCACGACAATGCGGACGGCATTAAACTCTTTGGCCGGACATTACAGTTCCTATCCAAACCGTCCCGTTCCTGAAAAATTGAAAAAGCGTCTTGAGTCAGAATTTCAGCAGATTGAAGCTGCTCTTAACAGAGGAGCTTAATCTCAAAATTTAGGAGCGAGGATAAATTTTAATGATTCATCTTTCATCCTTGATATTTGAGTGTTAACAATTTTTAGTAGAAATATCCACTGCTTTTAGCGCCCACTGTATCCAGGCGCTTTTTTATGCAGCATTTAGGGAAAAAATACTGAAAAATCGAACTGGATATGATATCAAATCCGGGCTTTTTACCCCCTTTATTTTTGAGTCCGCGAAGGCGCGTGCCTGCGCGCCAACACTTAGGCACAGGAAAGTTTGTATAGCCTAGCAGCATTTTAATCGCGGAGTCTTATCTTACCCGATCGCCCTTATTGGATTTAAATAGCCGGCAGATAGAATTTGCATTGTGCGATCGACTTGTGCCATAACTAGCTCAACCGAAAAAAGTAGAAAATTTGTAGCTGCTTGTTGAGCGCGATCGCAAAAAGGCGATCGCCATCCAATTTAAACCAGAAAACCCCATTCAATTCTCCCATGAAAATTGCACCAACTCGCATCGCGAATTTTCAACACCAGCGACGCTTTTTCAGTGCGGTAACTGCTGTTTTAACCAGTAGCTTTATCAGCCAGCTTGTTTTGCCGTTTATTGAAAATAAACCAGCTTTTGCCGAAACATCAGCCTATTGCCAATTATCCCAAGAACAGGTAAATCAAAAAGAAGACTTGCGCCGCGCCGCGCTGTCGGGCAAACCGGAATCTCAGCAAGCATATTTTGCTGTTTTGAACAAACACGCGCGGGAAATAGCAGAATGCCGCCAAAAAACTTGGCCCGAAACCCAAGCAATTTGGCTGCGTTTGTATCCCTGCGATGTTAGGCCCGGAGAAATCGATCGAGTATTAGACAAAGTTGTGAATAAAGGCTACAACCAAGTCTATGTCGAAGTCTTTTACGATGGTCAAGTGCTTCTCCCAGCAGCCGACAATCCAACGGCTTGGCCTTCTGTTGTAAGAAATCGCGGTTACGAGAAATACGATTTGTTAGAAAAGGCGATCGCCAAAGGCAAACAGCGAGGTTTAAAAGTATACGCTTGGTTGTTTACCATGAACTTTGGCTATACCTATTCTCAACGTCCCGACAGACAGCAAACCCTCGCTATCAACGGTCAAAATCAGACAACTTTAACAGTAGTTCAAGACCCAGGAATTAACGATGACTTAGGAGAAGTTCCGGGCAATCAAGCCTTTATCGATCCGTACAACCCACAAGCACGGCAAGACTATACTTTGTTAGTAAATCAAATAATCAAGCGCAAACCGCAAGGGATGTTATTCGACTACATTCGCTATCTACGGGGCGTCGGGCCGGCTTCAGTTGCTACAAAAGTTCAAGACTTGTGGATTTACGGCCCAGCATCGCAGCAAGTTCTTTTACAGCGGGCTAGCAATCAGCAAGGCCGAGATTTAATTCAGCGGTATTTGACTAGGGGATTTATCAATACTAATGACGTTCAAGCAGTAGTCAAACAGTATCCAAATGAGCGAGAACCTCTTTGGCAGGGGCGAATTCCGCAGGCGATGTCAGTAGCAACTACAGCTTCTAGAAGAGAGAATCCCGCATCAAGATCGGCCTCCACAACTCCCGCCGCTAACAAGCCCAAGCCTGCAACTCCCACACCAAAACCGACACCGCAGCTTCCCGATACCGGCACTCTGCAAAAAGACCTCTGGAAACTGAGCGTTGCTCACGCAGTCCAAGGAATTTTAGATTTTTTGGGAATAGCAATTCAACCTGCTCAAAGGATGGGAATTCCTGTAGGAGCAGTGTTTTTTCCCACTGCAAATCAAGCGATAAATCAAGGGGGATATGATTCGAGATTGCAGCCGTGGGACACCTTTCCGGCTGCTATAGAATTCCACGCCATGTCTTACGGAAATTGCGGGGATGTAAGCTGCATTGTGCCGCAGGTGCAGCGGACTGTAAGTTTAGCGCCTGCGGGAGCAAAAATCATTCCTGCCATTGCTGGAGATTGGGGAAAACCTCTGAAAAATCGGCCGTCTTTGGAGATTCAAATGCGGGCAATTCACGCCGCGACTCCCCAAATTAATGCGGTGAGTCATTTTGCTTTTGGGTGGCAAGAACCGGAGGATGAAAGAGCACGGCAAACTTGCAGATTGTAGATATATTCCTGGACGAAAAGGGTGTCATTACCTTGTTTTATGGTCGCCGCAAGAGCATGAAAGCGTAGATTTTTGAGCAAAAAACCGGGTTTTTATATGGGAATCAGCGGCGAATCACGAGTGATTTGCCTAAGAAAACCCGGTTTTGACCTAAGTCTTGCTTGGGAGCATCTCACTTTTGCAACCAAGCTAGAAATTGGAGTTTTGAGGCAGGAGGCAGAAGGAAAGAGGAAGAAGGAAGGAGGCAGAAGACGTATTTTTACAAATATAAGATGCTCCCTCTTGCTTGAGTGCGATCGACCTTTTGAAAAAAAAATTACCAAACTTTTAAGCTAGCAGAACAATCAGGCATAATGAGATTGTTCAAAATAAATCCTATACCTGATGAGTCGCAAACGCCATAAAAAATCGGTAATTAAAACCGTTATATTTATCGGATTGAGCATCACAATTTCCCTGTTGTGGGAAAACAGAAAAACCGCCAATTCAAATCCGCTAATACCGATCGCACCAGTTGAAAATCCGCCTCCAAACCTCCTGAAACCCCGAAAACTACAAACACCCCATTCTCCCCCGGTAACTCCCTCTCCCAAACCTCCCGAACAACCTTTAGTCTTCGCACCGCCCGCGCAATTTCGCAGCCAAATTGTTTATAAAGCCAGTATTAACAACTCCAAAGTTATCGCCCTGACATTTGACGATGGCCCAACGCCTGAAACTTTGAAAATATTAGAAGTTTTGCAGAAACATCAAGTTGTGGCTACATTTTTCTGCTTGGGTGCAAATTTGCGGGAGTATCCAGAAATTGCGAAAAGAGTTGTGCAAGCGGGAAATGCGATCGGCAATCATACTTGGCATCACTATTATCACCATGTTACCGAAAAAACAGTATCCGATGAAATAGATAATACTGGTGTTCATATTTATCGATCGACTGGGGCAAAAAGTTTCTTGTTTCGCCCTCCCGGCGGGCGCTTAAATAACGGTTTGGCAGATTACGCTAAAAAGAAAAACTACGTAGTGGTGATGTGGTCGATCGACCCTAAAGACTTTCTGCAACCTCCGGCCGCTGCGATCGCCCGTAGCGTGCTATCCCAAGCGACATCGGGGGCGATCGTGTTGTTGCACGACGGGGGCGGAAATCGCCAGCAAACAGTCGAGGCGCTATCTGCAATTATTCCCAAACTCAAACAGCAGGGATATCGTTTTGTCACCGTACCGCAATTACTGCAAATGCAAGCTGGACAAAAACAGCGAATTACCGATCGCAAATCCCCATGAACAGACATCTCAGCCAAATTAACTTCCTCGGAATTTCATCTGCGTTCCGAAGCGTTCATCTGCGGTTAAAAATCCCAATTATGCTAAACTTATTAACAACCATAAACCCCTTTATTAATCATCATGCAAAAACTACAAACAAGAGATATAAACCTCCGCTATTTAATCGATAACTTCGGCTTGCAGCGAGTTCGCAACAGCGAATTTTTCCGAGAATGGCAAGAAAACTTACCCGAAGTAACCGACTCAGAAAAACAATTGCTCGATCGCGTCCAAGACATATACTTCAACTTGGTAGACACCCCGCCTGTATTGGAAAATGCAGTCAAGCTAACAATTATAAGCCCCATTTTGTTTATTGCCGGTCTGTATGAGTCTCCTTTTCAAGTCAAAGCCGAAAAGTCTATCGCCATTCAAGAGGAAGACGAAGGCAGAATCATCGAAGGCAGAATAGATATCCTAATTATGAAAGCAAACTTGTGGGTGACAGTAATTGAATCCAAACAACTTTCGTTTTCAACTGACGAAGCACTCGCACAACTCCTGACATATATGCTGGCCGATCCCAATCCTGAAACTCCTACTTTTGGGATGATTTCTACAGGTGCTAACTTCTCTTTTGTCAAGTTAGTTAGAGGGGAAACTCCCCAGTATGCCCGATCGGCTGAATTTGTTATTTCCGGCGTTGCTGAACTATGGTATGATGAAGTTGTCCTCTGAGCGTCAAAAATAACACATATTTCCCAAAAAATATTATGCAATGCCCTGAATGCAATTCAACTCATATCAATAAGAATGGTCACA
>Ga0164305_10000122_pt1 | contig 25071 bp, 25 predicted proteins | sample Whisoiple_237_MG_FD_110215 | JGI IMG/M metagenome (GOLD analysis project Ga0164305, IMG submission 110215) | Soil microbial communities amended with pyrogenic organic matter from upstate New York, USA - Whitman soil sample_237_MG | ecosystem: Environmental > Terrestrial > Soil > Agricultural...
AGGGGCGGGTTGCACCAGCTTTCATAGAACTGACAACCCAAATAAATATAAACCCGCCCCCTGAATTAGTCATGAGTCATTAGTCATTTTTTGAACCAACAAACAATTAAATAATTATCAAATTATATTAAATTGGGGCTTCAACTCTGGCTACTTAATGCCTCGATCATTTCGATCGCGTCCGGTAGATCTAAGGCTGTAAAATTTGTTGGTAGTGAGGGCTTCATCCCTCATAAAAAATAGGACTTAAGTCCTGAATACCAAACATATAATGGTTAATTTACCGGACATCATATCATTAGTCATGGGGAAATTAACAAACTAATGAGCCGCATTTTACTCTTGGTCGATCGCCACCAACAACTTAATTTGCCGATCGCCCACCTCAACAGGGAGCATGAGGTGATCGTACTCGATCGCGCTTTAGAGCCCAACTCCGAATTTCCCATTCCCCAAATCGCTTTTGACTTGTGCATTCTCGACGAGGCCAATTTCGAGCGCATCGGGCCGCTGGTAGAATCATTAAAAGCTGCCGCAGAGCCGATATTTTTACCGTTTTTGCTTGTTAGTAAATCCCAAACGCCTGCTCTTTTTGAGCAGCTATTTTCGCAGCAGGCAAAACAAGTCGAACGCAGAATTGACGATTTGATAGTAAGTCCCGCCGAACCCGCCCAACTGCACTTGCGGGTAGAGAATTTGTTGGCCCGCAGGCGGCTGTCGCTAAAACTCCACAGACTTCAGGAAGTGATTAAAGAAAGGACTTTTAGAGAAAGTTTGTTAATCGACTCGCTGCAAACGGCAAACGAAAACCTGCAACGGGAAATCCCCAAGCGGGCGGAGGTAGAAGCTGCACGGCGAGAAAACTCCTATCTCGACTTGCTGATGAATGCCATGCCAGATATTGTCTGCTTCAAAGATGGCGAGGGCAGGTGGCTGGAGGCAAATCAAGCGATATTGGAAGTGTTCGAGCTAGAAAAAATAGACTACCGCGGCCTTAAAGATTTTCAGCTAGGAGAACTCAGCAGTTTTTACCGCGAGGCGCTACAGGCGTGCGAGGTCAGCGATCGAGAAGCGTGGGCAAAAGGTAAGCTTTCTAGGGGGGAAGAAATGATTCCCCGCTCAAACGGTACTGTGAAAATCTACGACGTGATTAAAGTACCCGTATTTCACCCCGACGGCAGACGCAAAAGTATCGTGATTTTGGGCCGCGACATCACGGAATACAAGCAAGCTAGAGACGAACTCGTGCGCTTAGCGTCGATTGTCGAGTCTTCCGACGACGGTATAATCAGCAAAACCCTCGCCGGGACAATTCAGAGCTGGAACACAGGAGCCGAGAAGATTTACGGCTACTGTGCGGCGGAAATCAAGGGGCAGTCGATCGAGATTTTAGCCATACCCGAACGCCCCAAGGAAATGCCTCAAATATTGGAAAATATTAGGGCTGGAGCCACCATAGACCATTACGAAACCGTGCACTTGCGGAAAGATGGCCAACAGATAGATGTGTCCCTGACGATTTCTCCGATTAAAGACGCGACTGGAGCGGTAACGGGCGTTTCGACAATCTCTCGCGACATCAGCGACAGCAAGCGAGTCGAAAAAGCCTTTGAACAACTCCGCCACCAAACAGAAATGATTTTGTTCTCCGCAGGAGAAGGAATTTGCGGGTTGAACAAACAGGGAAAAGTAACTTTTGTCAATCCTGCGGCGGTGAGAATGGCTGGGTGCGAATCGAAGCAATTGATCGATCGACCGCTCTATGAAAGCTTACACCGTGCACAGCAAGAATGCTCAAAGGCGATCAAGCAACTGTCACCTGCAACAGACATCTATTCAGGCTCTGAACTTGTCCCCCACTGCGCCGCACCGCAGGCGGGCAAAATGCTGCCGAACCGGGTAAGTTCTCAAATTTTAGCCACCTTGGAAGACGGAGAGGCGCGGCGCGTCACCGATGAGATTTTTTGGCGGCGAGACGGCAGCAGTTTTCCGGTTGAGTACGTTGTCGCTCCGATGCGAGAACAAGGCGAAATTATTGGAGCTGTAGTGACTTTTAAAGATATCACGGAGCAGCTTGCCGTCGAGCGCATGAAAGATGAATTCATCTCTGTTGTCAGCCACGAACTGCGGACGCCCATGACCTCGATTCACGGCGCCCTCGGCCTCCTCAACAGCGGCCTGCTTGACGCTTACCCCCAGAAAGCTAAGCGGATGCTGGAGATTGCGGTCACTAACACTGACCGTTTGGTGCGCTTGGTCAACGACATCCTAGATTTAGAGCGGATGGAGTCGAGTTACAGCACTGCCATGAAACAAACTTGCAATGTGGGTGAGCTGATGTTGCAGGCGGCTGACGAGATGCAGGGAATGGCTCAGCAGGCGGGAGTTACTCTGTCGGTGAAGCCTGTGGGGGCGCAATTGCAAGCTGTTCCCGATCGGCTAATTCAAGCCTTGACAAATTTACTCAGTAATGCTATAAAATTTTCTCCCTCCGGCGCTACGGTTTGGCTGAGTGCGGAGTTGACCCACAATCCGGATTTGGCAGAAAAAGCAGCGCACAAGTCGGTGTCGTCTCCGTCTGTGTTGTCTCCTGAGCCTGCCGCCGCGCCTCCGCATTTGCCAGTTCCGAGCTCGTGGTACATCGTGATTGCTGTGAAAGACCAAGGGCGGGGTATTCCGTCAGACAAACTGGAGATGGTCTTTGAACGCTTTCAACAAGTTGATGCTTCTGATTCTCGCCAGAAGGGAGGTACTGGTTTGGGGCTGGCTATTTGTCGCAGTATCGTGCAGCAGCACGGGGGGCGGATGTGGGTGGAGAGCGTTTTGGGGGAGGGCAGCACTTTTTTCTTAAGTCTGCCACTTCTGAGGGAGGGGCTGGCAACTAAAAGTTAATTTCTACCCAGGTTTCGCCAACGTTACTGATTTTGTGCAGATTGTTCGATCGAGTCATCGACAAACAATCTCAGCCTTTTCTGCTGTTTGGGGACTGCGGGCAAAAAGCACAATTTGAGGTCGAAAAGCGGCTTTTTTTGGGTGGGATATTTTACAGCCACCGCGCCAGACGGTTAGGACGTTCTTAGTTAAAACCCTGCCGGTCGATGGCAACTTCGGTCTTCCTTGTTCCTTCTTTCTTCAAAATCTGCTATACAGTTTTGAAAATTTACTGTAAAGTCCGATCGGGTAATATCGTTTCCGGTTGAATGGGAATGAGCGAGTCAAGGTCGCACAATTCCACATTCCCCCACGGATCACTCCCCATCATGTCTGAGTGTAACCAGAATTGATATAAGATAATTTGCTTTACAAAATATTCACTTTTCGCCTCTAATCTGTGATTAGTTCTCATTACTAAAAAAATGTTAATTTTGACTGCCAAGCGCATCTTGGTTATTGACGATGCGGAAGATATTCGGGAAGTAGCTCAAGTCAGTCTTGAGATGGTGGGGGGCTGGGAAGTCCTGACAGCGAGTTCGGGCCGCGAGGGCGTTGCTAAGGCTCTTGCCGAACAGCCTGATGCTATTCTATTGGACGTGATGATGCCCGACCAAGACGGGCCTACTACTTTTCTACAGTTAAAAGCTAATAATGCTACGCAGCACATTCCAGTAATTTTATTGACAGCTAAGGCTCTTGCTGGGGACAGGCGGATGTTCGCAGATTTGGGGGTAGTTAGCGTGATTGCTAAGCCTTTTGAACCGATGTTTTTGGCGGCTCAGGTCGCTGAGGCTTTGGGCTGGGAGCAAGAATAGATCGATCGCGCCCATTGAATTGTGCAGCTTTTCAAGTAGTAGTTTTTCAGGCAAAGAGAGTTAAAAAAACTTGGTTTCTTTGCTATGGTTCCTTAGATCGAATCCGGTCGATCGGACAGGATATACAGCGGTTCTCAAGCGTGGTGAGGTATGCCCGCGGAGGCCTATGCGCTATGCGCACGGAGGCCGCGGAGTACCTCATCTTTCGCTCGAAAGGCTATATGTAGGGACTTAGGTGCCGTGCGTTTCTTCCTGTCAGCTTAAGACTACAAACTTCAGTCCGGTATCAATTTCAACCCTGCCGGTCTTGGGGTGAAATTGATACCAATTAGGGATGCCTAAATCCCTATTGGTAGTGCGTTCATTTAACCGGATTCGACCTCAGCCATGAACTGAATATTCCTGTGGATTTCTCGGACAAATATAAGCTGGCAGGAGTATTTTACTTTTTGTGACAACTCACTCATCTTCATAAGTTCTTCAGGTTTTAGTTTTATGTTTAAGCAGAACGTCAGGGATCGCTCCTGACTGTTGACAGACACATTGGGAGAAGACGACTATGCCCTCAGCTTACATTTTGCTACTAATAGTTTCTCTGGCAGCCGTCTGGATTTACTGGCAAACCTCTCAAGATATTTTTGTTCTTGTGGCGTGGGCCGGGCTGGGTTGTTTTATTTGGGGTTTCTCTTGGGCTCCTTGGAGCGTTCAACTTTTGATTGTGGTGTTACTGTTGGGCCTCCAAAAGTGCTACTTGCGCGACGCTCAAAGCTGTGAGTGAAAGAGATTTTTTATTTTTGTGTCTGGAATTGAGAAGTGCAGGCATTCGTGAATCTCTCTAATGATTGGGTTATGGCTCCATATCTTCAAAAAAGGTTTAAAATATCATGAATAGTTGCCCTTGTTGCTCCTCTCAATTGCTCCGCCACGCTCGCCACAATCGCGTTTATTGGTTCTGCTCGCACTGCTGGCAGGAAATGCCCGATCTGTCGGAGATGATTTTACGTAACAGCACGTGGAGTCACAAACGCGACGGTTTGGTGAAACATCCGGCTTTGACTCCTCAATTGAGGATTTTGGATTCTGTAGGAATTGCTTAGTTTGCTGGAGTTAGTCTCGCGATAAATAGTGAGACGGAAAAGATTTTTGTTTGTGCCATCTGTTGAATTTTTTAATAAAAAATGCAAAAGCCCCTTCCGTGTGAAATGAAGGGGACTTATGAGCGGGGGCTTTTGCACTTGTGATGGGGTCGATCGCCCGACTGAATTTCAGCTATTGTATGCAGAAGAGCTGATTACATCAAACCGATTTGAGAGAGAATGCCTTGACCGGTGAGGAATTCGGTAGCTAGGCCGATAACGAAGCCCAACATTGCCAAACGGCCGTTCCAGGTTTCAGCAAACTCAGTGAAGCCAACTTTTGCGTCTTTGTTTTCCATGACCATAAACCTCGTTTAATTTCAACCTTATGTAACTAAACTTAACACAGCAGTACAAAGTTTGCAACATATTTTTACATTTAGTGTTCAAATGCCGGAGATAAGCGGGATGGGCTCCCAGGGAGAGGGGCTCGCGAGGGGAGGGGGAGAGGGTTTTTTATGTGGGAACGGTCGATCGGGTAAAGTGTATCAGGGCGATCGGTGTCAGGTTGGCCAAAACCTTGGTGAGATGTCTAAGGATGTAAAAAAATTATTTTGAGTTAATACTTGACATCCAATAATTAGAACGCTAGCCTAAAAGCACAGCTAACACTAAATATCGCATTCAAAATTGAGGAATGTTGATTGAGTCGTCTTAGCTACACGGTTTATACAACTGGGGCAAGTTTCTAGCACCCCGTTGAGCGGAATGTGAGTCTAATGTCGTTTTAACAAGTGGATACAAGTTTGAGAAAATCGAAACATTATTGAGTTCCATTTCCCTTCGCGGAATGTGAGTCTAATGTCGTTTTAACAACTTGATACAAGCTTGAGAAAATCGAAACATTATTGAGTTCCATTTCCCTTCAACGGGCTGCTACTAAGCTCGTTCCAGTTATGTAAACCCTGTAGCTAAGACGCTAATCAAATCCCAATAAAATTACAGTGTTTTGTGGTAACAGATTGTCCAGTGCCGAGATGTTCATTTTTGAGCAAACCCACAGACAACACTCCATTCATGCTAAATGCGCGATATGTCGAGGCTGTCCAGTCAACCTCTTTGTAGGACTTAATCAAATGACGGACAATCATTCAGCAATTGGCAAAAAAACCGAGCAGTTGCAGCCTTTACTTTCTATTTACGTCGATCTTCAGAACACACACTTAACTCAAATTCTAGGTAGTCAATTGCAAGAAGTTGGCAAATTTGAGGGGATCTTGATTGACGCAAAAGTCTACTACAATTCACTCTGTCCCGATCAAGTCTCTGCAAAAAACAAGCTGCAAAGCCTTGGTTTTAAATGTATCGATGTTCCCTGTCCTCTAAAAAATAGTGCAGATAATCAATTGATAGCTGACTGTCTTGAGGATATTGACAGCAATCAGTCTCCCGATACAGTTATCCTTTTATCAGGAGATGGGGACTTTATAAAATTGGTTCGCAACCTGCAAAAATTGGACAAAAAAGTTATAGTCTTTGCTGAGCAAGGTCAGATCAAACAAAGGCTGAAAGAACTTGTGGGTAGTGACTTCCACTTTCTGGATGAATTGCCTAGCTTGGTAGCGTCCAAGACTCAGCAGCAGATAGAAAATATTCAGTGTCAACTCACTTACAGTGAGGCAGTTGAGTATTTAATTGAAGCTGTCAAAACAGCATTAAGTAAAGGGAAGCGCGCAGGATTAGGTTTCATTAACAGCCTAATGTGTCAGCTTTTTCCCAAGTATCAGGGAGTAACTTCTGTCAAACATCAGGGGAAAACTTTTTCACGCTTTAGCGAGTTTGTTGAGACTGCTGTCAAGGATGGAAAAATCCGATTTCAGGATCAGCAATTGTTTGTAATAGAAGCAGATAAATTATCTGCTTGAAGCAACACAGTCCGCCAGGGAATGAATTCCCTGTCTAATAGCTAAAGTCGGTTAAAACCGACTGACATACAGTTAAAAAAAACACAATCTTCAGTCCTCTTTAGAGGACTTTAGCTATGAGCCAGGGGTTTTAACCCCTGGCGGACTGACGGACTGACGGACTAACGGACTAATAGTAGAAATGCAAAATATCTGTTAAAATTTACCTCACCGCAGATAGCAAAAATCCAGTTTATTTGATAAACTAGATTCTCCCAACCTACCGCTATCTGCGGCTATTTCATGTCCACATAATAACACCCAACGCCAAAAACAATAACCATTACCAACTCCCATGCAATTAATTAACTTAACAAAAGAAATACAAATGACCCTTCCCCAATTCAACAATGAAAAACTGCTGCGCCAAGCGCTCACGCACCGTTCCTACGTCAACGAAAACCCCACATTCCGCGAAGAAGACAACGAACGCTTAGAATTTCTCGGTGATGCTTTGCTGACTTTTCTCAGCGGCGAATATCTCTATCAGCGTCACCCAGAAATGGGAGAAGACCAACTGACTCGCCGGCGTTCTGCATTAGTAGATGAAAAACAATTAGCCAGATTTGCTACTGAAATAGGTTTAGACTTAAAAATGCGGCTGGGAAAAGGAGCTTATCGAGAAGGTGGGATTACTAATCCAAATTTGCTCAGCAGCACTTTTGAAGCATTTATTGGCGCTTACTATCTCGACACGCAAGACATGGACAAAGTTCGCCAGTTTGTACAACAAATGTTTGATTCTGTTCCCGAAAATGTGGTGGAAACTCGATCGACTGTAGACTCGAAAAATCGCTTTCAAGAATGGGTACAAGCCAGCGGTGACACGACTCCCCCTAAATACGTGACAGTTCAAGCAGGAGGCACACCCCACAAGCCGGAATTTCTCGCTAAAGTTTATGTCGCAGAGAAACTTTATGGAGAAGGTAAAGGCAAAAGCAAAAAAGATGCTGAGAAAAATGCGGCAGAAGATGCGCTAGCAAAGCTGAAAAAACGGGGACTGATCTAAACTTGAAAACATCGGTAAAAACTACTAGCTTTTTTGTGCGATTCCGGCGTTGGCTAAGCCCTCGAAGACGATCGCCCGAATTGATTACCAGAGCACACAATGGGCTATAATCAGGACTTGGGCAAGTGTTACCGCCCTCGATCGAGGGTTGTAATGGCAGAAATTCGTTGACGAGTAGCCGAGTGTCGATCGTAATTTTGGGAAATATCAGAGCAATTCATGTCTACTCAAAACCAGACTACCCTAACTGTTGAAGAAGCACAGCAAATCCTCAAAGATTTCACTTGTCTGGATATGCAATCTGTAGCCTCGCCGCTGGAAAAACAGGCACTCCGTCAAGCGGTTTTGCTGGTAGCAAGTTTGTCGGATTATCAAATGTTGGGAGTGTGCGCTTCTTCGACGGATGAGGGTTTTTTAGCTTTAGAAGCTTATTTGAAAGCTTTGGGATATCAAGCTGTTTTAGATCCCAATGCTGTCTCGACCTTTGCTGGTTCGGTTTATATTAAGTTCAATACTTTGAAGGGTTCGTATTATGTTGACGGCTATCCCGGAACTTACCGGGGCGTTTTGATTTCGTGTCAATCTGCCTCTGAAGGTGGAGTTAGTGGCACTTACGGTCATTTACCTCTCGATTTATTTATTGATTAATTTGTCAGTAGTCAGTCGATCGATTAAATTGAATCAAAAACCTACTGAAAGCGTCCAGGATACAAGCCCCCGGATTCATCCGTGGGGTCAATGCTTCAATTCTTTAATCTAAAATCTAAAATCTAAAATCTAAAATCGATTGACTGACGCACCTTACTAAGCTGTAAACTGCGTCAGCCCGCCCTTCGATTCAGTTGAATCAAACACCGACTGACGCACCTTACTAAAATTAACCCTTGCCAACGATCAATTCTGCCTCTGGTTCTGGTGCGATTCCTGCGGGCGGCAGTCCCAAAATATCGCTGTATAAGTTGACGTATTTCCGGGCCGAAATATCCCAGCTAAAATCTTCTCTCATGCCACGCTGTTGCAGTTCTCTCCACTTATCTTTGTAGCGGAAACCTTCCCAAGTTCTGATCATGCAGGTGAACAAGTCGAGGGGCTCGTAGCGATCGAAACAGTAACCGGTACCGGTATTGTCGATCGGGTTGTTGTGGGAAACGGTATCGACTAAACCGCCGGTGCGACGAACCATTGGCACGCACCCGTAGCGGAGGGCGAGCATTTGGCTAATGCCGCAGGGCTCGAAACGGCTGGGCATCAGGAAGCTGTCGCAGCCTGCGTAAACGCGCCGGGAGAGGGCCTCGTTGTAAAGTAGTTGGGTGGACATCCGACCGGGATAGCGGGCTGTCATTTGCCAGAGTTGGGTTTCGTAGTAGCGATCGCCCGTTCCGAGTACAATAAATTGAGCGTCGGTATAGGCCATGAACAGATCGAGCATTTGAATTATCAAATCCAATCCCTTTTGTTCTACCAGCCGCGTCACCATGCCGATCAAAAAGGCATTTTTATTTACTTCCAAGCCGACTTCTTCTTGCAGCGCAATTTTATTAGCGGGGCGCTTTTCAATAGTATCAACACTAAATTGTTGATGGAGGTACTTGTCAGTTGCTGGGTTGTAAGATTCTGTATCAATTCCGTTCAAAATGCCCGATACTTTACCGCCGAGGTAAGACAGCAAACCTTCCAAAGTTTCCCCATAAGCTGGGGTTTTGATTTGCTCGGCGTAAGTCGGTGAAACTGTATTTACTCGATCGGCAAACTGTACTGCGGCAGCCATTGTATTGTGACCTTGCATATACCAAGGACACCAAGTCATCTGCTCCAAACGCCAGCGCCACGGCCCTTGATAAGCTAAATTGTGAATAGTAAAAACTGTGCTGATATCAGGATCGTGGCTCATCCAAACAGGTATCATCCCCGTATGCCAGTCGTGACAGTGGATAATTTGGGGCTTCCAATGATTCCAGGCAAATTCAGCCGCAGCATTGGCAAAGAAAGTGAACCTCCAATCTTCATCTAAACCGCCGTAAACGCGGCGGGGTAAGAAAGATGGATGTTGCATTAAGTATAAAGGTACATCGGTTCCCGGCAAAACAGTTTCAAACACCGAGAAGCTTTGGAACATGGCAGACCCATCCCAAACAGGTTTTTTGGGAACGTCCATTTTGTCGGGGACGAAACCGTAGTAGGGCATGAAGATGCGGACATCGTGGCCCATGCGCCGCAGAAATTTCGGCAAAGCGCCGACGACATCGCCCATACCGCCGACTTTGGCGAGGGGTGATGCTTCGGCGGATACAAATAAAATACGCATTATTTTTTTGTGTTCCTTGAGATTGTTAGTCTAGAGTGAAATACCTAGCACTGACCTTCGGTCAGCGTGTAGGCTTCGTGTATCATCTGCCGTTGCTCTGTTAGGTATCTCATTACTGAGATTCGTCACTGAAGACGATCCGAGTCTGACACTGCATCTCTAGCTTTGCAGCCTTTATCCCTTCGTAGGGAACCCACGCAGAAGTCCTGTTTCCCAAGACCAAAAACTGTTTTCGTACAACAAACATGGTTTATATTTTACGGTAGGGCATTACCTTGCCAACCAGCGGTCTGTTTTTTCCCCCTTTCTCTCGCAGTTATCCTTGGTAAGCATACTACTGCTACTGTGACCTGTTGTTTGCAGTCGAGTGGGTGGGTCGCAACCACTTATATCTTACAAGTTTTTTTGCTAGAGAAACAGTAAATTGTCGCTCTTTTTCATATACCTTGCGAAAGCTTATATCCCAACGCTGAATTGAGTACAATTACAGCGTGGGACTTACGCCAATTGAGTTAAGGAAATAGCTATCGCCTTTTCCATCTCCTCTCAGAAAAAGTGCGATCGCCCGAATCACATATTACGGATAACTCCCAACTAATTCTGAGAATTGTCCTCAAAAGTCTCCTCAAATCCCGCTAGAAAATCATCCAAAGCTTCAGAGGCGATCGCCAAATTAATATTATCAGCATTTTCCCATCCCCACGTATTCACCCCAACCACTTGACCTGCCATATTAATCAGCGGCCCGCCGGAATTTCCAGGATTAATCGCCGCATCAGTTTGCAACACCTTCACCTCAGCAACATCATCTTCTTCGTCCTCGCCTTCTTCATATTCTTCGGGTTCGCGAATTGCACTCACAATACCTTGAGTTACAGTTGAAGCAAACTGCCCCAAAGGATTGCCCACAGCAATTACTCTATCTCCCACTTTCACATCAAAAGACAACTCTAGGGGAGGATATTCTTGGGGAGAGTCCACTTGTTCCCCTGTGTTCGGGTCGAAGGTAAAATCGCTAATTAAGAGTAAGGCTAAATCTTCTTCGGCATTACCAGTAAACACCACCTCAGCCAATCTCAATTTTCCGTCGTGAGTTTCGACTAAAACCTGTTCGATTTCATCTTCTTCATAGAAGTAATCTTCATCGGCAATATCTTCTACAACGTGATAGTTCGTGACAATTATGTCTGGCGATACAAAGAACCCGCTTCCTGACGAAATCTCTTCTTCTGTATCCCAATCCATGACGTAAATTGAAACTAAGGACGGCAAGACTTGCTCGACTACATCCGAAAAATTTCCTGCTTGAGTTTTGAACTCTTTCAATTGCTTTTGCAAAGCTTGTTGGTCTGCCTGCATTTTGCTATAGAGTTGCTGAACTTTTTTCAATTCCAGCTTTAATTGAATTTCTCTAGCGCTCATATTTTGCATTTACCTGAAATAAATTGCTGATTAATTTTGGATGTGTGATTGTAGATTTTGGATAGGTATGTTAATAATTCTAGGACTTACGAAAAAAAATAGGACTTACGAAAAAAAACCGGTTTTTACCATAAATCTTGGGCTATACAGCGAGACTTACATCAGAAACCGGGTTGATTAACACCCGTGCGGAGCGTCCTAAATTAGTCAGATATTTTTGAAATCTATCGCGCAAGTCCTACCTAAAATCCCATCAAAAATCTACAATCAGACTGATACTCTATCTGTTTTGCCGCGAAACGCCTGTTATTTTTATTATTGTACAAAAGGCGATATATCGCATCTAAAAGCATTGACAAAGAGATGCGGAGCGGTTTTAGGAACCACGTTGAACTTCGACAAATATTTCCTCCAAAATTGCACTAGCACCCTGTTGGCGCAGTCGGTGAGCGAGGTCAATTCCGATCATTTCAGCAGTCTCGGCGGCGCCGGAAACGCTATCTTTGACGAATCGCTGGCCGTCGAGACTCGATACCATTCCAGTTAAGGTTAATTGACCGTTTTCTATTTTGGTATTGACGCCAATCGGCACTTGACAGCCACCTTCTAATTCCCGCAGAAATGCGCGTTCAGCATAACATCTTTGGGCGGTTTCCGAGTGTTCGAGAGCTTTAATCACTTCCATGATTTCTGTGTCTCCGGCGCGGCATTCGATGCCCAAAGCACCTTGTCCGACGGCGTGAAGGGAGATATCAGCAGGGATAATTTGGTGGATGCGATCGCCCATTCCCAATCTTTCGAGGCCGGCAACTGCTAAAATAATCGCGTCGTAACCGCCCTCATCTAATTTAGCGAGTCGAGTATTGAGATTGCCGCGAATATCTTTAAATTCAAAATGAGGGAAATGGTGTCGCAGTTGAGCTAGCCGCCGCAGGGAAGAAGTGCCGATTACTGAACCTTCTGGGAGGGTGTCGAGTTGCTTGTCTTTGTGCTTGGAGTGAACTACCAAAGCGTCAGCGGGATTTTCCCGTTCGGTGACGCATCCTAAAATTAAACCTTCGGGCAAATTGGTAGGCAAATCTTTGAGGGAATGAACGGCAAAGTCCGTTTCATTGTTAATCATTCCCGTTTCTAATTCTTTGGTAAAAAGTCCTTTATCGCCAATTTTAGCGAGGGCGACATCAAGAATTATGTCCCCTTGGGTGGACATGGTGTGGACTTCAAAAGTGTGTTGCGGGAAGTGTTTCTGTAGCTGTTCTTGCACCCAGTGGGTTTGCACGAGAGCGAGTTGGCTTTTGCGGGAACCGATGCGAACGGTTCGGGAGGGGGCAGATGTGGTTGGGGACATAAGATCGATCGGAGGATAGCTTGAAATCAGCCAATATATTCACCTGATCTAGCGTACCGCAGGTGGGGACTTTAATTGCTGGTTGGGATAATTCGGGCGATAAAATAGAAATACCAGATTTTGACCGCCTGTTTGAAAAAAGGATGCAACGGTAGGCCAGCTCCAAACCTTTACATAATAAGCCATTGCCAATCTAAAACCTAAAATCTTAAATCTAAAATTGTATGACCGCCAGTAGCAGTCAGCCTTGATGATGTTTCCCGTCCAGCATTCGGCGTCGCTTGCACTCCAGCCGATCGACATTCCGAAGCAAAGGCTGCCGGCGATGTACGATTTACCTAGGGTCGAGCCGGATGAACCTGGTTGGCATGACGAGTTAGCTCAGCAGCAGCCCGAAAGAATTAGCTCAAAGGTTGCGAGATTTGGGGAGAGAAATGTAGTTGTGAGGGGAAAAGGGCGATCGAAGTTGCGATCGTACTTCTAAAGCCACCAAATAGCTTAGCATCAAAAGTGAATTTGTCAAATTACTCAAATCCTAAAACTATGAAAAGTGCTCTTGACGTAGCTCGTTACTTTTTATGTCGTGTCGATCGAGAAGCAGGCGATACCATTTCTGGGCTGAAACTGCAAAAGCTCGTGTATTATGCACAAGCTTGGAGTTTAGTCTTTAGAAGCCAGCCGCTATTTGATCAAGATATTGAAGCTTGGGTTTCCGGCCCCATTGTCCGCGATGTTTGGGATGAGTACAAAGCTTACAAATATAGCGATATTCCCTCTCCCGATAATTTTGAAGAAGAATTTGATGAAGATGAAATCGAGGTTCTCGAAGAAGTTTGGAATGCTTATGGAGAATTAAGTGCTAAACATCTTGCAGAATTGACGCAATCAGAGACACCTTGGCTCAACGCTCGCCAGGGATTAGAACCTGCGGAAACATCAACTAAAATCATCTCCCGCGAGGATATGAAATCCTGCTATGCACCTTTGGTGGAGGCATAAGTGCAGCTTCATTGACAAAAGGGCGATAGACCTTTTAGCCCTCAGCTACGGCAATCAATAACTGAACTTCAATTCCTAAAGTCCGAGCACTGCGAGCCAAAGCTTCATCGCCAGTCACCAAAAGCAACTGATTAGAACTTGCTACTGCTAAATGCAGTGCATCTAAGGTACGCAACGGTACTTCAAAGCGGCTAATCCAATCGCGAGCTAAATTGTAATGAATTGGCTCTAAGGGGATGCGAGTATAAAAATTTTCATCCAAGTCAGTTTGAAAATCGAGCGCTATTTGTCTTGCCTCTTCTGGAGAAATTTCCCTCATTCGCAATTTGCGGGCAACTGCTGAAAACAGTTCCACCTCAACTAATTGACTTAGTGCGGGTGTGTCTTCAATCCTCAGCAATTCATCAACAGCATCGCTGAGAGCTTCTGGTAAATAGAAGGGGACAAGAACGCTGGTATCTATATAAATCAATACCGTGCTTCCTCCCTTAGCCTAATGACTGTTGCACTCATCGGCTCGCCCTTGACATTAATGGAGTTTCGGAATGCTTTACGCCTAGCTAACCGCTGCTCCTTGGATAGCGGCGGGACTACGCGAGCTACTACTTGGCCTTCCTGTACGATCGTCACTTCTTCTCCTTTGGCCACCTTTTCCAAGATGGCTTGCAGACTCTGCTTGGCTTCTTCAACGCTAATCGCAGGCATCTCATTAGTTTTTTAGGTACTTTTTAAGTGTACAGCAACGGGATATTTAATGCGAAAAAGGTCGATCGACCTTTTCCATTCCCCACCCAAATTTAACGTTGCCCTGCTTGAAGTGCAGAATTTGCTATCTGGACAACTTCTTGCTGCCGTGCGTTTTTCCTTGTGACTCGGTACAGCACGCCCAGCCTTTGCCACTCAACAAAAGCAGTGCAGTAAGCACCGCAATTATTGAAATAAATTCCCCTGAATCCGCCTGTCAATTCAACGCTTCTGTAAGTATCCTGTGGCAATTGCGAAGGAGGCGAAAACGGTTCATTTCTTTTAGCTTCGATTGTGCCGAAATAACAGGCTACCGCGCGGCATCCTTTGCCTAAATACATTCCCACAATGTAACCGTGGGCCCCCGCTTGCACATCAAAATCAAGTTGCTGAATGTCAGATAAAGGAAGTCTACTCGGAAGAAAAACAGGCACTCGCGTTTTGCCTTTGATTTGCCGAAAGATGTTACTCGCAGGAAAAATACTGTTAGCTTGGTTGGCACCTGAATTATCGGGGATTGAGGGAAACTTTTGCACAAAACTCCTCCACTGCACAACTCTATTTTTAGCAATGTTCAAAGTGGGAATCGAATATTTTTCTACCTCAAAAGAAGGGCGACCGTTTTTCAGGTTGAAGTTGCGGCGAATAACTGAAATTTCCGGTTTCCCTAACCCGTAAGCTGTGGCTATTTCGCGGGCGAGATTGCAGCTAATTTTGAAGCGTCCCATCTCAATATTGCCATTTTCCGCTTGATAAGACCAATTGTAACCCTCAGAAGCCCGATCGCGATCGCACAGAAAATGAGAAATTTCAAACATCTTGGCAATATGAACATCGTACAACCGCAACTTGCGGCTGCCGGCAGATTTTGCAGTGTTGCGATCGGGTACAATAAATTGTATCGGTTGCCAGCTATCTTCTGGGGAATAATTAAACCAGCGGATTTCTGTAATCGGGAGTTCAGTCCTTGCTAACGCTGAGTTTGGTGTCAAAGGTGCGTGAAGCGAAGCTATCCCGAAGGGAATCGTAAAAGCAGTCACCAAACAAGCAAAAATCGCCGCAAATAGCCATCTTCTCCTCATCCTGATTTCCCCCGAAGTAGGTAAGCGCAAAAAAATATAGCATCTTGTAAGGGGCGAGTGCGAGTTAAGATATATCATACAATAACGGTAAGGTGCGTCCTTACGCACCCTACATCTAGAAGTTGTGCCTCCCCGACTGCCAAACTTAACGCTTCCCAGCTTGAATAGCAGAATTTCCTATTAAAATTAAATCAGATTCTCGTCTGTTCTTAATGGCGACGGTATACATAAAACCCTGAGTTTTCCACTCAAGAGTTGCTGTGCAGTAAGCCCCGCAACCGTTATGAAAAACTCCTTGCACTCCGCCCGCAAGTTTGACATTTTTTAACGTCTTAGTTACCCCTTCTAGTTTTGTAGTAAACTCCCCACCTTTTTGACCTCGAATTTCCCCAAAACTGCAAGCTCCCGCACCGCCGCAATCTGCTGTATACTCCATTGAAATAGTATAGCTGACAGCTTTTGCTGTAGTTGGATAGTACATTTTTTGCGAAACCGGAATCCTGCTGGGAATAAAAATAGGCACTTGCGTTTTGCCTTTTAACTTTGGCAAAATTTCACTTACCGGAACCGCAGTGCCTCCTTGAGCAATTTGTGTTGTTCCCGATTGTCGATGCGACAATTGCGAAGCTCCAAAAACAACCGATGGAGCTACTAAAGCAGTCAATACACAAGCAGAACTCGCCAAAAGTAATAATTTCTTCTTCACGGTATTTTCCCTTAATATTCCAAGAGTTTAGTTGGGCGGCGAACCGCATTCACCTATGTACAACCATAATTCAAAATACAAAATTAACACTCGCTTTTCCGGGAAAAATGTTTTTTGACTATCTTGACAAGGTTGCCAGAATATGAAGTCATCTATAATATAGAGAAGGCGACAAATTTAGGAACAGAACGTGGAACTGCAAGAGTATTTACGCCAGCACGGATTGGAAACTTTGTCCGAAACTTATCATATCAAAGTTACCCGCCACCGCCAATATCCCGATTTAGTCTGTCTGAAATACTCGCAGATAGAATCTCCCCTGGGCGAAAAAATAGTCCAGCAATGCCGAGGCATTATTTTAGATTCATCTCAAGATTGGCAGATAGTCTCTTATCCCTACGACAAATTTTTTAATTACGGAGAAATTCACGCCGCTGTAATTGATTGGAAAAATGCCAAAGTTTATGAAAAACTAGACGGTTCTCTGACTGTACTGTATTTTTACAAGGGAGAATGGAGAGTGCAATCTAGCGGCACTCCCGACGCCACCGGCGAAGTTAACGGTTTTGGGTTCACCTTTGCCGAACTTTTTTGGAAAGTCTGGCAAGAATTGGGATATCAATTGCCACAAGAAACCGACCAGTGTTTTATCTTTGAATTGATGACGCCTTACAATAGAATAGTTGTCCAGCAACAAAACAATCAAATCGTGCTGCACGGGGTTCGCAACACTCACACGCTGCTAGAAACCGATCCGAGTATTTGGGCAAATAAATACGGCTGGGAATTGGTCGCATCCTATCCTTTAACTAGCTGGAAAGAAGTTATCGAAGCGGCTCAACATTTAGACCCGATGGATTCGGAAGGGTATATTATCTGCGACGCTAACTTCAACCGAGTTAAAGTTAAGTCTCCGCAATATGTCGCGATTTCCCATCTGCGCGAAGGGTTTTCGACCCGCCGCCTGATAGAAATTGTTTTAACTAATGAAGGAGAAGAGTTTTTAGCTTATTTTCCTGAGTGGAGTGAGTTGTATCAACAAGTTAAGGACAAATATCAATGTTTGGTTGAAGAAATCGAGGAAGCTTACCGACAGCACGAACATATCGAAGTTCAGAAAGATTTTGCATTAGCTGTAAAACATTTGCCGTATTCCGGGATTTTGTTTTCTTTGCGGGGCCGAAGAGTTGCGGGAGTGAAAGAAGCTCTCCGTGATGTTAATATCTATAAAATAGAGGAGCTATTGGGTTTAGATTACATCCATCTAGGTTTGTGAAGAAGAAGGCACGACACGGATTTTGACACGGATACACGGATTAATTATCGAGCGTGAGGCAGATGTTTAAGGAAGAGGGAAGTTCGGCAACGGATTATGTAACGGATGTAACGGATGGAATGAAGAGGTAAGTATTTAAACCATGCCCAATGCCCAATGCCCAATACCCAATTACCAATTACCATGAAAAGAGTTATTGTACTTGTTGGTTTACCTGCTTCGGGAAAATCACAATTTGCTAGGGAATTGCTGCTGTCTGAACCTGCCAAGTGGGTGCGTAGCAATAAAGATTTGCTCAGAGAAATGGCTCACGCTTCTCATTGGTCGCCGGCAAATGAAAAGTTTATTGTGCAGTTGAGAGATACGATTATTTTGATGGCTTTGGAAAGCGGCAAGCACGTCATTGTTGACGATACTAATTTTGGGCCTCACATCGAGCATATTAAACAGTTGGTTAAAGGTAAAGCTGTTGTCGAAGTTAATGATTCTTTCTTGCAAGTTCCGGTTGAGGAATGTATTAAACGGGATTTGAAAAGACTTAATTCGGTGGGCAAAGATGTGATTATGAAGATGTACAATAAGTACGTGCGGGTTCCCGTTGTGCCGCCGGAATATAACCCAGATTTGCCGGATGCAATTATTGTTGATATGGACGGCACATTAGCGCTTCTCAATGGCAGAAATCCTTTTGATGCTTCTACGTGCGATCGCGATTTACCGAATCAGCCCGTCCTGGATACCGTTCGCAAGTGGCAAACCAGCGCTAATATTATCGTAGTGTCGGGCCGAACAGATGATTGTCAGCCTCAAACTGAGAAATGGTTGCAGCAGTATGAGGTCAATTATGCCGCTCTTTATATGCGGAAAACCGGAGATATGAGGAAGGATGCGATTATGAAGGAAGAATTTTATCGGCGGCATATTGCAGGGAAATATAATGTTAAGTTTGTGTTGGACGATCGCCAGCAAGTTGTTGATATGTGGAGAGGCTTGGGATTGACTGTATTCCAAGTAAATGAAGGGGATTTTTAAAATTATGAAAACTGAATTTTTCGCTCCTAGCTTTGATGCTATTGAAGCCAATTTGTATGTGGGTTTTTCTGAAGCGGAAGGGGGCGAACATTATTTCCTCCTGACACGAAAAGAAGGATCGGAAGCAGAGACTGTTCCTAACAGAAAAAACATCTATGCAGAATTGGACGATGAATACTGGACAGAAGATGCAGGCATCGATTTTGTTGCTCTTAGTCGCGATCGATTTACTGTTCGCTTTGGTTCCGATACTATAACTCTTCTAGAATGCGATGAGGTCGCAATTACTTTCTCTTTAGAAGATGCTGATTTTGAAAGATTAAAGCAAGTCTTACAGAAGATAATGCGGGGTTATGAGGATAGATTGCATTTAATTGATTAGTCAATCAATGTACGGAAACGTAAAGGGGAATATTGAAACCGCAATCTCTGTAGATACTGTCTTGAACTGTCAAGGGGTCGCGAGTAAATAATTTGGGTCGAAAGGCTTTTGGGATTTTAAAATCCCAAAAGCCAAATGCACCAGTTTCCTCATCAGCGCACCAATCACCTGCATTTTGACCTTTCCACGACCCAATAATCTCTCACTCATGGCTTTCAGCAAGGGATTGTAACGCATCGCCACTACTGCTGGCGTATATAATGCTTTTCGCAGGCGGACGTTTCCGGTGCAGGACAAACGAGTTTTGCCTTTAACCGAAGTCCCAGAAGTCCGTTCGCTGGGAGTTAGACCAGCATAGGCTGCTAATTGACGAGCATTATCGTAATCGGAAACCTCACCAATTTCAGCTAATAATATAGAAGCTGTTAAATCGCCAATGCCAGGAATTGAGGTCAACAAGTCACGCTGTTGTTTTAAGTGTGGGTGTTGGTCAAAATGGTCACTAATCAGTTTTTTGATTAGTTGTTGCTGTTGTTTAAGATACTCCAAGTGTTCGAGAGTAAGGGCCGCAACAGTTGGCGTAGCTGTCTCCAAACGGTTTTGTTCGCTCGTCATCATTTCTGTGACTGATTCGAGCCGCCGCAGCAAAGCTTGTAATTCCTTGACTTCGGGCGCGGTTGGTGTCCACAGAGACGGTTTCATCGCCGCACAAAAACGAGCAATCAGTGCCGCATCTACGGAGTCTGTTTTAGTTCGTAGAAGTTCGCTTTTGGCAAACCCTTTAATCCGAGCCGGATTGACAATACTTACCTGAAAGCCTTCCCCATAAAGGAATTCGGCTAAGGCTTCGCCGTAAATGCTAGTAGCTTCCATGCAAGCATGGAGTTCGACTACATTTTGTTGTTTCAACCAGTTATGTAAACTCTCAAAACCTTGGGTATTGTTGGTAAACTTTTTGGGTTTAGTTGCACGATTTTCCTTCAGTAATGAGACATGAAAGTCTTTTTTACTGATATCTATACCTAAGACTGGTGTCATTATTTTCTCTCCATGTACTCCGATCTATCCAAGAACTTGACAGGCAATTAATACTAACAAGAGTGAATGCAGGCTTTCTCGATCAGAGCGAGAGCCTAAGATACTGTCCAGCTTGGTGCGCCTGTCATCAGTAATGGGAGCTTATCTACACCACAGACTTGTTTAGTCTAAGGGGCGGGCCAACTTCACCGATTTCTGATGTCCTCTTGCTCGCACTTTCGCCTGTTACAGAACCATTTGTACGAAACTTTCCTTGTTTCTTTAGATTCACTTGCCGACAGCGCGATCGCCCACTTGTCGGTACGATCGCCCACTTGTCGGTATAATCGCCTGATTGTTGGTACAATCGCCTGATTGATCTAGCCATCGACTAACTCACTCTTTTAAGATACAAGGGGCGGGTTCACCGAAATCTTTAACACAAATCAAACAATCTGATAAACCCGCCCCCCCACCGCCCAATTTTACATCAACATTTGATTCAATAAATTAATGGTAAATTTTTATTTTATATCGGGTGGGGGCGGGTTTAGGAGATTATTAATTTTTTCCATAGATGGTTGGTGAACCCGCCCCTACGGTTCAATTGTACCTGGTGTTGATTCAATAAAGTTCAAACTATCGCGTCCAAGCCAGCCAGCGGTTAAACAAATTTTTCACAAACGGAGTCAAACGAGTGCGATTGTAAGCATCTCCCGCTTTCCGAATTGCATCAGCTTGTGTTGGATACGGGTGAATTGTGCTAGCAATCTTTCCCAAACCAATATTGTTAACCATTGCCAAAGTAATCTCGCCGATCATATCCCCAGCGTGTCGGGCTACAATAGTTGCACCTAATATTTTATCGCTGCCTTTTTTGACGTGAATTTTCACAAATCCTTCCTCTTCGCCGTCAATAATTGCCCGATCGACTTGACTAAAAGGAATTAAAAATGTATCGATATCAATGCCTTTTTCCTTAGCTTCGTATTCGCCCAATCCGACGCGCGCAATTTCCGGGTTTGTGTAAGTACACCAAGGTATCGTCAAAGCGCTGAGCTTTTTGCGCCCGAAAAATAGAGTGTTTTGAATCACTATCCTCGCGGCAAAATCAGCAGCGTGAGTAAATTTATGTTTCATGCAAATATCGCCGGCGGCATAAATGCGGGGATTAGTAGTTTGCAAATTGTCGTTGACAAATACGCCCGTTGGTGTATCGTATTCGACGCCGATCGCCTCCAGATTCAATCCTTCCACATTGGGCGATCGCCCTGTACTCACAATAATTTCATCTACTGTTACCGATGCTTCCTTACCTTGAGATTGATAATAAATTACTTTGCCTGTATTTGTGTTTTCAACGCGCTTTATTGTGGATTCTAGTATTAGTTGAATTTTTTCGCGTACAAAAGCCTGCTGCACGATTTTAGCAGCCTCCGCATCTTCTTTGTCTAAAATCTGAGCATTTTTGTGCAGCAATACGACTTCCGAACCCAGTCTGCGAAAGGCTTGAGCCAATTCGCAGCCGATCGGCCCAGCGCCAATTACTGCCAAACGCTGAGGTCTTTCTGTCAGGTTAAACACAGTTTCATTTGTCAGATATCCAGCTTCTTGTAAGCCGGGAATTTGTGGTTGTCGCGCCCTTGCACCTGTGGCAATTACTGCTTTTTTAAAGCGGAGAGTTTGACCTGCAACTTCTACTGTATTGTTGCTAGTAAAACGACCAGAACCTAAAAAAACATCAACTCCTAATTTGTACTGGTAGCGTTGAACAGAATCAACATCGCTGATTCCCGCCCTGATGCGGCGCAGCCGTTCCATCACAGCGGCAAAATCCACTTCTACACTGTCAGAAACATTAACACCAAATTTATTGGCTTCCCAGATATCGCCAACAGTGCGGGACGATCGAATTAAAGCTTTTGACGGCACGCAACCGACATTTAAACAGTCGCCGCCCATCAAATGTTTTTCAATCAAAGCAACTTTCGCGCCCAAACCTGCGGCACCGGCAGCCACAATTAATCCAGCGGGCCCCGCGCCAATTACTACTAAATTATAAGAACTAGCCGGCTGCGGATTCACCCAATCGGGCGGATGCAAATAGGAGACTAATTTCTGGTTGTGTTCGTCCATCGGGGGGACAGTTACGCGATCGACTTTTGACTGCGACATGGGCAAATTCTCCTAATTAAATACTTTCTTCCAAAGCTTTGCTGGCTATGCGAGTGATAAAGACAGTAACAGCGACAGTAGCCAGAAAGCTGATAATATTAATCAACCATTTTACGGCGGAATCTTGAGGACTTGCATACACAGTTGCCGTGCCTATCGCCGCCACCTCTCCCACCAAAGAACCCGAGTAAACGTACATAATTGTACCCGGTATCATGCCAAAGGAACCCAGCACGTAATCTTTTAAAGAAACTTGAGTGATTCCTAGAGCGTAATTCAATAAATTGAAAGGAAATAAAGGACAAAGACGAGTCAAAAAAACTATTTTTAATCCTTGTTGGGAAACTGTGCGATCGAGAGCTTTAAACTTGGGGTGAGATTCCATATATTTTACCACGCGATCGCGGCACAAATAGCGCCCGATCGCAAAAGCAAATACAGCACCTAAAATGGACGCCACAAAGACGTAAACTGAACCCCACCACAAACCAAAAATCGCCCCCCCTCCCAGCGTCAGTACCGAACCCGGTACAAACAGCACAGTAGCCAAGTTGTAAGTAGCAACAAAAGCCACCGGCCCCCACCAGCCTAAATCCTCGATCCGCATTAACACAGTTCTCAAAACATCTTGAACGCAGGCAGATCTAGTTGCTACAATGATGAGAGCGAGCAAAAGTGCGATCGAAAACAACAACACTATGCGTTTAAATTTTACCCTAGCATAATCTTGGATTCGTTCTTTTGCCATGATTCACCCGCAAATATTTATCAGCATTATACTCGCAACTTAAATTATTACTGTAAACTACCCTAAAAACGATCGTCATGACACAAAAAGCCCAACTTCCAATCCCCGAACATTTCGACCCCAAAAAAGTAGGCGAAGTCTGGCGAGTCCCCTACCGAGAACGCGCCACCCAAGCGAAATATTGGGCAAAGCAGCACAGCATCCAGCCCGCCGCCAGCGACAAAAACCCCATTTGTTTGATGATAATCGATGCCCAAAATACCTTTTGCCTGCCCGAATTTGAACTATTTGTTGGCGGGCGTTCCGGTAGCGGTGCTGTCGATGACAACCTGCGGTTGTGCGAATTCATCTACCGCAATTTAAACGCAATTACAACCATTGCGCCGACAATGGATACCCACACCGCCATGCAAATTTTTCATCCAATCTTTTGGATAGACGAAGCAGGCGAACACCCCATACCAGCGGCAACTTCTATTACACTCGAAGATGTCCAAAAAGGCATTTGGAAAGTCAATCCCGCCGTCGCCCACAGCATCAGCGGGGACAATTTTTCAGCCCTGGAAAAACAGGCTTGCCACTACGTCAAAAAACTCAGCGACGATGGGAAATATCCTCTGACAATTTGGCCCTATCACTCGATGCTGGGCGGCATCGGACACGCGCTGGTTTCTGCGGTGGAAGAAGCAGTATTTTTTCATACTATAGCCCGCAACAGCCAAGCACTTTTTGAAATCAAAGGCGGGAATCCGCTAACAGAAAACTATTCGGTTTTGCGGCCGGAAGTTTTAGAGGGGTTCGACGGCAATCCGATTGCGGAAAAGAATGCTAAGTTTATCGATCAATTGCTCGAATTTGATGCAGTAATTATTGCCGGACAAGCCAAAAGTCACTGCGTTGCTTGGACAATTGATGATTTGTTAACGGAAATTTTGGCGCGAGACCCGAATTTGGCAAAAAAGGTTTATTTGCTGGAAGATTGCACTTCGCCTGTGGTTGTTCCGGGTGTTGTTGATTTTACGGAACAAGCAGATGCAGCTTTTCAAAGATTTGCGGCGGCGGGAATGAATATTGTTAAATCTACTGAGTTAATTCTGGGCGATTAAAGACGAGGGTTTTCTGTTGGGGTTTTGAGTGCAAAAAAAGTATGCATGATTAACCAGAGGCGGTAATTTTTGTTCGCTTGGCAGTCGGCTGCGATCGCATTTAACTGATAGCTTATGATATCATATCCGAAACGCACACTGACTAGAGAAGTTTAATCAAGGAGTTTCCCGATGACTGAAAGCGAAATTTATAGTGTTGTTCTGTTTCGGGATGCGAGTGTGCGAGCAATTTCAAAACTCTCGGTGGCCATCGCCACGACTCTTATGAGCACAGTTGTAACTGCAACCCAAGCCTATGCAGTTCCCGTAACCTACGATTTCACCGTCACTGTTACCAAAGGCAGGTTAGCGGGCAATTCATTCAACGGTTCTTTCAGCTATGATGATGCCAAATTGAAGGGAACGGGAGTGGAAGAATTGGGAATTACTGAGGGATTAACGACCTGCATTAATTACCTGGGACGCACTTACCGCGAAACCGATGATACCAGTTATCCTACCTTTCCCCAACTCAGATTTGAGGATGGAAAAATCGCGCAGCTCAACTTCTGGATTCAGCCGAATCAGCGAGTTAATTGGTGGAATTCACATGGATGGGAAGTCAAGCTGTCTGAGCCTAAAATGAGCGATTCAACTGTTCCCAATTGTCAAAAACGGTGAGGCGTGGCTAAGGTGCGATCGACAACAAAAGCATAGGAGGAAAATATCATGACTCAATACGATTACATTGTGATTGGTGCAGGTTCGGCAGGTTGTGTTGTGGCGAATCGTCTGACAGAAGATCCTGAAACCACCGTGTTGTCGATCGACTGGGGGGGTAACAACCAGCCCCAAACCCATACTTTGTAAGGATTGAGCCAATGTGTGCTAAAAAAAGATAGGCAGCATAATTGTTACACGCTTGCCTATCTCAAAAATAATGATACCAACA
>Ga0164305_10000123_pt1 | contig 25058 bp, 16 predicted proteins | sample Whisoiple_237_MG_FD_110215 | JGI IMG/M metagenome (GOLD analysis project Ga0164305, IMG submission 110215) | Soil microbial communities amended with pyrogenic organic matter from upstate New York, USA - Whitman soil sample_237_MG | ecosystem: Environmental > Terrestrial > Soil > Agricultural...
CCGATCCAAAAGGCCAGTCGCGGGCTTTCATAAACTGATTTTGAATCAAATTTCCCACCATAATTGTTTTAGATCCGCCCAATATATCCGGTGTGATGAAAGCGCCGACGGCGGGAACAAAAACTAAAATAGATCCCGCAACAATACCGCGAGTGGTTAATGGTAAAAATACGTGCCAGAAAGTTCGGATATCATTAGCCCCTAAATCGTGAGCGGCTTCTACCAATGAAAAATTGAATCGTTCTATGCTAGAATATAAAGGCAGAACCATGAAAGGTAAATAGCCGTAAATAAGACCGATCGCCACAGCGAAAGGCGTAAAAAGCAAGTTTAACGGTGCGCTAATAATTTGCAAGCTTTGCAAGGCTGTGTTAACTACTCCTTCGCTACGCAGGAGTATGATCCAGGCGTAGGTTCTCACTAAAAAATTAGTCCAAAATGGAATAATTACTAGCAAAAGCAAAGCATTTCGCCAGCGGGGAGAACGGGTGGCGATGAAGAATGCTAGGGGATAGCCAACTAACAAGCAAGCAGCAGTTGTTAGAAAAGCCAGCCAGAGCGATCGCCCAATTACTCCTAAGAAAAGTCCGCTGAACAAACGCTGGTAGTTGCTGAGAGTAAATATCCAAGTAACGCCACCGTAACTACCGCGTTCTAAAAAACTGTACAAAAGTACAATTAGCACTGGCAAAATGAAGAAAACCATCAGCCATGCGGTAGCGGGAAATAATAGCAGCAAGAGGTTAGTTTGCTGGCGGTTTTTGACACTCATTATTCATTCAAGCGAAATTTAGCACATAATCCAACACATTTTATATCAAATCCGTATTTTATGAATTATGTCATCATTAATAAATTATCAAGAGGTACGCAATGTCAGCAGAATCGTCAACCCCAAAAATAGTCGTCGTCGGTGCAGGATGGGCCGGTTTAGGCGCTACCTATCACCTAGCCCAGCAAGGCTATGACGTAACTTTGTTAGAAGCAGGCCCTTATCCGGGCGGCTTAGTTGCAGGGTGGAAAACCGCCGGCGGGCGTTCCGTAGAAGCTGGGATTCATGGCTTCTGGTATCCCTACCAAAATATCTTTTCCTTAGTCAAGGAATTAGGACTCGATCCCTTCACACCTTGGACTCGTTCTTGTCAGTATTCACCGGCTGGATTGGAAGTAGAATCGCCAATTTTTCAGGACGAACCGCAACTTCCCACACCGTTAGGGACTTTTCTTTACACGCGATTTAAAAGGCTGCCATTAGTCGATCGGCTTTCAGCCTTGCCCTTACTCTACGCCGTCCTAGATTTCGACAATTCCGACGAAGCTTGGCGCAGGTACGATCGCGTCACCGCCCGCGAACTATTCAAACAGTTTGGCGTTTCTGCAAGACTGTACCGCGATGCTTTTGAACCGATGTTATTAGTAGGTTTATTTGCACCAGGAGAACAATGTTCTGCTGCCGCAGCTTTGGGAATGCTTTATTATTTCATCTTAGCCCACCAACCGGATTTTGATGTAGTTTGGTGTCGCGGCACAGTCGGAGAAAAAATCTTTCGCCCGTGGGTCGAACGCATTGAAAAACTCGGTGCAAAAGTATTGACAAAGCAGCGAGTTACTGATGTAATAGTTAACAGCAACAACCGAGCAACAGGCGTTGTTTGCGGCGAAGAAACCTTTGATGCAGATGCAGTTATTTTTGCCGTTGGCGTCACGGGGATGCAAAAAATTATCAGCAGCAGCCCAGCTTTGCAAAGTCGCCAAGAGTTTCGGGACGCGATGAATTTGGGTGCAGTTGACGTGTTAGCTGTTCGCCTGTGGTTTGACCGAAAAATTGACATTCCCCTGCCTTCTAATGCCTGTTTTGGATTTAGTTCAACTACAGGTTGGACGTTTTTTGATTTGAATGCTTTGCATGACGAATTCCGATCCGAACCGGGAACAGTTGTTGAAGCTGACTTTTATCACGCAAATCAATTAATTCCCCTGAAAGATGAGGAAATTGTTTCCTTAGTCCAGCGGGATTTAGCGACTTGCATTCCGGCTTTTCGGGAGGCAAAAGTAATTGACAGCAGCGCGATTCGGCTGTCGCGGGCGGTGACGCATTTTGCCCCTGGGAGCTATCAGTATTTGTTGCCTGCCGTAACAAGTTATGATAATGTATTCATGAGCGGCGATTGGGTGGTGACCCGTCACGGTTCTTGGTCGCAGGAAAAAGCTTATGTTACTGGTTTGGAGGCGGCTAATTTGGTAATTTCGCGTTTCGGAATCGGAAACAAAGCGGCAATTATTCCCGTGGAAGCTGACGAACCGCACATTCAAATCGGGAGAAAGATTAATCAGTTTACTCGCAGTTTGAGTAAAACATTCCTTCCCGATTTTTGGCTGCCATAAGAAGAAGGAAATTCGCCAACGGATTCGGTAAGGCATTTAACGGATGTCATGAAGAAGGGGGATTCCCGTCTGGTTAGCTAAGAGGCCGATCGCACTAAAATGACTGTACACTCGCAACCGCGCGCCACAGCTTCCGGAATGTTCCCGTGAATCACCTGCTTCAGCAGACCTTCACGGCTAGCTCCCAGGACGATCGCATCGCACTGATCGTTCTGAGCCAAATCAATTAAAGCATCAGAAACCGATGTAGCGCAAACCGAAGTCGCTATTATCGAACAGCTAACCCGGCGCTTGATAAACTCCGCCGCTTGCTTTAATTCTCCGCGATCGGGTTCTGCAACAGAAGGCTGATGAACCTGACACAATTTAATCTCCGGTACAGCACTCGCAGCCACCAAAGCAGGTAGCAGCCGCAAAGCCGCAGCTTGCTTGTAACCGCCGCGAATAGGCACCAACCAACGGTGCAAACCCATCAGCGTGTGCAGCCCCAATTCTGGCCCTGGAATGTCTGAATTCGGCGGGGAAAGTTCAGTCTCTGGAGTTGCTGATGAATCTGAGGCTGCCAATGTGGGATTATCTGCACCGTCAACTCCTTCGGCATTGAATTCCCATTCTACAGACGCATATTTCCGCCCGCTAAAAGCGGTGGGAAACTCATTTTTATTGCGGGTTGCTAATATTTTTTCGCTCCATTTAACTAAAATAACCTCGCAGCCGGCTTGCCGAATTACAGTATCGACCACATCGCCAAAAATGCGTCCTTTTGTTGAAAATTCGCCTTGCCAGCCCATCAAAATCAAATCGATATGTCGCTCCTTAATTGTCTCTAAAATCGCGTGAGGCACGTCATGAGCTACCCGTATTTGGGTGTGTACCGGCAAGTTCAAATTGCGAATAATTCGCTCGGCTTGTTGCAGCAGCCGGCGGCTTTTGGTTGTCCGCACTGCGCTTTCTGAGGGGGAACTGTTGCGCGGTACTAAGATGATTTGCAGGCATTCTAATTCGTAATTGCGATCGCGCGCGATCGCCGCCGCCAGCCGCAGCAAAGCGGGTGCTGTTTGGGGATTGGAAAGCGGCACTAACAAGCGACCGTTTCCGACTTGCGGGGCTCTGGTTTGATAGACAACATAGGAAGGTTCTGGATGCGGGCCCTGGGTTGTTTCTCCGCTGAGGCGATCGGATTCAACTCGGATAATGTCGCTGCGGGTAATAATTCCCACCAAACGCCGGCCTTCTACGACTGGCAAGCGACTGATATTGTAGTTGTTGAGCCTGTACAATACCTCGCTTAAAGTATCCTTTGCTTTGACTGCGATCGGCTGTACGGTCATAAATTCTTTGAGCAGGGAGTTGCCTGACAAATTGCGCTCACGGGCATTTGCCAAATCCGTTTGACTGACAATTCCGACTAATTTGCCATCTTCAACTACTGGAAATCCTCGGTGGTGCGATCGCGAAAATGCCTGGATCACTTCATCGAAAGTCAGCAGACTCGAAAGAGTTTCAACTCGGCGCTGCATCACGTCATCTGCGTGCAAGTCGCTCAAAGTATTGGTGGCAGCTTTGGCCTTTGTCAGTTGAATGCCGTTAAACTCTAAAAGGCGATTGTACAGCGAGCCGCTGTCTACCTTTTCTGCGACTAAATAAGCAACTACAGAACCGATCATCAAAGGCAGCACTAATTTGAAATCCGCCGTAATTTCAAACACAATTACTACTGCAGTAATCGGCGCTCTAGTAACCGCGCAAAAAAACGCTCCCATTCCCGCCAAAGCGTAAGTTACCGGCAAACCGACGCCCAGGACATCTACCTGCACAATGCCCACCATGTGACCGAGTGCAGAACCCATAACGAGGGAAGGGGAAAACAACCCTCCAGGAGCTCCAGAAGCAGCGGAAATAATTGTCAGAAAAAAGTGAGCTACAAAAGCAATTAAACTCGTTATCCCGCTTGCTTCACCTGTCAACAAAAACTCCCGCAAACCCGTATTGTTGCGGAAAGTTTCTGGGAGAAAAGCTATTACTAAACCGCAGATTATGCCAGCTAGAGCCACTCGCACGGGCAAAGCTAATTTGAGCGATCGCCTGTTAAATTGCAAGCTAGCAATAATCCCTTTGCTGAACAAAGCGCCCAGCAATCCCGCTAAAACTCCTAACAGTATGTAGAACGGAATTTCCTGAGCTTGAAAACTGCTTGGGTACTCGCGAAGATTCAAATTTAAACTATCGCCGCCCAAAAGCTGCGAGACAACTGCACCGATAAATGAAGCGATAATTGCAGTCCCTAAAGTCAATCCCGAAACGTCGTGCAGCAGTTCTTCAACTACAAACAAAACTCCTGCAATGGGAGCATTGAAACCAGCAGCCAATCCTGCAGCAGCACCGCAAGCAATCAATTGTCGGCGGTAGTCTGGGGAAGTTGGCATCAAGTGACCTATCCAGCCGGCTAAAGATGCTCCTATTTGCACAGTCGGGCCTTGCCTTCCTAAAGTTAAACCGGAACCAACGGCTAAAATAGTCGTCAGAAGTTTGGCCACAGCTACTCGCAAATCTAAGGAAAGATTGACTCCGCCGAGAGCAGCTTTGACGTGAGGAATGCCACTGCCTGCCGTTTCGGGAGCAAAACGCTCAACCAAGAAACCTGTCAGCAACCCGCCGCATAAACCGACCCCCGGCAGTAATATCCAAGCTGGGATTAATGTCGAGGTAGCAACTCGCCAACTGCCGAGCCATCCGACTCCTGATTTGAGCAAAACCCCAGCGAGTCCTGAAATTAAACCGATCAGACAAGCTTCAAAAATGGCTAGGCGTTTGGGCCGTAAAAAAAGTTGAGATTTGATGACCCTGGAAGGTTCCCTAAATTCTTTAGGGATACTAATGTACGGCATAAATAGCGTAGATGGCCTGATAATTCTCTGCTCGATCGCACTTTAGCAAAAAATCCTTCGATACTTACCTGAAATCTGCTATAATTCCAATGCTACCGGATTTGATATCAATCTGCGATTTTTTTACCTTATAACCTCCACCAGTGTTTTCAAATCCGGCACTTCTAAATCAGACTGGCCGCTGGTCGGCAGTGTCGCCCCAAATCCTGTTTGTTCGTGTCTGCGATTTACCGAAATCTATCTCGCGACTTGACAGCAATTGTATCAAAACTAGCAGTATTCCCCTTTCCCAATCTATCAGAGTGCCGTAGCCGTCAAAACTCACTACTGAAAATTGATTAAATTCTAGCATATTTCGCTGCTATTTTAGGGTTGATATTCTGCAAAAATTTCTATTTTTCCTACAATGTTTTGATTGAATTGAGCCAATTCTTCGGCGGGAATCCAATATTCTTGGTGAATCGAACTGCCCACATTTTGAACCGGATATTTTTTTAAGAATTCTGCCGCCACCCGAAAGCAGGTAACATAGCCGAAATATCCCGATGCTGCATCTCTTGTATTCCAATCTCGCGCGATTTGTATGGCATAGGCTTTGTGAAGTACGGGATAAAAAGTAGGCTGAAAAGATAAGCGCGGGGGAAATTCCCTAAAATCGCTTTCTTTAATCAGTTCCATTTCTTTTTTTCCGACGGCTCGGAACAGCGTGACTGTCTCTCGATCTGATATATTGATATTTTTAAACCAAGCTTTCCAAGCGTCCCAATTGTGAACTATTTTCGCCAATTCAGCGTAACCGGCGGCGCCCGGATGGGAGCCATCGTTTTCGGTAAGTTCTTTTTGCCAAATTTCCGATGTTTGCAGCGGGGTGCAAACATCTAGATAAGGCACGTTTAACTCGCTGCAAACTTGGGCAAAATGTTCGGATAAGTTGGCAATCCGACTTGTACGATCGGCATCAATAACTGGGGGTGGCCCTACCATTAATACTGGAAATATTTCTTTGGCTGACGTGAGAATATAGCGAGCATTTTCAATTGATTTTTCAACTTCTATGCGAATTTTTTCGTTTTCTAGGTAAGTGTCGTTGACGCCAAAGGAAAATACTATTCTGCCGTCGCCGTAGTGAGGTAAGCGGCAAGAAACTTCGTTGAACCAACGAGTTTCTATATCGGCACTGGTTTCTCCCCTTATTCCTAAATTGTAGTAGGTAATATCGTGTCCTTGTCCGCAAGCTGCCGCGCAAATCCTTCCTGTCCAACCGAGACATTTGGGATCGCAAGTACCGTTTACAAAAGAATCGCCGATAAAACAAATACGCATATTATGTGTGGGAATGGGAATTGGGAATTGGTGAGTGTTGACTGTTGACTGTTGACTGTTAACTGATGATTGATGACAACTGCCAACTGACAACTGCCAACTGCCAACTGCCAACTGATTTTAATTCTTGCCGATGACGGACAATCCCTCTACAATTACAGACGGTGTGTGGCAAGAACCGTTCCACTCAGAGTCTCCTCCCAATTCTACTAATTGTTTGAGGACGCTGTAGACGTTGCCGGCTACCATTGTGTCTTTGATTCTGCCAACTATTTGACCTTTTTTGACTCGGTAGCCGAGATCGACGTTTATTGAAAAGTCGCCGGAAATTCCAGCACTGCCGCCGAGCATTTGATCGACTAGAATTCCGTCGTCTAATTGAGCGATTAAATCGATTAGCGAAAGCGAACCTGGTTTAATCAAAACATTGAACAAACTCGGCGTCGGATAGCTGCCCAAACCCGGGCGAAATCCGTTGCCGGTAGTGCCGCTGCCCAAGGCTCGACCGGTGGTGCGATCGGTATAAAATAGCTGCAACACTCCGCTGTTGATAAAGACGATCGCCCGAGTGGGAGTACCTTCGTCGTCAAAAGGACAGCTATAGGGCCCGATATCCGGCTGCTGCGAGAGGGTGACAAGCGGCGATGTCACTTGTTGGCCCAATCGATCGTTCCAAGGCGAAGCGCCTTCGAGTACCTGTTTGCCGTTCAACGCCGCAGAGACAGTCCCCCAGAGTAAATCGGCCGCTTTGGCTGTAAACAGCACCGGGACGCGGCCCGTGGGGGGGGCAACATTATCTTTCGCCCATTCTAAACGCTGCAAAACCCGCTTGGCACTGGTGTTTAAGTCGAGGGTACCGCGTTCGGTTTCGCCTTCCCAAATGTTGAGGAAATCTTCGCCCCGCACTAATTCTGCTGACAAGTAACCGCTGAGGGTGGTGTCGGTGTGACTCGAATCCAAGCCTCTGGTGTTCAGCAAGCGGGTGCTTTCGATTTCGCAGTCGAGTTCGGCGGTGCAGAGGCTTTCGGGATAGGCTTCGCGGACGATCGCGATCGCCTCTTTTCCCCAGTTTACTAGCTGTTCGGCCGGCACCGACACTCCGCGATCGGGATAAACAACTTTCTCACCGGTGCCGAGTTCGATGGTTTCCGGTTCGTTGAGTTGCGAAAGCGCGATCGCCCTGTCCACCAAAATTTGTAGTTCCACGGGCCCGTAGGCCACCGCCAAACCCGGCCTCCCGTCCCGCCACAGCCGCAGTGCAATGCCTTCTGCTTGGGCGGTTTCTAGCTGTTTGAGGCGGTTTGCTTCAAAAAAGACCGGCCGCGAGAGCGATTGCGATTCCAACACCTCAGCAGCTTCTGCACCTGCTTTGGTGGCTAATTCTAGCAGTTGTTCTGCTGATTGGTCATTGGTCATTGTTCTCGGTGGTTGGTAATGGGCGGTTCGATTTTCGATTTTCGATTTTCGATTAAAGAATTGGCAATAACTTACTGGATATGGGTTGGGTGCACGGGTCTACATTTAGATTCTTTTGGGAAAACTGGTGTAATTGGCGATAACCAGATTTTACAGTCATTGGTCATCAGTCATCAGTTAATAATCTACCGTCATTAGTCTAGAGTTAACAGCTATATTGACTCATAACTAATGACTAATGACTCATAACTAATGACTAATGACTAATGACTAAATAGTTAGTTCGTGCAGCAGCCAAAATCCTGCAAAAGATTCCGATTCGGGATTCGACTGAATTGCTAAGAAATGTACTTTTTTTGCTTGGTTTTTCGCGGCTTCAAATCCTTTCGCTTCTCTCTCAGTTGCTGCGTCTCTGAGATTAGCTAAAATCCAGCGATCGTTAGCTCCGGTATCTAATACCAGCCTAGCGGGCGGGCCGCTCTCAAATTTCAAAAAAGCCAACTCCAAACCCGACATCCAACCTGCCAAAGCTGTTGCTCTCGACGAGTAGATAATCAGTCCCGGAATTTGCGTTTCTGGGGCGAGGCGTGTCATCGGCAGTCCGAAAGCTTCGCCAAATCCGATATCCCACTCGGACATTTCGTCAAAAGCTGCGATCGGCAAACTCACAAACGCCCATTTTTCTCCGATTAAAGCATCCGGCAGCGCAACTGGCGTTTCGGGTACAAATTGAACGCTCGGGTTCACAACCGGTTGATAGCCCGGTTCGGCGGGATAAACGTCTTGCATCCGTTCTTCCAGCCACAGGCTGAGGGCGAGGGTGCGGCGGCTGCAGGCGGCGGGAATGTCCAACTCCTCACAGGCTTTGGTAATCATGTTCGCCATTTGGCGGCGGAAAAAGCGGATTTTTTCGGGTCGTTTCGGTGCTGCGGCGATCGCCTCTTTAATTGCACCCGCCAGCCACAGGGAATTTACGGTAGAACTGGAGCAGAATTGCGAGTAGCGAAAAAGAGATTCGGCCTTGTCGCCTACATTCAGCGGGCTTTCGCAGATCAACACTTCCCATTTTTTTTTCTCTCGCTCGTCTAGGATTGGACGGCTGTAAAAGTCGAGTTCCCAAATAGTAGCCATGCCGCGCTGTTAAAAATTAATCCTTTCTCATGTTACCGGACAGCGGGCAAGTTTCTGATTCTGACAATATAAGGCTGATTTTCAATCGCGGGCGATCGCATTAACCTAAATCTGGGTCTGTCAAACGCTTGCCGCTTAAAATTGTCAGTGCAATGCTTGGCACTCGTTGGTTACTATATAGTTGAGAGAACTGCTTGATAAATATTGGCAGTAGTTAAGTTTAGTCAATCTCATCATGCACAACAATTAAAATACCCAGAGCATAACTGTTGTGCAAAAAGTAAGTATAAAATATTTCGGATCCTTACATAAAGCGGCCCTTCATACTGCATCTTAGCCGGAGTAGTTACTAGATCAATATTTTTGGGCTTTTGTGATAATTCTTGTGCCAGAGTGGCGATCGGCGATGACGTAAACAGGAAAAACCTATGATATCGGTTGAATCTCTGATTAATGCTCTCGAAAACTTAGATGTGGAAATGTGCCAAAGGGCTGTTAGGACTTTGGGTATTGAATGTGTGATTGACACCCTCAAACACCAATACTGGGAAGTGCGCGAGAGTAGTGCCATTGTTTTGGGTCAACTGGGTGATAAGCAAGCGGTTGCACCCCTGATTCGCGCCCTCAACGACTCAGTGACAGAAGTGCGCCAGTGCGCCGCCTCCGCTTTAGGTCAACTCGGTGACAAGCAAGCAGTTGAACCCCTGATCCAAGCTCTCAACGACTCAGTGACAGAAGTGCGCCAGTGCGCCGCCTCCGCTTTAGGTCAACTCGGTGACAAGCAAGCGGTTGAACCCCTGATTCGCGCCCTCAAAGATGAGCGTACTGCGGTACGGGGTACGGCTGCCCTGATTTTGGGTGAGATGGGTGACGATCGAGCGATCGACCCACTAATCAATCTATTTAGGGATGATGAGTGGGCGCTGCGTCGGACAGCTACAGAGGCTTTAGTTAAGCTTGGTGAACTGGGATTATCACCGTTGCTCGACGCGATCGCCGATGAGAATAAATGGGTGCGGTTTCATGCCGTAGAGACGTTGGGTAAGTTAGGCGACGCACGAGCCACCAGGCCACTGATCGAGGCACTCAAGGACTTTGACTTTGATGTTCGTAGGAGTTCTGCCCAAGCTTTAGGTGAGCTTGGGGATAAGGGGGCGAGTGAACCGCTGATAGAAGCTCTCAAAGATAATGATGCTGAGGTGCGCCAACTAGCTGCCTTTTCTTTGGGTAAGGTTGGGCACACCGACAAAACACGGGCAGTACAGTCTCTGATTAATGCCCTCAAGGATACGAACCCTTCTATGCGCTGTAGTGTCACTGTTGCGTTAGGTTATCTAGGTGATCTGCAGGCAGTTGAGCCGCTCATCCATGCTCTAAAAGATGGCGATCGCAACGTGCGTAGTAATGCCGCTACCGCTTTGGGTGAACTAGGTGATGTGCGGGCAGTTGAACCCCTAAGCATCGTCATGAGGGATTGGTATATGTGGGTACGCTGTTGTGCTGCCAAAGCTTTGGGTCAGTTGGGGGACTTGAGAGCTATTGACTGGCTGATTAACGCGCTCAATGACTCGGAGTGGGAGATGCAAAAAGCTGCAACCCTCGCCTTGGGTGAGTTGGGCGACTTGCCGGCGGTTGAACCACTAATAAATAAATTAAAAGATTGGAAAGGCAATGGATCTGTGCCAGAACATACCATTACTGCTTTAGTCAAACTGGGTGAGCTTGCGGTATTACCGTTGATTGAAGTCCTCCTGAATGCCTCGGTTTCGGTATGGGTACGCAAGAAAGTCGTCACAATTTTAGTGGCTGTGGGGGATGTGCGCGCGGTAGGACCGCTCATCCAAGTCCTTAAAGATGAGGACGACCGTGTGGGTGCTCCAGATGGGTACAACTGGATGGGTGCCGAAGCTGCCCTAGCTCTAGGTCAATTAGGTGATGTGCGAGCCATTGAGCCGCTAATTGAGGCGCTTAAAGACTCTCATGGGAATGTCCGCTCAGAAGTAGTTGGAGCCTTGAGCAATTTTAGCGACCCGCGTGTAGTTGAACTGTTTATTCAGATGTTTAAGGACAGTGGTTGGAGCGCAGATTTGCTCCCGAATATAGCCAGATTTTTGGGTAAAATGGGCGATAAGCGAGCTATTGATCCACTAATAAAATCACTTAACTATTCCAATGAATTGAGGTGTGGCTTTGCGATGGGTAACGATGCAAGGGAAAATGGCGGCTACGTGCCACTGTTTACGGGGCTGAAGGTTGAGGAGCCGCGTCTGGCGGTTGTCGAGGCTTTGAACCAGTTAACGGGCAGCAGTGCCGTTGAATTACTGTTCAATATCCTCAGACAGCCAAATCACCCTCTACGCTCGGATGCTGCTAAAGCGCTGGGCAACTTGGGCGAACTGTCGCAATTGCCATTGATTAATGCACTTAAGAATGAAGATAGTTTTGTGCGACAAAGTACGGCTGAGGCTTTGGGCAACATTGGGGATAAAGAGGCAGTTCCAGCGCTGATTGAAGCGCTCGGTGACGGAGATGACAAAGTGCGTTTGAGTGCGATCGAGTCTTTGCGCTGGATTGACAACAAAAAAGCGGTTGAACCTCTGCTCGATCTACTTAGACATTCTAATTGGCAAGTGCGCGAAGCGGCCATCAGAGCCTTAAGTCGGCTGCGGGACGATCGGGCTATTAAACCGCTCACCGATATGCTCAAAGATGAAAATAGCCAGGTACGCGAGCAAGCTGTCTATGCTTTGGGCAAGTTTAAGGGCAACCAAGACGTTGAACAGCTAATCGAGTTGCTTAAAGATCGTGATTGCAAAGTGCGTGAAGAAACTGCCCGCATTTTGGGTCAACTGCGCGACGCGCGGGCAGTTGAACCGCTGATATCGGCATTGCTAAATGACTCTGACGTGTCTGTGCGTCGGTTTGCTGCGATGTCTTTAGATCGGATTGGTGACAAGCGGGCGATCGAACCACTAATCGACGCTCTTAAAAATGAGCAAGAGAGCTACGTGCGCTCCGAGGTTGCCAGGGCTTTAAGCCGTATGGGCGATGAGCGGATAGTTGTACCGTTTATCAATGCTCTTGGGGATTCAAATATGCAGGTCTACTATGCTGTTACTGATGCTTTGGGTGAGTTAGGCGACACCCGTGCCGTCGAACCGCTGATCCAATCTTTTAAGGAGAGGGCGTTTGACGATGCTGGGCGGGTGGCTAGCGCTTTGGCAAAAATTGGGGACTTGCGAGCCGTAGAGCCCCTAATCGAAGCTCTGAAACAGCCTGGGCGCACTACCCGTGAAGCAGCCGCAAAGGCTCTAGAGAAGTTGGGTGATGCACGGGCCGTAGAGCCGCTGATTGAAACACTTAAAGATGAGTATGAAGGAGTGCGAGGCGCAGCGGCTAGCGCTTTGGTCAAGCTGGGCGATCGGCGATCGCTTTTACCGTTTCTGGATGCCCTCTCTGATAGTAGTTTCTGGGTACGTATCTGCGCGGTGGAGGCTTTAGGTAATCTGGGCGATCTTAGTGCAGTCGAGCCGCTCATTCCGCTGCTTAAAGATAAAGGGTGGAAAATAGGCTCAAGTGCTGCTAAGGCTTTGGGCAATCTTGGCGATGCACGGGCCGCCCGGCCGCTAATCGAAACCTTCCAGGATACAGATTGCGAAGTGTGCGATGCTGCCATTGAGTCCTTGGTCAAGCTGGGCGAGTCTGCCTTAGTTCCCCTGTTTGAGGCCCTCAAGGATCAGAATAAAAACGTGCGGAGGAATGCTGTTAAAGCTTTGGACAAGTTTGGGGATGCACGGGCGATCGCACCGCTCACTTCTTTACTAGAAGATCGAGACCGCAGCATAGGTAATGCGGCTCGCAAAGCGATCAAAAGCATCCGCAGTCGGCAGATTATTTAAGCTCAAAACCATTGTTGGGGTTAAAGTTGCACGCTCTTGTGCTTGAGCAAAGCAGTTGTCGGGATTGCGATTGGGCACCATTTTGCCGATCGCCGCAACTGGAAAAAGTTCTTCAGGAATGATTTTACTTCGAGCCAAATGCAAGCTGTTATTCATACCCACAGCTTAAACAATCATCAATAAATCCGAGATGACCACTGCAAAATTGCTAAACTTGAAAACAGACAGCAAATTCTATCTATCAGTCCTATTTGAGGACACAACGAATAGCAGTTATTGCTGCTATTCGTTGTGCAGTAGATTTGATCGATAAATAATTCTGGTGTCACAATTAAGAATTTAGCATAAAATATGTACAACCAGGAAAAATTAGCAATAATTATGATTTCTGCATTATTCTTCCTTAATATGACTCCTGAATTATGACTTTTAAATTGTTCTTCTATTGCGCCTTGCTTTAAACTGCATTTACAGAATTGGCGCTACAATCAGAACAAACGGTATAGCTTGATTCCATGAGACAAATCATTCTCGAAAAGATTGTTTCAACCTTACAACCTTTAGATTTTGTTCTCGCTTTATGGCAAGGAGGTTCAGCAGCCCACGGATACACCGACGAGTGGTCAGACCTCGATATTGCGGTTGTGGTTGAAGATAACTCCGTGGAAGAAACATTTGAGATTGTGGAAAAAGCCCTCACAGAAATTGGCGAAATCGAACTCAAATATCGAGTTCCCGAACCTGCTTGGCACGGTCAATCGCAGTGCTTCTGGCGGCTGAAAGAAACCCCCCCGTTCTTGCTAATTGATTTCGCGGTTTTTCGGCGCAGCAGCCGCAACGATTTCCTGGAAATAGAGAGACACGGACAAGTCCAGATCGTCTTTGACAAAGTTAATCTAATTCTACCGCCTCCTTTGGATATAAGCAAACATTTATCTACAATGCAGTCGAGATTCAACGAAATTAAAATCCGTTTCGATTTGCTGCAACCTCTGGTAAAAAAAGAGATTTATTGCCAAAATTTAGTAGAGGCGATCGGCAACTATCACAATTGGACGCTTCTACCCTTAGTCGAACTGTTGGGCATGATTTACCGTCCCCACAGATACGACTTTGAACTCAAATATTTCAGCCGAGATTTTCCGCGCCAAATAGTCGATCGCGTCGCACCGCTTTTCTGCATCGCCAACCTTGAAGATTTGGCAGCGAAACAGCAAATAGCTGAGGCTTTCTTTGCAGAAACTTTACCGCTTGCACAAGCTAAGTTTTCCTCTGACAATGCCCTAACACTACCGCCATAGGCTCAATATTTCGTACCGAAAGCGATTAATATAGTATTATCAACTTATATCTTGCACCATTGTCAATAATCCTTTTTTGAACAGGAAAGATGCCTGTTCCACAGGAAAATCTACTCTTTGTGGAACGGGCATCTTGCCCGTTCTTGAGAAAGGTGCAAGATGTGAGATCAAGCTTAAAGATTAACATCCCATGACAAAACTCAGCGTCAACATCAACAGAATCGCCCTCCTCAGAAACTCTCGAAACATCGGAATCCCCAGCGTTACCGAAGCCGCAAAAACAGTAATTGCTGCAGGAGCTCATGGCGTTACAGTCCATCCCCGCCCCGACGAAAGGCATATCAAAGCCACCGATGTTTACGAATTAGCTAAAATGCTAACCGTTGAGTTCAACATCGAAGGAAATCCATTTCAGCCGCCATTTATGGATATAGTTTGCGATGTCAAACCGGCTCAGTGTACCTTGGTGCCAGACGCTCCCGACGTGCTAACATCCGATAGCGGTTGGAATATTCCCGAAAATCGCGATCGGCTCTTACCAATCATTGAAAAATTAAAAGACAACGGCATCAGAGTCAGCTTGTTTATGGACGCAGATGCTGCTCTCATGCCACTAGCAAAAGAAGTTGGAGCAGACCGAGTAGAACTGTACACGGAACCCTACGCAACTGCTTTTCGCGAAGGTAGAGTAGAATCTGTTTTTCAACAATATGTCTTAGCAGCTCAAGCCGCTCAATCAGCAGGTTTAGGGGTGAATGCCGGACATGATTTAAATTTGCAAAACTTAGCTAAATTTTGCTCAATTCCTGATATACTAGAAGTGTCAATTGGTCATGCTTTAATTGCGGAAGCGCTAGAAATGGGGTTGTTCAACACAGTACAAGCTTACCTAAAAATTCTGGCAGGTTCGTAGTACAAATTAACCGCGTGTGGGAGGGCGGATTTGGTAGTGATAAACTCGTTTTTATCAGACATAATAACTAAATCCGCCCTACAAACATACAGTATCAAAACTTACGCAAAAAATGGTTTGAGACGCTACGAATATGGTAAGGTGCGGTGTGTATCGCCCTACATAATTAGGCGATCGTCAAAAATGAAATAACACTAGGGCTGTCACCCCGTGGGGGTGCTAGCCGTTTTCTAGTAGCAAGGCCGAGCCAGAATCCCAGACACCGCGTTTTTTAGGTGTGGGCATTTTTTAAACAAGATCCTAGGAAACAGCTTTAATTTTCCTCAACCCAATGACTAATATTCTGTGTTGATATTATCCGTAAGGAGTATCATTAAAATGTCCCGACAAACTGAGGCTACGACTTAGCTCCCGCACTGCCAATTTGCTACCAGCAGGTTTTGTGCAAGTACGGGATATTTACGTGTATCCTATATCCTCCTGTAGCCTCTGTGCGATCGCCAAATTCGATCCGGTGAAAACAGGCAAACACAAGTAACCATATACAACTCCTTACCCCCCTCGGAAGTGCGACATGAAAAAACTAATTTTACTGACTGGAATGCTACTCATGATGACGGCAAAATCAGTATTTGCCAGCCCAGTAGCCCCCAAAATTGCACCGAGCGAGCTGATGGCTGCCTCGGAAATTACAGAAACCCTTAACAAACCCGTTACCACGGAATCAGTTCCCAACCTCGAACCGATCGAGCGAATGTCAACCTCGGAAATCCGAGAAACCATCAACCAACCCACCACCTATATTTTTGAAGGCATCAAAGGGCGAGAACTCACTCTCTCCCTGTGGGCGGGACAACTGAAAGCGGAACTTTACAGTCCCAATGGCGAAAATATGGGGGTTATTGAAAAAGCAGACAATCAGTGGATCGGTCAGTTGCCAGAGTCAGGCATCTACCGCGTGCGAGTTACCCCGAAAGGTGAAACCACCAGCTTCGTACTCGGACGCGACTTTAACGCCAAGTGGACTTATAGGCCCGATCGCGCAATTCCCATAGCATTCAGGGAAACACAAGCCACAATTAAACTCAAAATGTCCGGCTACCAAATCCAGCCTATCACGGTTCAAGGCAAGCAGGGACAGACAATTATGGTGACAGCTAGCAACAAAAATCTAGATCTGGCGATCGAATCTCCGACGGGACAACTCCTGGATCAAGGCGAAGGTCAAACTTTTGCTCAACTACCGGAATCCGGCACTTACCGGGTAATCGTAGTTGCCAAGAGGCCGGTCAAGCCCTCAATCCGAGTTTCTGTGCAATAGCAAAGATTGCACAAATACTGTCGGGCGATCGAATTTTCGCCCCCAAAAAAAACAGCTCGCCAATAGGGCGAGCTGTTTTTTGCGTAAAATCAACCTTGGATCAGCGCTTCAAAACGTTCTTGTTTCCAAATGCAGCTTAAATCCGAGTCAGCTAAAGCTAGCTCTCGGTATAAATTAGGGATAAACTCCACAGCCCGCTGCAAATTATCTAGGGCCAAATCAGCAAATCCCAGTAGCGCATAACAGCAAGCTTTATTGTAAAAAGCGTTAGCAAAATCAGGATTTATTTCTAAGACTGTTTCGTAGCAAGCAATCGCCTCAGAGTAGCAGCCTTTTCGCGCCAATTCCACACCCCGGTTGTACCAAATCAAATAATCTTCCAACGGACGCTCAGATGTGGGAGTAAACTTGGCATTTCTCTGATTTAAACCTACTAATTTCTCCAAAGCAACTCTCCGTTCGCCCACTGCTTCGGCTCTGCCCGGTTGTAGAGCGATCGATCGGCTAAAACTAGCCACTGCTTGTTTGTAAAGTCCCATAGAGTTCGCAGCTATACCGCGATTGTACCAAGCCTTCGCGTCGTCAGGCTTAAACTCGATCGCCCGGTCAAAACTGTTGAGCGCCTGATAGTAAAGCTTGAGTTCCAACAGGGCATTACCTCGGTTGTACCACGCCCAAGCAGCCTCCGGGTACAAATTTAAAGAGCGATCGAAACTCAGAACCGCCTTCTCGTAAAGCCCCATATCGATCAGCGTCAGTCCCCGGTTGTGCCAAATACTCGCCGCGCACGGACTGAACTCCAGAGCCCGGTCAAAACTGTTGAGAGCCTCCAACCAGCGGCCCAACTTTCCTAAAGCAATAGCCCGGTTGTGCCAGCCAAAGCTCGCATTCGGCTCCACCGCCAAGGCTTCATCAAAACTCTTCAGCGCCTCTAAGTGCCGTTCTAATTTCCCCAGAGCCATACCTCGGCCGAACCAAGCCTTATAATGATCTGATTGCAACTTCAAAGCTCTGTTAAAGTTCGCCAGAGCACCATGATCGTCGTTAGCTTCGAGGTGGCGCGAACCCAGATGGTAATACCAAGCCGCTTCCAAGTTCTGAATTAAGTTCATAATATTTTGTATCTATCTTAGGGATGATTCTACAGGAAACCATACCTAGAGTAAAACTGTAATTCCACTAAAAATTTGAAAAATTTGATACAGGGCGATCGCCCGTACACACTGCTAGTAACAACCTCAACAATTTGCAGTCGAAACTAACTATTTTCCTGTCGTAAAAAGCTCTTTTAGCTAACTGCACTCATAGTTTTTTAGAGCTGCTGCGAATCTTAACTCTGCGTGCATCGCGCAACTCCTACCACCGCATACCGAATTAGGTTTGCAGTTACACAAAGAGTCCTAGGAAACCCCAAGTCTAACTGCAAATCTCATAGTGCTAATAGCTCCTACTTCTGCTTGCCCAATTCAAGCAACCACAACCGCTGTTTTAGCATTCTCACTCAACAGCAACTGGCCTGTTGCATCAATACTAAAATCTTTGCCCAGCAGAAAACCCTGGCCCATCAACCGCTGGCAAACAATCAGCGCAGTAATCCGGCGAATTTCTTCCATCACGTCAGCAGGAATCAAATAACTCAAACTCCAGATCACGGACTCGCAGTCATACCAAATCAAACGCTCAATACTGACAATCATCAAAGCAGCTACACTGTCAACAGACAGCCGCCCTCTAAGATCCGCAATCAAATCCTTACCAATTAAGCTATTGCGAGTCATCATCGCTCTAGCCATCTTCCCAATTTCTTGTTCGAGTTCTAAATGATTCATGCTTGGCACTGGCTTTTATGTTTTTAAAGCACTACTAAAAGTAAAAACAGTAGCCGCTACCAGCCTCTGCCCTAGCGTAGCTGACGCAGGCTCTACCGTAACTCCTTTTAACAAAGTATACCTAAAGAAAGATCAAAAATGTATCTAAAGGCAGATACCAAAATATTATTTTTTTGATTTTAATTAATAAACCAATTCCCACAAGAGTTTTTACCAGCAAATTGAGTATTTGTACTCGATCGAGGTCGGAGTAAAGTCGATCGATTTTAGATTTTAGATTTTAGATTTTAGATTGAAGAATTGGAGAAAGCGACCTCACGGATGAATCCGGGGGGTTTTACCCAGGCTGCTTTCGGTCGAAGATTTTGGTAAATTCGCTACATACTTAATAAAGTAGTTACTTCGGAGAAAAAAACAATGGCTGCAAACCAGCCAGACATCGATATTGCCCCCTTTATCGACTACGGCCTGATCGACCCCACCGCTACGCCAGAGCAAGTAGAACACTGTTGCCAACAAGCAGAGAGATTTGGCTTTGTCACAGTTTGCGTGTATCCCGCCTACGTCCGACAAGCAGTTGATCTGCTGCACGGCAAACGTCCCAAAGTCTGTACAGTTATAGGTTTTCCCACCGGTGCTTCGACTTCAACGGTGAAACTTTACGAAGCTCTAGAAGCTGCAGAGAATGGAGCCGTAGAGTTAGATGTCTCCGTTAACTTAGGATTGTTGAAAGCCGGAAAAATCGACGAATTCCACCGGGAATTAGCCCAAATTTGCGAAGAAACTAATCTCACCATCAAAGCAATTATCGAAAGTTCCCTGCTTTCGGATGCCGAAAAACAATTAGCGGCCCAGATTTGTATGGAAGCCGGTGCCGCCTACATCAAAACCAACACTGGCTTTTTTGGCCCGGCGAAAGTTGAGGATGTGCGACTGCTGAAGGAAGTTACGAAGGGACGGATTGGGATTAAAGCGGCCGGCGGAATTCGTACTCACGAACAAGCTCTAGATTTGGTAGTAGCTGGGGCAACTCGTTTGGGGACTTCTCGCGGCCCGGAATTAATCCGCCAGCGAGATAATTTAGATAAAAGTCCTTAGTCATCAGTCATCAGTCATTAGTCATTAGCAATGGCTAATTGGTAATGGCTAATTGGGAATGGGTTCGCCCTTACGCACCCTACCACTAAAAGTTCTGCGTCCTGGACTGTTTTTGCTACTGTCTAATAACAATACTTCGGACAGTTTTTGATTGCCAACTGTAGAATGACTGTTCCAGGTCGATCGACCAACGAGGACAATGAAACTGTCCGAAGTATTGTAGTAAATCTAAAATCTAAAATCGAGTGACTCGAACTTACAAAGCAACTGGAATCAATCTTAAGAGTGCGCCGATGGGCGAATCCGATCGAGTGCTGACAATTTTGACGCGGGAATTCGGCTTAATTCGAGCCGTAGCACCGGGTGTTCGCAAACAGCGATCGACTATCGGCGGCAGAAGCGAATTATTTGTTGTCAACGAATTGCTAATTGCCAAAGGCCGATCGCTCGACAAAATTACCCAAGCCGACACGGTACAATCCCATCCGGGTTTGAGCCGCAACCTCGGAAAACTCGCAGCCGCGCAATATCTGGCCGAATTGGCGATCGCCAGTGCCCTTTCCGATGAGCCCCAAGAAGAACTCTTTTGGTTGCTGGGCGAACATTTGAGCCGTTTGGAGCGTTTGTCCGATCGCACAGAAATCCAATCGGCCGCCGTGCTGATGGCTCACCTCAGCCACGGCATTTTTCACTTGCTAGCCTTAGCCGGCCTCGCGCCCCAAGTCCAAGTCTGCTGCGCCACCAGAGGGCCGCTCATCCCAAATTTCAGCGATCCGAACTGGCAAACCGGGTTTAGTATACCCTCTGGGGGAACCTTAAGCTTGTCCGAGCTAGCTAACCTAGAGGCAGAACTCTCTTCAGAAATCGGTAGCTTGTACAAATCCGCTTCCCGTTCCCGGCAAACGAATAGCAGCAAACACTTGACAAATTTCGAGATAAATGCTAAGGAATTAGCAGCGCTGCAACAGTTGGCTAGTCCAGAACTAGGAGAGGGGATTGCCGATCGAACAACGTGGGTATCAGTAGAAAATATTTTGCGGCAATATGCCCAGTATCATTTAGGTTGCACGATTAGATCGGGAACCTCGATCGACACCTACCTAGAGAGTTTTGAGTTTTAAATTTTGAGTGTGGATTTAAATAGGTGAACGGGCGATCGTACATCGCACCCCCAGCCTGCCGGATACCCGAACCTGCCGGCCATTTCAGGTAAATTCTCAAGGTTGTTGCAACATCAGATAATAAATAAAGTTACGAGTTATTAATAAACTTAGGGGTTAACACCTTAATTTCAAATTCCCATCCCCCCAACCTCCACCATCCCAGGCGATCCACCCCAAATCCTATGATGCGACTGTCCGATTCTGATTTGAGAATATCTGTGTTAGCTGTGACCCACCACAAGATGGAAGAACGAGAAAATTTTCCCGATTTTCGCTCCGATCCCGTCTTGGCCGATCGACAATGGAGCAACGTCCAACAATCAGAAATGGATAAATACCCCACAACTCCAGCACCAGACTGGAACAACGGCAATAGCCCACACCCCGAAGCAATCCCCCCGATTCCCACACCAGAGCCAACAGCAGAACTCTCCGAAGCAGTAGCCGAAATTCCCGAAAAAGAAACAGGATTTCTGCCAGTGCTCAAAAACCGAAATTTTCTAGCATTGTGGAGCGGGCAAGTTTTCTCCCAACTAGCAGATAAAGTTTATCTCGTACTGACGATCGCCCTAGTGGCCAGCCGCTTTCAAGCGCCAGATCAAACCATCAGCAGGTGGGTATCGGCAATCATGATCGCCTTTACCATTCCCGCAGTGCTGTTCGGGGCCGCCGCAGGCGTGTATGTCGATAGGTGGTCGAAAAAAGCAGTGCTGGTCGCCACAAACCTGCTGCGGGGAGGCTTTGTTCTAACCTTGCCCGTGCTGCTGTGGCTCTCAGACGGGTGGGAACTCGGTCAACTGCCGCTCGGATTCTGCTTGCTGCTGCTAGTGACATTCCTAGTTTCGACTCTAACTCAATTTTTCGCCCCAGCAGAACAGTCAGTGATTCCCCTAATTGTGGAACGCCGCCACCTGCTCTCGGCAAACTCGCTCTACACCACAACCATGATGGGTTCGGTGATTATTGGCTTTGCAGTCGGAGAACCCTTACTAGCTTTAGCCGACACCCTATTTACCAACCTCGGCGGCGGACTGGGAATCGGCAAAGAATTAGTAGTAGGCGGAAGTTACGCCTTCGCCGGAGTGCTATTGCTGTCGATGAAAACAGGCGAAAAAAACGAAGTCGAACACGAACCGCCGCACCCCTTAGCAGATTTGCGAGATGGCCTGCGTTACATCAACGATCAACCGAAAGTCCGCAATGCTTTAATCCAACTAATTATTCTATTTTCCATTTTTGCAGCCTTAGCAGTTCTAGCAGTTCGGCTGGCAGAAATCCTCCCCGGTATGAAAGCATCACAATTTGGCTTTTTGCTGGCGGCGGTGGGCGTTGGCATGGCTGCTGGGGCGACGACAGTCGGCTATCTCGGCCATAAATTTTCTCACTCCCAACTGAGTTTAATCGGATCTGTTGGCATGGCATTTGCTCTGATGGCCCTTTCTGCATTTACACACCATTTGTGGCTCTCGGTGCTGTTCATTACCCTGTTGGGTTTATTTGCCTCATTGGTGGGAGTGCCGATGCAGACTACAATTCAAGCAGAAACTCCAGAAGAAATGCGGGGAAAAGTCTTCGGGCTGCAAAACAATGCCACTAATATCGCTTTGAGTTTACCGTTGGCTTTGGCCGGGGTAGCGGAAACATTTCTGGGTTTGCCGACAGTATTTTTGGCCTTAGCAGGATTAGCGATCGCTGGGGGTGTCTTAACCTGGTATATTTCCCGTAGCACTAATAGCAAAGTCGATCGAATCTAAAAAATAACAAACTCTGATTTACTGGAATGCACATCGCTTGGCTAGGAAAAAAATCACCCTTTTGCGGTAACGTCACTTACTCCAGGGAAGTCACCAACGCACTATTAGACCGGGGATACCAGGTCAGTTTCCTGCACTTTGCCCAAGAGGCGGACTCACTGGACAGGAACAATACGGGGTGGAACATGGCAAATGGTTCATGGGGAAAGGGAATTGCTCAAACCTCATATACCAATGCGCTCTCGTCCGCCAGTTGCAACGAAGTCTCTTTACCCTGTCACTACAAATCGCAAATTTATACGATTCCCACTCTCAAGTCCCGCACAGTGCTGATGAAATCTCTGCGGCGGCTCAAACCAGATGTTGTTCACGCTTCCCTGACGCTTTCGCCTTTAGACTTTCTCCTGCCGGAAATTTGTCAAGAATTGAATTTGCCTCTGGTGGCGACTTTTCACCCGCCGTTCGATCGCAAATTGCGGAATTTGACATCGGGAACCCAACACCTGATGTATCAACTGTACGCCCCGTTTTTGGCGAATTACGACTCGACGATCGTTTTTTCTCAGATTCAGCGGGATATATTGGTGAAGTTGGGAGTACCGCAGGAACGGGTGGCTGTGATTCCCAACGGCGTGGATGCTGTTAAATATTCTCCAGGGCCTTCGGGGTTGAAGTCGGAATTAAAGGCCGATCGAATTTTTGTTTACCAAGGCCGCATTGCCCAGGAGAAAAATGTCGAGTCGATGCTCAAGGCCTGGAAACACTGTAATTTTGGCCCTGGGAACGTGTTGGCGATCGTAGGCGACGGGCCCCTAGCCGCCTCGCTGCAACTGTTTTACGGCGAAGATGATGGCATTGTGTGGCTCGGATTTGTCGCCGAGGAGGAACGCCGGATCGAAATTCTGCGGGGTGCTGACGTATTTATTTTGCCTTCTTTGGTGGAGGGACTGTCGCTGTCGCTGCTGGAAGCGATGGCCTGCGGTTTAGCTTGTTTGGCAACGGATGCCGGTGCTGACGGCGAGGCCTTGGAGGAAGGCGCGGGGATAGTGTTGAACACTCAGCGGGTACGAAGTCAGTTACAAACCTTGCTGCCGCTGTTTTGCGACCATCCTGAGTTAGCAATGCTGCTTGGTCAAAAAGCACGCCAACGGGCGATGGAGCGATACACTCTCAGTCAGAATATTACTGAGTTGGAAAAGCTTTATGCAGAGGTTTTGCAAAAGCAGCGCGTGCCAGTTCGCGGTTTAGCTTGATAGGGGAAGGAAGGCGCTACACGGATTTTGACACGGCCGTTACATCCGTTACAAAATTCGTTGCCTAACTTCCCGGGCGCAAATAATCCAAAAGTCGATCGCCCGAATCGGCCCGAATCAAAGCAACCACAACATCCGGCAAACTTCCCAAACTCGGATAAACAAAATAACGCGGTTCCCACCGCGGCCCAAACTTATCTTTAAAACTGTGCAATCCCTTAAAATTATAAAACTTGCTCAAGTGATCCGAAAGATAAATCAAAACCTTTTCCAACCGCCCTGATTTCTCAGCTTCTCCCACTCCCGCCAAAGCCGACAAACCCAAATCAAATTCTTGATATCCCAATTCTTGACAATGCTGCAACATCGAAGCAAACAAACACTCCATCGTGCCATTTTCCACCTCAGTGCGACGCCGCATTAAATCAACTCCAACTACCCCATCTCCCGCCGATATCATATTAGCAAAAGCACTAATTCTACCGTCGGGAGTGTAGATGGCTACGGCCCGATTTTCTCGCACATATGCCTCGTCAAACCAACCCACCGAAAACTTTTTTTCCGCACCCTGAACCATTTGCAGCCACTCGTCGCTCACGAGTTTCATTTGCCGCATCAATTCGGAACTTAAAGGAGGTTCGTAAAATTCGATTTGATAACCGGCTTTTGTCAGTCTGTTGATAGCAGTTCTCAAGTTTTGATTTCTCTTGCCTTTGAGAGTAAAAGTTTTGAGATTGACAATAGCTTCTTCGCCAATTTGCACCACTCGAAAACCGAGAGTAGAATAGATTTCTAGATCCTGGGGCAAAGTTTGATAAAATGCTGGATACCAATCATTGCGCTCGCAAAATTCTTGAAACCCTAGAATAGCTTCTTTGCGGTCTTCTGCAGGCCCGATGGGGTCTCCCAAAGCAATCGCACCTCTACCTTTGGGCACATAGGCGATCGTACTTTTTCCCGAAGGACTAAAATAATAAGATTTATCCTGAAGCAACGCCAGTCTCGCTAGCGTTGTCCGCCCGTATTTTGCTACAACTTCTTTAGCTTTATTCCGTTCCGAAATACTTGCCGAATCTCGCAGCAGCACCGGCCGCAGCAGCATTAAAAGTGCGTAACCAAGCGTTACCGTACCCACAGCATAAATCGAATCGGCAAAAAAGTTAGCAAACCGAGTTTTCGGAACCAACCCCGCATTGTCCGCCGTAAAAAACATGGCAAAAGTTTGGAATATAGCATCGTCCCAATCGAAATTAACCGCTCGTTCGTTAACTTCAAAACCCCGATCCAGAATGTAAAAACCCGCCGTCCCGTAAGCCAGCGTAAACAGCAAAGCCCCCAGCAAAACCCGGATTCCTTGAGCAATTGAAGGGCGATCGGATTTAGC
>Ga0164305_10000125_pt1 | contig 24817 bp, 22 predicted proteins | sample Whisoiple_237_MG_FD_110215 | JGI IMG/M metagenome (GOLD analysis project Ga0164305, IMG submission 110215) | Soil microbial communities amended with pyrogenic organic matter from upstate New York, USA - Whitman soil sample_237_MG | ecosystem: Environmental > Terrestrial > Soil > Agricultural...
TGGTCGATGCCGACATTGCCGGACTGTTCGAACAGAATGGCAAGGTGTCGTTCCCGGTCGCGCTGCATGAACCGATTGACGATATCCCCACCTATCTCAAGGCTTCCGGCATCGAAGGCATTACGCTCGCCGACATCGCCGGCAAGATCGCCAGCCCGGACGTCAAGGGCGCATTCGGCGCCATCACGGCCGACGCCTTCGGCGCGGCCTATCAGGATGCGATCACGGTACAGCGGCCGGCGCTGCAGAAGATCTACGAGACCTATTTCCGCGACAACAATCTGGACGGTATCCTGTTTCCAACCACCGTCGCCCCGGCCCCTGTTATCGATGCGGAGAAGGGATCGGGCGAGATGTCGATCAATGGCGACAAGCCGGTGCCAACGTTCGACACCATGATCCGCAACACCGATCCCGGCAGCAATGCCGGCCTTCCCGGCCTGTCGTTGTATGCGGGGATGACGCCGGGCGGCCTGCCGGTCGGACTCGAGATCGATGGTCCGGTGGGGAGCGACGCAAAACTGCTCGGGCTCGGGCTTTCGATCGAGGGCATCCTGGGTTCGGCGCCGCCGCCGAAGGTGTGAATCAACCCCAACGTCATTGCTGTGCATGTTCACTAATTCGCTGATTGAATCTTTCCTGACGCGAGGAGCGCCCGCGACGAAGCAATCCATCTGGTAGCGTCGTCGCTTTTTTATGGATTGCTTCGCTTCGCTCGCAATGACGGCTAGCTAAATATGGTCGTAATCGACCACGACCTTGTCCGAGGTCGGGCGCGCCTGGCAGGTGAGGATGAAGCCTGCCTTGAGCTCCCACGGCTCCAGCGAATAGTTGACTTCCATCTGCGCCTCGCCCTCGACCAGCTTGGCGCGGCAGGTCGAGCACATGCCGCCCTTGCAGGCGAACGGCAAATCCATGCCGGCGCGCAGCGCCGCATCGAGAATGGCCTCGCCCTCGGCGACCGGCACCTCGCGGCGCTTGCCGTCGATGATCAGCGCGGCAACGGCCTTCGGCGGCGCGCTCGCCGGCACGAAAGTCCTGGGGCGCGGCTTGCCGCCGAGTTCTGAGACAAAACGCTCGACGTGAATGCGGCCGGCAGCGATTCCGAGATCCCTGCAGGTCGCCTCGATGTCCTCGCTCATGCCGGTGGGGCCGCAGATGAAGACGTGATCGACGCTCGACGCGGGAACCAGCGAACGCAACAGCACCCTCACCTTCTCGCCATCGAGCCTTCCGTGCAGGATCGGAATGTCCTGCTCTTCGCCCGAGATCACATGGAACAGGGAAAGCCGCTCGATGAAGCGGTCCTTGAGTTCTTCCAGGGCCTCGAGAAATAACATGCCGCTGGTCAAGCGATTGCCGTAGAACAAAAAGAAGCGGCTGTCCGGCTCGCGCGCCAGCACGCCCTTTATGATCGACAGGATCGGCGTAATGCCGGAGCCGGCGGCGAAGCCGACATAGAGGCGCGCCTCGCCGGGCGCCGTCGCAACGCCGAAGCGGCCGGTCGGCGTCATGACGTCGAGTTCGTCGCCTGGTTTCAGCTCGTCGGCGGCCCAGCTCGAGAACGCGCCGCCATCGACCTTCTTCACCGCGATGCGCAGTTCGCCGTCATCGGGGCCGGAGCAGATTGAGTAGGAGCGGCGCACTTCCTCGCCGTCCATCGTCGTGCGCAAGGTCAGATATTGACCCGGGTTGAAGCTGTAGTCGTCCGCCAGCTCTTTCGGAATTGCAAAAGTGAGCGACACCGCGTCGGCGGATTCGCGGCGCAGATCGTTGACGGCAAGACGGTGAAAACGGGGTGTAAGTGACATAGGAACCCTCTTAGCCGTCATTGCGAGGAGCGATAGCGACGAAGCAATTCAGTCTTACTTTGCGGAACCATGGATTGCTTCGCGGAGCTGTCATCGGGCGGCGCCTTGCGCCGACCCGTTGGCTCGCAATGACGGGGTTGGCGTGGCGATCTCAATGACATTTAAAATAGTCGAACGGTTCGCGGCAGCTCTTGCAGCGCCACAACGCCTTGCAGGAGGTCGAACCGAATTCCGATAGCACCTCGGTATCGATGGAGCCGCATTGCGGACAGGCCACCTGCTCTACGCCGAACAACGCTCGGCGAGTGCCGCCGGCTGGCGGCGGCGCGATGCCGTATTCCCTGAGCTTGCGGCGACCGTCGTCGCTCATCCAGTCGGTGGTCCAGGCCGGCGACAGCACGGTGCGCACTTTTGGATTGCGAAAACCCTCGCGCTCCAGCGCCAGCTCGATTTCCATTGCGACCATGTTCATCGCGGGACAGCCGGAATAGGTCGGCGTGATCGCGACCTCGACGCGGCCGTCGTTGATCGCGACGTCGCGGAGCACGCCGAGATCAGCGATGGTCAGAACCGGGATTTCCGGATCGACCACAGCCGCCGCGGCGTCCCACGCGCGCTGCTGCAGATCATCGTTGAGCGCAGCGGTCACCATGTCGCCCCCGGAAACGTCCGTTGCATCGACTGCAATTCGCTGAGCAGGTGTCCGAGATGCTCGCTGTGCCGGCCGCTGCGGCCGCCCTCTTGCATCCAGTCGCTTTTCGGCAGAGCAAGCGTCGCTTCGCTCACGATATCGGAAACCGTCCTCAGCCACTGCGAATGCAGGGTCGCGGGATCGATGGCGATGCCGGCATCGATCAGGGCGCGTTCGCTGTCGTCGACCTGAAACATCTCGCCGGTAAAAGCCCAGAGATCGTCGATCGCGGTCTGAGCGCGGGCGTGACTTTCCTCGGTGCCGTCGCCGAGCCGCAAAATCCATTCCGACGAATGCCGGACATGATAGGCGCTTTCCTTCTCGGATTTTGCCGCGATCGCGGCGAGCGTCGCATCATCCGACTTCATCATCGCCCGCCAATAGAGGTCCGCGAAAACAGCATAGAAGAACTGCCGCACCATGGTGCGCGCGAAATCCCCGTTCGGTTGCTCCAGCAGCAGGAGATTGCGGTACTGCCTGATGTCGCGCAGGAAGGCGAATTTGTCTTCGTCGTTGCCTTTGCCTTCGACCTTTGCCGCGTAGCTGTAGAGTTCGCGCGCTTGTCCGAGCAGATCGAGGCCCATATTGGCGAGCGCCATATCCTCTTCCAGCATCGGCGCGTGGCCGCACCATTCCGACAGCCGATGCCCAAAAATCAGGGCGTCGTCGGCGCGGCGCAGCGTGTACAGCACGAGCGGTGTCTCGGAGACCTGGATCGATGCGGTTGCCATATCTTTTGGTCCACTTGCTCAAACCTCATCCTGAGGAGCGCGAAGCGCGTCTCGAAGGATGGGCCAGGGGCCTCATGGTTCGAGACGGCGCTCGCGCGCCTCCTCACCATGAGGAGAGAGAGTCACATATGCCCGACTTCGTCGGGCACGTCGTAAAACGTCGGGTGTCGATAAATTTTCGATTCTGCCGGCTCGAACATCATGCCCTTCTCGGCGGGATCGGATGCGGTGATCGCGCTTGAGGGCACCACCCAGATCGACAAGCCCTCGCCGCGGCGGGTGTAGATGTCGCGCGCGGCCTGCAGCGCCAGCGTCGCATCGCTGGCATGCAGCGAGCCGACGTGCTTGTGGGCGAGACCGTTGCGGCTGCGAATAAACACTTCCCACAGCGGCGTGTTCGGCGTGGTCATCATGACCTCCCTTGAATTTTTACGCGGCTTGTGCCGCCTGCCTTTGCTTGCGCTTTTCGGCATGGGCCAGCGCCGCCTCGCGCACCCAGGCGCCTTCGTCGTGCGCCTTGCGCCGCGCCGCGAGCCGGTCGCGGTTGCACGGGCCGTTGCCGGCCAGCACCCGCTTGAATTCGTTCCAGTCGATTTCGCTGTATTCCCAATGTCCGGTCGTCTCGTTCTGCTTCATGCCGGGGTCGGGAATCGAAAGCCCGAGATATTCCGCCTGCGGTACCGTGGCATCGACGAATTTCTGCCGCAGTTCGTCATTGGAGAAGCGCTTGATCTTCCATTTGGTCGAGGTGTCGCTGTGCTGGCTCGCCTGGTCCGGCGGCCCGAACATCATCAGCACAGGCCACCACCAGCGATCGAGCGCGTTCTGCGCCATCGCCTTCTGCGCTTCGGAGCCGCGGGCCAGCGTCATCATGATCTCGAAACCCTGGCGCTGGTGAAAGGATTCCTCCTTGCAGACGCGGATCATCGCGCGCGCGTAGGGACCGTAGGAGCAGCGGCACAGCGGAATCTGGTTCATGATCGCCGCGCCATCGACCAGCCAGCCGATCGCGCCGATGTCGGCCCAGGTCAGCGTGGGGTAGTTGAAGATAGAAGAGTACTTTGCTTTGCCGGCCAGCATCAGGTCGACCAGTTCTTCGCGCGAACTGCCGAGCGTTTCGGCAGCGGCATAGAGATAAAGCCCGTGGCCGCACTCGTCCTGCACTTTTGCCAACAGCGCCGCCTTGCGGCGAAGCGACGGCGCCCGCGTGATCCAGTTGCCCTCCGGCAGCATGCCGACGATTTCGGAATGCGCGTGCTGCGAAATCTGCCGCGTCAGCGTCTTGCGGTAGGCCGCGGGCATCCAGTCATTGGGCTCAACGCGCTCCTCGGCGTCGATGCGCGGCTGAAACTGCGCCGCGCGGTCGGCGTCCTCGATATGGCGGTCTTCGGATTCCGTGGTGTTGAGCGCCTGGGTATACATGGCCGATCTCCCAACTGGACACACTCAATATATAACATAAAATATGGAATGCAAGATATTTTTGTAACATGACGGCTAGTCGCCGAACCGGCGCGTCAGCTCCCGGCCAGCCTTCGGCAAGGGGCCGGCTTCGTTGCTTCCGTACCGGTCAAGCCATTGTTCGGACGGCAGAAGCAGCCCGCGATAAATCTCGCCGCAGAGCCCGCGGGCTGCCTGTCCGGGCCAATCGGCCGGCAGCAGAGCCGTCGGCAGCAGCGGATCGCGCAGCACCACCCGCCGGTAATGGTGGATCAGCAAGATCCGCGCGGTGAAGGCGTCGGCATCTGAGAGTTTTTCGCGGCGGCCAATCCAGCTTCGCAGCGGCTCGAACGTTTTCATGAATTTCAGGTAGGCATCCGCGGTGCGCTGCAGCGGCCAGCTCTCGCTGAGCAGGCGCCGGCCGCTGTCGTCCTCGGCGGAGACTTCCAGACGGATCGCGGGGGCCGCTTCCTCCGGAATCGGGACGCCCGAAGGCGCGACCCATACGCCCGGCAGCGGGCTGCCAAAGCCGGCATTCTTCAGCGCCTCGCGGGACGCGTCACGATCGACGCCGTTGCCGATCAGAAGCAGTTCAAAGCGTCCGGTCCAGCCGGACGGCGGCGGATCGTAGATATGCCTGGTCGCGGCATCGAAGGTTTGCCGTCCGCTCTTTGCCAGCCGGTAAAAACTGTTGCGGCCGACCTTGCTGCGCTCGAGCCAGCCGTCGGCCGCGAGCCGCGACATCGCCGTGCGCACCACGCCGCTGTCGATGTCGAGCGCCTTGAAAAATTCCAGCAGCGTCCCGAGCCAGACCGAACCGCCCCGCGGCACGATCGCGTCGCCGAACACGGTGATGACAATGGAGCCGGTGCGCGAGGGCTCGCGCTTGAGCTGTTCGACGATGCGGGCAAGCGGATGCGCCATGCCAAACGCATAGCGCGTTTTTTGGGGACACGACAACGCTCGCCTAGCGGGGTCTCGTGGTTCGAGACGCGCGGCGCCGCCGCGCTCCTCACCGTGAGGGTTTAGAGGACCTCATCCTGGGGAGCATCGCCAACGGGTCGCGCGAATGCGCGCCCTATGACAGGCTCCGCGATGCGTCTCGAAGGTGAAGCCACCGGACTTTGAATGCTTAGTGCTGGCAATTACCGATTCGGATCGGGATAGATCATGCCGCGCCAGCCGCTGCGGTCGAACGGCGCCCACTTGCCTTCGGGCTGCGCCAGACGGTCGGCCACGGCATAGACCACCGCAGGATGATGGCCCATCCCGCAATGGCTGCTCTCGACCTCGATGTTCTCGGCGTGTGCGGATGGCTTTTCCATACAGCCCTGCCACGCGCAGATGCCGTCGGTGCGGCTGAAGATCGCCGTGGTCGGCACCGGGGGCGTTGCCGAAATCGATCCGCCGAACGGCGGATCCTGTTCGTCGGCGCGGCGGCCGCTTGCCATCTCATAGATCCGCCAGGCGTTGGTCGCCTTCGGATTGCCTGCAAACGGGCTGCCGAGCGTGATCACCGAGCGCACGCGATCCGGCATCATCTTTGCGAGTTGGCGTGCGTAAACACCGCCCAGGCTCCAGCCGATCAGGCTGACCTTGCGCCCATGCGTATCGCTGAGCTCGTGCACCAGGTCGACCATCGCATGCTGCACGCCTTCGCGCGGCCCGAGGTTGCGGCCCTGACGCCAGCCGCTGACGGCATAGCCGCGGCTCTTCAGGAAGCTGCGCAGTGGTCGGGTCGAGGTGTCCGAAGCGACCAGCCCGGGCAACACCAGCACCGGATGGCCGTCGCCCCTCGGCGCCAGGCTCAGCAGCGGCAACGCGCCAAGAAAGGCGCCAAGTTCGTGGACGGCGCGCCCCTCCAGCAACATCAGGGTTCTGGACGGCGGGCGCAGCGTCTGGGCAGTGGCGGACATCGTAGCTCCTTTCAGGATCGGCCCCTTGAGTTTCGGCAGCCGACCAATGGACCAACAGGAAGACGCAAACCGCGTCGAATCGTTCCGCAACGCAACAAAATCATTATCAAAGCTAGGGAACCGGATTTCCCCTTTCAAGCTGCTCATACTGATGCGGGAAGGGTTCGCCGCATTTATGCGCCCTGCCGTGATTTAAAAGTCACAGCCACCGCAGCAGGAACTCGACGGTGTAAAGACCCAGGCCGGCGAGGCCGCCGATCAGTGAACCGTTGAAGCGGATGTACTGCAGATCCTTGCCGATGTTGATTTCGATCAGTGAAATCAGCTGTGCCATGTCCCAGGACTTGACCTGATCGGAGATGAAGCTCGAGACGCCGCTTTTCTGGTCGGCGATAAAACTTCGCAGCACGGCAACGAGACCCTGGTTGATCTCGGAGCGCAGCTCGGAATCGCCTGCGAGCACCTCGCCGGCTTCCACGAACATCCTGGCGAGATGATGCTGCAGCACCTGGGTCTCGCCGCTGGCGCTGCGCTCGATGAAGGTTCGCGTATTCGACCAGATGTTTCGCGCGAGGTCGCCGAGTTCGGGACGCGCCAGGAGGTCGCGTTTCAATCCGTCGATGCGGTCGGCATAGCTCCGGTCGCTGCCGAGCCGGTCGACGAACGTCAACACCATGCGATCGAACTCGCCGCGGAACGGATGCTTCGGATCCTTTCGAACCTCCTCGAAGAACGCGGTCGCGGACGCGACGATCTTGTTCACCAGATATTTGTCGGCGCGATAGAGTTTTAGCAGCGTCGGCAGTTCGCCGCGGATTTTCTCCCGGACCATCGCCATGGTTTCGGGCTGGGTCAGCGACTCATGCGCGGCGCGCAGGATGTCGTCGAGTAGCGCCTGATGCCGCCCCTCCTTCACGAAGGCGCGCAGCGTGCCGGCCGCAAGCGGCGCGAGATCGATCGACTGCAACTGGCTGGTGATCCGGCGGCTGATGAACGTCATCAGCCCCGAGGTTTCCGTGGCCGAGAGAGCCTCCGGCAAAAGCCGCAGCGTGAAGCGGGCGAGATCGGTGCTGCGCTTGCGGTCGCGCAGCCAGTCGGCAATGAAGGAGGCGAAGTCGATCTGGCGCAGTTTTGCCTCGACGGGCGCGGCCTCCAGGAAATGCACCTCGATGAATTCGCCGAGCTTGTCGGCGATGCGATGCTGATTGCTCTGGATGATCGCGGTGTGCGGGATCGGCAATCCCAACGGCCTTCGAAACAGCGCCACTACCGCGTACCAGTCGGCCAATCCGCCGATCGTGGCTGCTTCCGCGAAGGCGGCGATGAAGCCGAAGACCGGGTGCACGGGAAGCAGCACCTTCGCCGTCACGAACAGGGTCAGCGTGCCCGCCAGCACCAGCGTCGCCAGCGCCTTGACGCGCCGCAATTCGGCGGCGCGCGCGGCGTCGCCGGGCGCGTCAAATGAAAATATGCCTGACGCGGTCATTGAGGCTTTCCAATGTACGACGTTCCTCATCCTGAGGAGCGGCGTCTTCGCCGCGTCTCGAAGGATGAAGGCCCCATCGTGCCCTGATGGTTCGAGACGGCGCAAGCGCGCCCCCTCACCATGAGGAGCCAGAGCACTGATGATCTATAGGAGCGCGCGTCAAAAAGAAGGCCCGCCTAAGCGGGCCTTCGAACTAACGCTTACGCAACTCAACCTATGTTATCAGGCGGTCTTGTTATAGACCTTGGAGAAGTTGTCCTGAGCGGTCTTCGCACCGTTGGCGACGAGTTGGCCGAGATATTCGCTGGTCGACTTCGCCCTCTGGATCAACACTTCGCCGCGCGCACGGACCATGTCCGACTGGATCTGGACCGCTTCGTTGAGCGACTTCGCGGACGCCAGTCTATCGATGCCGGAGAAGAACGCCTCAGCGTCCTGATACAGCGCCTGCTGGATATTGCGGCTGATTTTCGCCGCCTCGCTGACGGAATCGGCGACCGTGGTCTCGATCACGGCAGTAACCTTCTCCGACCCTGCATGCAGGTCAGCAGCACGCTCCTTGGCGGTGCCGGCGGTCTTCTTAACGAACTCGCGGGCAGCCTCGGGAACTTCCATGTTCTGGAGGTTCTTGAGCGCGTCGGTCACGGGCGCGAAAGCTTCCTTGACGGTGTTCAGCACGGAATTGGTTTCGGTCTCGGTGGTCATTTGGGTCTCTCCATCCTCAGGTTTGAGCTATGGGCTCACCCCGTCCGGATTGGCCCGGGGCGACATCGTTATGTCACAGTTGATGGTGCGGCGCAATATCAATGTTGCGATGCGATATCACGAGCTCGTGATCAAACTAGGTATTATGCAACCTGCCGCAAAAGCCGGCGCGGCCCGGGCAGACCCTAAGCTTCCGTCTGGAAATGTCGGCGAAATTGCTCGAACCGCCGTTGACCAGGATACGCTTGCCGTTGATTTCAGACACGCAGGAGGTCCCAGGAAGATTGAGTAGCAGGCAACAGAAATCAGGAGCTTCTCCATTTGCGTTCGGCGTCATCCCAGGCCGCCAGCGGCTGAAGGTCGGGAACCCACGCAAGGCCGGTCTTACCGTCCGAAGACACGGCTTCAGGCGTGACGACCATATCAAGAAGCGCAGGACGGTTGGCCAACGCCTTGGCGATCGCCGGTTTCAGCTGTTCCTCCGTTTCGACCCGCTCGGCGTGCATCCCAAACGACCGCGCCATCGCGGCGTAGTCGCTGAATTGCAATTTGGTGCCCACGACCTTGCCGTGGGTAACGGTCTGGTCGTGCACCTCGATCTGCCAGGCGCCGTTGTTGGCGACGACGATCAGAACAGGAGCCTTGTGGCGGACCGCCGTATCGACTTCGATCGCGTTGAAGCCGAAGGCGCCATCGCCCGTTGCAACGACGACGGGCTTGTCCGGAAAAGCGAGACTTGCCGCAATTCCATAGGGCACGCCGATGCCGATGCAGCCGTACGGACCCGGATCGAGCATCGCCGAGGCGTTGAGTCCCACGCGCGCGAAGCTGAGAAAGTCGCCGCCATCGGTGATGACGACTGCGTCATTTCCGATCGCTTCCTGAAGCGCAGACAGAACCTTGTTCGGGTGAAGCTTCCCGTCGGAACCCGCCGGGGCCGATGCCATGGTTTGCTGAAGTTTTTTCGCTCTTTCCTCGTGCCCGCTGCGTAATTTCGCAGCCCACTGTCGATCCACTTCCGACACACGATTGCCGGCATGCTCGACCAGTGCACGAAGGGTCTCCGCCGGAGATGCAAGGATCTCGACCGCGCCGCGGCGGTTGTCTCTCATCTCCGCAGGCGTGTCAGCGATGCGCACGAACTTCGCGGACTGGAAGACCGCGGGTGAACCGTAGGCAAGCTGGAAGTCCAGGCGCCGGCCGATGGTAAGGACGACATCGGCATCACCCATCACGGAGCCGCGCATCGCGCCGACGACAGATGAATGACTATCCGGTACCAGGCCCCGGCTCTCGCCGGTGTCGAGATAGACAGCACCGAGCCGGTCGAGCAGCGCGACAAGCTCGGGGCCGGCGCCACGAGCACCGCGTCCAGAAATCACCAGCACCCGGCGCGCCGACCAAAGCAGGTCAACCGCTTTGGCGACTTGCGCGGGATCAGGCCGCGTCACGGTACGCGGCTTGGCGCAGAGGTGCTCTTCGAGCTGCAGCGGTTTCGGCACGATGCCGCGCAGCGTATCGGTCGGAAAGTCGATGTAGGACGGGCCAGGCTCGCCACCCTCGCCGAAAGCCCGGGCGATGGCTTCGTCGAGTTCCTTCAGCACGAGGGAGGGTTCGCGCACGGTGCGCGCGTAGCGCGTGATGGATCGAACCAACTGCGTGTGATCCATATCCTGCAGGCCGCCGCGATTTTCCTGCGGGCGGGGATTGCCACCTGACAGGACCAATACCGGCGCGCGCGACACGTGGGCGTTGGCGATTCCCGTAATCGCGTTGGTCATGCCCGGACCTGCCGTCACCAGCGCGACGCCCAATTCCCCGGTCAGTTCGGCATGGGCCTGAGCCATGTGAACGGCCGCGCGTTCATCACGCACGTCAATGATGCGAATTCCTTCTGCGTCAAGCCGCATCCAGATCGGCATGATATGGCCACCACAAAGGGCGAAGACGCGCTTGACGCCGCGTTGCTTCAGCAGGCGGGCGATGAGGCTGGCAGCGCTATCGGGAGAAACCTTCATTTTACGACTCCGGTCCTGTTATCTGATCCAACAAATCGGCAAAACGCCGGGCTTACGGTTTCGCGGGTTCAAGAGAGCCACGCGACGAGCAGCGAGACAGTCAAGACGGCAAATACATGCGAAGCGAGAATCGAGCCCGACGTCACGCCAGCCTCGAGCCCATAGAGCTTCGCGATCGTGAACGGCCCCGATCCGATCGGAAGCGCACTCAAGATCACGGCCGAATGCGACCACAGCGGCGGCATCGTAAAGACGTAAAAGGCGAGTAGCGCCGTGATGGCGGGCTGCAGGATCAGTTTCAGGGCGACAAGTATGCCGATCGACACCGCGTCGTGACTGACCACGCGTTCCTGCGCGAGAAACAGACCTATGCAAACAAGCGCCGCGGGGGAAGCCGCTCCACCGAGTAGCGTCGTAAAGCTCTCGAACGGTGCCGGCACTTTGAGGCCGCTCAAGCCGACGCAAAGGCCCGCGACCGGCGCAATCAGCAGAGGACTGCGCAGAAGCGACGAGACAACCTTGGCGCCGGTCGACCAAAAGCTCGCTCCCTTCTGGAGGTCGATTTCGACGACCACGACTGCGAACAGGAAGAGGACGCAGGCCGTGAACAGCGTCGCGATGATCGAGGCCGGCGCGCTTTCCGGCCCGAACACCAGAAGGCACATCGGAATTCCCATGAAGCCAACATTGCTGTAGCCCGCGTCGAGCCCCTCGATGCTGGCATTGGCGACGCGTCGTCCCCGAGCGCGGCTTATTGCGAAAGCAACGGCAAAGGTCACCGCGAAACCGCCGCAGAAGGCGCCAACGAAGCCGAACTGGCGCACCTGTTCCGGTGTAATCTTGGACATCGCGACAAACATCAGCGACGGCAGCGCCAGATATACCGCAAAGCGATTCAAATTGTCGGTCGCCGTCCTGTCGAATACGCCGAAGTAGCCGCAGATGAATCCCGTCAGGATCAGCGCGAAGATCGGCAGTGCGGAGTTCAATACGGCGTTCATTTGACCTTCCGGCGCTCGAACCAATACGGCTCAAGAGCTTTCCAGCTGAAGCAATCCTTGGGCAGCGCCTTGTCATTTGGCAAAACGTCCTGACGAATCCCGCGACACCTCATTGCGTGAACCGGGCTTTCAGCTCGCGGTGCAGTACCTTGCCCGTCGCGTTGCGCGGCATTTCTTGTTCAGCGAGGAAAGCGTAAGATCGCGGGCGCTTGTAGCCGGCCAGATGATCCTTCGACCACTCAATCAGGTCGGCTTCCTTGAGCGACGCGCCGTCGTGCAGCACGATGACGGCATGGACACGCTCGCCCCATTTTTCATCCGGAAGGCCGATTACCGCCACGTCCTTTACCAGGGGATGCGCACCTACCGACGCCTCGACCTCCGAGGGATAGATGTTCTCGCCACCAGAAATGATCATGTTGCTCTTGCGGTCGGACAGATGGATGTAGCCTTCCGAATCCCGCCGGGCCATGTCACCGACGGTGCAATAGTCGCCGCGAAATGATTCCCTGGTTTTCTCCGGCAACCGCCAGTAACCGTCGAAGGTATGGGCGTTGCAGGAGAATAACTCGCCGGATTCGCCGTCCGGCACTTCGTTACCCGCATCATCAAGTATCTTGATCGGCGCCGCGCCCACGCACTCCCGTCCAACGGAGCCAAGCTTGGTGAATTGCTCGTGAGGATGAAGCATGGTGACCCAACCGGTTTCCGTGGCGCCGTAAAGTTCGAAAAGGCCAGAGTTTGAAAACATCTCCATCACCGCGCGCTTGGTATCCTGGCGCGCTGGTGCTGAGGAAATCATCAGCTTCGTCACTTGATCGAAGTTGTATTTTCCGCGCACGGCATCCGACAATCCGAGCATCATGATGTAGTGGGTTGGCACGAGGGATGTGAATGTCGAACCGCCCTCTGCAAGAGTGCGGACGCAATGTTCGGGGTCAAAACTCTTGCGGGAATAGATCGAGTTCGTGCCGCCGCAGTAACCGAATGCGCCAAAAAAATTGAGTGAGTTCGCGTGACACATCGGCATGACCAGCAAAGCGTTGTCATTGCGATGGAGTCCGAGCTCGATCTCCGTGACCATCGACAGCAGCACGCCACTTCGGTGGCTTCTCACCACGCCTTTGGGATTGCCCGTCGTGCCCGAGGTGTACATCAGCGTCCATGGGTCGGACAGGAGCACATGCTGCTCGGGCTCGCGGGTGCTGCCTGCTGCGAGGAAGTCTTCATAGGAACGGTAGCCCGCTGGACACGGACGCGCGCCGAAGTGGATGAAGCGGTCCGGCTTGATCGACAAATCCTTGCGGGCCTCTTCGACGATGCCGACGAGTTCGTCCTGCACGATCAAGGCCGAGGCCTCGGCGTTCTCGACGATATATTGAACCTCCTTGCCCATCAGGCGGAAGTTGATGGGCAAGGCTACGAGGCCAGCTTTCGCCGTGGCCGCAAAGATTTCGCACCACTCGACGCAATTGTAGGCGAGGATCGCGACACGATCGCCTTTGGATAGACCGAGCCCAAGCAAAGCATTGGCGAGCCGGCACGACCGTTCGTTCCACTGGGTGAAAGTCATGGCACGGTCGAGATCGCGGGCACCGATATGGTTCGGAGCCACCCGCGCGTGCACCGAAAGCATTTGTCCGAAATTCAGAAGGTCCTTCACATTCCTCTCCTCGGAGTTGGACATATCAGAAAGCTGCCGCCGGCTTAGTTGAGCAGTCCGATCGAGAACCAGGGCACGGCGGCGATGATGATGGTGCCAACAAGCAAAGCCAGCATGTATCCAACCATCGGCCTGATGCCCTCATCGGGATGGATACGGCTGATCGCGCATGCGGCGTAGTAGCCAACGCCGAATGGCGGAGCGAACAGGCCAATGCCCATCGCAAGGATAACGACCATCGCGTAGTGAACTTCGTGCACGCCGACTTGCTTGGCGATCGGAAACAGCAGCGGTCCGAACAGGACGATTGCCGGAATGCCCTCGAGCACGCTGCCGAGAACGATGAACGCGACAATCGTCACCGCGAGAAACATCGGCACGCCGCCCGGGAGCCCGGTCATGAATGTCGCCAGCGAAGCGGAGAAGCCTGATTGTGTCAGCGCCCAGGCCATTCCGGTTGCGGCGCCGATGATGAGCAGGATCGCGCCCGAGAGCGAGGCTGTTTCCGACAGCATGGGATAAAGCCGCTTCCAATCGAACTTCCGATAGATCAAGAGTCCCGCGAGCGCCGAGTAAACGATCCCGATCGTTGAGACCTCCGTGGCGGTAGCAACACCGCCGACGACGGCCGCGCGGATCACGAAGGGCAGCGCAATCGCGGGCAGAGCGACGATGAACGCCGTACCGATTTGACCCATATTGGCGCGCTTGACGTGCGACAGATCCTCGTTGCGGTACCGCCGCCAGACCACAGCGCACAGCATGACGGCAAGAACGAGCCCCGGAAGCAGTCCACCGGTAAACAACGCGGCGATCGAAACCCCGGTGACGGAGCCGATGGTGATGAGAACCAGGCTCGGTGGAATGGTTTCGGTTTGCGCGCCGGTTGCCGACAGCAGTGCGACCAGATCGCCGGGCTTTGCTCCGCGCTCCCTCATTTCGGGGAACAGCACCGGTGCGACCGCTGCCATGTCGGCCGCCTTGGCGCCGGAAATGCCCGAGACGAGATACATCGCGCCGATCAACACATATTGCAGACCGCCGCGAACATGGCCGAGCAGGCTTGCGAGAAATCCGACCATCGCGCGAGCCATGCCGGTCATCTCGATCAAGAGACCCAGGAACACGAACAACGGGACGGACAGAAGAATGAGATGGCTCATGCCTTCGTCCATCCGTCCGATAACGACGGTGGCCGGCGTAGACGTCGTCAAGGTGATATAGGCAAACGTTGCCAGTCCGAATGCGAAGGCGATCGGCACCGCGGCGAACACCAGGATCGCGACGAGCACCACGAAGAAGATCAGCAAGTTGAGATTGCCGAGCGGAATGAGCGCGGGGCTGAGGACATAAAGGATTGCGCTGCCGACGAGAACGAGCGCGACCGCGCCTCCCGTCAGCCGCCAATCGCCGAAGGACGCCAGTCGAAGGAACGCGATCACCAGCATGAGTCCGAGACCGACCGGCAATGCAGCAGCCCGCCAGAGGTTGGAGATATCGAGCGCCGGTGTGGTGACGAACATCTCGTCCGAGGCGAACTCGTAGGCCGGATGCAGGACGAGCGCCAGAAATGCCAACGGTGCGGCGACCGCAAGCACCTCGAAGAAAGCACGCGTGCGCGGACGGACCATGCCAACGATGGCGGTCATGCGCATGTGTTCGCCACGTTGGAAGGCGACTACAGCTCCGAGCATGGCCAGCCACAGAAAGAGAATGCCGGCGAGTTCATCCGACCAGATAAGCGGTCTTTGAAAAAGGTAGCGAGCAGAAACTCCGCTGAACAATACGACGATCTCCGCAATCACGAGCAACGCTGCGACGGCCGCCACGATCGAGCCGAGAAGCCCTTCGGCTCTCCGCAAGGCGCCCGCTACCCCAGTCATCCGGGGGAGCGCGACGCTGATTTCCTCCGCTAAATGCACGGCCATCAACCAATGTTGCCGGCATATTTTTGCAGCAACGTCCAGGCCTCGTCGCCGAACTTGGCTTTGGCATCCTTGTAGAAGGATGTCTTCGCGAGCGCCGCCTGGAAGGCTTCTGCCTGGGTCGTGTTGAAGGTGAGTCCTTTCGATTCAAGGGTCTTCTGGTAATCCGCATTTGCCTTGACGATGTCGTCACGCTGCTTGATCGCGGCGGCGTTGAAATGCTTCTGCAGGACCTGCTGAACATCCTGCGGGACGCCCTTCCATGTCCGTGCGCTGGCGAGAAGCCAGAAGCCGTCCCACGCGTGGTTGGTCAGCGAACAGAACTTCTGAACTTCGTAGAATTTCGCGGACTCGATCAGCGCCAGCGGATTTTCCTGCCCGTCCGCGATCTTGGTCTGCAGCGCGGAATAGGCCTCGTTCAGCGGGATGCTCACCGGCGCGGCGCCGAATGCCGAAAACATCGCAACCCACAGCGGCACCACCGGGACGCGAATTTTGAAGTTGGCGAGATCCTCTGGAGTCTTGATCGGACGGGTGCTGCTGGTGATCTGCCGGAAGCCGTTGTCCCAAACCGAGTTGAAGGGAACCAGACCCACCTTCTCGATATTGCGCCGGATGAAGTTTCCGACCTCGCCATCCATCGCGGCCCAGACCTTGTCGTAGTTGGTAAAGGCAAAGCCGACGCCCGTCAGCGAAGCCGTCGGGATGAGCGTCGAGAGAACGGTGCCGGGCATCGTTGCCAATTCGAGCGCGCCCGAGCGCAGCTGGGTCATCATGTCGGTGTCACTGCCGAGTTGATTGTTCGGGAACAGGCTGATCGCCACCTGGCCTTTCGTTTCAGCGGTGATGGCATCGATCGCTTCCCGCAACCTCACATTCACCGAATGGGTGGCGGGGAGGTCATTCCCGAATTTCAGCTTTAACGGCGCTGCCTGCGCCCGCACGCCCCGAATCTTGAGCAGCGATCCGGCTGCGACCGCGCCAACGGCGGATTTGAAAAGCGAACGACGGCTTACCGCTTGCATTGAATCCTCCCATGTGAAATTCCGCGTTTCGCGGGCTTGAATTCGAATTCAGAATTCATATTCTGAATTCGAATGCAATGCAATGGCTTTTTTTGTATTGCGATGATAAAAATGCCCGGAAGAATCGCTTGGAGACCAAATTGTCTCAAATCCAGCCTCAGCCCACCCTGGTCGAACAGGTTGTAAATGCTATCGTTTCGGAGATCGTCGACGGGGAACTCCCGTCGAATGCCCGGCTAATCCAGGATGAGTTGGCGCGCGCCTACGGGGTATCCCGCCAACCTGTGCAGCAGGCCCTGCTGCTTCTCCGCGACCGCGGCCTAGTCCGAGAGGCTCCCGGCCGGGGTCTGATCGTGTCGCCCCTGGATGTAGGCTTCGTTCGGAACCTCTATGAAGTACGGGCGATGCTGGATGGCCTCGCTGCCAGGCTGGCTGCTGAGCGTGGCGCAGAACGCGCAAAGACCGAGGGGCCGGCGTATCTCGAAGCGGGCCGGGACGCGGTGAAGAGTGGCTCGCTGCACCAACAGATCGAAGCGGACATGCAATTCCACGCTTTCCTGAACGAACTCTCAGGCAATCCCTTGATCGGCGAGACCACGGCGCCGCACTGGCCTTATCTTCGTCGCGTCATGGGCGAGGTCTTGCGCGACGATGCGCAGATGCCGCAAACGATTCTGCAGGAGCACGTGGCAATCCTCGATGCGGTCATCGCAGCCAACGGGGCGGAAGCGGAGACGCTGAGCCGCAACCATATTTTGCGCGCGGCGAATATCTTCGTTCAGCGCCTTCAGGCGCGGCACGATGCGTCGGAAGAAGAACTTCGTCAGCGCCCTCCTCGGCGCATTCGGCGGTGAGGATAGGCAGGATCGATGCCGGCTCTGCGGAGCCTAGGCATTATGCGACATGCCGGATAAACCGGCGCAGCCCGGTCTAGTGCTGCACGGCTCCTGGCAGGCCATAGGCTTCCATCTGGGCCCGGACTTGCGCCACATTGTGCCCGAGCACGACGATGTCGTGCTTTTTGCCGTCCACATCCCGCACATGGTCGCGCAGGAGCGCCTCGGCCTTGAAACCCAGGCTCTCGAACAACGCGATCGCGGCCTGCTGATCGACCGTCATCTGCACCGACAGCTTCTCAAGTCCGGCTCCCAGAGCCAGCGCGAAGGTTTCCTGCGACAGCGCCCGGCCGACGCCCTGGCCGCGGACGTCCTGCGAGATCACCATCCGGATTTCGCCGACATGCGGGGACCAGGACAAGGGATCGCGCACCAACGCGCTGCAACCGACCACCTTGCCGTCCTTGACCGCCAGCAGGCTGGTGATCGCACCGCGCTCGATCTCCTTGATCCAGGCCGACAGCACTTTCGGCTCGCTGATATTGCGCGGCAGAAACAACAGGTCGTGGGCCGGCAGTTTTTGCGCAAAGTCGAGCACGGCGGCTTCGTCCGCCTGCGACATCAACCGGAATTCGATCTCGCCGGCGTCGGTCTTCTCGCGGCGCGGATAGGAACGGCTTTCGTTGCTCATGTCGATCTCTCGCATAACCATGAATCGAGTTTCGGCCACAGCCGCTTGATGGCGTTGGCGCCGGCGACAAGGCTGACGTGGCCGCCCTTCAGCATCACCTCCTGCTTGTCGGCGGAGCCGACCTTCTGAATCAGATGCTTGGCCGCGTCATAGGGCACGATGTGATCGTGCTCGGCCACCGCATGCAGGATCGGCACCTTGATGTTTGCTATGTCTGCCGCGCGGCCACCGACCGACATGGTGCCGTTGAACAGCTTGTTGTCCCACATCAGGTCCTTGGTGATAGAGCGGAAATACTCGCCGGCCAGCGGCAGCGTATCGGTGGCCCAGCGATCGAACATCCGATAGGACTTGACGAACTCGTCGTTCCAGATGTTCTCCCATAACTGAATCTGGCCTACGACGCGCGAGGCCGGCCGCAACATGTCGAACGACGACAGGATCATCTCGGGCGGAACGTTGCCGACGCTGTCGACCAGCCGGTCGACATCGAAGTAACGACGGTCCGAGAAATTCTGGAACAGCTTCATCTCGCGGAAATCGACCGGGGTGGTGAAGCAGATCAGGTTCTTCATCGGCCCGTCGTTAAAGATCGAGCCGTAGAGCAGCGACAGCACGCCGCCGAAGCAATAGCCAATCACCGTGACGTCGGTCTCGCCGGAATCCTGCTGCACGCGGCGGACGCAATCCGGAATGAAGTCGAGGACGTAGTCCTCCATCCGTAGCGATTTCTCTTCCGGCCTGGGCGCGGTCCAGTCCAGCATGTAGACATCGTAGCCGCGCTTGAGGAGAAATTCGATAAAGCTCTGGCCCGGCACCATGTCGAGGATGTAGCCGCGGTTGGTGGTCGCCATCACGATCAGGATCGGCACCCGATAGATCTCGTCGGCGATCGGCCGATAGTGATACAGGTTCATGGTGCCGCGGACCTGCAGGATGTCCTTCGGGGTCGATCCGAGCGCAGGGCCCGACGAGGCGATGTATTCGACGCCCTTGATGCTGCGCTGGATCGCGCGCTGCACCTCGGACTGGATTCGCTCCGGGATATCAGCCAGATCGAGAGCCGCTGCCGGCGCGTTCATTTCTGCTCTCCGCTCGCGGACGGCGGACGCCTGGTGCGCGGCGGCCTGGGCGCGGCCGGATATCCGCCTCCCGGCGCCGCGGAGTTGCTATGCACCTGATGCAGCAGCGCCTTGATCTCGTTCAACTGCCCTTCGATCGACTGCAGCCGCTCGCCCATGCTGACCATTTGCGCCCGGCTCGGCAGGTTCATGCCGACCAGATATTTCTCCATCAACTCGCCGAGCTGCTTTTGCGCGCCCGCCGTGACCCCGCCGACCTGGTTGACGACCTTGCTGAATTCCGGCGACGCCATCGCCTGATTGGCGAAGGAGTTAAATCCCTTCTCCATTTCGCCGAGCATGTTCTGCCACATCGCGACCGGATCGTTGCTCTTGTCTGCCATTGGCGTCCTCCAGCATGATCGCGAGGGCTCTGGCGCCCCGCCTGCTCGTCATACCACACTGTTGCGGCAAGACGGTCAACATCGCAGGCGTCGATTTGCCGCTTCCCCGGGGTCAGGAAGCCTTCTGCGGCGGGAAAAACCGTGCCATAGGAGTCCCCATCGCGATACCATTGTGCAACCAATCCAGGGGAACAGCCAAGGTGAACGCAACAGCCCATCAACCCCCGCAGATCGCCCGGGCCAACGGCATCGAGCTCTGCTACGAGATTTTTGGCGACGCCGACGCTGAGCCGATGCTGCTGATCATGGGGCTGGCTGCCCAGATGATCCATTGGGATGACGAGTTCTGCCGGCAGCTTGCGGCGCGCGGATTTCGCGTGATCCGGTTCGACAATCGCGACATCGGCAAATCCAGCAGAATGACCGGCGGCAAGCGCCTGGGCGCGGTCGAACTGCTCAAGCTGCGGTTCCTGAAAATACCGGTCGCCGCGCCTTACAAGTTGCTGGACATGGCCAAGGATACTATCGGGCTGATGGATGTGCTCGGGATCAAGTCGGCGCATCTGGTGGGCGCGTCGATGGGCGGCATGATCGCCCAGGAGATCGCGATCTCGTTTCCGCAGCGGGTGCGCTCGCTCACCTCGATCATGTCGACAACCGGCAATCCAAAAGTGCCGGGGCCGACGCGCGAAGCCTCCGCCATGCTGATGGCGCCGCCGCCGTCCACCAAGGAAGAGTATTTCGAGCGCTACGCGCAGACCTGGAAGATCCTGCGCGCCGGCAGCTTCCCGCAGGACGAGGCGCTTGATCGCGCCCGCGCCGAACGCAACTTCGAGCGCGGCCTCAATCCCGCCGGCGTCGGGCGGCAGCTCCGCGCGGTCCTCGCCTCGGGCAACCGCAAGGAGCGGCTGGCATCGGTCAAAGCGCCCACGCTGGTGATTCACGGCACCGTCGATCCCCTGGTACGCCCCGAAGGCGGCAAGGACACCGCAGCCTCAATTCCCGGCGCGAAACTGCTGATGATCGAAGGCATGGGTCACGCGCTGCCGATCCCGATGTGGCCGCAGGTTATCGATGCAATCGACAAGCATGCGCATGCGGCCTCCGCCAAGGCGATGCATTAGGAGGGCGCGATGAAACTCGAAGGCGGATGCTATTGCGGGCAGGTGCGCTACGCAGCCGAGGGCGATCCGGTGCTGAAGGCGCAATGCCACTGCCGCGAGTGCCAATACATCTCCGGCGGCTCTCCAACATGTTTGTCCTGATGCCGCCCGCCGGCTTCAGTTATACCAAGGGAACGCCCAGGCAATTTACCCGCAGCGATCTCGAAGGCGCCGTGACGCGAGAATTCTGCGCCGAATGCGGCACGCATATGCTTACGCGCCGGCCGGGATTGTCCGCGGTGATTCTAAAAGTCGGCACGCTCGACGATCCCGGCCTGTATGGCAGCCCGCAGATGGCGATCTTCACCATCGACAAGCAGGCTTTCCATCACATCCCCGAGGGCATGCAGGCCTTCGAGCGATTGCCGAAGCGCTAAAAACTCTCTCGTCATCCCTGCCAAGCGAGCCGCACGAGCGCGAGCCGGGACCCATAATCACAGGCAGATCGCTTGGGCACGCTGGAGCGACATCCGATGCAATTGCCGACATCGGTGGTTATGGGTCCCCGCTTTCGCGGGGACGACAACTGGAAATCTACCCGCCTGCCCAGACGTCCAGCACGTAGCGGTTTTTGGCGCCGAGATCGTCGATCCAGCGCAGCCCCGCATCGGCATCGGCGCCCTTGCGTTCGCGATAGATCGCAACCAGCGCGGCCTTGACGTCGGGCTCCATCTTTCCGCCGTCGCCGCAGACGTAAATGATCGCGCCGCTTTCGATCAGGCTCCAAACCCGTTCCTTCTGCGCGGCGACCAGATTTTGCACGTAGGTCTTCGGTGCTTGTGCGCGCGAGAACGCCGTGTGCAGTTCGGTGATGCCGCCGGCCTCGAAGGCCTTCAGCTCGTCCGCGTAGAGAAAATCCTGATCCGGATGCCGGCAGCCGAAAAACAGCATCGCCGGGCCGAGCTTCGCGCCTTTTGACTTCAGCGCGGCGCGCTCCTGCAGGAAGCCACGGAACGGCGCCAGACCGGTGCCGGGGCCGACCATGATGATCGGCACCGAGGGATCGTCGGGCAGCCGGAATCCGGCCTTGGTCTCGCGAACCGTCGCCTGGACCGTCTCGCCTTCGCGGCGGCTGGCGAGATAATTCGAGCAGATGCCTTTGTAGACCCCGCGGCCCGAACTCGCGGGCCCCTCGACCACGCCGACCGTGACGCTGCAGCGCGAGGGATCGCCTGAGGGTGATGACGAAATCGAATAATAGCGCGGCGCCAGCAGCGACAGCATTTCGAGATAGGCGTGGAACGGCAACTCGCAGGCCGGATGTTCCTCCAGGAGGTCAAACACCGATTTGCGCCTGCCGAGGATGTCCGTGCGATAATGTTCGGATGCAGCGGCATCGTCGCCGACATAGGCCAACAATTTCGGCTTGGTCACCGGGCAGCGCGTGAGCTCCGACATGATCTGGATCTGCTTGCGGGTCGCGACCTGCTGCAATTCGACGAAATCGGTCAACAGCCGCCCGATCGACACCGCGTCGCCGACCGGCAATTGCGCACGCCGGCCTTCCGCGACCTGCAACCGGATCTGGTCGGCGGGCAGGAAGCCGAAGCGGCGCGCGACCGAATCCACCAGCGCCGGATCGTTACGCGGCACGACGCTGAGATGATCGCCGACGCGGTAGGCTATATCGGAGGGCAGTTGCACCTCGATGTGCCGGGTCGATCTGTCAGAGGCGTTGGCGCCGGCCTTGTTCTGCAGTTCGTTATTGACCAAGACCTTCATCGGCGCGACGCCGCCAAGGGCGACGATCGCGTTGACCGCTGATGGAGCCACCGGCTCGATCTTGTAGAGCGGCTCGTCGTCGGCGCTGCGGCTGAAATTCGATTCAATACCGAATTCCTTCATCGCCAGCGGCGCGAACTTTGCGAACCAGCTTTCGAATTGACCATCGAGGTCGCTGCGGGCGTCGCCCTCGCCGCGCGCGTACGCACTGCGAGCGCCGTGCGCCACCAATTGCTCGTCAATGGTCCGCGGAATCGACTGATAGGTCGCGGCCCAGTCGCTGTTACCGCAGCCGAACACCCCGTAGCGCACTTTCGAGAACGCGTCCTTCGGCAGGTCGCTGCCAAGCCATTTGACGAATTGCGTGGCGTTGTCAGGCGGCGCGCCATTGTACGACGCGCAGAAAATCAGGACGCCGCCCTGCTCCGGCAGCTTGCCGACGAAATCGTCGAGCGGAGCCAGTTTCGTTGCAAAGCCGTTGACCTCGGCGAGATCGGCGACCCGGGTTGCGAGTTCCTCGGCGGTCCCGAGGTTCGATCCATAAAGCACCAGCAGCGGCGTGTTGTGTCCTGGACGCGTCCGCGCCCGTGGTGTCGGCGCGGCAGTCGATGCAGCCGCCGCGGTCGTGGTCCGGCCGGCGTAAGTGCCGCGATCGTTGTCGGTACGCGGCCGGACCTTGATTTTGAAGCCGTCAGGCTTGATCGTCAGCGTCTCCTTCAGATGCATCTGATAGCGATGATGATCGATCAGCTTGAAGCGCTGCAGGATCATGCCGATCGCGAGCGCCGCCTCATGCATCGCAAAGCCGCGGCCGATGCAGGCGCGCTGGCCGTTGCCGAACGGCTTCCAGGCGTTGACCGGACGCGCCGCCTCCGCTTCGCGGCTGAAGTTTTCCGGGTCGAAGGCGTCGGGATTGGGCCCCCAGACCGACGGGTCGCGATGCAATGCCAGCGGAAGGACCAAAATAAATGTGTTCTTCTTGAGCTTGTATTTGCCGCCGATGGTCTCATCCTTCAGCGGCGAGATGCCATAGGCAGGCGCGGGCGGCCACAGCCGCAAGGCTTCCTTCAGAATCTGCGTGATGTAGGTGAGCTGCGTGACCTGCTGATAGGTCGGCTTGGCATCTATATCGGGCCCGAGCACCCGATCGACCTCCTCATAGGCTTTCCTGAGAACCTCCGGATGCTTCAACAGCGCATAGAGCGTGCAGGACAACATGCCGCTGGTCGTCTCGTGCCCTGCGATCAGGAAGGTGTTGATTTGGTAGCGGATGTTGACGTCATCGAGCTGCTCGCCAGTGGCGCGATCGACGCCGGTCATCATGGCACCGAGCATGTCCTTCTTGTCCGCGGCGGCTTCGGCGTTCTTGCGGCGCTCGGCGACGATCTCGTCGACCATCTTGTTCATGAATGCGACGTCACTTGCGAGGTCGCGGTTGCGGTTGCGCAACCACAGCCCTTCGAGCGGAAGGCCGCGGGTCAACATGATGGTCTCGAGCGAACGCACCAGCGACTCGACGAACGGGTGATAGTCTTCTCGATAAAACGAGTTGAAACGGTAATCGAATCCACAAAGCCCGATGGTGTCGAGCGTCAGCGCGGTCATGTCGTGAACGACGTCGATCTCATCGTCGGCGTTGAGCCGCTCCCACTTCTTCACCAGCTGCTCGGCGACATCGACCATGCTCGGGTGATAGGACTGCATGGCGCGGTTGCCGAACGGCTGCAGCAGGATGTTGTGCGCCTTGCTCCAGTTCGGTTCGTTCGTGTGCGCCGTAAACAGTCCGTCGCCGGCGACGACCCGCACGCGGCGCAGAGATCCTTTCACCGCCTTGTCGAACCGTTTTTCGTCGCTGAGCTCGTCGACCAGATCGGGCCCCGAGACGACGACTAGTGGCGTGCCCATCATGTCGAGCCAGAAGATCGGCCCCAATTCCTTGGCCAGCCGGGCCAGATTTTGCGTCGGTGCGCTCGAATCCAGCGACAGCATGTTGCCGACCACCGGCTTGGTCGGCGGATGCGGAATTGGGCTCAGCCTGTTCGTCGACACCATTGCAATAGTATCCCCTGCCTAATCACCCCGTCATTGCGAGCGAAGCGAAGCTACGAAGCTATACAGGATTCGTCATCCCGGGATGGTCCGAAGGACCAGACCCGGAATCTCGAGATTCCGGGTTCGATGCTTCGCATCGCCCCGGAATGACAGATCAAGTCGCTCGCAACGATGGCGCGTTACCTCACCCAAATCGCTTTCTACGCCATTCGATCAGCTTGGCGCTGACCTCGTCCGGCCTTTCCTGCTGCGTCCAATGGCCGCTGCCGCGAACCAGATACTTCTCGAGGTCGGGCACGATCTTCTCCATGCCATCGGCCGCTGACGGCGGCAACACGTGATCGTTTTCCGCCATGATCATCAGCGACGGCACGCGGACCGTATAGTCGATGTCGACCGAGCGCTGCCAGTTGCGCGACATGTTGCGGTACCAGTTGATGCCGCCGGTGAAGCCGGATTTCGTGAACGTATCAACA
>Ga0164305_10000126_pt1 | contig 24795 bp, 24 predicted proteins | sample Whisoiple_237_MG_FD_110215 | JGI IMG/M metagenome (GOLD analysis project Ga0164305, IMG submission 110215) | Soil microbial communities amended with pyrogenic organic matter from upstate New York, USA - Whitman soil sample_237_MG | ecosystem: Environmental > Terrestrial > Soil > Agricultural...
ACCTCAACCTCAACCTCAACCTCAACCCAGCCGCCCGACTGCGGCCGTTTTCGTGCGTCGAATGTTGCGCCAAAGCTGCAGCTCGAAACAACCTTAGCTGTAGCGCCGCAATGACGTCGCATTTGCTCTGGTTCTGCCGCAATTCGGCAGCTTCCTGTGCCAAAGCGAAGCTTGCGCCGGCGCACGAGCCTTAAGAGCACCACAAGAAAATCGCGCCAAGCTTACGCGCTGCGCCCTGCAAAAAGGGCGGATGGGCGAGGGGCAAGATGCGCACGAGGCTGTCGTCTCAATGGCGTAAACGCCAAGATCGATCTGCCTTTGCTATTTCTCTCGTCCCACGCTCTCGTCTCATTCTTGCCAGCGTCGCCGGGCTGACGCTCGCCGGTTGCGCTGCGCAGCCGCAGCGTTACGCGAGCCATATCGACCCGCGCTATGGCGTAGCTGCGAGCCCCCGGGTCGTTGCCGAAGGCGATGTCGTACCGAAGGGCGGCGGCAGCTACATGGTCGGCAAACCGTATGTGGTTGCCGGCCAGACCTATTATCCGAGCGAACGTACCTACGCGGCGGTTGGCCTCGCCTCCTATTACGGCACCGCCTTCCACGGCCGCCGCACCGCCAATGGCGAGGTCTTCGATCGCGAGTCGATTTCGGCGGCGCATCCCACCCTGCCGCTGCCGAGCTATGCGCGCATCACCAATCTGCGCAACCACAACTCCATCATTGTGCGCGTCAACGATCGCGGACCCTACCATCCCGGGCGGATCATGGACGTGTCGCAGCGTGTCGCCGAGGCGCTTGAGTTCCGGCGCAGCGGCACTGCCAAGGTCAAAGTGGAATATATCGGCCGGGCCGGTCTCGCCGGCTCCGACGATCGCAAGCTGCTCGCGACGCTTCGACGCGACGGCACGCCGGCGGGCTTCAGCCCCGTCATGGTGGCGGAGCGCCGCGCTACCACCCGCACGGCTGATCTCACAGAAAGCGCGTCGCTTCCTGAGAGCCGCGAGGAGCAGCTCGCAGAGATGACCCCGGCGCCGCGCCCAGTGAATGCACCGCTGCCGCCCGCGCGACCTTTCGATCTGGGCACGATACCCGGCGCCGGCGTGCCGATCGCACCCTTGCCGCCGCATCGCGCGACGCTGGCGGCGCTGCGCTGAGCGATCCGTTCTACCCCAAGCCTTCGTTTGCGAATGTTGCTGCCGATTTGATGCAGGTCGGCTAAGCTGCGGCCCTGATCAGATCGACAGAGGCCGCCCGTGATCTCGCTTGTCCGCTTGCTGCTCGCGCCCGTAGCGCTACTCGCTTTCACATCGGTCGCGGCTTTCGCTGCTGAATCGTTCTCGACCACCGCACCTTACGCCATTCTCATGGACGCGGATTCGCAGACGGTGCTCTTCGAGAGGAATGCGGACGACCTGACCTCTCCTGCGTCCGTCGTCAAAATCATGACGGCGGAACTGGTCTTTCGCGAAATCAAGGAAGGTCGCATCAATCTCGACACGAAATTCACCGTCTCCGAGCATGCCTGGCGCACCGGTGGGGCCGGGGCCGGCGGCTCCAGCATGTTCGCGCAGGTAAATAGCCAAATTCGCGTCGAGGATCTGATCCGCGGTCTTGTCGTGCAATCCGGCAACGATGCCGCGATCGTCTTCGCCGAGCAACTCGCCGGCTCCGAATCCGCTTTCGGCGACATGATGACGAAGCGCGCGCGCGAACTCGGAATGGAGAAGTCGACATTCCGCAATCCGTGGGGCCGCTACGACCCCAACCAGAAAGTCACCGTGCGCGAAATGGCAGTCCTCGCCAATCACGTGATCCATACCTATCCCGAGCTCTACAAGTATTTTGGCGAGAAGGAATTCACCTGGAACAAGATCAGACAGCAGAACCGCAATCCGCTTCTGTTCATGGAACTCGGCGCCGACGGTTTGAAGACGGGGTATATCGAGGATTCGGGCTACGGCCTCGTCGGGTCCGCGGTGCAGAACGGGCAGCGGCTGATCGTCGTCGTCAACGGCTGTAAGACCGCGAAGGAGCGCGCCGAAGAAGCGCGTAAGCTTTTGCAGTGGGGTTTTCGCGCCTTCGAAGCAAAGCAGATTTTTGCAGCCGGCGAGCCGGTCGGCAGCGCCAAAGTCTATGGCGGCGAACGCGGCGACGTACCGCTGCTCGCGAGCGGGCCGGTAAAAATCCTTCTGCCGCGCGGTTCCGGCGAGAAGCTCAGCGGCCGCATCGTCTATGAGGGGCCGCTGATCGCGCCGGTGGAGGAGGGCAAAGCAGTTGCGCGGCTCAAAATCATGCGCGGGCAGACGCTGGCGCTCGATCTGCCATTGACCACTGGCGACTCCGTTGCGGTGGGATCGCTGCCTCGCCGCGCCATGGATGCCGGCCTTGAATATGCAACGATCCTGTTCCGCAAATACGTTTCGAAGAAAGATAAATGACCGACCAGTCGAACGGCAGCGGCGGCAACGTACGCCGCGGCCGTTTCATCACGTTCGAAGGCGGTGAGGGCGCCGGCAAGTCGACGCAGGTTTCCCGCCTTGTCTCGCGTCTGGAAGAGCGTGGAATTGAGGTTGTCGCGACACGCGAGCCGGGTGGATCGCCGCGTGCGGAAGCTTTGCGACAGGTGCTGCTTTCCGGCGCAGCTCAGCGCTTTGGGCCAGCGGGAGAAGCGATCCTCTTTTCCTCCGCGCGCATCGACCATGTCGACAACACGATCGAGCCGGCGCTCGCGCGCGGCGCGTGGGTGATATCCGACCGCTTTGCCGATTCCACGCGTGCCTATCAGGGGGCGCTCGGCAAACTCGACCGGCGCTTCATTATGGAGCTGGAGCGCATTGCGGTCGGCAATGCACAACCCGATCTGACGATCTTCCTCGACATCCCGCCGGAAGCGGGATTGCTACGCGTCTCGAAGCGCCGCGGCGGCGAGCCGGCCGACCGGTTCGAGGCAGAAGGCATGGAGTTTCACTCCACCTTGCGTAACGCATTCGCCGAGATTGCCAAAGCGGAACCCGAGCGCTGCATCGTCGTCAACGCGCTTGCCCCGGAAGACGTCGTTGCCGCGGCGATCTGGCGCGAGGTCGAAACGCGATTGCTTGGCGAGGCGCCGCAGAAACCGCGCCGCACGCGCCGCAGGCAAAAAGCCGAGGAACGCGCGTGAAAGGCGAGGGGGGATTGCCGGAGGCCGATCGCGCCGGCGAAGCGCCGCATCCGCGCGAAACGACAGCGCTTGTCGGCCATGCGGCGGCGGAGCGCGCTTTCCTCGATGCGTATCGCAGCGGCCGCATGCCGCATGCCTGGATCATCGGCGGCCCAGAAGGTGTGGGTAAAGCAACCCTCGCCTGGCGTGTCGCGCGATTTCTGTTGGCGAACCCAGATCCGCAGAGCGGCAGCGTGCAGCGCATGCAAAATCTCGACGTCGATCCGGCGAGCCGGGCTGCGCGCCAGATCGCGGCTTTGTCGTCGCCGGATATCGCGCTGTTGCGCCGCGAATGGAACGACAAGGTCAAAAAGCTCTACACGGAAATCCGCGTGGACGAGGTGCGGCGCGCAAGCCGCATGTTTCAGCACGCGGCCGGCGGCAGCGGCTGGCGCATCGCTATCATCGATAGCGCCGACGAGCTCAATCGCAACGCCGCGAACGCGTTGTTGAAGATTATCGAGGAGCCGCCGCCGCGCTCGCTATTTTTGCTGATCGCGCACCGGCCGGGGCGCATCCTGCCGACGATACGTTCGCGTTGCCGGCTCGTAATGCTGGAGCCGCTAAGCGACGATGAAGTCGCGCGCGCAATCGAGATGTTGCGTCAGGACTACCCCCGCCCCGAAATCCAATCCGCTGCCAAGCAGGCGGGCGGCTCCGTCAAAGAAGCGCTGCGGCTGCTCGAGGGCCAATCGAGCGAGTTAGATGCAGAGGTGGACAATTTGCTCGCGCGTTTGCCTGACGTGGATTGGCGTAGCGTTCACGCGCTCGCCGATGCCGTCGCGGGCCGCGGCAACGAAGCTCTGTACGAAAATCTGATGGCGAAAATCTTCGCGTTCCTCGATCACACGGTCCGGGACCGCGCTTCGCTTGGGCCGGCGCGGCTCAAGTCCTACGCGGAGGCCTGGCAGAAAGTGCTTGACGCGGCACAGGAAACCGAGGTTTTAAACCTCGACAAACGCCCGCTGATCCTATCGATCTTTGCCGATCTTGCGGAAGCGGTGCGGGTCTCGCAGCAGACACGCGCGCCGGAGACGGTGTAAGCCACCGCCAGAGACGCAAACCTCACGGAACCGATGAGCGGCCGCACATTCTACATTACGACCGCGATTCCCTACGCCAATGGCGCGCCGCATATCGGGCATGCCTATGAGCGGATCGCGACCGATGCGATCGCGCGCTTCAAGCGGCTCGACGGCTACGACGTCCTGTTCGTCACCGGGGTCGATGAGCACGGACTGAAAATGCTGCAGACGGCGCAGCGCGAAGGGATCACGCCGCTACAACTCGGCGACCGCACCGCGGCAGAATTCCTGGCTATGGGCGAGGTATTGGAAGCGCCGACCGATGATTTCGTGCGCACGACGCAGGAGCGCCACAAGCGCGCCTCGCAGGCGATCTGGGAAGGCATGCAGGCCGCCGGCGACATTTATCTCTCGAAATATTCCGGCTGGTACTCGGTTCGCGACGAAGCCTATTACGACGAAGGCGAGCTGACGGCAGCTGCCGACGGCGGCAGGCTTGCGCCGACAGGCTCGCCGGTCGAGTGGGTCGAGGAGGAGAGCTATTTCTTCCGCCTCTCCGCTTATGCCGATCGTCTGCTGCGTCACTATGAAGAGCATCCGGATTTCGTCACGCCGGAAAAATATAAGAACGAGCTCGTCGCCTTCATCAAGCGCGGCCTGTCCGATCTCTCAATTTCGCGCACCACATTTGCGTGGGGCGTGCCGGTGCCGAATGACCCAAATCACGTCATGTATGTGTGGGTCGATGCGCTCACGAACTACATTACCGCGACGGGCTATCCCGACCCGAATGCGCCACGCGCAAAATTTTGGCCGGCGGATGCACATGTGATCGGCAAGGACATCACGCGGTTTCACGCGATCTATTGGCCGGCCTTTCTGATGTCGGCCGGGATTGCTGTGCCGAAGCAGGTCGTCGTCCACGGTTTTCTCTTCAATCGTGGAGAGAAAATGTCGAAATCGGTCGGCAACGTGATCGACCCGTTCACGCTTGCCGCGCATTACAGCACCGATCAGCTGCGGTATTTCTTCCTGCGCGAAGTGCCGTTCGGCCAGGACGGCAATTACTCGCACGAGGCGATCGTGCAGCGGGTCAATGCGGATCTCGCCAACGATCTCGGCAATCTGGCGCAGCGTTCGCTATCGATGATCGCGCGCAATTGCGAGGGCAGGGTGCCGACACCGGGCGAATTCACGGCGGTGGACAAGGCGATTCTGGCCGAGGCTTACGCGATCGGCGATAAGGCGCGTGGGGCGATGCGCGACTACGCGCTACACCAGGTGCTCGCCGAAATTTGGCAGGTCGTGGCGGGAGCGAACCGCTATTTTGCCGCGGAGGAGCCGTGGGCAAAGCGCAAGAGCGATCCCGAGCGCATGGCGACGATCCTCTATGTCACCGCGGAGGTGCTGCGCGTTGTGGCGATCTTCGTGCAGCCGTTCATGCCGGCGAAGATGGCGCAGTTGCTGGATTTGCTCGCGGTGCCGAAAGACGCGCGCAGCTTTGATAGGGCGACACGCGAGCGTCCCCTCGCGTCGAATGCGGAGCTACCCGCGCCTACCCCGATTTTTCCGCGCTATGTCGAGCCGGAAGAACCGGCGCGTGGCCAAGGTTAGCGTCTGACCGGGTGGTCACATCCCGCTCGCGTCCCTATGTTCGGCCGCATGCTCATCGACTCGCATTGCCATCTCGACTTTCCTGATTTCGCCGCCGATCGCGACGCGGTGATCGCGCGTGGCAAGGCGCGCGGCGTTGGCCGCATGATCACGATCTCGACGCGCGTGCAGAAGTTCGCCGATGTCGTTGCGATCGCCGAGCGCGATCCCGATATTTTCTGCACGGTCGGTACGCATCCGCATCAAGCACACGAAGAGCCCGAAGCCAGTGTCGCAGAGCTCGTGAGCTTCGCGCAGCATCCGAAATGCGTCGGCATCGGCGAAGCGGGGTTGGATTATCACTATGATCGCGCCCCGCGTGACGTCGCCGCACGCGTCTTTCGCACCCACATTGCCGCGGCGCGAGAGAGCGGATTGCCGCTCGTCGTCCATACGCGCGATGCCGACGAGGACACCGCCGCGATCCTGCAAGAGGAAATGGGGAAGGGGCCCTTCACCGCCGTCCTGCATTGCTTCACGGCAGGCCGGGCGCTCGCCGAAACCGGCCTGGTCCTCGGGCTCTATGTATCCTTCTCGGGCGTCGTCACCTTCAAGAACTCTGGGGAATTGCGTGACATCGCCCGCGATGTGCCGCTCGAGCGCATGCTGGTCGAGACAGACGCGCCGTTTCTTGCGCCCGTCCCGAACCGCGGCAAGCGCAACGAGCCGGCTTTTGTCGCGGACACGGCGCGGGTGCTCGCCGAGCTCAAGGGGGTCAGCGAAGCGGATTTCGCACGTGCGACGACCCATAACGTTCAGCGCCTGTTCTCGAAACTGCCGCCTCTAAAACTCGCGGCATGAACGATCTGACGATCACGATTCTGGGCTGCGGCTCGTCCGGCGGCGTGCCGCGGGTCGGGCCCTCGGGTTGGGGCGCCTGCGACCCCGAAAACCCACGTAATCGGCGCCTGCGCTGCTCGATCCTGGTCGAGCGCGGCGTCGGCGAGGTGAAGACGCAGGTCCTGGTGGATACCTCGCCGGATTTGCGCGAGCAGCTGCTGCGGACCGGCGTGCAGCGCCTCGACGGCATCATCATGACGCACCCGCACGCCGACCATACGCATGGGATCGACGACGTGCGCCCGCTCGTCATCAGCATGCGCCGGCGCATCGCAATGTACATGGACGAGGCGACCTCGCGGGATGTGCGGAGCAAGTTCGGCTACATTTTCGAGACGCCGCCGGGCAGCTCATATCCGCCGCTGCTGAATGAGACGCGGATCGCGCCGGGCATGCCGGTCCGGGTAGAGGGACCCGGCGGACCGATCGAGGCGCTGCCGTTCCGGCTCGGCCACGGCGAGATAGACGCGCTCGGGCTGCGCTTCGGCAACTTCGCATACACGCCCGACCTCAACGGCATTCCGGACGAGAGTCTGCCGTTCCTGGAACATCTCGATCTATGGATCGTCGATGCGCTGCGATACACGCCCCACCCCTCGCACTGGTCACTGCCCGAGACGCTTGGCTGGATCGCGCGTCTGAGGCCGAAGCGGGCGATCATCACCAACATGCACAGCGACCTGGATTACGAGCGGCTGGCAAAAGAAATCCCCGCCGGGGTGGTGCCCGCTTACGACGGGATGCGAATCGTCGGGGGGCACATCGTGGAAGACTTGCGATCCGAGCTTTATCTTGGGGCGGTGATTTTCGTTCCATAATAGCGCTTATGCGAATCTCGGCAGTCCGCCGTAGGCTTCCCCTTTCAATTTGAGTGAAATGCCAGATGCATTGACAGGCCCAACCTGCGGCAGGTACTGGATTTCCTGCCACACTGGCTGCGAAAAACCTTCGAGCGTCACCGGAATCCAGTAGCCGGGTTGCCCCGCGCCTGTTACAAATGTCGGACGCGGGCAATTGGCATTACGACCTTCACCATGAGCAGCGGCAGGCAATTCGTTGTGAATTGCCTTCAACGGAAACTTGGGCGCCCCGGCGTGGTCGGCCGGCGGGCGCTTTTTTGCGTGCCGACCGGCAGGCTGCCGAGTGGGCGGAGAAACGAGCATACCTCATGAGCAAAGGCCGAGATTTTCGGGGACCTCGTAAGCGCGGCTTCGACGATGACAGTCCCTCTTACGACGGACCCCGTACCCACCGTCCACAGCGTTCGCCCTTCGGGCCGCCCGGCGGCGGTCCGGGTGGCTTCCCCGATATGGGGTCCGCTCCGTCAACTCCGCCCGTCGATGCAATTGTGAAGTGGTTCAAGCCGGACAAGGGCTTCGGCTTCGTCGAGCTCGCGAATGGCACGGGTGACGCCTTTCTGCATATCGGCGCGCTGCAATCGGCCGGCTACGAAACGGTGCCTCCCGGAGCCAAGTTGAAAGTCCAGGTCTCGAACAGCCTGAAGGGCCAACAGGTCAACCGGGTGCTCGAGGTCGACACGTCCGGGGCCGCGGAGCGCGCTCCGCAGCGTTCCTTTGACAGTCCGCGGCCGCCACGCCGTGTCGCGCCGGACCCATCCACCGCCGTCTCCGTCTCCGGCAAGGTGAAATGGTTCGACGAGAACAAGGGCTTCGGCTTCGTCCAGTCGAATGACGGCGGCAAGGACGTGTTCGTCCACATCTCCGTCCTGAGCTCATCGGGCGTCACCCGCCTCATGGAGGGTCAACCGGTGACAATGCGCGTCGTCGATACGCCGAAAGGCCGCGAAGCATTGTCGATCACGGCCGAATAGGTCGAATTTTACCGATTCGAGAGGAGCTTGTGCGGCTCCTCTCACCTGCCCTGATAGCTTTGATGACGCAGTCCGAACCGCGCGCGACGCTTGCGCCGTCGCGCGACATTTCCTGCCTGCTTGAGATCATGGCGGCGCTGCGCACGCCGGAGACCGGCTGCCCCTGGGACCTGCAGCAGGACTTTGCGTCGATCGCACCCTACACGATCGAGGAGGCCTATGAAGTAGCCGACGCGATCGAGCGCGGCGATCTCATTCATTTGAAGGACGAACTCGGCGACCTGCTTCTGCAGGTCGTGTTTCACGCCCGGATGGCGGAGGAGCGTAGCGCCTTTGATTTTGGCGCGGTGGTCGAGGCGATCACGGCGAAACTCCTGCGCCGGCATCCGCATGTTTTCGGCGATGTCGGCCGGCCTTCACTGGCCGAGGTTGAAGGCCTGTGGGCGCGGATCAAGGCTGAGGAGAAGCGGGGAGCGGGCGCGCCGTCTCCGCAAGGCGTGCTCGGCACCGTGCCGGTTGCACTCCCTGCCCTGACCCGTGCGCTTAAGCTGCAGGCGAGGGCATCGACCGTCGGCTTTGACTGGAATGATCCGCGCGCGGTGCTTGCCAAAATCCGCGAAGAAGCCAACGAAATCGAGCACGCGCTGGAGACAAACGATCAAAGCGAGGTCGCGTCCGAGATCGGCGACCTCCTCTTCGCCATCGTCAATCTTGCCCGACATGTAGGCTCGGATCCGGAAGCAGCTTTGCGTCAAACCAATGCGAAATTCGAACGCCGCTTCCGCTTCATCGAGCAAAAACTCGCGGAGAACGGCCGCACGCCTGCGGAAAGCTCGCTTGAAGAGATGGATGCGCTCTGGAACGAGGCGAAGGCGGCCGAGCGCCGGGAAAGTGTCGCGTCCTAAACCCGCCGCCGTGCTCGGTAACTCTGTGGCGCGCGCGCATTTGGGAAGCGCCGATAGAGCTTTTCGGCGCGTTCCGGCGCAACTTGAACTTCGGCGAATACGCTGCCGTCGGTTTGATCGCGCCGCCCCAGCACCTCGGCATTCTTATAGAGCCAGGCGAGCCCCTTCCCGTCGCCGGGGTCGACAGTGAGCGCGATCTGCGTGCGCTCGGTCGCGAGCCGCGCCTCGATCCGCTCGAGAAGCTCCGGAAGCCCCTCGCCTGTGACGGCGGAAATCACGACGGGGCGCCGGTCAGCCGGCACGCGATGCGCGGCATTCATCACCGCAATGCGCCGTTCGCGATCGACGAGATCGACCTTGTTCCAGACTTCCATCAGGCGCGCGGAATCGTTCGGATCGATCCCGAGCTCGGTCAAAACCTTCGCGACATCCTCACCCTGCACGTCTGACTCGACGTGCGAAATGTCGCGCACATGTAGGATGAGATCGGCGGAGGTCACCTCTTCCAACGTCGCGCGAAAGGCCGAGACGAGCGTCGTCGGCAGGTCGGCGATGAAGCCGACCGTGTCGGACAGAATCGCGCGCCCACCATGCGGTAATTCGAGAGCTCGCAATGTCGGGTCGAGCGTTGCGAACAGCAAATTCTCGGCGCGTACTTCCGCTTTGGTCAGCGCATTGAACAGCGTCGACTTTCCCGCATTGGTGTAGCCGACGAGCGCCACCGTCGGGAACGGCACGTCGCGGCGCGATTTGCGATGCAGCCCGCGCGTTCGCTTCACCTGGTCGAGCTCGCGCTCGATGCGGGTCATGCGCTCCTGAATGAGCCGCCGGTCGGTTTCGATCTGCGTCTCGCCCGGACCGCCGAGAAAGCCGAAGCCGCCGCGCTGGCGCTCCAAATGTGTCCACGAGCGCACGAGCCGCGATTTTTGGTAGGCGAGATGGGCGAGCTCGACCTGCAGCGCGCCTTCGCGCGTGCGCGCGCGCTGTCCAAAAATCTCAAGGATCAGGCCGGTGCGGTCGATCACCTTCGTCTCGAAGGCGCGTTCCAGATTGCGCTGCTGCACCGGCGACAGCGCGCAATCCATGATCACGAGGCCGATCTCTTCGTCTTCGATCTCCCGCGCGACCTCCTCGACCTTGCCCTTGCCGAGGTAGGTCGCCGGGGTGATCGTCGAGAGATTGACCTGGAACGTGCGGGGCACGTCAAGATCGATCGCCTTCGCCAAGCCGACCGCCTCATCGAGACGCGCCTCGGGGCTGCGCGATAGGGCCTCGGCTCGGCCGCCCGCCGACAGATACGGCCCGATCACGGCCGCGCGCGTCGGCCCTCCTCTTCTCGTCTTGGTCTCAGCGCGCCTGGTCTGTTTCGCGTTCTTCAAACAGACCTCGGAAACCTGCGATTTGCCAAATCACTTCCCTTCCGCGCCGGTCTCTTCGGTCGGCTCGAACATCTGAATCGGATGGCCCGGCATGATCGTTGATATCGCATGCTTATAGACGAGTTGCGAATGCCCGTCGCGCCGCAGGAGCACACAGAAATTGTCGAACCAGGTGACGACCCCCTGCAATTTCACGCCATTGACGAGAAAGATCGTAAGAGGAACCTTGTTTTTGCGCACATAGTTCAGAAACGTGTCTTGCAGGTTCTGTCCGCGTTCTGCCGCCATGACTTTTTCCCGTTCTTTTCTTGACCGCTCCAAAGGAGCGGAATGCAATTCCGACTCCAAACCATTGTGACAGAGAAGCTTTACCCCCTCGCGACGGTTCGCCCTGCCTGCCCCGACCTTACCATTCGGACGGTTAGGCCTCCTACAAAGCTTGTGTTTCCTCCTTCAACGTCAAGGGGAGAGGACCCGTACCGCCACCCCTACTCCCGCCGCGCCCGCCATTAACCAGATCGGATTGATCCGGGTGAAAAGGAGGGCGGTCGCCGTCACGAACGTGATTGCTGCGGTCAGCGCGTCCCGGTCGGCCGCGCGGGCGAGCACGTAACCGCTCGCCATGATAAGGCCGATTGCGAGCGGCACCAACCCGGCTCTGACGGCCTTGAGCGCGCGGCTGTCGCCGGCGCGCGCAAGGAATCGTCCGGCGGCCAACGCCAGCACCGACGTCGGCACGACCGTTGCGGCGGTGGCAACCGCAAGCCCCGCGGCGCCCGCGAGCCGCCAGCCAACGAGGCTCAGGATCATCACGTTCGGGCCGGGCGCCGTTTGCGCCAGCGCGAACAGGTTGGTGAACTCGCTATCCGTCATCCTCCCCATGACGTCGACCACCTGCCGATGCAGCTCCGGCACAATGGCATTGGCGCCGCCGAAAGCCAGCAGCGAAAGCAGCGTGACGAGGATGCCGATTTGAACGAGCATCTATCGTGCGATCATGAGTTCGGATCGAACCACGCCGCCACGATCGTGAGCGGAATTATGCCCGCAAGGACCCAGACCAACGGCAGGCGGAAGATGCCGACCGCCAGGAAGACGACGAACGTGACGATGACGATGCGCGGCGTCAGTCTTAAATTGCGCGCGATCTTCAAGCCTGTCCCGATGACAAGGCCGGCCGCCCCTGCCCCGGCGCCGGCGATCGCGGCGACGACATAGGGGTTCTGACTGACGGCCCCATAGAGCTCGACAATGGCGACGGCAATCGCAAGCGGCGCCGCCATCAGACCGAGCACCGCGGCCGCAGCGCCGGAAATGCCGCGGAAGCGGTCGCCAAGAAGAACGGCGGTGTTGATCGTGTTGGCGCCCGGCAAGACCTGCGACAGCCCGAGCAACGAGGCGAATTCGCGATCGTTCATCCAGCGCCGCTCTTCGACGATGACTTGCCTCACCCACGGCGCGACGCCGCCGAAGCCGAGGAGCCCCATTTTCAAGAAAGCAAAGAACAAAGCCGCATGCGTGACGGCAGCCCGGCTCGGCGCCGGCGCCGCCTCGACCGGAGCCTCGTTCATTACCGTGTCAGTCGATCGACAGCGACTTCAGCTTGCGGTGCAGCGCCGAACGCTCCATGCCGATGAATTCGGCCGTGCGCGAAATGTTGCCGCCGAAGCGGCTGATCTGCGCGACGAGATATTCGCGCTCGAACACTTCGCGCGCTTCGCGCAACGGCAGGCTCATTAGCCGCTCGCCCCCTGCCCCATTCGGCGTCGACGGCACCAGCGCACCGACTTCCGCCGGCAGCATGTCGGCGGTGATTTCCGCCTCGGGATCACCGGCGGTAAGGATCATCAGGCGCTCGACGTTGTTGCGCAGCTGCCGGATGTTGCCCGGCCAATCGTGCGATTGCAGGACGGCCATTGCGTCCTCGGCGATGCGCCGCTTCGGCATGCCGGTCGCTGTCGACACCTGATTCATGAAGAAAGTGATCAGTTCAGGGATATCGTCTCGCCGCTCGGCGAGAGTCGGCACGCGGACAGGGACGACGGAAAGCCGGTGGAACAAATCCTCGCGAAAGGCGCCTTCGGCGATCGCGGTCGGCAGATCGCGCGCGCTCGAGGAAATCACCCGCACATCGACATGCACGCGGGTCGATCCGCCGACACGAGTGAAATTCTGATCGACGAGCACGCGGAGGATCTTCGCCTGCGTTTCCTTCGGCATATCGGCGATCTCGTCGATATAGAGCGTGCCGCCATGCGCCTCTTCGAGCGCGCCGACCCTGCGTGCATGCCCATTCAGAGGCTCGGTGCCGAACAGTTCCACTTCCATCGTCTCGGGCGCGATCGTCGCGGCGTTGATCACGTAAAAAGGACCGCCGGCGCGGTTCGACGCCTCGTGAATCGTGCGCGCGACGAGCTCCTTGCCCGAGCCCGGCGTCCCGGTGATCATGATGCGCGAATTCGCCGGCGCGATGCGCTCGATCAACTGGCGCAGCTGGTTCATCGCCGTCGATTTGCCGACGATGCGGTTTGTCGCGCCGGCGCGCGCCCGCAGCTCGCTGACTTCACGCTTCAAGCGCGAAGCTTCGATTGCCCGATCGGCGACAAGCACGAGGCGGTCCGCCTTGAAAGGTTTTTCAATAAAATCGTAGGCGCCGAGTTTCGTCGCCGTAACCGCCGTCTCGATATTGCCGTGGCCGGAAATCATCACGACGGGCAGAGTCGGATGTTCGCCTTTGATGATTTCGAGGAGCTGCAATCCATCGAGCTTCGAGCCTTGCAGCCAGATGTCGAGGAATACGAGCTGCGGCCGCCGCGCCTGAATCGCGGCAAGCGCTTCGTCGGAATCTTTCGCGGTGCGAGCGCCGTGACCCTCGTCCGACAAAATGCCGGAAACGAGTTCGCGAATGTCGGCCTCATCGTCGACGATCAGAATGTCTGTTGCCATGTGACCTTCACGCTTTTTCTGTTTCGACCGCGGGTGCTTCAGCGTTTGCTGGCTCGCGGCCGATGGGGATGAAAAGGCGAATGCAGGCGCCGCGTCCCGAAGGTGCATCGAGCAATTCGAGACCGCCGCCGTGATCTTCCAAAATCTTCGCGACGATAGGCAGGCCAAGGCCAGTTCCTTCGGCGCGTGTTGTCATATAAGGCTCGAGAAGCCGCTGCCGGTTTTCCTGGGGTAAGCCCTTGCCGTTGTCGATCACATCGATTTCGGCCATGTTTTCCGGCGTGATTCTGAGAGCGACCAGAATACGTCCCTTATCCGTCACTCCTTCCTGTTTTTCGGCTGCAATTCCTTCCGTGGCGTTCTTCACGATATTGGTGATCGCCTGCGACAGTAGCCGGCGATCGAAGCGGGCGATCACCGGCTCGTCCGGCAGGTCCTCCTCGAAATCGATCTGCGGATTGCCGACGCGCATCAGAAACAGCACCTGGCGGATGCATTGGCTGAGATCGTCCTTCTCGAGCATCGCTTTCGGCATGCGCGCGAACGAGGAGAATTCGTCGACCATGCGCTTGATGTCGTCGACCTGCCGGACGATCGTATCGGTGCACTGATCGAAGACGTCGCGGTCCTGCGTGATCACCTTGCCGTATTTGCGCTTCAGCCGCTCGGCGGAGAGCTGGATCGGGGTCAGCGGGTTCTTGATCTCATGCGCGATACGCCGCGCGACGTCGGCCCAGGCCGAGGTGCGCTGCGCCATGACAAGGTCCGTAATGTCATCGAGGGTCACGACGTAAGAGCGTCCAGTCTTATCGACGTGTCCGGTGGTGACGCGCACATTGAAAGTGCGCTCGCGTCCGCCGCGCATCAGAGTGAGCTGGCTCTGCACGTTCTTTGGATGCACCGCCGCAGCTTCCGCGAGAATTGCGGACAATTCCGGCATCACGTCAGCGACCGCCATGCCGATCGCCCCGTCGGTGGAAAGATTGCTCATCAGCCTTTCCGCCGACGGATTAAGCGAGCTGATCGTCCCCTGCGGGCCGACGCCGATGACGGCAGCGGGCACGCCGGAGAGAACCGCCTCGGTGAACTGCCGCCGTTCGTCGATCAGCTGGTTTGCTGCAAGCAGACGGTTTTGCTGCAGCTTCAGCTCGGAGGTCATGTGGTTGAAGGTGTCGCCGAGATGGGCGAGGTCGCCTTCCGACTTGTGTACCGGCACGCGTATGTCGAGATTACCGGACGAAACCTCGTCGGTCGCAGCGATCAGTCGCCGGATCGGCGCGACCAGCCGGTTGGCGAAGGACAATCCGAGCCACACCGCGGATAACAGCATGATTGTCGCCAGGAGACCGAACATGACCGCAAAGGCGATCTTGATGTTGTTGCGGTGGGCGTCGAAGAGATCGTAGAGCCGGATCAGATTGGCGGCGGCGCGGGGAAACTCCATCGCGAACGGATCGAGCGGCCGGGCGACGTAAAGAAAGGCGCGATCGAAAGCCTGCAGCGCGCGCACCGCGACGAAGACGCGGCCGCCGTCGAGCACCAGGCAGAGCGGCTCGCCTTTTTTGGCGTCCTCGTAGTCGGTCGGTTCGGGTTTGACGATGTTCGATCCGATGCCGTTGCCGAGATCGACCTTTTCGAGAATCTCCCCATCATCGCGGATCATCGCCGCCGCGCTAAAACCCAAGAACTTCGCCCGCGATGAGAAATATTCATGAAAAAAAGCGTGGTCGGCAATGTACATCGTGCGGCCGCGATCGAGATCGGCGGCGGTGAGTTGCGCTTCCTGTAAGAGCGAATGACATTCCGTTTCGCGGAAGAGTTTTGCGGCTTCCGCCGTCGTGTAGACGAAGCCTCGCACGTCCTGCATGAAGGCCGGGTTCAGCGTGCGATCGAGCGTGATCGAGCCGACGACGGCCATCAGCAGCGCCGGTGCCGCGGCGATGATCGAGAACAGGCTGACGATGCGGATATGCAGGCGCGACGCCGCCGCCTGCTTGCGCCAAGCGCGGATCAGCGCCCAGGCTTCCGTGAGCACAAGACCAACGAGAGCGAGAACGACCACGATGTCCGCCGCAAACAGCGACAGGACCACGTCGTTGGTCGGCGCAATCGGGGTCAGCCCGGCAAGGATGAAAAAGCTCGCCAGCGCACTGAGGATCGCGCAGAGCACGATCACGGGCCCGAGCTTCGCCGCGATGCGGCGTCCGCGACCGGTTTTTGGCAGCATCGCCTGCTTGATGATGTCGGTCGCTACTGCCAATTCCCTACGGCCCGTCCGGCGCTAACGGCTAAACGGCCGTTGCAATCCTGCAACGCTGTTGCCGAATTACGACATTTTTAGGGGCGGTTGGCGGCTGCTCAGCGTGGCGAGCGCAGCAGTCGTATATCCAAGTCGCGGACCTTCTTGCGCAAGGTGTTGCGATTGAGGCCCAGCAGCTCGGCGGCTTTGATCTGATTGCCGCGGGTGGCGCCAAGCGCCGCTGAAATCAGGGGATATTCGATCTCGCGCAGAACCCGGTGATAAAGACCGGGCGGCGGCAGACCCTCATGCGATTTGAAAAGCTCGTTGAGGTGCCGCTCGACCGCCATGGAGAGAGTCTCGTCCGGATCGGGCGCCGATTGTGCGCGCGGCGCTCCCGACCCAGCAAGTTCGACCGGCGAACTCGGTCGGGCGATATTCTGCTCCAGCTCAGTTTCGACGAGCTGCTCGGAAATGAGCTCCTGCGGATAAAGCGCGGCAAGCCGACGTACGAGATTTTCAAGCTCGCGAATGTTTCCCGGCCAGCGATAGCGCTTCATGCGATCGAGGGCCGCGTTTTCGATGTGCTTCATCGGCAGGCCCTCCGCCGCGGCAAGCGAAAAGAAGTGCCGAGTGAGATCGGGAACGTCTTCGGTGCGCTCGCGCAACGGCGGCAGCCGTAGCGGCACCACGTTCAGCCGGAAAAACAGATCCTCGCGGAACAGCCCGTGTTGAATCAAGAGACGCAGATCTTTGTTCGACGCGGCGATGATCCGCACATTCGTCTTGATCGGCGTACGTCCGCCGACGGTCGTATATTCGCCCTGCTGCAGCACGCGGAGAAGCCGCGTCTGCGCGTCCATCGGCATGTCGCCGATTTCATCGAGGAACAGCGTGCCGCCCTCGGCCTGCTCGAAACGCCCGGCCGAGCGCTGATTGGCGCCGGTGAATGCACCCTTCTCGTGTCCGAACAATTCGCTTTCGATGAGGTCGCGCGGAATTGCCGCCATGTTGATCGCGACGAACGGCCCTTTCTTGCGCTTGCCGTAATCGTGCAAGGCGCGTGCGACGAGTTCCTTGCCGGTACCGGATTCCCCGGTGATCATCACGGTGAGATCGGTCTGCATCAAGCGGGCGAGCGCGCGATAGATTTCCTGCATCGCAGGCGAGCGGCCGACGAGAGGCATGCCTTCGATCTCTTCGTGAGGCTCGGGACGCTTGCCCTTCGGCTCATTCATCGCGCGCCCGACGATCGCGACGAGTTCCTTCAGGTCGAAGGGTTTGGGCAGGTAATCGTACGCGCCGCGCTCCGACGCCTTGATCGCGGTCATGAACGTGTTCTGCGCGCTCATCACGATGATCGGCAGTTCGGGCCGAAGTTTCTTGATCTTCGGCAGAAGCTCGAAGGCATTTTCGTCCGGCATCACGACGTCGGTGATGACGAGATCGCCGTCGCCCGATTGTACCCAGCGCCAAAGGCCGGCCGCGGTGCCGGTCGTGCGCACCTCGTAGCCTGCGCGTGAAAGCGCTTGATTGAGGACAGTGCGGATCGCCGCATCATCATCGGCGATGAGGATGTTTCCACCTGTCATTGTTGGGTGCCTCCGGCGCTGGGCTCAGTCGCGTTCATAGGTCCGAGTCTTCGACTGCGCGTCCGTCGCGCGACCTGTAGACCGGCATGAGCACCCGGAAAGTTGTCCGCCTCGGATTTGATTCGCATTCAACTATGCCGCCGTGGTCACCGATGATCTTCGCCACGAGTGCAAGTCCGAGGCCAGTTCCGGACGCCTTGGTTGTGACGAACGGGTCGAACAGGAGCTGGAGAATCTGCCGCGGCACGCCGGGCCCATTGTCGCGGACGCAGAATTCGAGCGGCAGGCTCACCGGATGCGGTGAGCTTGCGGTTTTGAGCCGAACTCCCGGGCGAAATGCGCTGGAGAGCTCGATTTCGCCGTCGATTGCCTCTTCGCCGATGGCTTCGGCGGCGTTTTTCACGAGATTGAGAAAGACCTGGATCAGCTGATCGCGATTGGCGAAGACCCGCGGCAGCGACGGATCGTAATTTTCCTGGAACCGGATGTGTCGGGCAAAGCCCGCCTGGGCGATCCGCTTCACATGGTCGAGCACGGCATGCATGTTGACGCTCTCGCGCTCCACCGGCCGCTCGTCGGTGAAAGCTTCCATGCGGTCGACCAGCTTCACGATACGGTCGGCCTCGTCGCAGATGAGCCGGGTCAGCTCGCGATCGGAATCGCTGATCGAGCTCTCGAGCAGCTGCGCCGCGCCGCGAATGCCGGACAGCGGGTTCTTGATCTCATGCGCGAGCATGGCGCCGAGCGCAGAAACCGAGCGGGCTGCCCCCTGGTGGGTCAGCTGCCTGTCCATTTTATGGGCAATCGTCCGTTCTTGCAGCATCAAGACGACGCCGTCGCGCTCCTCGGGCATCGGCGCCACATGGATGTCGACGCGCCGCTCGCCCGGCACCTTCTGCATGCCGAGATCGACCTGGTATTCGTTGATTGCCGCCCCGCGGGCGCGGACCTGATCGATCAGCGCCAGGACCGGCGAGCCGAAGGGCAGGATTTCGGTGAGCTTCAGCCGCCGTAGATGCGAGCGGCCCATCTCGAAAAAGGCTTCCGCCGCGGCGTTGACGTCACTGATCGTGCCGTCCGGCGCGATCGTGATCAGCGGCGTCGGCAAAGCGCTCAGCAGCTGCGAGGCATTGGCAGCGAGACTGCTCTCGGGTTCGGGAGGCGGCATGTCGGATACCGGCATCAGCTTGCGGCGTAGAAGCATCAGGCGGCCTCAAGGACAGGCTCGTAGTCGAAGATGCGCGAGAGCAATCGCTCGACTTCGCTCGGGCTTTCGCTGGTGACGAGGGGGAGGCGCAGGGCGGCTGCTTCAGGGGCGCCATAGCGCGCAGCCCATTCCGCATAAGCGGCGATGTGCTTGCGGGCGTGGCGCAGCCCCTGCTCGCGGCCAAACAGCGAAAGCAGGGTGCGGTAATGGCGGAGAGCTGCCCCACATCGCTCAGCCAGGCTCGGCAACAGCCCGAGCTTTCCGGTCGCCAGAAATTGCGTGATCTGGCCGACAAACCATGGCCGGCCTACGGCGCCGCGTCCGATCATCACCGCGTCGGCACCGGATGCGGCGAGCATGGAAGCCGCGTCCGCGGCCGTGGTGCAGTCGCCATTCGCAACGACGGGAATGGAGACCGCGTCTTTCACAGCGCGGATGCCGCGCCAATCCGCTTCGCCCTTATAGAACTGATCGCGGGTGCGGCCATGCACGGTGAGGAGAGCAATGCCTTCTTCACCCGCGCGCCGCGCCAGCTCCGGGGCATTGAGGCAAGCACGGTCCCAGCCGAGCCGCATCTTCAATGTCACGGGAACGGAAACCGCGGTGACCGTTGCGCGGATGATCTCAATCGCGAGATCGAGGTCACGCATCAGTGCCGAGCCGGCCAGACCGCCGGTCACGCGTTTCGCCGGACAGCCCATGTTGATATCGATTGCGTCGGCGCTGGAGGCTTCCGCCAGCCGCGCCGCCTCTCCCATCCAATACGGATCGCGCCCGGCGATCTGCACGACGTGCGGGGAGACTCCTTCGCCTTCGGCGCGGATGCGGCTTTCCTCGTCCCCGCGGACGAAATCGTCCGACGCGACCATTTCCGAAATAACGAGGCTGGCGCCGAATTGCTGGGCGACGCGGCGCATCCCGACGTCACTCACGCCCGACATCGGCGCGAGAAAAGCCCGCCCGGAGAGGTGCAGATCGTTGATGGCCAACGGCCCGCGGGACCATGTGCCTACAGAAGAGGCAGCAGCAATCATGCCTCTATACTAGCCAATTTCCGCACCGCAGCAAAGGCTTTCCGCGGCCAAATTGACGCGGCAAGCGAAACGGTGGAGAAGGTCTGTGGATGACTGCCTCCGCCAACATCGCCGTTCTCGTCGTGGCGGCGGGTCGAGGAACGCGGGTCGGCGGGGATCAACCGAAACAGTACCGTCGATTGCTCGGCGTACCTCTGCTTACCCGCACTCTCGAAAGCCTCGCGGCCGCAGCGCCGGGCGCGCATTTACGCGCCGTGATCCACGAGAATGATGACGCAGCTTACGCCGCAGCGTTAGGCGCCCTGCCCTGTGGAGGCGCCGGTTGGGCAGTGCCGGCGATCGGCGGGCCCACCCGTCAGCAAAGCGTGCGGAATGGCCTCGAAGCTTTGGCGGCAGCCGGCATCTCGCCCGAGGCGATCGTGCTGGTGCATGATGCTGCACGGCCCTTTCTCAGCGGCGAGCTCGTGACGCGCGCCATCGACGGCGCTCGCTCCCACGGCGCCGCTGTGCCGGGATTGCCGCTGACCGACACCGTGAAACAGGTTGCGCCCTCCGGGCAGATTCATGGCTCGCCGGATCGCGCTTCGCTCCGTACCGTGCAGACGCCACAGGCCTTCCGCTTCGATGTGCTGCTCGCGGCACATCGCCAGGCCGCGGAATCCGGCGAATACGACCTCACCGACGATGCCGCCGTGGTGGAGCGCGCCGGCCATGCGGTCTACGTGTTCGAGGGTGACGAGGAGAATGTGAAGCTGACCACTGCCGACGATTTTACCCGCGCCGAAGCGCGCCTCCTCGGCAACCTCGCCGATATGCGCTGCGGCCAAGGCTTTGACGTGCACGCCTTCGGCCCGGGCGATCATGTCTGGCTCGGCGGGGTCCGGGTTCCGCATGACCACGGGCTCGAAGGGCATTCCGATGCCGACGTGCTCGCTCACGCCGTCACGGATGCAATCCTTGGCGCGCTTGCCGATGGCGATATCGGCGCGCATTTCCCGCCCTCCGAGCCGAAATGGAAGGGCGCGGCCTCGTCGGTGTTTCTCGCCGACGCGGTCGCGCGGGTGAAGGCTCGCGGCGGGCTCATTGCGCATGTTGACGCGACGCTGATCTGCGAGCTGCCGAAGATCGGGCCGCATCGCGACGCGATCCGCGAGAACCTCGCGAAGATCATGCAGATCGCGCCTTCTCGCGTAGGCGTGAAGGCGACAACCTCGGAGCGTCTCGGCTTTACTGGCCGCGGCGAGGGCATCGCGGCACTTGCAACCGCGACCGTTCGCCTGCCTTTCGAGGCAAGCTGAACACATGCTCGGCCGCGAGCTCGAGCAGCGGGCCGGCGAGATCATCCGGATCTACGCCGCGCGCGGGCTGAAAATCGTTACCGCTGAATCCTGCACCGGCGGGCTTGTTGCGGGCGCGCTGACCTCGATTGCCGGCTCGTCCGCGGTCGTGGAACGGGGCTTTGTCACGTATTCGAACGAAGCGAAAATCGAGCTGCTTGGGGTCCCGGCGGAGCTGATTGCCAGCGTCGGCGCGGTGAGCGCTGAGACGGCCGCAGCCATGGTCTGCGGCGCCCTCGCCCACTCTCGCGCCGATGTCGCGGTGTCGGTCACCGGGATTGCCGGTCCCGACGGCGGTAGCGCAGAGAAGCCGGTGGGCTTGGTCCATTTCGCCTGCGCCGCCCGTAACGAGCGACCGAAATTGATTGAAAAGCGCTTCGGCGATATCGGCCGCGCGCTGATCCGTCAGAAATCGGTCGAGGTGGCGCTCGATCTGCTCGCCGAACCAGCGCTGGCAATCCCGGGGCGGCCGTAGACCTCATCGGCGCGCCGCTCGAACGCCGCGGAGAACTTGCGAAAGGCGGTGTCGAACATCGACCCCATGAGCAGTCCCAGAACGCGGCTCTTGAACTCATAGTCGATGAAAAACTCGACGATGCAGGCTTCCTGCCCGGCGCCCGGCTCGTCGCGAAACACCCAGCGGTTTTTCATGCGGCTGAACGGCCCGTCGATATATTCGACGAAAATCGTCAGATTCGTGCGGTCGCAGACGGCGCGACTCGTAAAGCGCTCGCGGATCGCCTTGTAGCCGACCTCCATGTCGGCGACCAGCGTCTCGACCCCTTCCCCTGTTTTGCTGCGGTGGCGCAAGCGCATCCGGGTGCAGAACGGCACGAATTTCGGATAAGCTTCGACGTCGACGACCAGGTCGAACATGTGGCGCGCCGAATGGCGCACGCGGCGGGTGTTTCGAAACGACGGCATGCGGGGCTCGCGAAGAACCTCCTCAGATAGCACACCGCGACAGAAGCGAAAGAGATCGGGGACTGTGTGAACAAGCCACACGGCAAAAAAACAAGCCAGCGCAAGGTTCGCTTCGGCGACCGCGTCATCACGACTCGCGGATTGATGCCGAATTTCTGGGGCGATCTCTACCACAATTCGCTGACAATCTCGTGGACGCGGTTCTTCGCCTTTGCGGCGCTCGCATTTCTGACCATCAACACCGTCTTCGCGGGATTCTATTTTCTTGGTCACGAGCCGATCGCGAATGCGCGTCCCGGCAGTTTCCGCGATCTGTTTTATTTCTCGATCGAGACGCTCGCCACCGTCGGCTACGGCGACATGCATCCGCAGACCGATTACGCGCATCTTCTTGCGACTGTCGAGATATTCACCGGCCTATCGTTCCTCGCGATCATGACCGGCCTGGTCTTCACGCGGTTTTCGCGTCCGCGCGCGCGTGTGCTCTTTGCCGACCATGCGTTGATTGCCGAGCATGATGGGCAAAAGGTGTGGACGGTGCGGATTGCCAATGTCAGATTGAACGCGATCACCGACGCGACGGCGCGGTTATGGATGGCGCGCACGCAGGAGACCAGGGAATCGGGCACATTCCGCAGCTTCGTCGAGCTGCCGCTGCAACGCAGCGAAAGTCCGCTCTTTGCCTTGAGCTGGAGTTTGTTTCACATCATCGATGAAACGAGTCCGCTCAATGGCCAAACGCGCGATAATTTGGATGCGGTGGAGGCCGTGTTCGTGGTGACCTTGCGCGGCCATGACGAAAGCTTGGCGCAGAACATCACCGCACGACGGACTTATAGAGTGGAAGATGTGCGGTGGGATCACCGCTACGTCGATATTCTATCGCTCGATGAATTCGGCAAGCTGACGATCGACTATGGTAGCTTTCATCGGAGCGCGCCAACGAAGGCCGATGAGGAAGGTTAGATTCTTGAAGGGCCGCAGATGCGGCCCTTCAAGCGAGGCGTTTAGCGGCTGCTGGGCGGCGAATCGGCCGGCGCCGAACTGCGCCCGCTCGACGTCTGGCCCGAACTGTGCGCCTGCGAGGAGGCGCTGCTGTTGACGCCGGCACCAAGATCGCCTTGCGGGTTCATCTTTTCCGAATCTGACTTAGTGACATTGGTGCTGGGGTCCGACGTTTTTGTCTGCGCGCCCGCCTGCGCCATTCCGAATGCCAGCGCTGCGGCCGTCATGCTTGCAAGAAGTGTATAACGCATGGCCGTGTCCTTGTTCAGGGTTGCGGGCAAACGCCCTCCGCGGAGGCCGGTTCCGTGGCAATGGCGTGCGCAACAAATGTGCAGTAACTGGAACTAACTCTGAACTCGCTTTGCCCTGAGCTTGGCAAAATCGTCGCCGGCGTGATGCGACGAGCGCGTCAGCGGCGAAGCCGAGACCAGCAGGAATCCTTTGGAATAAGCAATGGTCTCGTACGACTTGAATTCCTCCGGCGGCACGTAGCGTATCACGGCGTGGTGCTTGCGCGTCGGCTGCAGATACTGCCCGATCGTCAGAAAATCGACCTCCGCGGAACGCAGATCGTCCATCAGTTGCAGCACTTCGTTACGGTCCTCGCCGAGCCCCACCATGATGCCCGATTTGGTGAACAACGTCGGATCGAGTTCTTTGGCGCGCTGCAGCAAACGAATGGAATGGAAGTAGCGCGCGCCCGGCCGCACCGTCAGATATTTCGACGGCACCGTTTCGAGATTGTGGTTGAACACATCGGGCTTTGCCGCAACGACGATCTCGGGCGCCGCTTCCTTGCGCAAAAAGTCCGGAACGAGCACTTCGATCGTCGTGCTCGGGTTCGCCGCGCGGATCGCCGCGATCGTTCGGGCGAAGTGCGCCGCGCCGCCGTCGGCGAGATCATCGCGATCGACTGACGTGACGACGACATGCGCGAGCCCAAGCTTGCGCACGGCTTCCGCGACATGCGCGGGCTCGTGCGGATCAAGCGCGCCGGGCAATCCGGTCTTCACGTTGCAGAAGGCGCAGGCGCGGGTGCACGTATCGCCCATGATCATGAACGTCGCGTGCTTCTTCTCCCAGCACTCGCCGATATTCGGGCAGCCCGCCTCTTCGCACACCGTGACGAGCTTGTTCTCGCGCACGATGCGGTTCGTCTCGGCCCATTGCGGCGAGCCCGGCGCCTTGACGCGAATCCAGGCGGGCTTACGCTCGACCGGCTGGTCCGGCCGGTGCGCCTTTTCCGGGTGACGGAGGGCCGGCCGCGGCTCCAGCAGGTTGAGGACGACGGTCATGCGATCCTATCTATGAAGCACGGCCGCAGAAAACAAATCATGTGTGGATCACCCGCCCGTACGCGTCCATCACGCTCTCGTGCATCATTTCGGAGAGCGTCGGGTGCGGGAAGACGGAGTTGATCAGCTCTTCTTCCGTCGTCTCCAGGTTCATCGCGATGACGAAACCCTGGATGAGTTCGGTCACCTCGGCGCCGACCATGTGGGCGCCCAAGAGCTTGCCGGTTTTGGCGTCGAAGATGGTTTTCACCAACCCGTCCGGCTCGCCGAGCGCGATCGCCTTGCCGTTGCCGATGAAGGGGAAGCGACCGATCTTCAGCTGATACCCCTGCTCCTTGGCTTTCGCTTCCGTTAGCCCCACCGAGGCGACCTGCGGATTGCAAT
>Ga0164305_10000128_pt1 | contig 24473 bp, 16 predicted proteins | sample Whisoiple_237_MG_FD_110215 | JGI IMG/M metagenome (GOLD analysis project Ga0164305, IMG submission 110215) | Soil microbial communities amended with pyrogenic organic matter from upstate New York, USA - Whitman soil sample_237_MG | ecosystem: Environmental > Terrestrial > Soil > Agricultural...
TGGTGGTGGTGGTGGTGAGATCGAAAAATTGGCGCAGCGTTTACGCAGCGAGGCGCCCTACGACCCGCGGAAGAGTTGATACTAAGGGCTCGCCGCCCGGATTTGATTGATCAGATGTAGCGCGACCCACTCGTCGCCGAGCGAGCCAATAATCGCCCAGTAGGTACTCTTCTCACGACCGTAGAGGCTTGTGTTCCGGTCTCCGGGCGTCGCTCGAAGCGACTCGATCATGCTATCGTCAGGAGCACGCTCCATGAAAACGCCGATGCGCTCGCCGGTCGCCGTCTCATAAAGAAGGAAACCAGCCGCGCCGAATTCACCGGGCGTGACGCGGCCGCCAACAAGCTTCAGTCCTTCCGCCGAAAAATCTGGGATAAGCGAAAGTCCCGTCCGCTCTGACAGCCAACGGCCCAGCTCCGGCTTTTGCGCCGCGCTGATTTCAACCGGCCGTGTGCGATCGTTAGCGAAGGTGCGGTACATTGCTGCCGCGCGCATTGCGACGCGCCGACCGACCGTGATCGAAGGGCTGGCGTCCAGGCGAAAAAGGCTCGGCAAGTGCTGCACGATGATGGCACCCGTTGCCACCGCGATCGAACCGGCGAGAAAGGCGATAGCAGAGGCGATAGCCACTCTTCGCTGACGTGCGGCTCGTGCTAGATCCAGCCGCCGTGTGTTGATCGGCACCGCCGCTGCACGCGCTGTCAGCGGCTGAGACAAGGATAGTGATAGCGGAATAGGTTCGCGCGCAATGCGCGTGAAAGCGCCGCGTACCATCTCGTTCTGGGTACGCCAAGTATCGATCAGGGCTGCGTCAAGCGGCTTCTGTTCGAGATGCTCGGCGACTTTGGCGCGGCGCTCCGGGCCGATTTCCTCGTCGAGAAACCCGTGGAGGTCTGCCTCTGTAACCGGGTCCGGCGCCTTACCCATCGCCGCCGGCCTATTTCACTACGCGTAAATGCCCGGCACCTCGCTGCGGGGTCGTGTGCACAGGCCGTGAGCGCGGATCGAGTCCTTGCGCGGCGGCGAGGGCCGCGCGTGCCCGCATCAATCGAGCAATCAGGGTCGCTTTCGGTGCGCCTATAATCTCCGCCGCCTCCTGATAACTGAAGCCTTCGAGCGCGACCAGCAAGAGCGCCTCCCGTTCCTCCGTGGCGAGCATTTCAAGCAGCTTCGATATCGCTTCACGCCGGGAACCCGGTCTTATTGGTGCGCCACCGCGGCCTGCGGGAGCTTCCCCTTGCCGCCGAACGGCTTGGGCACGCTGCCGCTGCCGATTGAGCTGCGTGAGAGTGGCGTACACCCGCGGCTTTAATTCATCGTCACGCCAACGCCGTTCCTCCTCAAGCGTGCGCATGAGTGTCGCCTGCACGAGTTCATCAGCTCCATTTCCAAGACCGGTCAGTGCGCGTGCGTACCGGCGTAGGCCTGGTGTCAAAGTTTCGATCGCTTCACGCGAAGTCACGTACCTGCCTGCAGAACCTTTGCGCAGAGGGCGCCAAGTCAATACTAGGCCGGGCGGGTTCGGTTGACCATCTGCCAGGCGAGTTTGGCAGCGAATTTTTGACGAACCGCACCACTACCACCGCCCACCGCACCACCGCCACGCCACCGCACCACCTCCGCCGCAACCCGCGCGCGCGCTGCCGCCCAAGGGATGCCGAGCTTGCGCTTCGCAGGGGCACGCTCTAAAGCCGGACATCGCCGCTTTACGGCCAAGCTATCCAGGCGCGGGAATAAAAATGACCACGTCCAAGCCGACCACCGGCATCCTCGCCGGTAAGCGCGGGCTCATCATGGGCGTGGCCAATACGCGGTCGATCGCGTGGGGCATCGCCAAAGCCGCGCGCGAGGCGGGGGCGGAGCTGGCGCTGACCTTCCAGGGCGAGTCGCTCGAGAAGCGCGTGCGCCCGCTGGCGCAGGAGCTCGATGCGCATGTTCTCGGCCATTGCGATGTCACCGAGCCGCCGACCCTCGATGCAGCCTTTGCGGGAATCGACAAACTTTGGAGTGGCTTGGACTTTGTCGTCCACTGCATCGCCTTTTCCGACAAGGACGAACTGACCGGCCGCTATGTCGATACCTCGCCGGAAAATTTCACGCAGTCGCTGTTCATCTCCTGCTATTCCTTCACCGCCGTCGCCCAGCGCGCTGAGAAGCTGATGCGAAACGGCGGCGCGATGCTGACCCTCACCTATTACGGCGCCGAGAAATGGATGCCGCATTACAATGTGATGGGCGTTGCCAAGGCCGCCCTCGAAGCCTCGGTACGCTATCTTGCCGCCGATCTCGGCGAGAAACACATCCGCGTCAACGCGATTTCCGCCGGGCCGATCAGGACGCTTGCCGCGGCAGGCATCGGCGATTTCCGTTACATCCTGAAATGGAACGAGTACAACGCGCCACTGCGGCGCACCGTCACGATCGACGAAGTCGGGGAGAGCGCGGTCTATCTGCTCTCGCCGATGGCCCGCGGCGTAACCGGGGAGATTCTGCACGTCGATGCCGGCTACCACGTCGTCGGCATGAAGCATCCGGGCGCTCCGGACATTGCTGCAGTGCGAGAGTGACGCCGCCGCCGTTCGGGAACCGTTCACCTCTAAACGAGTATGTCCCTTCGAGAACTTATGTTAATCCGAGCCAACCGGCTGCGGCACCGGTTGCGCTTCATGCGGACGGATGGAACTTGGACACGGCCTCGCCAGGAAATTTCTTCCGCCAAAACGGTTTCGGAGGGGGTCGCGCGCTCTCGCGCAGCGACTAAGATCGGCGGACCAATCTTCGCATGACTGAGACCGCACTAGACCTCAAAGGCGAAGCGCCTCGCCCGCGGATCGGTGCGGCCGGTTCGCCGCAACTCGTCGCGGCGAAAGCCATATTGCGCGGACGCGGTGTCCCAGGTCTGGACCGGGATGAAATCCTCGCCGAAATTTTCGCCGCGGCGGTTGCCGCTCACCCCGACAAAAAGGCGATGGTGGGGCCGGGGCGGCATCTCACTTATTCCGCGCTCGACCGGGAGGCGGCTTCTATTGCCCGTGGCCTTCTTGCGCGTGGAATTCGGCCCGGCGACGTCGTCGGCCTGTGGATGGCGCGCGGCGTCGATCTCCTCGTCGCGCAAATTGCGATCGCCAAGACCGGCGCTGCATGGCTGCCATTCGATGCCGACGCACCGGTCGAGCGCATCGCCGTCTGCTTGCAGGATGCCGAGGCCAAAGCGCTGCTCACCTCGCAAGCCTTTGCGCAGAAGATGCACGGTGCATCGCCTTGCGATATGCTTGTCGCCGCGGAGATCGTCGATTCCACTGACAGCCGTCCCGTCGACGCGCGCACGCTCGGCGTCACACCCGATCATCCCGCTTATCTGATCTATACGTCAGGCTCGACCGGCACGCCTAAAGGCATTGTCATCACCGGGCGCAACATCTGCCATTTCCTGCGCGCGGCGCAGGAAACTTACCAGCTGCATTCGACCGATATCGTGTTCCAGGGTGCCTCCGTCGCCTTCGATCTTTCGATGGAGGAAATCTGGCTGCCTTATCTCGTCGGGGCGACACTGTTTGTTGCCACTCCGGAGATGATCGGGGAAGCCGAAAAATTGCCAGACGTCATGGAGGCAAACAGCATCACGGTTCTTGACACCGTGCCGACGCTGCTCGCGATGATGCCGCGTGACATCCCCTCGCTACGGGTGATCATTCTCGGAGGCGAGGCGTGTCCCCCGATCGTCGCGAGTCGTTGGTGCCGTCCCGGACGCAGTATCTTCAATTCCTACGGTCCGACGGAAGCAACCGTTGTCGCGACCGTCGCGGAGGTGCAGCCGCACGAGCCGGTGACCATCGGCAAGCCGATCCCAAACTACACCTGCTACATCGTCGACGAGCAGCTTCAGCTGCTCGGGCCTGGTGCCGAGGGCGAATTGCTGATTGGCGGGCCCGGCGTCGCGCGCGGTTATCTCAAACGCGATGAGCTCACGCGCGAAAAATTCATCGCCAACCCATTCGATGGCGACGGTTCCGATCCCATTCTTTATCGATCCGGCGACGCCGTCGTCCTCGACAAGAACGGCAATATCGGTTTCCGTGGCCGCATCGACGACCAAGTCAAGATCAGAGGTTTCCGCGTCGAGCTCGGCGAGATCGAATCCGTCCTTACTCATGTCGCCGGCATCTCGCATGCGGCCGTCGTGCTGCGTACCGAGGACGGAATCGACCAGCTTGTTGCATTCGTCATAGCGGAAGGTGGTGCCAATCTCGATGCGAAGGAGCTTCGGGCGCATCTGAAAGACTGTTTGCCGCCCTACATGCTGCCGCAGCGTTACGAATTCACCGACACTTTGCCAAAGCTCCCGTCCGGCAAAGTCAATCGCAACCTTTTGAAAAAAATACCCCTCACCGTCGTCACGGTTGCCGACGAACAGGAGGAGCCGCGCACCGAAACCGAAGCGGCGTTGCTTGCTGCTGCAAAGCGCGTGCTGCCGCCGCAATCGATTCCGTTCGATGCGGACTTCTTCACCGAGCTCGGCGGCCACTCGCTGCTCGCGGCCCGCTTCGTCTCCGCCGTGCGCGAGACGCAGCGCCTGCATTCGATTACGCTGCAGGACGTTTATGCCGCAAGAACGCTGCGCGCCGTAGCGAGCCTGCTCGATGGCAAAGCCGCTTCCGCGGCGCCGATGCGAGACCTCGCGTTCGAGCCGCCGCCGCTTAGGCGCCGCTTCCTCTGCGGTTTGGCGCAGGCGGCGGCACTGCCGTTCATCATGGGCTTGATGACAGCGCAATGGCTCGGCGTGTTCGTGAGCTACATGCTGCTCACCGATCCCGACACGCCAATTTTCCAAGAGATCATTTCGCTTCTCAGCGTCTATGCCTGCATCAACGTGGCAACTGTTGCGATCGCGATCGGCGGCAAATGGCTGATTGTCGGCCGCGTCAAACCCGGCCGCTACCCGCTTTGGGGAGTTTATTTCTACCGGGTGTGGCTGGCGCAGCGACTGATCATGCTGACCCACTTGAAATGGTTCCAAGGCTCGCCGCTGATGAACTATTTTCTGGGCGCGCTCGGCGCGAAAGTCGGCGACGATGCCATCATAGGAGATATCGAAATCGGTGCCGTCGATCTCATCTCGATCGGGGCGGGCGCGAGCGTCGGTTCGAAAGTGCGCCTCGCCAATGTGCGCGTCGAAGGCAACGAGCTCATCATCGGCTCGATCGATATTGGGGATGACGCCTATATCGGCTCGTCCTGCATGCTGGAGGAAGACGTAATTATCGGCGAAAGCGCGGAGCTGCGCGACCTTACTTCACTCGCTTCGGGCGCGCGGGTCGGACCGGCGGAAATCTATGACGGCTCGCCGGGACGCAAGGTCGGTATGGTCGACGTCGCGGCGCTTAGCGAGCCGGCAGACGCGTCTGTTGCGAGGCGCAGCGTCAATACATTCATTTATACCCTGCTTTTGCTGGCTATTCCGCCGCTCGGACTTCTGCCCCTCTTCCCTGCCTTCTGGGTTTTCGATCAGGTCGATAGCGTGATCGGCCTTACCTCGATCGATCGCTTCCGCTACATGCTGTCGATCCCGCTGATGGCCTGGCCGACCTCCTTCGCCCTGGTGATCGTCACGGTCGGCCTCATCGCGGCGGCTCGATGGATCATTTTGCCGCATGTACGGGAAGGCCAATACTCGATTCATTCGAGCTTTTATTTGCGCAAATGGGCGGTGGCGCTGACGACAGAGGTGACGCTCGAAACATTGTCCTCGCTCTTCGCCACCGTCTACATGCGCGCCTGGTATCGGCTGATGGGCGCCAAGATCGGCAAGGATTCGGAAATCTCCACCAATCTCTCCGGCCGCTACGATCTCATCGAGATCGGTGACAAATGCTTCATCGCCGACGAGGTCGTTCTCGGCGACGAGGACGTCCGCCGCGGCTGGATGCATTTGGAAAAGGTGAAGACCGGCGCACGCGTTTTCATCGGCAATGACGGTGTCCTGCCGCCGGGATCCGTGATCCCGACCGGTGCGCTCATCGGCATCAAGTCCAAACCTCCGGCCAATTCGGAGCTTTCGGAAGGCGACACGTGGTTCGGTTCGCCGCCGATCAAGCTGCCGGTGCGCCAGAAATTCGAAGCGGCCGGCAATTGGACCTATGAAGCGCCGCGCTGGAAGAAGTTCTTACGCGCCTGTTTCGAGGCGGTGCATATTTCGCTGCCGAACATGCTGTTCATCACCTTCGGCACATGGTCGGTCGAATGGTTTGGGCCGAATCTTCTCGAAGGCCGTTACACCGTCGTGTTCGCGCAATTCATTCTCGCCTCGGCCGTGATCTCGACCGCCATGACGTTGATCGTCATCGGCGTGAAATGGGCGACGATGGGCCGCTACGAGCCGCAGGTGAAACCGATGTGGTCGTTCTGGGCGATGCGCACCGAGGCCGTCGCGGTGCTCTATTGGGGTTTGGCCGGACGTGTCTTGCTCGAACATCTTCGCGGCACACCTTTCCTGCCTTGGGTGCTGCGCCTGTTCGGAGCAAAATTCGGCAAAGGCGTTTACTCCGACATGACCGACATAACCGAGTTCGACTGCGTCACTGTCGGCAATTACTGCGCGCTCAACACGGCATCCGCCCTGCAGACGCATCTCTACGAGGACCGCGTGATGAAGGTCGGCCGCGTTCATGTCGGTGACGGCGTTGCGGTCGGTGCCGGCTCGACCGTGCTTTACGACACGCATGTCGGCGATTATGCCCGGCTCGGGCCGCTGACGGTCGTGATGAAGGGCGAGGAGATTCCGGCACATACGGAATGGGTCGGCGCGCCCGCCGTGCCACGCGCCGCCGAAATCACGCCCGGCATCCGCGAGGCGGCGTGATATCGCGGCCTGAACCAGTCCTCGCTTGAACACAGGTCACCACCCTTTCATCGTGGCGCTCGATCCGCAGGAGCCGCCGCCGCGGCTTGAAGGAGCGGTCGTCGCCATCGGCAATTTCGACGGGCTGCATCGCGGCCATGCCGGCGTGATCGCGCGCGCCTTGGGCCTCGCTAAACGGCTCGGCCGGCCCTGTGCGTTGCTCACATTCGAGCCGCATCCGGCAGATTTCTTCGCCGGCAAGCGCGTCATCTTCCGGCTGACGCCGCCGGAGGCCAAAGAGGCGATCCTCGATCGGATGGGACTCGACGGCATGATCGTCTTGACTTTCGACGCCGCGCTCGCCGGGCTGTCCGCGGAGGACTTTGTCGCGAAAGTGCTGGTCGGGCGCCTGGCTATCGGCGGCGTCGTTGCCGGCTACGATTTTCATTTCGGCGCCAAGCGCCTCGGCACGCCGGACTTCTTGAAGCAGGCCGGCGCGCGCTACGGCTTCGCAGTCGAGATCGTCGACAAGATCACTTACGATGCTTCGGGCAGTCTCGATGCGGTCTCCTCGACCGCGATCCGCGAGGCGCTCGAAGCTGGCGACGTGCGTCGCGCGCGCGAGCTCCTCGGCCATGTCTTCTTGATCGAAGGCGAAGTCGTCGGCGGCGCGAAGCGCGGCCGCGATCTCGGCTTTCCGACGGCGAATGTCGTGCCCGATCCGTCATGCCGTCTCAAGCACGGCATTTACGCGGTGACGATCCATGTCGAGGGCGTGACTTACGGGGGCGTGGCAAGTTTCGGCCGGCGCCCGACATTCGACGACGGGCCGGCGTTGCTCGAGGTTTATATTTTCGATTTTGATGGCGATCTCTACGGCAAGATGGCCGAGATTGCTTTCGTAGATTTTATCCGCGGCGAGGAGAAGTTCGACAGCGCCGAGGCGCTCGTCGAGCAAATGCAAAAGGATGCTGCGCGGGCGCGCGACGTGTTGGGCTCAGGCAAGCCGCGGCAATAGCGCCACATCAATAATGCCTCTCGGGCAGGATCAGCATTTTCGGGCGCGACGGCAGACTCGTGCGCGAGACCTCGATCGACGATGTCGGGCTGAACGCGACTTCGTATTTGCTGCGCGCCACGTCGAGAAAGCGATTCAGCGTATAGGAGCCGAAATAGTGCATCGGCAGGGTCAACGGCGCGCGGATTGCGTCGATGACTTCCATCATGCCGGGCGTATCCAGCGTGTAGCTGCCGTCGACCGGCACGAGCAGCACGTCGACATGGCCGACCTGCTTCAAATGCTCAGGGGTCAGCGGATGATGCAGATGGCCGAGATGCGCGATGCACAGTCCCGCCGTCTCAAAGATGAAGATCGAGTTCGCGTCGTACTCGGTGCCGCCGCCCCAATCGCGGATATTGGTCGGCACATTGCGGATATGCATATCGCCGACATTCAGGTCGTGATGGATCGGGCCGCCGGCGGAATTCCAGCCGTGCAGCACGTGGGCAATGGCGGGATTGGGATGCAAGCTGTAATGCGAGGAATGCGCCTTGTTCATGGTGGCGATGTCGGGCACGACTTTCGGGCGGACGAAATCGTTGTAGTCGGTCGCGGCAACCGTGCCGCCGGGGCTTTCGATCAGGAAGGTCGCGTGACCGACGAACGTGATGGCGACCTGATCCGGGTTTAGCGCGGCGCGCCAGACGCGGCTGGCGGCGACCATGTCCGGGCATTTGTCGATCTCGGCGGCGCGCGTCGAGCCAAGTGCGGCCGCGCCGAATGCCAGCAAGGCAAGCGCGGTGAAATGGAAGAAGCGCATCGGATCAAACCTCACGTCGGCGCGTCGGCTTCGAACAGGCTCTTCAATTCGGCGGCGACTTGCGCGGCGGTCTGCACCACCTTCGTCTCGTCGTCGTAGAAATCATGCTGGGCGATGAGCATCTGCTCGTCGCGCTCGCGGAACGCCTCGACGGTGCGCCGCGCCTCGTCTTCGTCGAAATCGAGGCCGATGAGCACAAGCTCGCCAAGGCGCAGGCTCGAGAGGAACGTCTCGCGGACGAAATCGTGCACGCCGACATCCATGAGCGAATGCGCGACGCGCCGGTTTCTTGCCCGCGCATATATCTTCGCCTGCGGGAAATGTTCGCGGGCGAGCGCCGCGACTTTCAGCACCGCCTCGGCGTCGGGCAGCGCCACGACGATTGCCTTGGCCTGATCGGCCCCGACGGCGCGCAAGAGTTCGAGCCGCGTCGGGTCGCCGAAAAACGCCACAAGCCCAAAGCGGCGGACGGTCTCGACATTGCCCGGCTCGGAATCGAGCGCGTTGAACTTGATGCCGCGCGTCAGCAGCACGCGTCCGACGATCTGGCCGAAGCGGCCGAAGCCGCAGATCACCACGGGGGCCGGCCGCGCCTCGTCCAATCGCGACGCCGGCCGCGGCGCCCGCTTCATCAGGCGCGGGATCAGCCAGCGCTCGGAGGCGGCAAACAGGAGCGGACTGATGAGCATCGACAGCGCGATGACGAGCGTCGCGCTCTCGACCGCCGGCTTTTCGAGCGCGCCGGCCGCGAGCGCTGCGCCGAACAGGACAAAGGCGAACTCGCTGCCTTGCGCGATGGCGAGGCCGAAGCGGATGGCGGTCACCGGGGTCTGCCCGCGGAGCCGGCCGAGGCCGGAGGCGAGCAGCGCTTTGACGAGGACGAGGAGCACCACGCCGATCGCGATCTGGCCGGGCTGGCGTGTGACGAGGGCGATGTCGGTTGACATGCCCACCGACATGAAGAAGAAGCCCAGCAGCAGCCCTTCGAACGGCTCGATGTCGGCCTGCAGCTCGTGGCGATATTCGGATTCGGCCAAGACCACGCCGGCGGCAAACGCGCCGAGCGACAGCGGCAGGCCGGCGCCGCCGGCAATCGCCGCGGCGCCGACCACGATCAAGAGCGCGGTCGCGGTGAAGACCTCGCGCGTCCTGGCGCCGCCGATCGCCGCAAAAATCGGCCGCAGCAGGAAGCGCCCGCCGAGAAGAATAATCGCCACCGCTCCGGCGGCCTTGAGGAGCGCGATCGAGATCGGTCCGTCAGGGTGGTGGCCGGCGAGCGCCGGGACAAGCGCGATCAGCGGCACCGAGGCGAGGTCCTGGAACAGCAGGACCGCAAAACTGTCGCGGCCCGAGGTCAGCGCCAGCAGGTTGCGCTCGGCGAGCAGCGGCAGAACGATGGCGGTCGAAGAGAGGGCAAGGCCAAGCCCCAGGATCGCCGCGCCGGTCCAGGTGGCGCCCGCCCACAGGGCCGCCGCGCCCAGCACGGCGCCCGTGAAGACCAGCTGGGCCGTACCCAAGCCGAAAACGGAGCGCCGCATCGCCCAAATGCGCGGCAGCCGCAGCTCGAGCCCGATGATGAAGAGGAGCATCAGGACGCCGAGCTCGCTGATCTCGCTGATGCTCTCCACATCGGTGACGAGACGGAGGCCTGAGGGTCCGATCAAGAGGCCGGCGACGAGATAACCAAGAATGCTGCCGAGGCCGAAACGTCGCGACAGCGACACCAAAAGCACCGCGGCTGCGAGCAGAGCGACGAGTGTGACAAGCATTGCGACGACATCCCTTGCGGTTGACCGACGCTACCACATGGGAAGTCTGTGTAAGCCCACGGGTGACGGCTCACCCGGTCCATGATTCCACTTCGGCGAAAAATGCTCTAGAAGCCGGCGATCCCCAGCAACGAGAGCGGCTTCGACCCCAAGAAATGAACAAGCCTGAAAAGGCGGCAAAGACCGGCGCCGCGGATTACTCCGCGACGCTCTATTTGCCGCAGACCGATTTCCCGATGCGTGCCGGCCTTCCGCAGAAGGAGCCGGAGATTTTGATGCGCTGGCAGCGGATCGGCCTCTACGAGAAGCTGCGCGAAGCGGCTGCGGGACGCGCTCGCTTCGTGCTGCATGACGGGCCGCCTTATGCCAACGGCAACATCCATATCGGCCACGCGCTCAACAAAATCCTGAAGGACCTCGTCACCCGTTCGCAGCAGATGCTCGGCAAGGATTCGAATTACGTGCCGGGCTGGGATTGTCATGGTCTGCCGATCGAGTGGAAGATCGAGGAAGAGTACCGCGCCAAGGGCAAGAACAAGGACGAGGTGCCGATCAACGAGTTTCGCGCACAATGCCGTGCCTTCGCGGCGCATTGGATTGACGTGCAGCGCGAGGAATTCAAGCGGCTTGGCGTCCTCGGCGATTGGGATCATCCCTATTCGACGATGGATTTCGCCGCCGAAGCGCAGATCGTGCGCGAGATCATGAAATTCGCAGCGAACGGGCTGCTTTATCGCGGCTCGAAGCCGGTCATGTGGAGCGTTGTCGAGAAGACCGCGCTCGCCGAGGCCGAAGTCGAGTACGAGGATTATACGTCGGATACGGTTTGGGTCGGCTTTCCGGTGCGCACGATCCGCAACGGCGCACGCGCCGATGCGCGCCGCGCCGCGGAGATGAGCGGCGAAAATCCACAAGACGTGGAGGCAACGGGCGAAGTTTTCGACGAATTACGCGCCGCCTCGGTCGTCATCTGGACGACGACTCCGTGGACGCTGCCCGGCAATCGTGCCATCGCCTTCTCCTCGAAGGTCGATTACGGCCTTTACCGTGTCACTGAAGCGGCGCATGATAATTGGGCGAAGCCCGGCGCGCTTTATATCTTGGCCGACCGTCTCGCTTCCGACGTGTTCAAGGCGGCGCGCGTGCAGAATTTTGAGCGCGTCCGCAGCATCGATCCGCACGACATCGAAGCCTGCTGGCATCCGCTCGCCGAGCGCATTCCCGGCTACGAATTTCCCGTGCCGCTGCTTGAAGGCGAGCATGTCACCGACGATGCGGGAACCGGCTTTGTCCACACCGCGCCCGGTCACGGGCGCGAAGACTTCGATCTGTGGACCGGACATGCGCGCGTATTGGCGGCGCGCGGCGTCGATACGCGCATCCCTTATACGGTCGATGCCGATGGCTTCTACACCAAGGAAGTGCCGGGGTTCGGCGGCCGCCGCGTGATCGACGACAAAGGCAAGAAGGGCGACGCCAACGATGCGGTGATCGCGGCGCTGATCGACGCGAGCCATCTTCTCGCGCGCGGCCGGATGAAACATTCCTACCCGCATTCGTGGCGCTCGAAAAAGCCGGTCATCTTCCGCAACACGCCGCAATGGTTCATCGCCATGGATCGCGGGCTTGGCGGAGCGTCCGGCGGCAATGCCCCAACGCTGCGCTCTATCGCGCTCGACGAAATAGCGCGCACCCGCTGGGTTCCGGAATCGGGTGAAAACCGCATCCGTGGCATGATCGAAAACCGGCCGGATTGGGTCGTATCGCGTCAGCGTGCCTGGGGCGTGCCGATCGCGGTCTTCGTCAGGAAAGGCACAAGCGACCTCCTGATCGACGATGCCGTAAACGCCCGCATCGCCGACGCTTTCGAGAAAGAGGGCGCCGACGCGTGGTACAAGGACGACGCGGCAGCGCGCTTCCTCGCGCCGGAATATAGTGCGAACGACTACGAGAAGATCGACGACATTCTCGATGTCTGGTTCGACTCAGGCTCGACGCACGCCTTTACGCTCGACGATCCCGAGCGCTTCCCCGGTCTCGCCGGATTGAAGCGCGTGCGCGACGGCGGCCGCGACGAGATCATGTATCTCGAAGGCTCGGATCAGCATCGCGGTTGGTTCCATTCGTCACTGCTCGAGTCCTGCGGGACGCGGCTGCGCGCGCCCTTCGACGTTGTGCTGACGCACGGCTTCACGCTTGACGAGCAGGGCCGCAAAATGTCGAAGTCGCTCGGCAATGTGACAGTACCGCAGAAAGTGATCAGTGAGTCCGGGGCCGATATCCTGCGGCTGTGGGTCGCGAGCGTCGATTATTCCGACGATCAGCGCATCGGCCCGGAAATCTTAAAAAGCATCACCGATAACTATCGCAAATTACGCAACACATTGCGTTGGATGCTTGGCTCCCTTGCACATTTCAAGAAAAATGAGTACGTGCCAAGCCGCGAGCGGCCTGATCTCGAACGCTACATGCTGCATCGTCTGGCCGAAAGCGCCGGCAGTGTGACGGAAGCTTATGCCGAATTCGATTACAAGAAGGTGGTCGCGCTGATCACGTCCTTCATGGTCAGCGATCTCTCAGCTTTCTATTTCGACGTCCGCAAGGATACGCTCTATTGCGATCCGCCATCGAGTGTCGCGCGCAAGAGCGCGCTCGCGACAATTGACGAGATTTTCGAGCGGGTGACGATCTGGCTCGCGCCGATCCTCGCTTTTACCTGCGACGAGGCCTGGCTCGCGCGCTATCCTTCGGAACATGGTTCCGTGCACATGCATCTTTTCCCGCAGACGCCGCGCGACTGGCGCAACGATGCGCTCGCCGCAAAATGGCGAGTGATCCGTAACGTGCGCCGCGTCGTCACCGGCGCATTAGAGATCGAGCGCGCCGCCAAGCGTATCGGCTCGTCGCTCGAGGCGGCGCCGGTCGTCTATATCGAGGATGCCGCTACCCGCGCCGCGCTCGACGGCATCGATTTCGCCGAAATCTGCATCACCTCGGATATCGAACTCCGTGCGGGGCAGGGTCGAGCGGACGCATTCCGGCTTGACGATGTATCGGGGGTCGCCGTCGAGCCGCAACGTGCCACGGGCCGCAAATGCGCGCGCTCCTGGAAAATCTCTCCGCTTGTCGGCAGCGATCCCGAATACCCTGATATCACACCGCGCGACGCACAGGCGCTGCGCGAACTCAAAGCCGCGGAGCTCATGCGCGCATGAGCCCGCGGCTTCTCGGTCTCATTACGCTTGTTGCGACCGTCGTCATCGATCAGACCGACAAGCTCTGGATGCTTTTCGTCTACCGGATCTCAGACCATCAGCCGGTTCATATCGGGCCGTTCCTGGATCTGATCGTCGCCTGGAATCCCGGCGTTTCCTATTCACTGCTGCGCGCCACCACCGATATTGAGCGTTATCTGCTCCTGGCGCTGGCGTTTGCGGCCATCACGCTGCTTTTCGCCTGGCTGTGGCGGGCGCGCTCGCGTCCGACCGCCTTCGCCCTCGGACTGATCATCGGCGGCGCAATGGGCAATGCCTACGACCGCTGGGCGTACGGCGCGGTCGCCGATTTCTTCCGGTTCCATGTCGGCGATCTCTCCTGGTACGTGTTCAATCTCGCCGATGTGGCGATCGTCGGCGGCGTCGCGCTGCTCCTCCTGGAATCGCTGTTTCCGACGGCGTTTGCCCGGCCGAAGCGGCAGGAAGACCCGGTCCTCTCCGACTGAGAAGGGCAGGCCCTTCCGCCCCGCCCACAAATTGCCGCGAAGGCGGAGCCTTTAAGCATCCTGCAAAGGTCCACTTTCCCGCCCCTAGGCGGGATTTCCTTGAGGACAGGACGGGATGGCTTCTCGAACTCTTCGCGCCCCGAGCGCGATCGCCGGCGCGGCGGGCATTTTTCTCCTGGTCGGCACCGGGGCGCAGCCCGGCCCGGCACGGGCGGAAGAAGGAAACCAGACGCTCCGGCAAATCTTCGGCCTGGTCACCGGCGATACCGGCCAGAAGGATACCGACGGCATTGATTATCGCGAGCGCCCGCCGCTCGTCTTGCCGCCAAAAATGGAGCTGCCGCCGCCGCAAGCCGCGGTCGAGAAGCCGAATCCGGCGTGGCCGAATGATCCGGATCTAGGTCGGCTCAAGAAGCTGAAGGCGGAGGCCAAAGTTCCTGCCCGCCAGGTGAACGAGGCTACCGCGAATCCGCACATTTCGCAGGCGGAGCTGGAAAAAGGTCGGATCGCGGCCGAGTACCCGAAGTCGCCGCAGCAGAATCCATGCGATTATTCGAACGCCCCGGAATGTCTCTATACGCCCTGGGCGATCCTTAAGAAGGTCGGCAATAATGCCGGCAAGGAAGACAAGGACATCCTCACTCCCGGCGAAGAGCCGCCGCGCGAGTATCTGACCGAACCGCCGCCGGGATTCCGCAAGCCGACGCAGGTGGTCAAAGCGACGCGCGAGGCGCCGAAGGAGAAAGAAGACGCCTCCGATGCCGGCGCCTATATCCGCCAGCAGGCGAGGCACAAGACTTCGGTCGACGATTGAGAATCCGGGCGGCCCTTGCGCTGAGCTGGCCGATCGCGTAGCCCGCGACTAACTCCAGCCTGCGGCTTCGTCCGCTCCCGGGTTTTTATGCAGCTACGATCATCCGTTCCGCAACATACGCTGACGCCATCGGCATCGGCCGGGGGCAGGCAGGGCGCCGGACCGGCAATCACGCACTCCAGGCTTGAAAACGGCATGCAGGTCGTGGTGATCCCCGACCACCGCACGCCGGTCGTCACCCACATGGTCTGGTACCAAAACGGCTCGGCCGACGATCCGCCGGGCAAGTCGGGCATCGCGCATTTCCTCGAACACCTGATGTTCAAGGGCACCAAAGCGCACCCGAAGGGTTTCTCCGACCTCATCGCCGAACTTGGCGGCCAGGAGAATGCCTTCACGGCTTACGACTACACCGCCTATTTCCAGCGCGTTGCCAAAGAGCATCTCGCCACGATGATGTCGCTCGAGGCCGATCGCATGACCGGCCTCATCCTCACAGATGACGTTGTTGCGCCTGAGCGCGACGTCGTTCTCGAAGAGCGGCGGATGCGCACCGAGACCGATCCCGCCCAGCAACTGAACGAGGCGGTGCAGGCGTCACTCTTTCCGCACCATCCCTACGGCACGCCGGTGATCGGCTGGGGCCACGAGATCGAGACGCTCGATCGCGGCGACGCGCTGACCTACTACGAGCGCTTCTACACGCCGGTGAATGCCATTCTCATTGTCGCCGGCGACGTCGAAGCCGCCGAGGTCGGGCGCCTGGCGCGCGAAACATACGGACGCATTGCGGCACGCGAGAAACCGCCGCGGCGCTTTCGTCCACAGGAGCCGGAGCCGCGCGCGCATCGGCTGGTCACGCTCGAAGATCCGAAGGTCGAGCAGCCGGCACACGAGCGCGTTTTCCTCGTGCCCTCCTACACGACCGCGGCACCCGGCGAAGCCGAAGCTTTGGAAGTGCTGACGCATCTCATCGGCGGCGGCCACACGAGCCTGCTCTATCGCGAGCTCGTTATCGAGCGGAAGCTCGCGGTCGCGGTCGGCGCCTACTACATGGGCACCTCGCTCGATGCGACGCGGTTGTGGATTTACGCGATGCCGACGCCGGGCACCGCCCTCGAGCAACTCGATCGCGCGGTCGAGGAAGTGATCGCGCGCGTCGCGGATCATCCCGTCGATGAAGCCGATCTGCAGCGCGCCCGCACGCGACTGGTCGCCGATGCGATCTACGCGCAAGACAATCAGGCGAGCCTGGCGCGTTGGTATGGCGCCTCGCTCGCGACCGGCCTCACGATCGAAGATATCGCCCGCTGGCCGGAACGGATCGAAGCCGTGAGCGCGCAGGATGTGCAGAACGCCGCGCGTAAATGGCTCGACAAGCGCCGCGCCGTCACCGGATTCCTGTTGCCCGAAGCAGCGGCCGCGTGACCTCAATGACAGAGATCGCCGAGGTCGGACTTTCGTCGCGCGCCGGTCGCGTGCAGCGAGTCTTTACGCCGCATGGGATTGAAGCGTGGCTCGTCGAAGAGCACGCGATTCCGCTGGTCGCGCTGGAGTTCTCAATCAACGGCGGCGCCTCGCAGGATCGCCCGGAGCGTCCCGGCACGGCGACACTTCTCGCCGGGCTGCTCGATGAAGGCGCCGGGTCCTACGATGCCGAAGGCTTTCACCGCGCGCTCGACGACAAGGCGATCCATCTCTCCTTCAACGCCGATCGTGACCACATTTCCGGTCACTTGCAGACGCTCGAGCGCAACACCGCGGCGGCTTTCGAGCTTCTGCGTCTGGCGTTGAACGAAGCCCGCCTCGATGCCGAGCCGATGGAGCGCGTGCGCGAGCAGATGGCCGCGACGCTGAAGCGCGATCTGCACGATCCCGAAGCGATGGCCAACCGCGCCTTTCGTGCCGCGGCGTTTCCCGATCATCCTTACGGCCGTGCGGTGCGCGGTGAAATCGCCAGCCTGCCGTCGATCACGCGCGCCGATCTCGACGATCTGCGCAAACGCGCCTTCGCGCGGGCGACGTTAAAAATCGCCGCGGTCGGCGCCATCGACGCGCCGACGCTGGCGCGTCTCCTCGATGAGGTGTTCGGCGCCTGGCCGGAACTGCCCGAGCTTGTGACGGTGCCGGCAACCTCCGTCGCCAATCTCGGCACGCGGCGCGTCATCGACCTCGATGTGCCGCAGACGACGATCCGTTTCGGCCGCCCCGGCATTCACCGCCGCGATCCCGAGTTCATCCCGGCGATGGTGGTCAATTACATTTTGGGCGGTGGCGGCCTGACGACGCGGCTCTTCCATGAGGTGCGCGAGAAGCGCGGCCTTGCCTATTCCGTCTATTCGCAGATCCAAAGTTTCGATCGTGCCGCGATGCTTGCGGGTTCCACCTCGACTAAGAACGAGCGCGCCGCGGAATCGCTCGCCGTCATCGAAAGCGAGATCAAGCTGCTCGCTCACGACGGGCCGACCGAAGCGGAGCTCGACAAAGCCAAGAAATATCTCACCGGCTCTTATGCGCTGTCGTTCGACACCTCGACCAAGATCGCCGCGCAGCTGGTGCATCTGCAGCAGCAGGGCTTCGATATCTCCTATCTCGACGAGCGCAACAAGCTTGTCGAGGCGGTCACGTTGGCGGAAGCCAAACGCGTCGGGGAGCGCCTGTTCGGCGACGGCGCCCTGCTTGTCACCGCCGCCGGACGGCCGGACGGCATGTGAACGCGGCACGTTCCGCCCGAATCACATGATTTGCTAAACCTCGAGCGCAATTTTTCGGATTCCGCTTGAGCTATCTCGATCCGCCTCCGCTGCCCGCTGCCGTCATCGTCACCAAGGACGTCGGCGGCTATGTCGATCAATACCGCACGATGACCGAGCTCTATCGCGCCCAGGATCGCGAAGTGCGGCTGCATGAATGTCGCTCGGCCTGCACGCTCGCTTTGAGCCTGCCGAATGTCTGCGTGTATCCGGATAGCCTGATCAAATTCCATGCCGCTTACGATCCGCGCGACAAAATGGTCAACTGGGACGAGACGCAGAAACTGTTCTCGACCTACCCCGCGCCGGTGCAGGCGCGACTCGGCACGCTGACGCGCGAATATAAGGTGCTTTCCGGCGCCGAGCTGATCTCGCTCGGCGTGCGCGATTGCAACGAGAAGCGCATCCTCGTCGCCAAAGCCGCGCCGGCACCGGAGGACAAAGCGAGCCTTGCCAAAATTGTCGAGGGCATGAAAAGCGCGCTGATGACGAGCTCGGAGCCCGCTTCGCACGCGCCCGCGCCCGTCTCGACACCGCAGCCGAGCGCGCCGCCGGTGCCGGTGAAAACCCAACAGGTCCAGACGCCGCAAAGCGCACCCGAGCCGCCGCCCGCTGCGGTGCCGCTGCCGCCGGCGCGGCCGCAAGAGCCGGAACCGGCCGACGTACCGCTGCCGCCGCGCAAGCCGACGAGCGTCGCGTTGGCGCAGGCGCAGATCGCGCTCATCCCGCCGGCGCACCGGCCGATGGTCGGCTCAGCGCGCATACTTCCAGATAGATTTACGCCTTACGCTTACGTGATCGTGCGGCGCTGAACCCGCGGTCGCATCAGGATTACGACAGCCGCCGCAGCATCGAGCGCGGCGCAAACTAAAATCGGCGCGGTGTAACTTCTGGCCAGATCGTGTATGGCGCCAAGCAAAAGCGGTCCGCTCGAGGCGCCGATCTGCCAGATCGAACTGACCAGCGCGGTCAGCATGCCGAACGATGCCGGCTCGAATTCGCGCTGTACGATGAGTGCCGGAAAGGTGATGAGATTACCCACCGAGAAGCCGAAAATCGCCACCGCAACGAATAGCGGCAGCGACTCGCGTGTCGCAATCATCACCGCGAGCGCGATCACCTGCGAGGCAAGCGACAGCGCCGTGACCGCGCGCTGATCGAAGCGGTCGATTACCATCCCGAGCGTCAACCGCCCGACAATCGCCATCCCCGTCGTGACGGCGACCGCAATGCCGGCCTGAGCGCGCCCGAGGCTCGGCTCCAGAATGGCAATCTCGTGCACAAGAAAACCGGCCTGCGCCATGAGAGCGAGCGAGAAAGGCAGACCGATCGACCAGAAGCGCCAGGAGCGTAGCGCGTCGGCACGCGTCCATGGCGCAATCACCTTGCCCGCGGCATCCAACTTCGGGCGATGGACGAGCGCGACGGCCGGCCGCTCGACCCAGAAAAACACCATCGGCAGGATCAGTGCCAGCATCACACCGCTGACAACCGCAACCGCCGGCTCGAAGCCGATCTTGTCGATGAGCACTACCAGTGCCGGGATGACCACCACGCCCGCCATGCTGGCGCCGTTGAGCGCGAGATTGATCGCAAGTCCGCGCCGGGCGGAAAACCATAGACCCAGCACATTGGAAATCGCGCCGACCGTGGTCGCCGCCCATCCCGCCGACATCAGGAGATAGACGGCATAGAGCTGCCATGGCGCCGCGACGATGCCGACAAGCAGCCCGGCCGTGGCGATCATCAAAACGCCGGCGAGCATCACCCATCGCGGGCCGAAGCGGCGAATCGCGTCGCTCACGTAAATTACGGCGAGCGCGCCGACTAAATAATACAGTGTGGTCGCGCCGGAGATAAGCGAGGCCGACCAGCCGCGGGTCGCACGCAATTCGGCGAGAAAGACGCCATGGCCGTAGAAGCCAAAGCCCCAGGCAAACATCGCGATCGTGAAACACGCGATGACGACCCGCCAGCCGGGATAGCTCGGCGAGGTCTCATCAAGCGTCGCGGCCCGCGTCGGTTTCGGGACTTGCAGCATCAGGCGCGACTGACCATGTCCGCGCGCGCGGCGCAAATCATAAACCTTCGCTCGGGCTCGAAGTTTTCGCGTTCACTTCTCCTGCAGCGTGAAGCCGACGCGCAAACTGACCTGATAATGATGCACGCCGTCATCGGCAATGTGGCCGCGTATCTGCTCGACCTCGAACCAGCGCAAATTCCGCAGCGTCTTCGACGCCCGCGAGATCGCCGTCTGTATGGCGTCCTCGATCGACTTTTCCGACGAGCCGACAAGCTCGGTGATTTTGTACACGTGATCCATGACACTCTCCTGTTTCGAGATTGCTCGAGGTTTGGCTGATCGGGTGCGGCGAAATCATTCACCTTTGCTGGAGCGGGAACGCGGCGGCGTGCAAAAACATTGCCGTACCGCAATGCTTAAGTCCATCGAATGCAAAGCCAAGCCGGATATCGGCGCGGAGAGGCCGCAGAGCGTCGTCGCCTTCGACGGCGACGACACGCTATGGATCGACGACACTGATGAGAAGCGCTGGGAACGCGATTGCAAGCGCCTGTCGACCGAAGGCCTGCCGCATCCCGGCATACGGGAGGCCTTCCGCCGGCGCTTGCGCCAATGCGGTTACACGCCCGAGGGCGTGCAGCGCGCGCTGATCGAAAGCGCGCGCGAGATTTGCGATCGCGACATTCCCGCCGATTGGCGCGCTCAGGTGGAAGCCATTCCGCAATGCATGGACTGGCTGACCTTGCGCTGCCCGCCCGGGCTCGAAAGCGCGCTCACGCGATTGCAAGAGGCTGGGCACGCGCTCTGGATCATCACGCATGGCGACCTCATCCGCCAGGCGATGAAGCTCGCCTGCTTCCCATTTCTCGATCGCTTCGGAATGGTCGAGATCGTCGACCGCAAGAATGCCGCGACCTATGCGCGGATCGCCGCCGCGAACGGCTGCGCGCCTGCCGCGCTGACCATGGTCGGCGACAGGTTCTTCGAGGATGTCGGCCCGGTCGTGCGGCTCGGCGGACGCGGCATCCACGTGCCCAATGGCCGCTGGGCGATGTTGCGGCGGTTCGATCGATTTCTGCCGACGCGGCGCATCCGGGTCTGCCGGACTATTGCCCAGGTACCGGAGGCGATTGCGGCGGCCGACTAGGATGGGAGACGGCCTCCCGTTTGGTCTGCCAGCCTGCTAAAACGCTTGCGATGTCCCTTGCCGCCGCCTTCGATTCGCCGCCCGCCGCACCGGTCCGCCGTCTCGACCCGGTGCTTGTCGATCGCATCGCCGCAGGCGAGGTCGTCGAGCGTCCTGCCTCCGTGGTGAAGGAGCTCGTCGAGAACGCGCTCGACGCCGCCGCGAGCCGCGTTGAGATCGTCATTGAGGCGGGTGGGCGGCGGCTGATCCGCATCAGCGACGACGGGCACGGCATGAGCGCGGAGGATTTGGCGCTTGCGGTCGATCGCCATGCCACATCGAAACTGCCCGATGGCGATCTCTCAGCGATCGCGACGCTCGGCTTTCGCGGCGAGGCGCTGCCGTCGATCGGCTCGGTGGCCTAGCTCCTGATCGAGACGCGCGCGGCGGATGCGCTACACGGCGCGCGCATTGTCGTCTCGTTCGGCGACAAGGGCGCGGTCGTTCCCTGCGCGCGCGCCAAAGGCACGCGTGTCGAAGTGCGCGACCTGTTTTTAAGCGTGCCGGCGCGGCTGAAGTTCTTGAAGGGTGAGCGCGCCGAAGCGCAAGCTGTCGCCGATGTCGTGAAGCGGCTCGCGATCGCGCATCCGGGCGTTCGGTTTTCGCTCGCAAGCGAGTCCGGCGCCAGCTTAGATTATGCCGCGACGCATGGACCCGACGCGCTCGCGCGCCGGCTTGCCGATGTGCTCGGCCGCGATTTCGCGCAGGATTGCGTGGCGATCGATGCGGCCCGCGAAGCTTTCGCGCTCACCGGCCATGCTGGCCTGCCGACCTACAACCGCGCCAATGCGCTGCAGCAGTTCATGTTCGTCAACGGCCGTCCGGTGCGCGACAAATTGCTCGCGAGTGCGGTGCGCGCGGCCTATCTCGATTTCCTCCCGGCGGACCGGCATGGCGTCGTCGCGCTGTTCGTCGCCTGTCCGCCGCGCGAGGTCGACGTCAACGTGCATCCAGCAAAGGCGGAAGTGCGCTTTCGCGATGCCGGCCTCGTGCGCGGATTGGTCATCGGCGCGCTGAAGGAAGCGCTGGCCGGCGCGCGACATCGCGCCTCGAATGAAGGTGGCCGTAGCGCGCTGCATATTCTGTCACGTGGCACGGCGCAGCCGACCTATGATTGGCGGCGCTCGCTCGCTGCACCGGGACATATTGCCGACGGCTTTGCCGAGCAGGAGCAGCGCGCCTTTGTCATAGATGCGCCCGCCGCCGATGCGCGCGCGGGCGTGGCACCGCCGGCGCCGGAAGCAGTGGAAGCGCCGCTCGGCGCGGCACGAGCGCAGCTCCACGAAAACTACATTGTCGCGCAGACGCGCGACGGCATCGTTCTCGTCGATCAGCATGCGGCGCATGAGCGGCTCGTCTATGAACACCTGAAGCGTCAGCGCGAAACGCATGGCATCGCGCGCCAGGCGCTGCTCGTGCCGGCGGTGGTCGACATGGAGCAGAGCGACGTCGCGCGGATTGTTGCAGCGGCGGATGCTCTCGCTGAGTTGGGTCTTATCGTCGAGAGTTTCGGCCCCGGCGCGGTGCTGGTGCGCGAAATGCCGGCGCTTCTGCAGAACGCCGATGCACGCAAGCTCCTGCGGGACATTGCCGATCGGCTGGCGGAAGACGATAGCGCCGGCGCGCTCGAGCGCTCGCTGGACAAGGTGCTGGCGACGCTCGCGTGCCACAATTCCGTGCGCGCCGGGCGGCGGCTCAACGCCGAGGAGATGAATGCACTGTTGCGTGAGATGGAGGCGACGCCGGCCTCCGGTCAGTGCAATCACGGCCGCCCGACTTACATTGAACTAAAGCTCGCCGATATCGAGCGGCTGTTCAAACGAAGGTGACGGCGGCTCTCCACCCGGGCCTCGAGCGGCGTTTGCAGCGCGCGGTCGACGGCGACATTCTCTTCGACCGTTTTTCGCGCGGACGTTACGCGACGGACGCTTCTTCTTATCAAGTCATGCCCGCGGGAGTCGTCGCGCCGCGCACCGGCGAAGGCGCGCTCACGGCGCTGGCTTTGGCGCGCGAAGAGCGCGTGCCGGTGACGTTTCGCGGCGGCGGCACCTCGCAATGCGGGCAGACGATTCATGAAGGGCTGATCGTCGATACGTCGAAATACTTGAACCGCATCTTGTCTCTCGACGCTGCGGCGCACCGTTGCATCGTCGAGCCAGGCATTGTGCTCGACGACTTGAACCGGCAGCTCGCGCCGCACGGTTTGTGGTTTCCGATCGATGTATCGACCGCCTCGCGCGCGACGATCGGCGGCATGGCCGGCAACAATTCCTGCGGCGGCCGCTCGCTCCGCTACGGTACAATGCGCGACAATGTGATCGCGATCGACGGCGTCCTCGCCGACGGAACGGCCGGACATTTCGGCTTGATCGACGCGAGCGCCAGCAATGTGCCGTCGCGGCTCGAGGCGCTGACGCGCGATCTCCTCGCCATCGGCCGGCGCGAAGCAGGCGAGGTCGCGACCCGCTTTCCCAAGGTGCAGCGCCGCGTCGGCGGCTATAACCTCGACGCGCTCGCACCCGATCGCGAGATCAATCTCGCGCATCTTCTCGTCGGGTCCGAAGGCACGCTGGCACTGTCGACCGCGATCGAGCTCAAGCTATCGCCGGTGATCCGCAACCGCGCGCTGGGCGTGGCGCATTTCGGCTCGTTCTACGAGGCGATGGATTGCGCGCAGCACATCGTGCGCCTGAGGCCGATTGCGGTCGAGCTCGTCGATGCGACGATGATTGCACTCGGCCGCGACATCGCAATGTTCCGGCCGCTGATCGAGCGGTTCGTAAGAGACGAGCCGGAAGCACTGCTCCTCGTCGAATTCGCCGAGGACGATCAGGCGGAGAATGTGCGGCGGGTTGCTCAGCTCGACGAGCTCCTGAGCGATCTCGGCTTCGGCTTCGATCGCGAGCGGCGCAAATGGGGCGGCGTCGTCGAAGTCGCCGATCGCACCACACAGACGGCGTTCGCCGACTTTCGCGCCGCGGGCCTCAACGTGATGATGTCCATGCGCGACGAGCGCAAGCCCGTCTCGTTCATCGAGGATTGCGCCGTGCCCCTGGAACATCTCGCCGATTACACAGCGCGGCTCAACGACGTGTTCGCGCGCAACGGCACGAAGGGCACATTCTACGCGCACGCCTCGGAAGGCTGCCTGCACGTACGTCCGGTTCTCAATCTGAAGCTCGATCTCGATTTGCAACGCATGCGTGCCATCGCGGAAGAGGCCTTTGCCATCGTACGCGAGTACAAAGGCTCGCATTCGGGCGAGCACGGCGACGGCATCGTGCGTTCGGAATTCCACGAGATGATGTTTGGGCCGCGTCTCGTGCGCGCCTTCGGCGAGGTGAAGACGCTGTTTGATCCCGACGATGCGCTGAACCCGCATCGCGTCGTCGATCCGCCGAAATTCGACGACCGCAATCTCTTGCGCTACGGCCCGAATTACGGACGCTCGGAATTTCAGCCCGTGCTCGATTGGTCGGCCTGGCGCGGCGGTGCCGCCGGTCTCCAGGGCGCGACGGAGATGTGCAACAATAACGGCGCCTGCCGGAA
>Ga0164305_10000129_pt1 | contig 24299 bp, 22 predicted proteins | sample Whisoiple_237_MG_FD_110215 | JGI IMG/M metagenome (GOLD analysis project Ga0164305, IMG submission 110215) | Soil microbial communities amended with pyrogenic organic matter from upstate New York, USA - Whitman soil sample_237_MG | ecosystem: Environmental > Terrestrial > Soil > Agricultural...
ATGTTCTCGAGGATGCCGCGGCCGCCGCGCCAGTCCTTGTTGGACGGACCGTCGACGGTCTTCTGGGTGGCGGTGGTGGCGTGCACGGTGGTCATCAGGCCGCGCTTGATGCCCCACTTGTCGTCCAGCACCTTCGCGAGCGGCGCGAGGCAGTTGGTCGTGCAACTGGCGTTGCTGATGATCGCCTGGCCTGCGTACGACTTGCAGTTCACCCCGTGCACGAACATCGGCGTGTCGTCCTTCGACGGCGCCGACAGGATCACCTTCTTCGCGCCAGCATCGAGATGCTTCTGTGCGCTGGCCTTGTCCAGGAACAGGCCGGTGGATTCGAGTACGACATCGGCACCGACTTCGTCCCACTTGAGGTTGGACGGGTCGCGCTCCGCGGTCAGGCGGATGGTCCTGCCGTTGACGACCAGATGCCCGTCCTTGACCGACACGTCGCCCTTGAAGCGGCCGTGCACGGAGTCGTAGCGCAGCATGTACGCCAGGTAGTCCGGTTCCAGCAGGTCGTTGATCGCGACGATCTCGATCTCGTCGCCGAAATTCTGCACTGCCGCGCGGAACACGCAGCGCCCGATGCGACCGAAACCGTTGATGCCGACCTTGATGGCCATGGAGTCTCCTGGCGGATGGTTCGTGGGGAAGCCCGCATTCTACCGAATCGCCCCTGTGGGACGGAGGCTGTCATAACGCCATCGGCGATGCCGGGCTATCCTTCCGGCATGACCAATTCACGCATATTCCGCATTCTCGCCGCCCTGCTCTGCATGGGCGCCATTTCCACCGCGGCCGCCTGGGGCCAGCTCGGCCACGGCCTGGTCGGCGAACTCGCACAGCGGCATCTCGATCCGAAGGCCCGCGCCGAAGTCGCGGCCTTGCTCGCCGGCGAAACGGACCCAACCCTGGGTGGCGTGGCCTCGTGGGCCGACGATATCCGCAACAGCGACCCCGAGCGCTTCAAGGCCACCTCGCGCTGGCACTACATCAATGCGAAGGGTGGCGGCTGCGGTTTCGACCTGGCCCGCGATTGCCCCGATGGCAACTGCGTGGTCGCCGCGATCGAACGCCAGCGGGCGATCCTCGCCGATCGCAAGCAGCCGATCGAGGCGCGCCGGGATGCATTGAAATACATCGTCCATTTCATCGGCGACGCCCACCAGCCGATGCATGCCGGCAGCCGCACCGACAGCGGCGGCAATGGCTTCCAGGTCAGCCTGCGCACGCCGATCGAACCCGAGGCCTATGCGCGCAGCAAGTACGTCGACGGGGTGATGGGCACCAACCTGCACTCGGTCTGGGATTACTACATCCTCGCCGGGCGCGGGCTCGGCCTGCATGCGTATGCGGACAAGCTCGACGCATTGCCCTGGCCGTCGACGCCCGCACCATCCGCATACGACTTCATGCCACTGGCCTGGGCCGGCGAGTCCTGCCGCCTGATCGATGCGCGCGGGATCTATCCGCCGGAAGACCAGCACACGATGGACAGCGCCTATCTGGACGCGATGCGGCCGTTGGCGGAGCAGCGCGTGCGCCAGGCCGCGTGGCGCCTCGCGCAGCTGTTGAACCAGACATTGGGCGAAGGCATCGCGCAATGAAATTCCGGATGACCGCCATTGTCCTGGCCGCCCTTGGAACGGTTCCGATCGCGTTGGCAAAGGATCCGGTTTCCGTCGAGGTGGCGTTGGACGCCGCCACGCTCTCGACATTGCCGCGGCATGCGATCGAGGCCACTGCGCACGACCAAGCCCTGCGTTGCGAGGGCGTGGAACTGGCCGCGCTGCTACGCAAGGCGGGCGCAATGCCCGCCGATCCATTGCGCGGCAAGCAGCTCGCCAGCTTCGTGCGCGTGGAGGCACGCGACGGCTATCGCGCGGTGTTCTCACTGGCCGAACTCGACGCGACCCTGGGCAACGCCAAGGTGTTCCTGGTCGATCGCTGCGCGGGCAAGCCGCTGGACGACAAGAGCGGTCCGTTGCGGCTGATTGCACCGGGTGAGTCGCGCCCCGCGCGCTGGGTCCGGCAAGTGCAGTCGATCCGCGTGGAGGATGCGCCGTGAGGCGTCGTTCGCTGCTGCGGGCATTCGGCATGTGCACGCTGCTCTTGGCCGGTGCTGTGCAAGCACAAGGCAAGGCAGCACCGGCTGCGCCACTGAACGTGTTCGCCGCGGCAAGCCTCAAGGAATCGATGGACGAAGCCGGTGCCGCCTGGCAGCGTCGCAGTGGCCAGCAGGTGCGCAGCTCGTATGCCGCCAGTTCCGCGCTGGCGCGGCAGGTCGAACAGGGCGCGCCCGCGGATGTCTTCCTCTCCGCCGACACCGACTGGATGGACTGGTTGCAGCAGCGGCGTCTCATCGACATCGCCTCGCGCCGCGACCTGCTCGGCAATACGTTGGTGCTGGTTGCGCCGGCGACGTCGAACGCGAAGCCGCTCGCGCTGCGCAAGGGAGGTAGCTTGTTGCCGTTGCTCGGCAAGGACGGGCGGATCGCACTCGCGCTCACCGACAGCGTGCCCGCCGGGAAATACGCCGAGGCCGCGTTCACGTCGTTGGGCATGTGGAACGCGTTGCAGCCGCGCGCCGCCGAGGTCGAGAACGTGCGTGCAGCGCTGCTGCTGGTGTCGCGTGGGGAAACGCCGCTGGGCGTCGTCTACGGCAGCGATGCGAAGGCCGATCCCGGCGTTCGCCTGCTCGCGACCTTCCCCGCGGCATCGCATCCGCCGATCGTGTATCCAGTGGCGCGCATCGCCGCCAGCCGCAATCCCCGCGCCAAGGCCTTCGTGCAATGGCTGCGCTCGCGCGAAGCCGCGGCGATCTTCCGCAAGCACGGCTTCAGCGTCCGCTGAGTGATGCCGCTGTTCTCCGACGCCGAACTGCTCGCGATCGGCCTGAGCCTCAAGGTCGCCAGCGTGGCGGCACTTGCAAGCCTGCCGCTGGGGATCGCGATGGGCTGGCTGCTCGCCCGCAAGCGCTTCTTCGGCAAGTCGTTGGTCGATGCACTGGTGCACCTGCCGCTGGTGTTGCCGCCAGTGGTGGTGGGTTACGCGCTGCTGGTCGGCTTCGGTGCGCGCGGCGTGTTCGGCCAGGCGCTCTCCCAGATCGGCATCGACCTCGCCTTCAACTGGACGGGGGCGGCACTGGCCAGCGCATTGATGGGGTTCCCGCTGATGGTGCGTGCGATCCGGCTCTCCATCGAAGCCGCGGATCGTCGCCTGGAACAGGCCGCCGCCACACTCGGTGCGCCGCCGTGGCGGGTGTTCCTGGGCATCACCCTGCCGTTGGCCTGGCCCGGCATCGTCGCGGGCACGATCCTCGCGTTCGCCAAGGCACTCGGCGAATTCGGCGCCACCATCACCTTCGTCTCCAGCATCCCGGGCGAAACCCGCACGATCGCCGCCGAACTCTGGGGCCTGCTGCAAACCCCCGGCGGCGAGTCCGGCCTGTGGCGATTGGCGGCGGTCTCGGTCGTCATCTCGCTGGGCGCGTTGCTGCTGTCGGAATGGCTGGTCCGGCGCCAGCGCGGCGTGGACGAGTACGCATGAGGTTCGAACTCGACATTGCGCTTCGGCGTGGCGGTTTTTCCCGCCGCATCCGCATCGCCGACGATGCCCGCGTGCTCGCCATCGAGGGGCTGTCGGGCTGCGGCAAGACCAGCACGCTCAACGCCATCGCCGGCCTGCTGCGACCGCTCGAGGGCCGCATCGCAATCGACGGTCGCGTGCTGTTCGACGGCGCACTCGCCATCGACCTGCCCGTGCACACCCGCCGCATCGGCTACGTCTTCCAGGACCTTCGCTTGTTCCCGCACCTCGACGTGCGCGGCAACCTGCGCTACGGCATGCATGCCGGCGCAGCGGCGCGCTTCGGCTTCGACGAGGTGGTCGCGCTGCTCGGCATCGATGGCCTGCTTGCGCGCCGCACCGCCAATCTTTCCGGCGGCGAAGCGCAACGCGTCGCCATCGGCCGTGCCCTGCTGGCGCAGCCATCGCTGCTGCTGCTGGATGAGCCGCTGTCCTCGCTCGACGGCGCCCGCCGCGCCGAACTCGTGCCTTACCTGCAGCGCCTGCGCGACCAGCTCGACATCCCGATGGTGATCGTCAGCCACCAGGATGCCGAACTACGTGCCTTGGCGGATGCCGTGCATCGCATGGACGCCTGACTCACGCCATCCCGGCGTCCACCACCCGCTGGATCAGCAGCCTTCCTCCACCGGCTTCGGTGGCTCCCAGCTCGCGCTGATCGAGGTCAGCATGCGCTCGTAGGTATTGAACTCGATCGGCTTGGCGGCGATCGACTTTGGCTTGACCGAGGGTGTGCTGGCCGGCATGGCCGTGGGCTTGGGGACGACGACCGCAACCGGCATCGAATCGGTCAGCACGATGTCCAGGCGCACGCCCTTGAACGTCGTGCGGCCTGCCTTGCCGGCGATGTCCTCGCCGACCTGGATCCGCGCCGCGCGGCCGCTTTCGACGGCAACCGCAGGCTCGGTGAGCAGCTTGCCGTCTTCGGTGATGCGCATCTGCATCTTGAGCGCGGACTTCCCGTCGATCTGCATTCGCTCGACGGTCGAAGCCAGGACGTAGTGCTTGCCGTGCTGGCGGGTGTCGATCGAGAACGGCACACCGGCATCCGCGACCGCCCGGAGTTGTACGGGTGCGCCCTCGTCGACGCGCAGCGCGATCTCGGCGGCGATCTTGCCGGCGGGCACCGTGGAGATCGACGATTGCGCAGGCTGTGCCGCCCACGCCGCGTAGCCGGTGGCCAGCAGCAAGGCGATGGCGGTGGCGCGACCGAGCGCGCGACGGCGCACGGAGTGCAAGGGCTGCTTGAGCATTTCGATTCTCTCCCGGAGTGGATGGGCCTGGACCCAGTGGCAGCCCAGCGGCAGTACGCCGCGGGCCAGTTGTGTCTTCAGCATCGCTTCGCCATAGGCACGACGCGCGGTTGGATGACGACGCATGACCTGCTGGTCGCAGGCGAGTTCCTGGTCGTGGCGGAAACGCGTCGCGGCGAGATGCAGCAGCGGGTTGAACCAGAAGATGCAACGCAGGGACGCCATCGCGGCATTCGCGATGAGATCGCCACGCGCGACGTGGGCGCGCTCATGCGAGAGCATCAGGTCACGCTCCGCAGTGTCGTATCGGTCCATCGCATCCCCAGGCAGCACGATGCGCGGACGCCACAGGCCGATGACCGCCGGCAAGCCCTCGGTCGCCTGCGCGACCAGCACGCCATCGCCACGGTCCGTCAGCGATCCAAGGCCGCGGATGAAGCGGCGTTGCTGGACGACCATCCGCAGCGCGCATGCGAACGCGCCGCAAGCAGCGACGATGACCGCCCATGCCGCCAGGTCGGGCCGTGCTGGCTCCGCGAGCGTACTGCCAAGAAACTCACTCGGCGCCTGCACGGCGATCACCGGCAGGACCAAGACCGGCGACTGCGCGGCCGGCAACAACACCGCCAGCATCGCCAGCGGCACCAACGCCCAGGCGGCATAGGCAATGCCCGCACCGAAGGCGTGCCGCAACGGCTTGCGCAATGCGAGCACCAGCAGGATCGCCGCGCCGCCGGCGACGGTTGCCTCCCACAGGATCGGGAACAGGTCAGCGGGTGTCATCGTCCAGTTCCTCCAGCAGCTTGCGCAGGTCGGCGATGTCCTTGCGGCTCAGCTTGCGCTGCTCGCTGAAGTGCGCGACCAGCGGCGCCACGCGGCCGCCGAAGACGCGCTCCAACAGGCTTTCGCTCTCGCCCTGCACCCATGCGGCGCGCTGCAGCACCGGCGCATAGAGGTAACGACGACCCTCCTTCTCGGCGCTGATCGCGCCCTTGTTCAGCAGGCGGTTGAGCAGCGTCTTCACCGTCGCGTCCTGCCAGTCCTGTTGCCCGGACAGCGCCGCCGCCACCTCCTCGGCGGACAGCGGACTGCGCTTCCACAGGACATCCATCACCACTGATTCCGCTTCGCTGATCTGCATTCGTTTACGCCCGTAATTGATGCTGAAATTACACCCGTAATTTTTCTTGTCAAGCGGTCGCATGCAATCCGCATCCGCAAGGTGGCCTAAGCTGGCCCGATGAACACGCCATACCGCTTCGAATCGCTCGACGACGCCGTCACCGCCCTGCTGGCGCGCATCGACGGTCCGCTCAAGGTCGGCGCGCCGCTGGGCCTGGGCAAGCCGCATCGCCTGCTCAATGCGCTGTACGCGCGCATGCAAGCGGATCCGTCGCGGCCACTGTCGCTGTACACCGCGTTGTCGCTGGATCCGCCGCGTGGCCGCAGCCTGCTGGAGACGCGCTTCCTCGACCCGTTCGTGGAACGAATTTACGGCAAGGATTTCCCGCGCCTGGCCTACGTGGCCGCGCAGAAGCGCGATGCCCTGCCCGCGCACATCGAGGTCGAGGAGTTCTACCTGCAGTCCGGCGCGCTGCTCGGCAGTGCGCAGGCGCAGCGCTGCTACGCCAGCCTGAATTACACCCATGTCGCGCGCGCGCTGGCCGACCGCGGGGTCAACTGCATCGTGCAGAAGGTCGCCGCGAATGTGGATGGCAGCCGCCTGTCGTTGTCGTCGAACACCGACCTGACCTTCGATGCCGTCGATGCGATCGTGGCGCAGGGGCTGGCGCGCCCGGTGCTGGTCGCCGAGATCGATCCGCAACTGCCGTGGCTGGATGGCATTGCCGCGGTCGAGGCCGGATTCTTCGACATCGTGATCGCGCCGCCGGTGCCGCATCCGCCATTGTTCGTATTGCCGCGCGAACCGGTCGGCGATGCCGAGTACGCGATCGGCCTGCATGCCAGTGCGCTGGTGCGCGATGGCGGCACCCTGCAGATCGGCATCGGTGCGCTGTCCGACGCGCTCTGCCATGCGCTGGTGCTGCGCCACACCGACAACGCTGCCTATCGGCGCGTGCTGCAGGCGCTCGCACCCGGCATCGACACGCATCCTGCGGTGATCGCGAGCGGTGGCCTCGGCCCGTTCGAGCGGGGCCTGTATGGCTGCAGCGAAATGATCAACGAAGGCTTCCGCGCGCTGGCCCAGGCGGGCGTGCTCAGGCGCAAGGTCGTCGACGACGAAGCACTGATGCGACGGCTCGCCGATGGTTCGGCCGATGCGGAGGATACTGCCCGACTCGAAAGCGACGGCGAATTCCTGCACGGCGCGTTCTATCTCGGCTCACCGGAGTTCTACGACTGGTTGCGCACGCTCGACGACGACGCCCGCCGCGGGATCGGCATGCGCCGGGTCAGCGAGGTCAACGAGCTGTACGGCGGCAACGAAACCCTCGAACGCCTGCAACGTCGCGATGCGCGCTTCTTCAACACCTGCATGATGGCGACCGCGCTGGGGGCGGCGGTGTCCGACGGGCTGGAGGATGGGCGCGTGGTCTCCGGCGTCGGCGGCCAGTACAACTTCGTGGCGATGGCGCATGCCTTGCCCGACGCACGCTCGGTGCTGTTGCTGCGCGCCACCCGCGGCGAGGGCGGCTCCAACATCCGCTGGAACTACGGCCACGTGACCATCCCGCGCCACCTGCGCGACGTCTACGTCACCGAGCACGGCATCGCCGACCTGCGCGGCAAGCGCGACGACGATTGCGTGATCGCGATGGCCGGGATCGCCGGCGCGCCATTCCAGCAGGGCCTGCTCGACGAAGCGAAGGCGAACCGCAAGCTGCGCAACGACTTCACCGCGCCGGATGCATGGCAACGCAATACGCCTTCACGATTGGGCGAAACCCTGGCGCCGTTCCGGCGCGACGGCACCCTGCCCGACTATCCGCTGGGCAGCGACTTCACCGAGGTCGAACAGCGCCTGGTGAAGGCGCTCGGCTGGCTGAAGGCGCGCACCGCCAAACGCAGTGGCCTGCTGCGCACGCTCGCTGCTGCGCTCTCCAGCAGCGGCGCGAACGATCAGGACGCAATGCAACGCATGCAATTGCATGCGCCCTCGAACATCGCGGAGCGCATCAACGCGCGGCTGTTGCGATTGGCGCTGCGGCGCACGGCCTGACACGGCCGGCGCCCAGCCAAGCCGGCCTCAGAGATCGCTAACGGCTTGCAGCACGTGTTCGACGGTGAAGCCGAAGTGCGGCATCAGCGCTTCGATCGGCGCCGAGGCGCCGAAGGTGTCGATGCCGATCACCGCGCCATCCAGGCCGACGTACTTGCGCCAGAAATCGCAGACGCCCGCTTCGATGGCGACGCGCTTGCGCACCGCCTTCGGCAACACGGACTCGCGGTAGGCCGCGTCCTGGCGATCGAACACGTCGGTGCACGGCATCGACACGACGCGCACGCCATCGCCGAGCTTGTCGGCCGCCTGCATCGCGAGCCCGACTTCCGAGCCGGTCGCGATCAGGATCACCTCCGGCGCACCAGCGCTGTCCTTCAGCACGTAGCCGCCACGCGCGATATCCAGCAACTGACCTTCGTCGCGCGCCTGGTGCGGCAGGTTCTGCCGGCTGAAGATCAGGCAGCTCGGGCCGTCGTCCCGTTGGATCGCGGCCTTCCACGCCATCGCCGATTCCACCGCATCGCAGGGACGCCAGACATCGTTGTCGGGGATGTAGCGCAGCGACGCGAGATGTTCGATGGGCTGGTGGGTCGGGCCATCTTCGCCCAGGCCGATCGAATCGTGGGTGTAGACATGCAGCGCACGCACGCCCATCAGCGCGCTCATGCGCACCGCGTTGCGCGCGTAGTCGCTGAACACCAGGAAGGTGGCGTCGTACGGAATGAAACCGCCATGCAGGCCGAGGCCATTGGCGATCGCGGTCATGCCGAACTCGCGCACGCCGTAATAGACGTAGTTCGCGTTGGCGTCGTCGGTCGCGACCGACTTGCTGCCCTTCCACAACGTCAGGTTGGAATGCGCGAGATCTGCAGACCCGCCGACCAGTTCCGGCAGCAGCGGCGCGAACGCCTCGATGCAGTTCTGCGAGGCCTTGCGGCTGGCGATGGTCGGGCCGTCCTGCTGGGTCTTGATGGCGAACGCGAGCGCGGCATCGACGAAACCGTCCGGAAGCTCGCCGGCGAGGCGGCGCTGGAATTCGGCGGCCTCCGCCGGGAAGGCGGTGGCGTAGGCGGCGAAACGCGCGTCCCAGTCGGCCTCGACCGCGCCAAGGTCGCGCGCGCGCCAGCCGTCGTACAGGGCCTGCGGGATCTCGAACGCGCCGTGCTCCCACCCCAGCGCTTCGCGGGTCAGGGTCACTTCGTCCTTGCCCAGCGGCGAACCGTGCGAGGACTCCTTGCCGGCCTTGTTCGGCGAACCGAACCCGATCGTGGTGCGGCAGCAGATGAGGGTGGGCTTGTCGGAGGATTTCCGTGCGGTCTCGATGGCGGTCCGGATCTCGACCGGGTCGTGCCCGTCGACGCCGCGCACCACGTTCCAGCCATAGGCCTCGAACCGCTTCGGGGTGTCGTCGGTGAACCAGCCGTCGGTGTTGCCGTCGATGCTGATGTGGTTGTCGTCCCAGAACGCGACCAGCTTGCCGAGGCCCCAGGTGCCGGCCAGCGACGCCGCTTCGTGCGAGATGCCTTCCATCAGGCAGCCGTCGCCCATGAACACCCAGGTGCGGTGGTCGACGATGGCGTGGCCGTCGCGGTTGAAGCGCTGCGCCAGCAGCTTCTCCGCCAGCGCGAACCCGACCGCATTCGCGAAGCCCTGGCCAAGCGGCCCGGTGGTGGTTTCGATGCCGCAGGTCATGAAGTTCTCGGGATGGCCCGGGGTCTTCGAGTCCAGCTGGCGGAACTGCTTGAGGTCGTCGATCGACAGGTCGTAGCCGCTCAGGTGCAGCAGCGCGTACTGCAGCATCGAGCCATGGCCATTCGACAGGATGAAGCGGTCGCGGTCGGCCCAGCGCGGGTTCGCCGGGTTGTGGCGGAGGACATCGTTCCACAGCACCTCGGCGATGTCGGCCATGCCCATGGGCATGCCGGGATGGCCGGAGTTGGCGGCCTGCACCGCGTCGATGGCGAGGAAACGGATGGCGTTGGCGAGGTCGCGGCGGCTGGGCGTCGTCATGTCGGGGCTGGGAGAGGCGGAACCCCATTGTCCCATCCCACCGCCCGGCCTGTCAGGGCGAACGCTCACCCCGCCCGCTGGTGGACACCGTTACCTGGCCGCGTAGGGCACCAGCTGGACCGAGTATTCGCAGGTCGCCCAGCCGGGACCGCGGCGGCCATAGCCACGCTGGCTGTTGGCCCGCGCACGCACCGTCAACACGCGCGGCTGCTTGCTGTCCGAGCCCGCCGACAGCGGCACGTACCCCGTCCACTCGACTTCGCAATCAGGCTTGGTGCCTCCGGAATCGGCCAGGCCGCCATTGAGCGATGCCTGCACGAATGCGAATCCGGACGGGGCTTCCAACCGACCGTGCTCGGACGCGCAATTGAACACAGTGCCGTCGCCCGTCGCCGAAGGGGTCCTGCATGAGGCGCTGATCGTCTGCGCCGGCGGCGGCGATGCTTGCGCGTGCGCCTGCGGTGCCAGCAACGCGATCGATGCCCACAGGATCGCCAGTCGAAGCTTCATCGCAATCTCCCCCCCGGGTGGATCGCTCGAAGACCAATGCACGTCTCCACGGCGCACACTACGCCCAATCAGGCGGGCGCACACCGGTACCGATGGCCTATCGGTGCGAACGCAGGTCGTGGCAGGCGCGCAACGCAGGCATCACGAAGCCGGCGCTGATGGCTCCATTTCATCCTTCGAAACCACCGCCGCCAGCATCAGGTCGCCGGTGACATTCAACGTGGTGCGGCACATGTCGAGGAAGCGGTCGACGCCGAGGATCAGGCCGATGCCTTCCGGCGGCACGCCGACCATGCCGCAGATCAGCGCGACCACCGGCAACGAGCCGGCAGGCACGCCGGCGGTGCCAATGCCGCCAAGGATGCAGACGAACATCACCGTGACCTGCTGCGCGAGCGAAAGATCGACGCCGAAGAACTGCGCGAGGAACAGCACGGTCACGCCCTCGAACAGCGCGGTGCCGTTCTGGTTGGCGGTGGCACCGACGGTCAGCACGAACCGCGCGATCTTCGGCGGCAGGTGCAGCTTGTCCTCGGCGACGCGCAGCGACACCGGCAAGGTCGCGTTGCTCGACGCGGTCGAGAATGCCATCACCATCGCTTCCTGCGAGGCGCGGAAGAACTTCGCAGGCGACCAGCCGCCGAGGAACTTCAGCATCAGCGAATACACCACGAACAGGTGGATCGCCAAGGCCAGGACCACCACGCCGACATACTTGCCGAGGCTGTTGAGCAGGTCCCAGCCGAACAGCGCGGCCAGGTTGAACATGAAGCAGAACACCGCGTACGGGGCGAGGCGGATGACCAGGCCGATCAGCGTCATCGACACCTCGAACAGGCCCTGGATGCCGCGCAACAGGGTCTCGGTCGCCGGCGTGCGGGTCAGCACCAGGCCGATGCCGAGCATCAGCGCGAAGAACATCACCGCGAGGATGGTGTTCTCCGCCGCGGCCTTGACCACGTTGTCCGGCACGATCGCCAACAGCATGTCGAGGCCCTTCGGCTGTGTCGCGGTCGCGCCGACGATGTCCTTCGCGCGATCCGCGCCCTGCGCCAGCATCGCCTGCGCCGCGGCCGGATCCACGCCCGCACCGGGCTGCAGCCAGTTCACCAGGACCAGGCCCAGCCCGACCGCGATGCCGGAGGCGATGACGGTGTAGCCCAGCGTCTTCCAGCCGACCCGACCGAGCGAACGCACGTCGCCCATTTCCGCCACGCCGATGATCAGCGCGGAGAACAGCAGCGGGATCACCAGCATGAAGATCAGGCGCAGGAACAGCGTGCCCGCCGGTTGCGTGATGTAGGTGGTGAGCCACTGCACCCAGCCCGCATCGGCGCCGGCACCGTAGTGCGCGACCAGCCCCAGGGTCAGCCCGGCGATGAAGCCGATCAGCATCTTCCAATGCAGTTGCAACTTGCCGCGCGTGGCCTTCGCTTCGCTCATCGTCCCGCCCCGATCCGTGCAACGGGCGAGCTTAGCAAACGCGCCGGGTCACTCCGGATAGAGCGGTGGCAACAGCGATTCCGATGCCCGCGCGGCAACCCGCCAGCGCGCGCCTCTTGCGAAGGCGGAGCGCAGCGCGGCGAGCGCCGATGCGGTGTCGCCAGCGCCCCAGCGCGCGGCTTGCAGCTGCGACACCGCATCGACCTGCGTTGTATCGCCGAGGCGAGTGCGCACCGTGTCGAGGTCGTCGCACTGCGCGCCTGCAGCGGCACTCAAGGCCTGTGCGATCACGGCGAGGTCGCCGGCGGCCAGCGCCGCCTGCAAGGTCGGCACCGGCCTCGCCTCCACGACATCCGGCTCCGTCGCAACAGCCTGCGGTGGCCGCGGCCAACGCCACCACGCAAGCGCTCCTAGCAGCACCACGACGGCCAGCAACAGCCAAGGCCACCATCGCGACATGACGGTGTCGCCCGCGGCAGCGGACTCGCCGCGGCCAGCACCGATCTCCGGCTTGGTGGAGGCATCCGCAGGATTCGGCACGACGCCTTCGCCCGGCGCGACCTGCAACTGCAAAGGCGGCAGCATCGCGGTGCGCGCGACGCCTTGCGCGGCATCCCACCACTCGATCCGCGGCCCGCCGATGGATAGCGTGCCGCCCTGCAACGGCACGATCGAGATCCGCCGGCGCAGGATGCTGCGCGGCCGACCGTCTACGAACTGCTCGTCGACCTGCGGCGGCTCCGCGAAAATCTGCGCGCCGGGTGTCTCCGCCAACGTAACCGGCGGCAATTGCGCGACACTGGCGCCATCGGCGATGACTTCGATCTCGACCGCGACGGCCTCGCCCGCGCGCGCCTGCGTCGGTGCCTGCGCATATCGCAGCTTGAGGTCGTGCAGCGGCAACCAGGGTTGCGGCGCCTGTGCAGGGATCGGCTGTACATCGAGGCGCTTGGCGGCCGACGCGGCAGACACCGCCTTGCGGCCGTCATCGAACACCTGGTCGAAGAAGCCGCCCATGGTCTGCCCGTTGAATCGGGCGCCAGGCAGCACCAGCATGCCGCTGCGTTCCGGGATCAGCAGGAAGCGGCGCTCGACCACGTTGTAGCGGCGTCCAGCGATCTGGCGCTGGTAGGTGAGGTCCTCGCCGACCTGTCGCAGGCTGGCACCCGCTGGAGGATCCTGGTCGAGTTGCCCGGACATCAGCGGCACCGCGTAGTGCAGGCGCACCTGCACGCCGACCGCCTGCTGCACGTAGGGACGCGCGGCATCGACCACGGTCTCGACGAACGCATCGGCATCGCCGCTCGCCGGCAGCACCGAGGGTGCCACCACCGTCAGCCGCAACGGCGCGGTGGTGGTGTTGCCGACGCGCAGCGCAGGCACGGTGAACACGCCGGGTCCGCGCGGGCGGAGGCCGACGGCGAACAACGACGTCGTGGTCGAGCGCCCGTTGCTGAGTTGATAGCTGCGGCGCACGGTCTGTCCGCCGACATCGAACTGCCGTTGCAGTGGCGCGTAGTCGATCGACGCCACCGACTGGTTGGTCTGTATGTTCAGGGTCGCGGTCTCGCCGTAGGTCACCTGCGCGCGGTCCAGCCATGCGCGCGTCTGCGCCTGCACCGGCAACACGACCGCCCATAGCAACCAGGCCAGCGCGATGGCGAACAAGCGACTCACGGCGTGCCTCCGCGACGTCGTTGCTGTTCCAGCAGGAAACGCGCGCGCAGCAAGGCACCGGGATCGTCCGGCACGCGCTGCAGCCAGGCTTCGTTGGCCAGCCGCCGTTCGCGCTGCTCGGCGGTTTCCGTGGGCTTGGCGCGCGCGTCCTGCTTTTTCTGCGGCTGTCCGTCCTGGGCCTGGCCGGGTTGTTTCGCCCGCTGTTCGCGCAGCGCCTGCTGCATGCGCTCGCGCTGTGCGGCATCCGCCCGTGCCTGCGATTGCGGATCACCCGGCGGTGGCGGCGGCTTGGTCGGCTGCGGCTGTCCGGGCTTCGGCGGTGGCTTGTCCTGGTTGCTGCCCTGCTTCCCTTTCTGCTCGCCCTTGCCGTCCTTGTCACCCGGGTCGTCCTTGCCCTGCTGGCCGTCCTTGCCATCCTGCTTGTCGCCCTGTCCCTGCTGCTGCGGCGGCAGCTTCTGTGCGAGCCGCACCAGGTTGCGATTGAACGCTGCGTCCTTCATTCCCGGCTGCAACGCGAGGGCGCGATCGTAGGCGGCGATCGCATCCTCGTAGCGCCTCGCCTTCGCCAGGGCATTTCCGAGGTTGTACTGGCCTTCGGCGCCACCGACCGTCGAAAAACGTTCGATCGCGCGCGGATAGTCCTTCTGCTTGTAGGCGGCGATGCCGTCCTGCATCCGCGCATGTTCTGCCTGGTCGGCGCGTTGCCACAGGCTGCCACCCGACGTGGGCGGCGAAGCCTGCGCCGATGCGGGCGCGGTCGGCAGCAGCATGCCGAAGGCGAGCAGCAGCGCGAGCGCACCGCCACGCCGGAACAGCGGCAGGCACAGCAGCATCACCAGCGGCAGCAGCCAATAGCCATCGTCACGCCAGCGCGCGACCTTCTGTCCGCGCACGGTAGTGCCGGCCTCCTGCCGCGGATCCAGCACACCCAGTGCGCGCAGGTCGCCATCGCCCGCTGAAAGTGGCTGGTAACTGCCTCCGCCGCTCGCCGCCAGCCGGCGCAACGCAGGCGCGTCCAGCCGCGCCTGGCCCAGCCCCTCGGGCGTGTCGAATACACCACCACGCGCGGTGCCGAGGCCGAGCACGGACACGCGATAGCCGGCGGCGTTCGCTTTCGACGCAGCATCCATGTCGGTGCCATCGGCGCGATCGGTCAGCAACACGATCTGGCCGCGCTCGAGCCCCGCCTGGCGCATCAATCCCTGCGACCAGGCGATGGCGCGGTCGGCCCGATGGCCGTCCTCCGGCATCACCGCCGGCGTCAGCGCATCGAGGAACAGCGCGATGTTCGCCGCGTCTTCGGTCAACGGCGCCACGGTGAAGGCATCGCCGGCGAAGGCGACCAATGCGACCTGCCCGCCGGCACGCTCGCGCAGCAGCGTGGCCAGCTTGGCCCGCGCCTGCGCAAGCCGGGTCGGCGGCAGGTCGCGCGCCAAGGTGGCACTGGACAGGTCCAGCGCGATGACCAGCGGTTCCTGTGCCTGCCACAGCGGCTGTTCGTCCTTGCCGACGCCGGGGCCGGCCAACGCAACGATCGCCAGTGCCGCCGCAGACAGCGCCAGCCAGCGCGGCCATGCACGCGTGCGATTCCCGTCGTCGTCCTCCAGCAAGTGCGGCAGCAGGTGGGCGTCGACCACGTCGCGCCATGGATTGCGGCGCTGCGCCTGGCTTCGCCACCACCATGCCAGCACCGGCAATGCCAGCAGCGCCAGCAACCACCACGGACGCATGAAGTGGATGGCGGAGAGCAGGCTCATCCGCGCCTCCGCAGCAGCAGCGCGAGCACGCCGATGGCCAGCGCGGCGCCGAGCGGCCACGGATAGCGCTCGATCTTCGGCCGCACCGCCTGGCCCTGTCGCTTGACCGGTTCCAGCGCGTCGATTTCCGCGTAGATCCCGGCCAGCGCCTCCGTGTCGCGGGCACGGAAGAAGCGACCGCCGGTGAGTTTGGCGATCTTCTGCAGGCCGGCTTCATCGACCTCGTCGCCACCGGTCGGCAAGCGGAATCCGAACACCGAGAGCGCTCCGCCGCCTTCGCCGCCGAAGGCGATCGCGTGGATGCGCACGCCGGCATCGCCCGCGATCTGCGCGGCCTTGGCCGGCTCCAGCACGCCGGCGGTATTCACCCCGTCGGTGAGCACGATCAACACGCGTTGTTCGGTTCTTTGCTGTTGCAGGCGCTTGGTCGACAGCGCGATGGCGTCGCCCAGCGCGGTTGCGCGCCCGGCCAGTCCGACCACGCTGGCGTCGAGTTGCTGGCGGACGCTGTCGCGATCCAGCGTCAGCGGCGTCAGCGCGAAGGCCCGGTCGCCGAACACCACCAGGCCGATGCGGTCGCCGATGCGGCGGTCGAGGAAATCCGCGAGCACCGCTTTCGCGGCGGTGAGGCGATCGACCAGGCGCCCGCCCAGTTCCATGTCCTCCTCGCCCATGCTCGCGGACAGGTCGACCGCCAGCATCATGTCGCGGCCCACCTGTGGCGGCGCGATCGGCCGACCCAGGTCCTGGGGGCGCGCCGCGGCCAGGCACAACGACATCCAGGCCAGCATCGCCAGCCAGGAAAAACCACGCGATGTCGCCTGCAGCAGGCCGCCCGACGCCACCTTGCGCAGGCGATCGCCCCACGGCACGCGCAGCGCCGGCACCTGGCTCGCACGTGCCGGCGACAGCGCGTGGACCAGCCATGGCAGCGGGATCGCGATCAACAACCACGGCCACGCGAAGCCGTCGACCGCCACCCAGCTGGGAAGCAGGCTCACTTGCCGAGCATCCAGGCCAGGTAGCGCTGGCGCGCCACGCTGCGCAGGGCGAGCGCCGAGGCCGCATCGGTATCGCGACGGAACGCACCATCGCGCAGCAAGGCGCCGGGTCCGTGCTCGAAGCTCGGTGGCGTCATCCCGCGATCGAGGAAGCGTAGCCAGTCATCGCCCTGCAGCCGGTCCGCCAGTGGATCCTACCGCCGCGCCGCGCGCCGCAACAGGTCCGACATCGCCGCGACCTGTTGCGCCGGCGAACCGGCAGCGTCCACGGTGTACTCGAACAGGCGCAGGATCGCCGCGCGCCGCTGGCGCCGCCTGCGCCTCCACCACCACGCCGCGGCCGCGACCAGTGCGACGGCGCCGGTCAACCACCACCATCCGGGTGCGGGTGGCCACCACGCAGGCGCAAGCCCCGGATGCACGTCCTTCAGCGGCAGCGGCAGGTTCATGTCGCGGTTGCCGTGGCCGCGCCCTTGCGCGGACGTTCGAGCAGGGAAAACCATGCGTCGCTCGGATCGGCAGTGGACAGCACCATGACCCGGGCGCCCTGCCGCTGCAGCATCGCCTGGGTGGACTCGAGCGGAAGATCGAAACTCTGCCGCCAACGCTGGCGCACCGGCGCGCTGTCGAGCCCGAGTTCGATGCGGTCGCCCTGCACCCCGAGGAACGGCAGGCGGCGCACCGGGGGCGACATTTCCAGCGGATCGACGAACAGCAGCACGACCAGCTCATGGTGCATCGCCAGCGCCGGCCAGCGCTCTGCGGGCACCGCTGCGATGCTGGACGGGTCGGCCAGCAACACGAGTCGCGAACCCGGTCGCAGCAGGCGTCGCGCATGCTCGAGCGCGACCGGCAGGCCGTCATCGTCGCCCGGCGGCTGCGCGTACCAGCGCACCAGCGCATCCAACACGCGCAAGGCGCCGCGTGGACCCGATGCCGGTGGCACCGGCGCTTCCCGGCTCGATCCGCGCAAAGCGGCGATGCGATCGCCATCGCGGGCGGCGAGCCACGCGGCCAAGGCGCCAGCACGTGCCGCCTGCACCGACTTGAAGCGCACGCGAGTCCCGAAGTACAGCGCTGGCGCGGTATCGGCGACCACCAGCGTGAGGCGCTCGCGTTCGGCCTGGAACAGCTTGGTGTGGGTGCGGCCACTGCGCGCAGTCAGCCGCCAGTCGATGTGGCGCGCATCGTCGCCCTGGGCATACTCGCGCGACTCCGCGTATTCCATGCCGCGACCACGCACGTTCGACGGCGCCGGCCCATGCGCACCGTGCCGTCCAAGCCGCGCGCCACGGCGACCCTGCACCAGTGCACGCAAGCCGACCAGTTCGGGAAGGGTGGGGACGATGCCGTCGGTCACGGTCGCTCCGAGGGTCGCGGGGCCTGTGGCCGGTTCAGGGCAACGGCACCAGGCGCAGCAGGTCGGCGACCAGGCGCTCGCCATCCCAGCCTTCGGCAGTCGCCTCGTAACTGGGTAGCACGCGGTGGCGCAACACGTCCGGTGCGACCGCGCGTACGTCTTCCGGCGTCACGAAGTCGCGGCCGTCGAGCCAGGCGCGCGCGCGCGCGCAACGTTCCAGCGCGATCGAGCCGCGCGGGCTCGCGCCCCACGCGATGCGCCGCGCCAGCGCGGCGTCGTAGCGGCCCGCATCGCGCGAGGCCAGGACGATTTCCACCAAATAGCGTTCGAGCGCGGGCGCCAGGTGCAGGTCGAGGACCGCCGCGCGGGCGGCGAACACCTGCGCCTGTGGCATGCGTGCCGGTGGATGCGGAGCCGCCTTCAGCGCGTCGCGGGCGCGCTCGCGGGCCAGCCGGAGGATCTCGGTTTCGGCATCGGCTTGCGGGTAGCCGATGCGCACATGCATCAGGAAGCGGTCGAGCTGTGCTTCAGGCAGCGGGAAGGTGCCCTCCTGCTCGATCGGGTTCTGGGTGGCCATCACCAGGAACAGGGGTGGCAATGCATAAGTCTGCCGCCCCACGGTGACCTGGCGCTCACCCATCGCCTCCAGCAAGGCGGACTGCACCTTGGCCGGCGCGCGGTTGATCTCGTCCGCGAGCAGGATCGGGTGGAAGATAGGACCCGGCTGGAATTCGAAGCGTCCGTCCTGCGGACGCCAGACCTCGGTGCCGGTGAGATCCGCCGGCAGCAGGTCGGGGGTGAACTGCACGCGGGCGAAGTCGGCTTCGAGTCTTGCCGCGAGGGCACGAACCGCAGTCGTCTTGGCCAGTCCCGGCGCACCTTCGACCAGCAGATGGCCGTCCGCGAGCAATGCGATCAGCAGGCGCTCGATCAGGCCCGCCTGGCCGACGATCTCGCGTGAAAGGTCCTCGCGCAGGCTGCGGAAGGCGTCATGCAGGCTGGAAATGTCCGGGGTTGGTATGTCCATTGGGTCCCTCGTGCGCAGGTCACTTCGACCCGCGCGGCCCTGAAAGGTTCTCACGCCGGCGATGAACGGACGAAGCGCGCCATAAACGAAACGGGAGCCTTTCGGCTCCCGTTCGTCGTCGCACGATGCGCCCTGGTTCAGCGCTGGCTGACGCGCATGACCTTTGGGGTGACGAAGATTAGCAATTCGGCCTTGGTCTTGGAGCGGCTCTTGTTCCGGAACAGGTTGCCGATCACCGGCAGGTCGCCTAGGAACGGCACCTTTGCCAAGTCCGTCCTATCGCTGAATTCGTAGACACCGCCGATCACCACCGTCTGGCCATCATCCACCAGCACTGCGGTGTTGATCTCGCGCTTGGTGATCTGCGGCACGCTACCGTAGATGCCCAAATCCACGAAACCGTCCAGCTCATCCTTCTTTACCGCCAGGTTGAGGAAAACACGACCGTCGTTGGTGATGGTCGGGGTTACCTTGAGCTCCAGCAACGCCTCCTTGAACGCGGCAGTGGGCGTCGCATTCAGGCCACTGCCCGAAACCGTCAGGTAGCCGATTTCCTTGCCCTGGCGGATCACCGATTCCTTCTGGTTGCTGGTGACGATCCTCGGGTTGGAGATGACCTCACCACGCCCCTGCTCCTGGATCGCCGACAACTCGACATCCAGTTGGTAACCGGCGTTGAGGATCGAGAGGGCCAGCGAGCCTGCCGGATTCTGCAACGCCGCCGGCAGGTTGGACATCAGGCCGCGGATCGGCAACGACTGCGAATATACGGGCTGGGGTCCAACGCCACCGCCCGCGACCCAGGCCGCGACGTCCTTCGCGTACTGAAGATCCAGTGCCTTGTCGGCATTGATCTTGCTCTGGTTCGCTTCCAGGTTGCCGCTGTAGTAGCTGTCCCCATTGTTGCCGCTAACCCCGAAACGGGCACCCAGCTCACGGGCGACCGACTCGTTGGCGATCACGATGCGCGCCTCGATGACGACCTGGTCGACCGGCTTGTCGAGCTTTTGCACCAAGTCCCGGATATTGGCAACGCGCTGCGGGATGTCCACCACAAGCAGGGTGTTGGTGCGCTTGTCGTAGCTCAGGCTGCCGCGCTGCGACAGGAAGCCGCGATCCTGCTGGTTCTGCCCGCCACCTGATTGCCCGCCACTACCGCCGCCGCTGTTGCCCTTGCTGTTTTCCGTCAACAGCTTGGCGATGTCTTCCGCACTCGCATAGTTCACCGGGATGTATTCGGTGATCTTCTCCGCGCGTTCTTCGAGGTTGATGCGTGCATCTTCCTTGTCCTGCTCGAACTTCGCGATCTCGGCTTGAGGGGCGACCCAGACCACGTTGCCGCTACGGCGCTTGTCCAGCGACTTGGCCTGCAGCACGATGTCCAGCGCTTGGTCCCATGGCACGTTGATGAGGCGCAGGGTCACGTTGCCCTGCACCGTATCGGCGGCGACGATGTTCAGGTTCGACTCTTCCGCGATCAGCTGCAGGACCGTGCGCACCGGCACGTCCTGGAAGTTGAACGTCACCGGCTTGCCGCTGTAGCGGACGGTCGAAGCGCTGGACGTGGCACCCATGGCCGTGGCGCCCATCGCCGGCGCGGAAGTCTTGGCCTTGGCCACGCCGGCCGTGCTGGCGCGCGGCACGATCTCGACGATGTAGTCGTTGCCGCTCTGGTAGGCCATCGATTCGAAGGCGCCCTGAGTGCCGAGCACCAGTTGCGCGCCGCTGCTGGTCGCACGCGCTTCGATACGCTGAACCGGGGTGGCGAAATCGCTGACGTTGATCGGCCGCTGGAGGGAGGCGGGCAACTGCGCGTTGCCGATGTCGACGACGACGCTGGAGCCGTTGTTGCGCAGGTCGGGCGCGGCGCCGGTACCGGAGAACCGGAGGACCAGCTTGCCCGAGCCACCCTCGCCGCGCTTGAAATCGATCGCGGTGACGGTCACGGCATCCGGCGTGCGCTTGGCCGGGTCGGCCATCGCGCCGGTGGCGGACTGCCCCATCGCGACGATGCTGGCGACAGGCAGCGCGCTCGCGCCCGCTGCGTAAAGACCGACGGCGAGCCCGATTGCGCAGGTGCCGAAGGAAAGGGGGCGCCGGAGAGGCCGCTGTTGCTTGGCGTTGGTGACGGTCATTGGTCTATCCCCAATCAATTGTCTTCGAGCAAGATGGTCGCCGGCCGTTCAAGCCAGCCACCTGCGCCATCCGGAACAAGTTCGACCAGTTCGATCCGGTCTTCGTTAATGGCGGTCACCCGCCCGTCGCTTTGCCCGACGTACGCACCGGGCTGCACCCGGTATGTCACCTTGTCGGGCGCCATCAGCAGGGCCACCAAGCTTCGGCCTTTGCCCAAGGTGCCGACCATGTCGAGGCTGTCGAGCGGGAACTGCTCAAGCGTCTGCTTGCGGCGACCAGCATCCGGGCGCGGCCCGCCGGCTTCGCCACCGTTGAAGACTTCGCTGAACGGATCGCGCAGGTTCTGCGCGTCGTACTCGAACGTCTCGAACTGCTGCATGACCGGGAGCGGGTCCAGCGGCGGCGCTGGGCGCGCCTTGACTTCGGCAACCCATTTTTCCAGGTCGCCCTGGCTACCGCCGCAGGCGGCCAATGCCGAGGCGAGCACCACGACCCCCATCCACCGGCTGGCGCGAAGGTGTCCTTTCATGTTCATGTCAGGCTCCTTCCTTCTTCGTGCTGGCCTCGGCAGGCGCCTTGGCCGGCTCCTTGCCCGCGGCGGGTGGCTCGGCGGTCGTCTCGTCCTCGTCCAGGTAACGGTAGGTCTTCACGGTACCCGCGAGTTCAAGCGGACTGTTCGGCCCGATCCTGGCGTTCGGATTGGTCTTCGCATCCTTGGGCTGCAGCGAGATGTCATGCATGGTCATGATGACCACGCGCGGCAGCGACGCCACGCCACTGACGAACGCGCCGAACTGGTGGTAGGTCCCGACCATGCGCAAGGCGATCGGCTTCTCGGCGTAGAACTCTTTCTTGGTCTCCACCGCCGGCTGGAACAGCTCGTTCTGGATACCGGTCGCCAAGGCCGTCTGCGAGATGTCAACGATCAGGTCGGGCATCTCGGTCTTGCTGGGCAGCTGCCGCAGCATCTGCTGCAACTGCTGTTCCATCTGCGCCAGTTGCTGCTTCAACGGCTCGAGGTTGGAAGCCCGTCCCTGCTTGCCCTCGAACTCCGTGCGCAGTTCGGCTTCCTGCGCCTCGAGGGTCTCCAGCTCGTTCTGCTGTCCGCGGACGAACAGCCACCAGCCGAGCAGGAGGATGATCACGGCGACGATCACGCAGAACCCCATCTGTGCCTGGCGAGGCCAGGCACCGATGTTGTTGATGTCGAGTTCCTTGAGGTTGATCTTCTTGTTGTTGCTCACGGGGCGGCTCCTCCTGCTGCAGGCGCGGCCGGGGTAGTGGCGGGCGGCGACGCTGTTTCAGCCTCCTCCTCCTCTTCCTTCGGAGCGTTCGGATTGGCCAGCTTGACCTTGAGGTTGAACTCGTAGGGCAATCCGGGGTTGGCTCCCTTGGCCTCGATGATGTTCAGGTCCGGGTTGGTCATCCAGCCCGAGCTCTCGAGGTTGCGCATGTAGGTGGAGACCCGGGCGTTGGACTGCGACCGGCCGCTGAGGGTCAGGATGTCGCCTTCCTGCTTGATCGCGGTCAGGGTCACGCCATCCGGGATGGTCCTCACCAGCGAATCGAACAGATGGACCATCTGCGAACGGTTGGACTGCAACTGCTCGATGACTTCCTTGCGCGCCAGCAGCTTGGACTTCTTCTGGTCGAGTTCCTCGATCTCCTTGATCTGGCCATCGACCTTGGCGATCTCGCCTCGCAGGTAGTCGTTGCGCTCGGTCTGGCCGCTGATGCGACCGCCGTAGTAGCTGTAGACCAGGAACGCGACCAGGACACCGGCCAGCGCCGCCAGGCCGAGCATGCCGGCAAATTCCTTCTGCCGGGACTTGCGGCGCTCCGCGCGCCACGGGAGGAGGTTGATCCGTGCCATCAGTCGAAGCTCCTCAGTGCGAGCCCGCAGGCGATCATCAGCGCCGGGGCGTCCTGCGCCAATGCATGCGCCTGCACGCGCGGGCCGAGCGTCATCTGCGCAAGCGGATTGGCGACCACGGTCGGGATCCCGAGCTGCTCCTCGACCATCGCGGCGATCCCCGGGATGGAGGCGCAGCCACCGGCCAGCACCACGTTGTCGACCCGGTTGAATTCACTGCCCGCGTAGAAGAACTGCAGCAGGCGGCTGACCTGCTGGACCATCGCTTCCTTGAACGGATCCAGCACTTCGATCTCGTAGCTTTCCGGCAGCCCGCCCTGGCGCTTGGCCAGTCCAGCCTCTTCATAGCTCAGGCTGTAGCGGCGCATCACCTCGTCGGTGAGCTGCTTGCCGCCGAACACGTTCTCGCGGGTGTAGATGCTGCGACCGCCGCGGAGCACGTTGAGGGTGGTCATGGTGGCGCCGACATCGACCAGCGCGGCCAGGCCGTCGCGCGGCACGTTCAGGCTGCCGGCCATCAGCGCGTAGGCGTTCTCGATGGCGAAGGCCTCGACGTCGATCACCTTGGCGGTCAGCCCGCCCAGTTCCAGCGCGGAGGCGCGGACCTCGACGTTCTCGGAGCGCGATGCCGCAAGCAGCACCTGCACCATCTCGCTGTTGCCGGGCATCGGCCCCAGCACCTCGAAGTCGAGGTTCACTTCCTCGATCGGGTACGGGATGTAGTTGACCGCCTCGAGTTCGATCTGGGATTCCAGGTCGTCCTCGTTAAGGTCAGCCGGCATCGGGATCACCTTGGTGATCACCGAGGAACCCGATACCGCGGCAGCGGCATGCTTGAGCCGGGATCCGGAGCGCGCAACCGCGCGACGGATGGCCTCGCCCACGGCCTCGACCTCGACCAGGTTTTTTTCCACCACCGCATTCGGCGGTAGTGGCTCGACGGCGTAGTGCTCGACGCGGTAACGGTCACCCGTGCGCGTGAGCTGCAAGAGCTTCACCGCAGTCGAGCTGATGTCCACGCCGATCAACGGCGATTGCGTTTTTGTTCCCAGTCCCACGGTATCTCCCCTTCCCACGGGCGCTTACGCGCACTTGGTGCTGCAGTACATGAATAACGGACTTTTCACGTTCTGGCAACCGGCCCCCTGGTCACCACCCCCGTGAACACCCTCTCCACCGCATTCGGCATCCGGGTTAACGGAGGCCTCCGGGGAAACCGGTCGCCCCCTGTAGGCCCGGTATCACGAACGCCTACTCTATACTCCGCGCCCTGCTCCGCTGCAATCGGAATTCGTGCCAATGCCCCGCCTCCCCCGCATGCTGCGCTGGTTTTTGCTGGGCGCGGTCGCACTTTGCCTGATCGGATTGCTGGTGGTCGGCATCCTCGTCTATGTGGTCAGCGCGCGCCTGCCGGACGTGCAGAGCCTGCGCAACACCGAGCTTCAGGAGCCGATGTACGTCTACGCCGCGGACGGCCGGCTGATGG
>Ga0164305_10000132_pt1 | contig 24103 bp, 20 predicted proteins | sample Whisoiple_237_MG_FD_110215 | JGI IMG/M metagenome (GOLD analysis project Ga0164305, IMG submission 110215) | Soil microbial communities amended with pyrogenic organic matter from upstate New York, USA - Whitman soil sample_237_MG | ecosystem: Environmental > Terrestrial > Soil > Agricultural...
CTTTCCGCATCAAAAGCCATACCTTGAGGTGCAAAAAACTCAGCCTCTTCAAAGTCCCCATCAGTTAAACCCGGTTTGCCGCTACCGATGACGTGCAGCACCTCACCTTCGAGGGTGCTGACAACAATCCTATTGTGACCCGAATCGGCAATAAATAAGCAAGAACCGACTAAGTTTTGTATGACTGAATTAGCAGGCCCGGGCAATACAGTTTCATCTACAGATTCATTTTCCTGACTCATTTCGCCCAAAAGCGCGACCTGTTGGTGAAGATGTTTGGCCTCCGTTGCAGCGATCGCAAATGCCAGCACTTTACCGGGAAAAGCCAGCGGTGTTAATACAGGTTTGCGCTGTTTTTCTAAGCTAAAACTGAGTTGTTTAAACTTGAGCGCATTTTTATCTTTGTATTCAGCAATTAACTTGCCAACTAACTCGTCAAGTGCTTCTCTATTGCCTTCGCCGGAAACAAAGCCAACGACATAACTTTCAGGATCGATCACCATTAAAGTCGGCCAAGCGCGAACCGCGTAGCTTTGCCAAACTTTCATGCCGCTGTCAACGATTACAGGATGTTCGATATCGTAGCGCAGGATAGCTTGGCGGATGTTTTCTACTTCTTTTTCGTTTTCAAATTTAGCCGAGTGAACGCCGATAACCGTGAGGGAATCTTTATATTTTTGTTCGAGGTATTTTAAGTCGGGCAGGACGTGCAAGCAATTGATGCAGCAGTACGTCCAGAAGTCGAGGAGGACGACGCGCCCTTTTAAGGATTCAATGGATAAAGGTTTTTCGGTATTCAGCCAGGGGTAGTTTCCGGGGAATTCTGGTGCTCTGACGCGAGGCATGGCATCTCCTGGGTAGGATGTGAATTATTTTTTTACTTCTTTAATTTAGCGGGAAGTTTGGCACGATGGGAAAAAGGGAAGCTTAAACGAGGGCTTGTGGTACAGGTCGGAGTGCCTGTACCACAAGAGGGGGGCGAGGGGTGCGATCGGGCTTCACTGTCCTTCTTACGTATAAATACTCAAAAAATCCTTCTGTAATTAACATCTAAAAATCTTAGACAAGATGCTTGACATTCTTGGAGGGCAAGCTTAAGCTATGTCTAGGAACCTTAGCCAAGACTTGTGGAAATTAGCAAATGTCCAAAATTATCTACGATGTCATCCAGCGTTTTGAGGTAGAAGACGGCGTACCCCGCCTGATTTCAACCAATATTCAAGTGATTGAAGGTGGCGAAGATTTGATGTCTTTAGCTATTAGTTTATTAACTCAACTCGGCTTTTATGACAAGTTTGAGGAAAACCGGACATCTCAATATATAGGCTACAGGCTTAAGAACCCTGTAAAAGGAAGTAAACGCTATCAACTTATTTTAGCTCAGCGAAAAGAGGGTTTATGTATTTCTATCCCTATAAACTCTTTCGAGTCAGAACTCTTGGAACTATATGCGGGTACAAGTTATTACAAAACGATTGATGTGTACGGTGATCCAGATTATGAAACCATAAAGTACATTACTCTAGCTAGATTATGGATTTTATCTAGTAAAGAAGATGTTTTTCTGTCAAACCTGTCTCCACACTATGCAGAAATGTTTAAGGGTGATATTACAGGTAAGTTCTGCCTTAATTATTATGCTGAAGGTGAAGAAGGAAATATTAGTTGGAAAGAAATTATTTTATTCCCACCAGAAGAATTTGACATTAAAGCATTGGGTGATAGTAGTAGCTATCTTTTAGTTCAAGAAGATAAACTTTTTCCCTACGCATGGCAGGTTTCTATCAGTTCAAGTGAAGTTCTAGAAGAGTTCTTGGGTCACTTTGCCAAAATTCTCATGGAGGCACAATAATGTCTGTCAAAGCCAAAAGACTGGTCAACCCTTACGAAGAAAGAATGCTGGAGTTTCTTCATACCTGTGTAGACAACAACTATAAAATTCATACACAGGTTAGCTTGTCCCAAATTTGCGAACAAGTCAGCAACCTTGACTGGGAACTAAAAAAGTTTTTATTTAGCCCCAGTGCTGTCGATGCTTTAATCACAGACTTGAACTACAATCCTTGCCTAGTAGTAGAGTTTCAGTCTCAGTACCACGATAGCCCAGAAGCGAAAGAGCGCGATCGTAAAAAAGCCACTTTACTTGAGTTTGCCAAAGTTCCCTTAATTTACTCGCGGGTAAAAGACTGGGGTTTGTTATATCTCTCTTCTCAAGATGAGGAAGTAGTTTACAATTTATACACGGGACAAAACAGGGAAAATGCCCAAGCACTAATCAGACAGTATTGCAGGGAATCAGTCGCGCCTCAAGTTCAGCTTATAGCTTGGTAACAGACCTTATGCAACTCTTGATTCTTCCCAAATCTACGGGGCGATTGGAAATCGCCACTACACACACAAAACCCGCCTGGGAGGATTCTCAAGAGGCCGCGCAGGCGGACTTCGTTTGTCTGGGCGCGGTTTAAACCGCCGTTTTTTCTCCTAACAACAACCGCCGCCGTTATAATGCCAAGTCGAATCCGTAATTAACACCTTATCCGGCATTGATCCGCCTAACTTCCCAGCAGTTTTATCGCAGACAGCCGCCGGAACTCCCCGCTGCAAAACGTGACCTGCCCCGTCATCAAACAGATCTTCAGACCCGGTATAAATCGCCGTCTTGCCAGTGAAAATGCAAGCTCCGTCATCCGGTACATCCACTTTAAAAGACACCGAATCCAGGCTTTCTAACAGCAAATCCGCATCCAATTGGTAATTGTGTTTGTCCAGCAATCGGTAAGGACGGCGCGCCCGCACTTCGACTTGCCCAAAACCAACGTCTACAAGGTGTTGAACGTATTCTTCGTATGTCAAAGCGCCGGACAAACACAGGGCCCGCAAGCGTTGGTCTTCCTTCAAATGCTGCGGAATGGGGCGAGTTGCGATCGGATCGCTCATCAACAATCTGCCACCCGGTTTTAACACCCGATAAGTCTCTTTTAATGCTTTAGCTAAATCTGCGGGTTCAAAGATATTAAACAAGCAGTTTTGGGCGACAACATCTACAGAAGCATCCGGCACCGGCAACGCAAAAGCATCGCCTTCACAAATTTCCACAAAACTAGGATCAAACCAATCATTTTCGTGGGCTGCAATTTGCAAGTTTCGTGCAGCCGCGTCTCGCATTGCTGGAACGGGATCGACGGCAATAACCGCTCCTTTGTGTCTAGAAAAATATGCAAATTGTAGTGCTTCTAGGCCGCCCCCTACGCCTACATAAAGCACGAATGGATTGCCCACAAGTTCGGCGGCGTGAACGGTTGTGCCGCAGCCGTAATTCATTTCTTGCATTTGTTCGGGAATTTTTAATCCTGGCAATTGCAAGGGACTGCTTTGGACGCAGCAAAGTCCGATTTGGGGGGTTTCGGCAACATCGCTGTAGAATTTGGCTGCTGTTTCGAGGTAGGTCATTTTTTAGTGTCCTAATTTGGGATTTTTGACCGCAGATGGAGCACGGGCGTCCCGCCCGTGCCACGAAGCCCAGAAAGTTTTTGTTAGGTGGCCAATTCGACTTTTTGTTCGGATTTGGGCTGATTTTCGGGTTCGGAAACTGTTGTTTCGGAAGGGGCTAATTCGCTGGTTGGTTGGCTAGGAGTTGCAGTAGCAACTGGTGGCGTTGGCGGTACAAGATTGGGAGACGGTTCTGCTGGGTTCGCGGGAGCGATTACTTTTGGTACTGGAGCTTTTTCTGTTATTTCTGGCAGGGTTGGTGGCTCTGAAGGATTAGCAGGTTCGGCAACTTGACGCAAAAAGTTGCGGAACCGATTGTAGTATCCTTTATATTCCTGTTTTTTTGCTTCAGGAGATGCTGTTGGGGTCGGTTCTATTATTTTAACGGGTGCAACAACTTTCGGGGTTTCTAACTGTGGAGTTGCTGTCGGTGTGGGTTCTATTACTTGAACTGGTTCTACAATTTTTGGCGCTTCGAGTTGGGGGGTTGCTGTCGGTGTCGGTTCTACTGCTTGAACTGGTTCTACAATTTTCGGCGCTTCGAGTTGGGGGGTTGCTGTCGGTGTCGGTTCTATTACTTGTGTGGGAGTAACTTCGGGAGCAACTGTTGGCTCTAAGCTGGGTAGGGTAACAGGGGTTTCTGGAATCGCTGGTGAGGGTGGGACAACTGGTGTTTTTTCTAATGCAGGTGTCGGTGTCGGTTCGGGGGTTGGGGTTGGTGTCGGTTCCGGGGCTTGGTAGGTGCGATCGACTATACCGCGAGTTTCTGCTACTGTTAGTTCGCCCCGCACTAATTTTGAAAGAGTGTCTTGGCCGAGCGGTTGGAAATTTATCAGTCTGACTGTATTATTAAAGGCGTTTTTGACGATATTTCCCCGTTCGTCAATTAATTCTAGCTGTACCCAGTTTTTCCCTGGTTTGAATCCTTTAAGATATATAGGTTGCCACTGGTCGATCGCAAAGCTTTCGCCGTTCACTGTGGCTCGAATTTTCCAATCGAGTATTTCATCTTGGGAATTTTCTTGCGCCACTTCGTGCGGGGGGGCATTTGTCAAGTAAAAGTCGAGCAGGATGGGTTGTGCCCCGTAGCTGCCTTGGGGGCTGTTGTACGTTAATAGGGGCAATGTTCGATCGGGATTATTGTCGTCTGTTTTAGTAAAAACGTGAAAGGTGGTTTGAGCCGCGGCACCTTCGTTTTTAAAGCTTTCTTCCCAAGGGCGAGCGGCGAACACCCGCAGGGTATGGGTTCCGGGTTCTAAGTCGGAGAGCGTTAAAGGTTGGTTGATGTCGTAAACTGCTGCATAAGGTTGGTTGTCTAATAAAACTTGCAGATGGGGGCCCAAACCCAAGTTTGCATCTTTGAAAATGGGCAAGTCCTTCACTTGGAACTGAACAGACACATTTATATCCTGAAGCACTTCGTCAGGTTTTGGATTCAAAATCCTAACTTGAGGCTGGTAGATTTCTAGAGCCTGACGCAGTTTTTGAATGGCTTCTGGGGGAGAAACCTCTGAGATTCTGTTTACTGGGGCGGTAGCTGAGCCGCTCTTGTTCCCTGGTTTGGGCAATTCGGGATGGCCCGCGCCACAACTTGCTAAACCCAAAATTAATATTGCTGCTGCGAACAATGCCAGCAGCCTGCCCGCAACCGTTCTGTGCCAATTGATCCCTATCACGCAACCATACTCCTAGAAGCGTTGTCATAGGGAACTATAGCCCAAAAATGAATTGAGTATTGGGGAATTGCTGCTGAGGAATTCCAAAGCCGTGTAGGAACCCGGATTGAGGCAGCAGCAGGCAACCCATCCTCTCGCACTCTTAATTCCTGCAGCCTTTTTCCAAAACATATATCTACAAATGAGTATTCCTAAATTACTTTATCTTTGAGTTTTGTAAAGTTAATGGCAGTACCCCTTGACTTTTTCGAGGGACTGTGGAATTTAAAGGCGTTATTACATCAAGAATTGAGCCTTTTTTAAGTATTGTTAACAAGCGATTAATACTCCTCTAGCAAGCTTATAATTCATAAAACTCCCTCAAAAGGAGCAGCCGTATCAAGTCTGAATCAAGGAGGCGATCGGCTGCCGATCTGGCGAGAAGAGTTGGCAGTACCCAGTCACATTGTTAGCGACACTGGGAATCTGGCTTCTTCAAAGAAGCAAAATGCTTGGGGAGACGATGCACCTGCGTCTAACTCTGCAAAGAGTAAAGTGTATTGCAGTGTCGGCTTTTTCGAGAATCCTCCGCCTAATCAAGCGCGGGGAGTGTCCGGTACAGTATTCAGTTCTCGTTCCTTGTCTTACCGAGAGGAGAGTCTTCATGACCATTAGTCCTCCAGAGCGAGAGGTAAAAGCTAGGGTAGTAGTCGATAAGAATCCGGTTCCAACTTCTTTCGAGAAGTGGTCAAAACCCGGTCATTTCGATCGCACTCTAGCTAAGGGACCAAAAACCACCACTTGGATTTGGAACCTCCACGCTAACGCTCACGACTTTGACAGTCATACAAGTGACTTAGAAGACGTTTCGCGCAAAATCTTTAGCGCTCACTTCGGCCACTTGGCAGTAATCTTCGTATGGTTGAGTGGCGCATATTTCCACGGCGCTAAATTTTCCAATTACGAAGCTTGGCTGACAAATCCTACAGCCATCAAGCCCAGCGCTCAAGTGGTCTGGCCGATTTTTGGTCAAGAAATTTTAAATGCAGATGTAGGCGGCGGCTTTCACGGGATTCAGATCACCTCTGGTCTATTCCAACTGTGGCGCGCCAACGGCATCACTAACTCATACCAGCTATATTGCACTGCGATCGGCGCCCTGGTAATGGCAGCTTTGATGCTGTTTGCCGGTTGGTTCCACTATCACGTCCGCGCTCCGAAACTGGAATGGTTCCAGAACGTGGAATCGATGATGAACCACCACTTGGCAGGTTTGCTAGGCTGCGGTTGCTTGGGCTACGCCGGACAGCAGATCCACGTTTCGCTGCCGATCAACGCTTGCATGGACGCGATCGATGCAGGCGCACCTCTGACAGTCGGCGGTAAGCTGATCAAAACAGTTGCCGATATCCCGCTGCCACACGAGTGGATTTTGACACCGAGCTTGATGGCAGACATCTACCCAAGCTTCGCTAAAGGTCTAACGCCCTTCTTCACCCTCAACTGGGGCGCTTATGCCGACTTCCTGACCTTCAAAGGCGGTCTGAACCCCACCACAGGCGGTTTGTGGCTGACAGATACAGCGCACCACCACTTAGCGTTGGCAGTGCTGTTCATCGTCGCCGGTCACTTCTACCGCACTAACTGGGGCATCGGTCACAGCTTTAAAGAAGTTCTGGAAGCTCACAAAGGCCCCTTCACAGGCGAAGGCCACAAGGGGATGTACGAAATCTTCACGCAGTCTTGGCACTGCCAACTGTCGTGGAACTTGGCCTGGATGGGCTCTCTGAGCATCATCGTGGCTCACCACATGTACTCGATGCCTCCGTATCCGTACATCGCGACCGACTATCCGACTCAGCTATCGCTGTTCACCCACCACATGTGGATTGGCGGATTCCTGATCGTCGGTGCAGCCGCTCACGCAGCAATCTTCATGGTGCGGGACTACGATCCGGCGCAGCACGTTAATAACTTGCTCGACCGCGTACTCCGTCACAGAGATGCAATCATCTCTCACCTAAACTGGGTTTGTATATTCTTGGGCTTCCACAGCTTCGGTTTGTACGTTCACAACGACACGATGCGGGCTTTCGGTCGTCCTCAAGATTTGTTCTCGGATACCGGGATTCAGTTGCGTCCGATATTTGCCCAGTGGGTGCAAAACATCCACGCCTTGGCTCCGGGCACAACAGCGCCTAATGCTACGGAAATCGTCAGCCACGCTTTTGGCGGCGGTGCAGTAGTAGTCGCCGGCAAAGTAGCAATGATGCCGATCGAGTTGGGTACGGCGGATTTCATGATCCACCACATCCACGCTTTCACCATTCACGTTACAGTCCTGATTCTCTTGAAGGGCGTGTTGTTTGCACGCAGTTCTCGCTTGATTCCTGACAAAGGCAACTTAGGCTTCCGGTTCCCTTGCGACGGCCCCGGCCGTGGCGGCACCTGCCAAGTTTCTGGTTGGGATCACGTGTTCCTAGGCTTGTTCTGGATGTACAACTGCATCTCGATCGTGATTTTCCACTTTAGCTGGAAAATGCAGTCGGACGTGTGGGGAACAGTATCGCCAGACGGCACAATTTCTCACATTACCGGTGGCAACTTCGCACAAAGTGCGATCACGATTAACGGCTGGCTGCGGGACTTCCTTTGGGCGCAAGCTTCTCAGGTGATTCAGTCCTACGGTTCGGCACTGTCGGCCTACGGTCTGATGTTCCTAGCCGGACACTTCGTCTTCGCCTTCAGCTTGATGTTCCTGTTCAGCGGCCGCGGCTACTGGCAAGAACTTATTGAGTCGATTGTTTGGGCTCACAACAAGCTCAAGGTAGCTCCGTCGATTCAGCCTCGCGCTCTGAGCATTACTCAGGGTCGGGCTGTGGGTGTAGCTCACTACCTCCTAGGAGGAATTGTCACTACGTGGGCATTTTTCCTAGCGCGAATCATTTCGGTAGGGTAAACTACCCCTAGGTTTTGGATTATCGATTTGGGAGGAATCTCAAATCGAGAATCCAAACTCGGAACCGAATCCCTTCAACTTTGTTCAGGATTCAGGATTAATCAAGGCTTATGGCAACGAAATTTCCAAAATTTAGCCAAGACCTTGCCCAAGACCCGACCACACGGCGGATCTGGTACGGGATTGCCACAGCACACGACTTTGAAAGCCACGATGGCATGACCGAAGAAAATCTTTACCAAAAGATTTTTGCTTCTCACTTCGGCCACCTAGCAATCATTTTCTTGTGGACTTCGGGCAGCCTGTTCCACGTAGCATGGCAAGGTAACTTTGAACAGTGGATTAAAGACCCCCTAAACGTCCGCCCGATCGCTCACGCGATTTGGGACCCGCAATTCGGCGCTCCTGCTGTAGAAGCTTTCACTCAAGGGGGCGCTTCTAACCCGGTGGATATCTCTTACTCCGGTGTCTACCATTGGTGGTTCACCCAAGGGATTCGGACCAACGCCGACCTGTATCAAGGAGCTATCTTCTTGCTACTACTGGCGGCTGTCTTCCTGTTCGCAGGTTGGTTGCACCTCCAGCCCAAGTACCGCCCCAGCTTGTCTTGGTTCAAAAATGCTGAATCTCGCCTCAACCACCACTTGGCTGGTTTGTTCGGTGTCAGCTCTTTGGCTTGGACTGGTCACATGGTTCACGTTGCTATCCCCGAATCTCGCGGACAGCACGTAGGTTGGGACAACTTCTTGTCTACGCCGCCTCACCCGGCCGGTTTGGCTCCTTTCTTCACTGGTAACTGGGGCGTATACGCCGAGAATCCAGATGCAGCGAGCCATGTCTTCGGTACTTCCGAAGGCGCTGGAACCGCAATTCTGACTTTCTTGGGTGGCTTCCACCCTCAAACAGAATCCCTGTGGCTGACAGACATCGCTCACCACCACTTGGCGATCGCAGTTCTGTTTATCGTTGCCGGTCATATGTACCGGACTAACTTCGGTATCGGTCACAGCATCAAAGAAATGTGCGATGCTAAAGACTTCTTTGGCAAGAAAGTTGAAGGCCCCTTCAATATGCCTCACCAAGGCATTTACGAGACCTACAACAACTCGCTGCACTTCCAATTGGGCTGGCACCTCGCCGCTTTGGGCGTCATTACCTCCCTGGTAGCGCAGCATATGTACGCGATGCCTCCCTACGCTTTCATAGCGCAGGATCACACAACGATGGCTGCGTTGTACACGCACCACCAGTACATCGCTGGATTCATCATGGTCGGCGCTTTCGCCCACGGAGCTATCTTCTTGGTGCGGGACTACGATCCTGAAGCAAATAAAGGCAACGTGCTCGATCGCGTGTTGCAGCACAAAGAAGCGATTATCTCTCACTTGAGCTGGGTGTCGCTGTTCTTGGGCTTCCACACTCTCGGCTTGTACGTTCACAATGACGTTGTAGTCGCTTTCGGAACTCCTGAAAAGCAAATCTTGATTGAACCAGTGTTCGCACAGTTCATCCAAGCTGCTCACGGGAAGGCTCTCTACGGCATGGACGTGCTGTTGTCGAACCCTGACAGCATTGCTTCTACCGCTTGGCCGAACTACGGTAACGTATGGCTCCCAGGCTGGTTGGATGCGATTAACAGCGGTACTAATTCTCTGTTCTTGGCGATCGGACCTGGCGATTTCTTGGTTCACCACGCGATCGCACTAGGCTTGCACACCACCACCTTGATCTTGGTCAAGGGCGCTCTGGATGCACGCGGTTCTAAGCTGATGCCGGACAAAAAAGACTTCGGTTATGCTTTCCCTTGCGACGGCCCCGGCCGTGGCGGTACTTGCGACATCTCTGCTTGGGACGCGATGTACCTGTCTGTTTTCTGGATGTTGAACACCCTAGCTTGGGTAACGTTCTACTGGCACTGGAAGCACCTGGGCATCTGGCAAGGTAACGTGGCTCAGTTCAATGAGTCTTCTACCTACCTGATGGGCTGGTTCCGCGATTACCTCTGGCTGTATTCTTCTCAGTTGATCAACGGTTACAACCCGTATGGTACTAACAACCTGTCTATCTGGGCCTGGATATTCTTATTCGGACACCTGGTTTGGGCCACTGGTTTCATGTTCCTGATCTCTTGGAGAGGTTACTGGCAAGAGTTGATCGAGACCTTGGTTTGGGCTCACGAGCGCACTCCTTTGGCTAACTTGGTTCGCTGGAAAGACAAGCCTGTTGCTTTGTCCATCGTCCAAGGTCGTTTGGTTGGCTTAGTTCACTTTACTGTGGGCAACGTCTTCACTTACGCAGCCTTTGTAATTGCCTCGACGGCCGGGAAATTCGGGTAACTCTGAACTCTGGTTTCTAGGTAATTAAATGAAATCCCCTGCCTTCTGGCGGGGGATTTTTTTTGTATAGCAGAAGGAAGTTCGGCAACGGATTGTGTAACGGATGTAACGGATGGATGGAATAAGATCGATGGGTCGAAGCAAAATGCAGTTCGATTAATGTTCATCGGCGGGACAATGCGAAGCGGTTGGCTGAGTCTGTCAAGCAGGAATAAAAGTGCGATCGCATTCCCTATCTTTAACATGAGCCTGTAGGTAATTCACAGTGCATGAATACTTGCAATACCAAAAACAATATATGTTTTATTTCTGGGATGTTGGATTCGGATACAAGTTTGGCTGTACTGCACGCGGTGATTGGAGTGGCTTGAGATGCTCGCGCTTTATGGAATACAATCCTTGACAGCGACACAACAATTCTGTGGCAGCGGACTCAATCGTATTACCGTTAGCCTCGTCAAAATATGGGAATTACAAGTCAGCTTAAAGAAATATCGTTAGCGACGTTTGAGAGGCTGAAAAAAGAGCCAGCCCTCGTTGAGGCCTTTCTTAGCGCCAAGTGGTTGCCTGAATCCACTTTTTGGGAAACGGCAACCCATTGGCCTGCTGCATCTGCCGAACTGATAAAGCGAAATTGTGAGACAGCATTTTTCAGAATACCTTCCCTGCGAGAACAGTTCGTTTCTGAGTGGGAAACACCAGACCTATACTTGAACAAAAACTTTCAACAACTTACATTCTTATTGGCTGGATACATCCCAGGCTACATTTTCGATCGAGCAACTATTCCAGAGATCAAAGCAAACACATATCTTATGGCAAAAGCCAAAGGGGAAGATTTTTTCCCTTTTCTGGTAATTGACAATTCGAGATGGGATGGTTTGCCTTTGGTGAATGCTATCGGTGCTGGTGCAGAGATTGGTTACAGTACGGGATATGAAGCGGTGCGGTATCTTCTGCCTGATGAAATTACACGGATATTGAACGGTTTGGTCGCGCTGGGAGAACAAGGGTTTCAAAGTCGCTATCTTCGAGAAGCCGATCGAGATGAACCGATCTCGTGGATTGATTGGGCAGAAGAAGAAATCTTGGAGTGGTTGACCGACTACTACAATGAAATGTTGAATTACTATCAAAAAGTTTCCGCCGATCGAAATGCTATGTTAGTTTACTTGAGCTAGGCTTTTCATCTAACATAATATCGATCGCTTCGATCGAATCTTAGCACTTTGCACCCGATCTTTTAGCTGTGGCGAAAAATGCTTAAGCGCGTCTTGACAACAGGCAACACAATGTGAATGTGAAGTCAATCAGCAAATACTGACTTAATTAAGAAATATCAAGAAATATACCATAAGATAATTAGATGGTAAAGTTATCCAATTGATGTGACGAGCGCTCGCTTTTTACCATCACACGAATAGAAAGACTAAGTTTAATTGGGCTTATACTTCGGCTTCTGGCTTCTTAAGCCTATGTATCTGTAAATGACTTAGTGCTGAAGATTCAATTAACCATGTTACCATCACAATTGGAGATTTTTCAATGAAACTCAGTAAATCTTTGGCAACGTTGTTGACATTAATTTGTATCACAGTCATAGTTGTGACTACTTTCAGACTAAGCCCTAGTTTCGCTCGTTCTACGCCGGTGATGTCAGCAGAAGTATCAGCAGAGAAAGTAACTACAGACCTGATTGCACAAGTTCCCGGAGGAAATTCTCTCTACACTAGGCTGGGAGGCTACAACGCGATCGCAGCCGTAATTGATGATTCAGCAACTTTCATATTCGCTGACCCAGTAATTGGTAAATACTTTATTGGCTTGAGCACAAACTCACAACAGAGGCTGCGTCAGTTGTTAGTGGATCAATTCTGCCAAGCTGCAGGGGGGCCTTGTGTTTATACAGGGCGGACTATGAAGCTTTCCCATAGTGGAATGGATGGAGGTCTCACGAACAATGAATTTAACGCTTTTGCTAATGATGTGTCCCAAGCTCTCGATAAAAATAGGGTCAATCCACCAGAGAAAGCCGAAGTCCTGGCATTTGTTAATAGTCTCAGAAGCAAGATTGTCGAAAAGTAATATGAAACGCTCCAATCTCCTCCTGCTTTCGGTGGCATTTCTGCTGCTTTCAGGAATGGTAAAGGCCGACGCAGCCCGTGCAAAACCCTCAGAGCAAACCACCGAGATGAAAGTTCCAGTATCCCCAATGCCGAGGCAGTCTTCTGAGCGCTTTTCCATGCCTGCTACTTTTGCTCCACCCAATGCTCAATCCAACGATCCACCTTTGTGTTTTTATCAGCGCTCGGATAGCACCATAGTCGATTTGAGCAAACTGTGTGGGGCTAAGAGTACCGCCATGGGTACAAATACTAGATGGGAGAACGCTCCTGTTGAGGAGAAGAAGACCCCAATTTATTGGTAGAAAAATGAGAATTTGTTTCAGTAGACGAATTCCCTAGGAGCGCCCTTGCCTGACTTCACCCGAAGTACGCGCCTGCGTAGCTATACCGTAGGGAATCGCCCTCATCGCCTCAAATTTCACCATTGACCTGCATCTGATGCACTTTGTCAGCCAACTCTTGCAAGCGCTTTTCGTCCAACTCGTCAATCGCCAGCATCCCGACATAGATGATTTCCTTCAGCGTTAGTCGGGTTGCTAGCGCCTTTTTCTGCACAATTTCCTTGATGATGGGGCTCACCCCTATGGCGGTACTGGCTCTAGTCATCCAATTTTAGATTTTAGATTTTAGATTTTAGATCGATCCCACAGATGAATCCGAGGCCCCGAACCAAATTGCTTGATTGTCACAAAGGTAACGGGAGATTAACAACTTCGACTAAATCTTAGCACCTTTAAGCTGAGCTTTTAGCTGCGATGCAAAATGCTTAAGCGCGTCTTGACAAGACGCAACAAAAGGGTTTATAGTGGAAACGTGGAAAGGCCGATCGCCTACTCCTCAATAATCTCCACCAAGTCCTCAATCATCACATCAAACGCCCGCGCTAACTTGTACAGGGCGGTAAAGTCAACCATTGATATTTCTGAACGACGAGCATAGCTGGTTATGGTGCTGTAGATCACGCCCGATCGCTCAGCCACCTCCTTGAATGTCCAGCCCCTCTCGGCCGCTAACTCTCGCACTTTTACTCTGACTAAACCCATGCTTGACAAATAATGCAGTTGCGTTTTAAGATAATTGCATCTGAAAAAGCGATCGCCCCCGGTCTAGACAACTTAAGGGCGATCGCCCTACTCCTCCAAAACCTCAACCAAATCCTCAATCATCACATCAAAAGTCCGAGCTAATTTCAGCAGCAAAGTAAAGTCAACCGTTGTCAGCCCTGGACAACGGGCATAATGCTTGACAGTGTTGTACACCACCCCAGAACGTTCTGAAACTTCCTTGAATGTCCAACCTTTCTCAGCAGCTAGTTCTCTGACTTTAATTCTTACTAAACCCATGCTTGACAATGGGTGCTATAACACCTTAGAATAAATTTATCTAAAAAGCCGATCGCCCCCCGGCCTGGAAAACTAAAGGGCGATCGTCTATTAAACCTAATCAGGACAGATAATCTCTGTCCTGCACATCTACACCAAAAAGATTTAGACACCTACAATCAAGAGATGCGTCTATTAAGAGATGCGTCTATTATGATATCAGAAACTCCGGCAAAATCGCGGACGATCGCAGAATCCAAAATAATTCACAAATCTCCAATTCTGCATCCGCTGGCGAGATTCGTTAACGAAGAAACAGTCGCACTCCTGTTCAATATCGCAGCAGACGAGATTTACCGCATCGAATGCTGCCGCTACATGGTTTACGTTCACGCCAAAGGCATCAGCCGTTTTGTCAGCTACGCCGATTTTCCCCCTATTTTAGAAGTAAAGCCGATCGCACTTCAAGATTTTGGCAGATGGTACAAACGCTGGAAAAGCAAGCTAGCACCAGCATTTTGGACTAAATTCTACACGTACAAGTTCAAAAAAGCTGTTTCAGTTGACAGCTTGCTGGAGTGGGGCCAATTGGTGGCTACTATTAAATCGGCAATTTCTGGGGCGGCGCTGCAACAGCTACGAGATGTCTATGCCCAAGAAAAAGATTTGATGGAAAAATTTTAAAGTGCGATCGACTTAATCCTAGTTGAACTTTCATTTAAATTTTAAAACACTTCATCCTCGATTCCCAGCCACCATTCCCCCAGATTCATTAAATCTTTGTGAATGTCGGTAAGTTCTGTCATATACTCTTCAGCAGAAATGTCCGATCGCCTTTCTTGCAATTTTTTGAGTCGCAGTTGCACCAACAGCCAAGGTTTGGAAATCCCGTCCTTTGCTTCGATATATTTGGCTAGATCTTTGCTGTCCATAGTTATTGGTTATTTTTTAGATCGGAATGATTCAACCGCAGAGAACGCAGAGGAAGAGAAGAGAGAGAGATGAATAATTATGATCCGAATTAATCTAATGTTATATAGCAATCCTCGCATCATTTGCATAATTTTTGTAGGGGCAATCCCACGCCCGGTTGCCCGATAGATAGGGGGTAGGCACTATTAGCACTACCCCTACAAATTTATCTGAATCATTTAGGATTGCTATACTACTTTTGAAACTGATTAAAAAGCTCTCATTTTTTCCAGTCGGTTTCAAGCGACTTGAGCTTTGAGCCAGGGGTTGAAACCCCTGGCGGACTAACGGACTGGCGGACTTTTCAGGTAAGATGTCTCCCGCCAACATCTTTTACCTGTAATCCGAAGTCTGAATATTCTTGAGCTTCGCCGCATATTTCATGCCGTATTCCGGGCGACAGAAGCGATCTAGCTGAGCCTCAAAGAAAGCCCGATTTGCCTTCAAATGCTTCGGATTCGGGTCATCTAAAGGATACAAAAGAGCAGTCCGCAAAGCTTGAATCACCGCCGAAGTTACGCAGTACATCGATCGCTGAAATGTCACCCCAATTTGATTGAGGATATCATCTTCGCCCCGACAGCGCTGTTTGTAGAAATCCATCAAATAAGGTGGCAGGAAATGCAGCATATCTTGTGCTAGCAAAGTCGGCGGAATCCCCGCCGTACCTACAGGGAATTTGTCTGCATAAAGCACTCCGTAGTGGAAGTCTTTTTGGTCGTCAGGAACTTCCTTAGCTTGAGCGTTGTAAGATTTGGTGCCTCGGAACGGTGAAGTGCGATAAAATACAGCTTCCACGTAAGGCAAGGCTGCTTCGTACAGCCAAGTGAAACCTTTAGATTTAGGGATGATTTCGTACTTCTCGCCATCGATGTAAACGTGGTGGTAAATCGGACGACCGGCGATCGCAAATATGCCATTTACTAGGAAATCCATCGCCTGCGGGACTGTGGTAACTTTCCCTTCGTCGTACAAATCGGAAACCTCAAAAAACACCGGCGCCATGACTTCCCAGAATAAACCGAGATTGCTGTAATAAGACATTTGGCGGCACTGTTCTAAAAACATTTCGGGAAATGCTTTGTGAAGTGCCAGCATGAACGGGTCTTTTTTGAAGTAAGCTTTAATTGCCCGATCGGCATTAGCCTTATATTCGTCACTGTCCAAATAAGGATCGAATTGATTGGTCGGCACGTATAAGCCCCGGTGCCAAAGCATTGACCTCATGCACTCTTCGGCAAATTCCATGTTAATGCGATCGTGCCACAAATGGTGCAGAAATCGAGGGAGTTTACCAGTTTCTCCCTTTTCCATGAACTCCAAAAGTTCCGGGTGAGCACTTCCCGTCCCGCGCCAGATCCGCAAATCTGCACCGTCGCCTGCATAGTGATTTTGCAAGTCTAAATACTCCTGGGGCAAAAAGTATTTAAAGAAGGGAAGGGGGTGTAAAAATACCCGTTCGGCGATGTAAAGCAAATCCCGCCAGTAGAAATCCATCGGCACCGCGTAAGCTTTCCAGATAGCTATGATTTGCATCAGATTTTCCGGCGTATCTGGAATCATCGCGCCGCCAGCTTCTAGCCTGTGAATTACTTCGGCAAATTCGTGTTTGGAAGGAGGTAGTTTAGTTGCTGGTTTATTAGGGGTTTGTACCATTGTTTCTTCCTTTGATTGAGTGAATCTAAATATTTTGAATTATTGCAAAAAGCTGCGATTCTTTCACTTCCAGGCTAGGGCCTGGGAACCGATATCCAGACCCGCGAGCCGGCAAATTGGAGGCATAGCCTCCGGATCTGCGTTACCAGGATCTTCCTGGAAGTAGATTCTTAGTCTGCGGAGGCCGACTTCGTTTGTGTAGATGCGATTTCCATATCCGAGTGTTCTAGGGGATAGCTAATAGCAACTTGGGTATTTCTGTCAGCCGGCAGAGTAGCAACGATCGCATTTGTAGTAGATTCGCTCCACTTTAGCAGCCAAGCAGGTTGAATTCCCAACACAAATATGATGCCTGCCAAAACCAGCGCCGGCATATTTTCAGCAAACGTAACTGGAGGGTAGTAAGCCGTGGCATTGTCCAACTTCCCAAAACAGGTGCGGTTGAGCAGAATCACAAAGTAAACTGCTGTTAAACCCGAAGCTAAAATGCAGAGTAAAGTGGGAATTGGAAAGATCGAGAAACTGCCTTGAAACACTAAAAATTCGGCAATAAAACCAACCAAACCCGGAATTCCGGCGCTTGCCATACCGCCCAAAACTAACAGGGAACTGGCAGTGGGTAAACCCCGCATCGGGTTCATCAAACCGTTGAGTACATCCAAATCCCGCGTGCCAACTTTGGTTTCGATGATGCCTACCAAATAAAACAGCAAAGCTAAAATCAAGCCGTGGCTTACCATTTGCCCGACAGCACCGATTAATGCCAACTTCGTACCCGCCGCGCAAGCAACGAGGATGTACCCCATATGCCCGATCGAACTATAGGCTACCATGCGCTTGATGTCTTTTTGGGCGATCGCGCTCAAAGCACCGTACATCACGCTCACAGTCCCGATAATTGCCAAACCCGGAGCTACAATTGACCAAGTTTCGGGAAACAACTGCAAGCAGAACCGCACTAAACCGTAAGTTCCCAACTTCGCCAAAATCCCTCCCAGCAAAATTGCTGTTGCTGGCGAAGCTTCGACGTAAGCATCCGGCAGCCAAGTGTGCAGTGGCACTAAAGGAATTTTAATTCCCAACCCAAGGAGTACAATTGTTAGCAGGATCAATTGCGTGTTCAAGGGCAATTCTTGAGTGGTAATCGCAGTGTAGTCGAAATTTAAAGACCCACTCAGCCAAGCAACACCCAAAAATCCCGCTAAAACTAAAAGTCCCGAAACAGCCGTGTAAATCAAAAACTTCATGGCAGCGTATTCCCGCTGCTTTCCGCCCCAAATCGCAATCAACAGGTAAAAAGGAATTAATTCTACTTCGTAAAACAGTACAAACAGCAGCAAATTTTGAGACATCAAAGCTCCGGCAATACCAGCATTGATCAGCAAAATCAAAGCATAGTAAAGCTGGGGGCGCTCCATCTTTTCGCCAGTGCCGTAAATGACTAATAGCGTCAGCAAAGCACTTAAAACCATCAGTGGCAAGGACAAACCGTCAATGCCCAAATTGTAGCTCAAACCTAATTGTGGAATCCAAGGCAAATATTCTTGAAATTGCAGTCCCGAATTGGCTGTATCGAATTGAGCCAACAGCCAGATATTCAAAAGGAAAATAGCAGCAGCAAAAGCCGAGGCTATTGAACGCAGACGCATCCCATTGATATTTCCGGGCAGGAACCCGACTACCGCAGCGCCCAACGCGGGCAACCAGAGCAAGGCACTAAGCATAATGTGTGAAGTGAAGAGTGAAGAGTGAACAATTAATTTTGCAGTCTTTTGTATTTGATAAGTTGAGAGTTGAGATGTTCAACTTTTTCCCAATTATCAATCCCAAATTTCATCACGACTCAGAAATAATAGTGACTCTGCCAGTGTCTAAATCGTAATACCCACCAACAACTTTCAGTTTATTCTCCGCAATTAACTTAGAGATAACTGGAGAGGCTTTCAGCCTGCTAGCTTGCAGCATAACATTCGCTTTGACGGCATTTTCTAGACGATCGCCCGTTTGGTCTTTCGAGCTTTCTACAGCCGGCTTAATGGCGTCGATCAAACTGCCAATTTGACCGGGAACTTGAGCTCCTTTGATGGTTGCGTCTACCGCACCGCACCTTTCATGCCCTACGACCACAAGCACTTTTGCTCCCAGTACCAGCGTGCCAAATTCCAGGCTGCCCATTTCTTCTGAGGTAACAACATTTCCGGCCACGCGACAGACAAATAAATCTCCAAATCCTTGATCGAAGATAATTTCCGAAGGAAAGCGGGAATCTGCACAGCCGAGAATAGCAGCAAAGGGTTTTTGAGATTTGGCAACTTCGGTGATGCGCCCAAAGTCTTGGTGGGGATTTTGGCGTTTGCTGTCAACAAACCGTTTGTTCCCGTCCATTAACTTTTGCAGAGCTGCATCGGGAGTAAAGTCATTTTGAGCAATTGCCGGTTCGGGTGCAGCCAAATCAGCGCCTGCTCGTGCTGCGAGTATCCCTGTACCAATGGCTCCTGCGACAAATTTGAGGGAATTGCGCCGGGAAAGATTGAATGGTCTGTGATTTGAGTTCATTGATGTTGCCTTGTTGTATCTCGTTTGAAATCTTTGTTCAAGACTTCAGGTTTTTAAGATTTTAGATTAAAACGGTCACCTAAAATCTTTAACCTTATATTTCTTTATCCGCCCACAATCAGCGACAGGCGAACTAGCAACGGCCAGCTTATGAGCAGTCCCAAAAGTGCAACTCCGAAAAGAATTGTTAGGGCATAAAACTGAGTTTGACCGTTAACGTTGTACTTGAGGCTTTGACCACCAAAAACTGTTGCAAAACCGATTAAGTTCACGAATCCGTCAACAATATTGCGATCGACCCAAGAGATAACTTGAGCAACTAGACCGACTGCAAATATTACTGTCACCCGGTACAGTTTGGCAGTGTAAAAGTCGTAGGCAAAAAAGTCTTGCAGGGCTTGAGAACCAATTCGCACAGGTTTTTCCCATTTCTCGTTTAGGTAAACAAATGCTCCGGCACCGATGCCGATCGCCGTTGACAAAACTAGCAGTCCAGTTGCGGTATAATTCAAACTTGCCCCCGGCAATAAATTCCACGCCGCCAGCAAGTGCGGAACGTGCAAAGTAAAGCCCATTAAAACAGTCATCGGCAAGATAAAAGGCCAGTGAACTTCCGGCGAGCGTTCAGTCATTTGCTTTTGTTTGCCGCCGAAAACTAAACCGAAGACGCGCACCAAGCCAAAAGCAGTGAGGCCGTTTACAAACAGCACTATTCCTAACAAGAAAGGGTGAGTTTGCGAAAGCCCGGATGTGAAGTCTTCTAAAGCCCAGAAGCAGCCGAAGGGCGGTAGTCCAACCAATCCAGCGCTACCGACAATAAACGCTATTGCCGATATTGGCCGCTTTCCCCACAAACCGCCGAGAGATCGGACATCCTGAGTGACTGTGTTCCAAACTACCGAACCGATGCTCATCACCAGCAAACCCATTGCCAAGCTGTAGGCAAATATCAATGTCAGGGCTGTCTCGGCTTGTCCGGTGCCGACGGCGATAAATACTAAGCCCATGTAAGCGCTGACTATATACGAAAGCGTGCGCTTGATGTCAATTTGGGCGATCGCAATTAATGAAGCACCAACCGCCGTCGCAGCACCTACAATAATAGTTATCGTCATCCCCATCGGCGACAAAGCAATCACCGGCTGCAACTTAATCAATATCCAAGCACCAGTTTCCACAACTACAGTGTTCCGCAAAATTGTCGCCGGCAGCGGGCCTTCCATCGCCTCATCCAGCCACAGGTGCAAGGGAAACTGAGCGCACTTACCCATCGGGCCGGCAATCAAAGCTAAAGTCAGCAGCGTCGCTACAGTGGGGTCAAGCTTTGCAGTCTGGGCCCAAACAGCCAACTCGTCAAAATTCCAAGTTCCAGCCAGCGGCAGAATTGCGACTACTCCCATCAGCAGGAATAAATCACCCACCCGCTTGGTTAAGAAAGCGTCGCGGGCGCCTGTCACCACCAAAGACTGATTGAACCACAGCCCGACTAGCAGGTAAGTACCCAAAGTCAGAACTTCCAAAATCATGTAGCTGAAGAACAGGGAATTGCACAGTACCAAGCCACACATCCCCGCTTCAAACAGCCCCATCAGAGAAAAGAACCGAGCCCAGCCCCAGTCCATTTCCATGTAACCGAAAGCATAAATCTGCGCCAGCAAGTTCAGTCCGGTAACCAAAACAGTCGCCCCGACGGTGACAGCAGAGATTTCTACGGGAATGGTTAAGTCTAAACCTGCTACATTCAGCCAGGGAATCAACTGGTGCTGGGCCGGTTGGTTCCAGATAGCTGTCAGGGCTATGACGCCGTGTAAGAAAGCGAACAAGGTTAATATAGCGTTCACGTAACCGGATGGTCTTGGCCCCGTGCGGCGGGTAACTGCCGGAAACCACAGCATCGACAGAACTCCGCCGATGAGTGGATAGCAAGGTATAAACCAAACGGTCTGGAGTAAGATTTGAGCCATTGGCATTACCTGTAAAGGTTACAAAAATTTAAAAATCTGAGAATAATTCCGATCGCGCTGACGACAGCACTAAAAAGCCAGAAGGCAGAAGTAAAGAAAATTTGGGGGTTTGCCTCTGAGTTCGTTCCGGTCGTCAAACCGAGCGCTTCAGAATCGACTTATTAATTTTATATTAAGGATTACGTTAAATTTTCATCTTTCTAATTCAGCATATCTATAGACACCAATAAACTTCACTTATAGGTATTTATAGACAGGGATTGTATACAAACGAATATTTGTCAATGGCACATCTTGCACCATTTTGAGGAACAGGCTGTCCGGCCTGTTCCACTCATAGTTCAATTTTTTTGTGGGGAGTAGGGGTTGGGCAGGAGATCCCGCCCGTGAAAGGCTTATTTAGAACAGGCTGTCCGGCCTGTTCCACTCATAGTTCAATTTTTTTGTGGGGAGTAGGAGTTGGGCAGGAGATCCCGCCCGTGAAAGGCTTATGGTCTAAAATATTAAAATCGCTCAATCTCCCAAGCTGCTAAAGGCAGTTTGGCTTGGCGCTGCCCCATCGACCTTGCCCTAACATTCAAAAGACCGATCGGCGTATTAAACAAATCTACCAGATCGGCTCGGCCGATGCCTACGGCAAGCTTCGCTAACGCACTTTTGGCAGCAGCCACAGGCAATTCCTTGAACAGCCATCTAGCCAGCCGGTAAAAATATTCCCCTGCTGTGAATTCTCGCATCAAATCGACACCGTGGAGTTCGTGCAAATATTTATTAGATTCGCCGTACCGATACCATTGACTTTGTAACTGTTTTATTGTAGAACGGTGGCGGTGTCGGACGATCGCATTTTCGGCAAAATACATTTTATAGGATGTTTCCCGCAAAATCCGCCAGCACAAGTCAGCATCGCCGCCGCTGGTGAGGTAAGGGCGAAACAAACCTACTGTTTCTAAAACTTGTTTGCGTACAGCTAAGTTGGCGGTTTGGCCGTAAGCACAAAAAGGGTGAGCTAGAGTATGTTTTTGAGATAAAGTATTTTGACGCTCGGCGTGTTGTTCTAAGATAGTTTTACCGGGCAATGCGAGTATTTCCCCAGCGCTAATTCCTACTTCTAAGTCAACGAATGGCTTAACTAAATTTTCCAGCCAGTCAGATTCCGGGCGGCAGTCTGCATCGGTAAATGCAATGATTTCGCCTGTGGATGCGCGAATTCCTTGATTGCGGGCGGCGTAAGAACTTTGAATCTGGTTTTCGGTGAGGTGGCGAATGTTGATATCTCGTTCCCGGCCCGAATCTGAGAATGTTTCGAGAATGGTTGAAGTGCGATCGCGGCTGTTGTTGTCTACTATGAGATATTCTACTCTGTGTGGCGGATAAGTTTCCGATCGCAGGCACTCAATTAAATCCGGTAAATCCCCCTCGCCGTTGTAAACTGGCACTACCACCGAAACTTGCGGGAAAAACACATCACTGTTCATTAAGTTCTTGTGGAACAGGCCGAAAAGCCTGTTGCTTCAGAAAAACAAGTTTTATACCAGTTTACCTTATTTAACAATTTCTACTGCCGTTCCCTTCTGCACAAACCGATACAACTCCTCAACATCCTTATTTTCCAGCGAAACGCAGCCCAAAGTCCAGTTCGATCGATTTTTTATAATATTATGCGAATTAGCAGGAACGCCGTGAATCCCGACTTCGCTGCCTATACTGTCGCCCCACCCAATTGTACCATCTTGCTTAGCTTTTATATGTTTCCGCCAAGATTGTTTGGTTGGATAATCCAGCCACAGAAACTTTGACCAACTTTCGTGAGGGTACATATCTTTAATACTAAAAACACCTTCCGGCGTGCGCGAATCCCCTGCTTTTAATTTATCACCTGCGGGATTGCCGCCAAATACAACAGGATAAGACTTGATTGGCTTTTTATCTGAATATACAGTCAGTCTGTATTTTGATTTTTCAACCAGGATTGAAATTCTAGTTTTATCTAACTTATCCGGTTCGCCTAAAATTTTTGTTAACGACTTGTCGTAGTTTAATAAATTATCTGCCTGCAATTTGGTATGTAAAGTAGTTAAATCATCAGCCGGACAATTATTTAAGCAGAAAACGTCTAAAATCTAGGGAATTGGCACAGCATAACCCAGCCTAACGAGGTTCCAGTAAAAGACTGAGCTAGCAGCCAGCAAGAGAAGGCTGGTAGAAAAAATTCTCCCAATATTGCCCCTGATATTTTTGATTTCCATTGCATTAACTGGGGATATTATAGATTGTTCCGCGGTTGAAACTGCTACTTACTACAGAAACGAAGTCCCTCTCTAAGAGACTGAGAAATGTGGCTCAGCCCAAAAGCGTGTTGCTTTAGCTTTCAACAGGCTTTTCGGCCTGTTCCACAACTGCATTCAGTTCTTGTGGAACAGGCCGAAAAGCCTGTTGCTTTCAAATAGTAGAAAATATCTCTTGCATCCCCTGTGCAATCCGTCACGCAATCCGTTCTCAACTGTTGCTAGTCAACATCAAAATCATTAACACTAACACCCCGTTAGTTATATAAAAAATGCCAACAACCTGAGTTTCCAACCAGCCGCACAACTCTAAATGATGGTGCAGTGGAGCCATTCTTAACAGACGCTTGCCGATTCCATCAGGCCCTTTTGTAGCTTTGTAATAACCTACTTGAGCAATTACTGACAGCGTTTCAATAAAGAAAATCCCGCTGATAATTAATAATATCCAAAGGCTATTTGTTAATAAAGCTACCGCACCCAACGCACCGCCCAAAGCTAAAGCACCTGTATCGCCCATAAACACCTTGGCTGGATTGCGGTTGTGTGCTAAGAAACCGAAACAACTGCCGCTGATGCAAGCGCAAAATATCATTAATTCTGGCGAAGTTGAGGCTACAGATGCGCCCAATCCCAAAAGTGCGATCGCCCCCAAACCTCCCATCAAGCCGTCAACACCATCGGTAAGATTAGTAGCATTGCTTTCGGCAACTAGCACAAAACCAGCCAGCGGCCAGAACAGCAAACCTAAGGGCAATACCCAACCGAAAGGCAAAGCAA
>Ga0164305_10000133_pt1 | contig 24089 bp, 24 predicted proteins | sample Whisoiple_237_MG_FD_110215 | JGI IMG/M metagenome (GOLD analysis project Ga0164305, IMG submission 110215) | Soil microbial communities amended with pyrogenic organic matter from upstate New York, USA - Whitman soil sample_237_MG | ecosystem: Environmental > Terrestrial > Soil > Agricultural...
GGCATTTTTAGAGACTTTTGCTATTAACTTTTTGATTCTATTATGCTATAGCAATTATCGTATCGATTGTCAACGATTCCATTAAGGACACGGCATGGCCGTGTCCTGGAGACGCGCCAACCTCAGAAACCCGGTTTCTTCCTATATTTCTCGTTCCTGTTCACAAAACTCGTAGAAACCGGGTGTTTAGCCTTCAGTTTAACAAAAGAATGCAGTCGATCGCACTATTGAGGATTCCCGCGAACTTCCTCTAAAAACCAGTTGCCTACTTCTGTATTGTCCGTTTGGCGACTGCGGCGCAAACCTTCCTCTAATCAAGCAACTTTTAGCCCCGGCAAAACTTGAGATTCCGTCAGACGTTCGCTTCCCCGGTTAGCAATTATTTTGAAAGCAATAACTTGGGCTTTTTGTACGTCTACTACCCAATACTCAGACACTCCTAATTCTTCATAAATCATTCTTTTTGTCCCCAAATCGTCAACGAGAGAACTGTCGGCAATTTCAATCGCTAAATCTGGGGAAACTGCGCTATCTCAATTCACTACCGAACTGCGGCGAGGTGCCGTTTGCACCCGGTCTCCGATGTAGTAAGAAGCATCAGGTTGAGCGCCTCTGACACCTGTTTTGGCGTAGCTACAGTTGACCAGCAGCCTCATTTTTATACCTTTAGCAATGCCAAATAAATTGATTGAGATGACGATAATTCCGTTGTCATCAGCACGATCGGGCCAGACTGCTGCCTTTTCAATCCTCAACTGTCCGTTGTAGTAGTAGGATTTTGCTCGATCGTACTCCGGCTGTTTAATAATTTCTATATATTCATCCCAAGTCGCTGTAACCCAGGTATCAGTTAGTAGTTTGGTTTGGAGTTAACTCATCATTACCTCACCGGAAAAAATCTTTGACTTTTGAGGGAAAACTTCTGAGTAGGGGCGATCGCATTTTTACCATTTAGCAGTAAGGTACGCAGCGCGCACCTTACAAACTATTAACCTATGACTATTCTGCCACTTCCTCAGATTCCGATTCTTCGGCCGATTCTTCACCAGCAGGTGGCACTAAAGCCACAGCTACGATCGAATCATCCTCGTCCAACCGCTGCACCCGCACGCCCGTTGCTGTGCGCGATTGAGTAGAAATTGCACTCACAGCCTGACGGATAATAATACCTCGGTTGGTAACGATCATCAACTCGTCATCTTCGTTGACAATTCGCAGCGCCGCTACGTAATCTTTAGCCTTTTTAGACTTAAATTTAGTAGCAGTCAATCCCTTGCCAGCCCGTCTTTGCAGTCGGAATTGAGAAACTGGAACCCGCTTGCCGTAGCCGTTGGTTGTGATTACCAACACGGAAGGAACTCCGCTGCTATTTTTCTGAATTTCTTCGGCTTCTTCGCCTTCAATTTCCTCGGCTTGCAGTTCTAATTCTTCATCTTCCAATTCCGCCTCTTCATTTTCCAAGTCAGCAATTTCTGCCCCTTCAAATTCCGAGTCTTCTATTTCTAATTGAGCAATATTAGCTCCATCAAATTCCGAATCTTCTGCGTCCAATTCTGCAATCTCGGCAACAATTGAACTGGGCAAAATGTCCATGCTGATCAACTCATCGCCCGATCGCAATTTCATTGATTTTACACCCCGCGTCGCGCGGCCGACTGGGCGCAACTGTTCGTGATTGGTGCGGAAATGAATTGCCATGCCTTGGCGCGTGCCGATGATAATGCTGTCGCCAACTTTTGCTCTCCGCACCCAGCGCAGTTGGTCGCCTTCTTCTAGAGAAATGGCGATTAATCCGTTAGTGCGGATGTTGCCAAAAGCGGAAAGCGCAGTTTTCTTGATGTAGCCGCCGCGAGTCAGCATGACTAAGTATTCTTCGCTGGTGAATTCTGTGACTGACACCATAGAAGTGATTTTTTCTTCTATAGGAATCGGCAGCAGTTGCACCACGGGAGTGCCGCGTGCCGTCCGGGAACAGACGGGGATTTGATAAGCTTTGACAGAGTAAACTACGCCCCTGTCGCTGAAGAACAAAACGCTGTCGTGATCGCAGCAGGAAAGGAAATGTTCTACTCCGTCGTCTTCTTTCATTTTCGCGCCTGCTTTGCCGCGAGTAGCGCGACTTTGGGCCTCGAAAGTGCTGACAGGCATCCGCTTGATGTAGCCTTGCTCTGTGATCAGAATAATTGCTTGTTCGTTGGCAATTAAATCTCTTTCATCGATTTCTCCTTCGGCGTGTTCGATGACGCTGCGTCTAGGAGTGGCGATTTTGGTTTGGATTTCGACTGCTTCAAATTCGGCGATTTCTAAGATGCGTTCCCGGCGCGCTAAGATATCTTCCAAGTCGGCGATTTTAGCTCGCAATTCTTCGTGTTCTTGCTGAATTTTTTGCGCTTCTAATGCGGTCAAACGCCTGAGCTGCATTTGCAGAATTGCATCGGATTGCTGATCCGAAAGACCGTAATTATCCATCAATTCCTGTTTGGCTGCTGCGGAGTCGGCAGCGGCGCGAATTAGGTGAATAATTGCATCTAAGTTCTCTAGGGCAATTAATAAGCCTTGCAGAAGGTGGTCGCGTTCTTCTGCTTTGCGGAGTTCATATTGAGTCCGGCGAGTAATTGTCTCAATGCGGAAGTCTAGGAAGACATTGAGGAATTGGGAGAGCGTAAGTAGTTGGGGTTCCCCGTTTACTAGCGCTAACATATTGGCTCCAAAGTTGGCTTGGAGGGGTGTTTGTTTGTAGAGGTTGTTGAGGACGACGCGGGGATAGGCATCGCGCTTGAGTTCGATCACGATGCGCATTCCGTCTCTGTCGCTTTCGTCGCGAATGTCGGAAATTCCATCTAATCTTTTGTCGTTGACAAGTTCGGCAATTTTCTCAATTAGGCCTGCCTTGTTTGTTTGGTAAGGCAATTCGGTGATAATAATTGCTTCTTTGTCGGGGCGGCCGGGATGTTCGATGGTTTCAATGCTGGCGACTCCGCGCATTGTAATCGAACCGCGCCCGGTAGTGTAAGCATCGCGAATGCCGCTTCTGCCCAGAATTTGCCCTCCGGTGGGAAAGTCCGGGCCGGGGATGTACTGCATCAATTCCAGGTCAGTAATTGCTGGATTGTGGATTAGTGCTACTAAACCGTCAATTATTTCGCCTAAATTGTGTGGCGGAATGTTCGTTGCCATCCCTACAGCAATCCCCGAGGAACCGTTGAGCAAAATTTGGGGAATGCGTGCCGGCAGTACGAGGGGTTCTTGCTGGGAACCGTCGAAGTTGTCGCCGAAATCAACTGTTTCCGAGTCGATGTCGCGCAGCATGGAGTCGCTGGTCAAAGCTGTCAGGCGACACTCGGTGTAACGCATCGCAGCGGGCGGGTCGTTGTCAACGGAGCCGAAGTTGCCGTGGCCGTTGATCAGGCGTTCCCGCATGGAGAAATCCTGAGCCATCCGCACCAGGGCGTCGTAAACCGCTGTATCTCCGTGCGGGTGATACTTGCCCAGCACCTCCCCCACGACGCGGGCGCATTTGCGGAAAGGTCGATCGGGAGCCAAGCCCAATTCGTTCATGGCGTAGAGAATGCGTCGGTGAACGGGCTTGAGACCGTCCCTAGCATCTGGTAGCGCCCGACCGACAATTACGCTCATGGCGTATTCCAAGTACGATCGGGACATCTCATTACCCAGATCCGTCGGGATTATCCGCGACTCAGAGGTGCTCATAGGTTGAAAAACTCCGTTAAAAATTTAAATTTGACGGCTATAAATCTCAAAAATGCGATAAAATCGGTTTGGATTCAGTAGAGCTGCCAAATATTGCAAATTACTCCTGAAATTATATCACAATTTGCCTTTGACTTTATGGGAAAGTTGCTAGAAAAATTAAGGGACGAAACAATGTAAATTCGTAAGGAAAGCAGTTGGTGATTTAGTCATCAATTGGCAAAAGCTAGAAAGTGTTTTTTAGGGGGAAGGCTTTCATGCTTTGGTGAGTTTTTTTGAAGGCAATCTAAAAAAATAAAAGGGTTGCCCGATCGCAATTTGAATTTCACAAAACCGAAGGCCTTCTTAAAGCAAACTAAAAATCTAAAATCTAAAATCTAAAATCTAAAATCAGCCGATGCTACCCGTCATCTACTCCGAAGATTTCTTGCTGCACAAGACTGGAATGCTTCACCCAGAGCGACCAGAACGTTTAACGGCGATCGTCAACGCTCTGAAAGCTGCTCCCTGGGCGGATCAAATTGAGTGGCAACTGCCCACCCCAGTGGCGCAGCGCGAACAAGCACTGTTCTCGGCTATCAAAAAAGTTCACGCGCAAAGATACATCAAAGAAGTCCAACATTTGGCTCATCGGGGAGGCGGCTACCTCGACGGCGATACGCCGATTTCTGCAGAAAGTTACGACGTAGCGCTGCTAGCGGCGAGTGCTTGGCTCGATGGGGTCGATCGAGTGGTGGCTGCGGGGGAACCGGCTTTTGTGCTGGCGAGACCGCCGGGACACCACGCCGAAAACGCCCGCGCGATGGGTTTTTGCTTGTTTTCCAATGCTGCGATCGCCGCTCGCTACGCCCTGGAACAGCCGGGAATCAACCGCGTCGCCGTCCTCGACTGGGACGTGCACCACGGCAACGGCACTCAATCTTTGGTGGAAAACTGCCGCCAAATTGCCTACTGTTCCCTGCATCAATCTCCGTGCTATCCGGGAACGGGAGATGCCGAGGAGCGCGGTGCCTACGACAACGTGCTCAACATTCCCCTCTATCCGGGCGGCGGCATCGCTGAATACCTGAGCGCCTTTGAATCTCTTGTGGTGCCTTTTTTGTCCAAATTTGAACCGGATTTGTTGATTGTCAGCGCTGGTTATGACGCTACTGCGTCCGATCCGCTGGCGAGCATGACTCTGATGCCGTCAGATTTCGGTACTTTCACCGGATACTGCCTGCAACTCACCCGCCGCATCGCCTTTGGTTTGGAGGGGGGTTACGCGCTGAAAGAGTTGGCCGAGTCGGTTGTGGCGACTATTGACCGATGCCTCAATTAGCTGGAAAATTGGTGTAGGGGAAAATAAGGTTGAGAAGCCATGAGGATAAGATTGAGAGTTTTTGAGGGCGATCGGGCTTGATGGTCTTTTTCCCTCTGACTTCTGACTTCTTCCCTCGGACTTCTTCCTTGTGACTTTAGTGACAAGCATCACAAATTTAAGAGATCCAAGTCACTGGGCATCAAAGTCTCGGTCACAGATTTTTAGCCGAAAAATCACACCGTGTCAATGTTTTCGATCGCCTTTGAAGTCGCTCCCAGAGTGCATAATACAAATACAACAAGCCTGTTAAAATTTTATCTGTCTCAATCAACTAGGAGGTTTATCATGTCAGTATCCCAAATGACACTCGAAGAGTTATTTGGTCAGGTCATGTTCTCCAGTGTCGTGACTCGCCACGACCGGAGACAACTCAGATCTGCACTCTTAGAAAGAACACTGAATGAAGATGAGTATGCCATCATCAACCGACTGCTGTACAACGTTCGCCGCGGTTGGGTAAAAATTGTCGATTAAAGACCTGGCAGCCACTCTCTGTAAAGGAGTTAATACCATTTTCGATTTTCGATTTTCGATTTTCGATTAAATAATTGGTAATTACTGATAACTATCGGGGTTGAGATCACGGGCATACAGTTACATTTTTTGGGAACTCGTTACAAGTAGAACTTGCCAATTCGGGAAGTTTTTTGTGTTTAATAGTTAGCTCGAAAGTGTGATGTGTTTGACCAGTGTGTTAATTATCAAAATCTCGCTACACATCAGCCTATAGGTAGAGATAATTATAAAATAACAGGTTTCGGGTGCATCTCTACTTGTTGAAAACTTGTGAGTTTTGAGTTGTTAACTGAAAAGTTATAATTAACTCAAAACTCATAATTTTTTGGATTTGAGATGGGAGATGGGATATTGGGAAAACTGATGAATATCAGGGTTGAAAACCGCTATAAAGTTAATATTTGTCAAACTGGCATTAAGAATCAAAACTAGAAGCTGTTTCCGGTTGAGGAGGAGTGTGCGATCGTTACCAGCACAGCCAGTCCCATTGGTCGATCGACCATTCCGGCAATTTGAGCTCAGAAGTGTCAAAATATTAACAACCAGTTCATCCCCAAAATATATGGCTCCCGCCGTTTTAATTGAAAATCTTCAGAAACGCTACGGCACTGTAGAAGCCGTTAAAGATGTTTCCTTCAAGGTAGAACCGGGGGAAATATTTGGTTTGCTAGGCCCCAACGGTGCAGGCAAAACCACAACCCTGCGGGTACTTTGTACTTTGAGTGCGCCCGATAGCGGACGCATTGAAGTGTCTGGCATTTCTGCTGTCAGTCAGCCGAGAATTGCCAGACAAAAACTCGGCTACGTCGCCCAAGAAGTTGCTCTCGATAAGGTGCTGACGGGGCGGGAACTCCTGCAACTGCAAGCAGCGCTTTACCATTTGCCGCGCCCTACGATTAAAGGGCGGATTGACAAAATGGTGGAACTCCTCGGTTTGGAAGAGTGGGAAAATAAAAAGACGGGTACTTATTCCGGCGGTATCCGCAAACGCCTCGACTTAGCTGCTGGATTGCTGCATCAGCCTGATGTTTTGGTGTTAGACGAACCGACTGTCGGGCTGGATATTGAAAGTCGGGTAGTGGTGTGGGATTTCCTGCGGCGCTTGCGGGAGGAAGGTACGACGGTGTTGATTACCAGCCATTATCTCGAAGAAGTTGACGCTTTGGCCGATCGCGTGGCGATTATTGACAAGGGTACGGTGATTGCACAGGGCACGCCGGAGGAGTTGAAAAATCGGGTTGGAGGCGATCGGGTGACTCTGCGGATTCGGGAGTTTTCGCCGATCGAAGAAGCGGAAAAAGCCAAAACTTTAATGCAATCTTTGCCTTTTGTGCAGGAAGTAATTGTCAACGCGGCTCAAGGAAATTCTCTGAATTTAGTAGTAACACCGCAAAGCGATGCGCTGGTGACTATTCAGCAAGCTTTAAAAAATGCGGGACTTCCTACTTTTGGGATTGCTCAATCTCGGCCGAGTTTGGATGATGTGTATTTGGCTGCGACTGGTAAGACGCTGTTGGATGCGGAGTTGGCTGCTGCTAGCAACCGCGATTTGAAGGCTGAGCAAAAACAGGCGATGCGATCGTAGTTGAGTTTAGGTGGTTATGGGCGATCGCACTTTTTTAGATGTGAAGAAAGTGGCGATCGTTTTTTTAGCTATAATCTTAAGAGTGAATCGAAAAATACGATCGTAATTTTGGGGGAGATTAATAGATGAATCTTGTTTTGGAAGTTGAAGCGCCTCCTTTTCGAGAAGATGCAAGAGGAGCTATTCGGGTGGGAAACTCAAGAGTTTTGCTGGAATTGGTGATTCGAGCTTTTCAGGATGGTGCCTCGCCGGAATCTATTGTGCAGCGTTATTCAACTCTATCGTTGTCGGATGTCTATAGTGCGATCGGCTATTATCTCCGGCACCAAGAAGCAGTGGAAACTTATCTCAATTATCGCGAACAATTAGCAGATTCCGTCCGTCAGCGTTTGTTAGGCATTCAACCAGATCTCAGCGTTATTCGATCGCGCTTGTTAGCCCAAAAACAATCTTGAGGATTAACTATGCTGCGGCTGTTGAGCGATGAAAATTTTAATGGCGATATTGTTCGAGGGCTTTTCCTGCGTCAGCCAGACCTTGACTTGCTTCGCGTTCAGGATGTTGGTTTGCGAGAAGCTGACGATCCAACCATTCTCAACTGGGCGGCCCAGAACGATCGCATTGTGTTAAGCCATGACCGAGCAACTATGCCCGATTTGGCTTACGAACAGTTGAGGGATAAGGAACAAATGTCAGGTTTGTTTATAATTAACGATCGAATGCCAGTTAGACAGGCTATTGATGAACTTCTGGTGCTGGTTAACTGTAGCGAACAATCGGAGTGGAAAGGAGTTGTTTTGTATCTACCATTGTAACAATTTTTAGACATCCAACACTTGCTCTGCTGTCAGTGCTAATTCTGGGAAAGTTCGGGATATAATTCGCTCAGTGCCTCGGTAAGCAGTCATTTGATAAACCCCATTTTCATCGAGCAGGTAAACAAAAACAGTCGGTTCTTTCGGGTTGCCCAAATAGTTTCTGCTACCCAAAGCTAAATAATCGACAATCCAATATTCAGAAATTCCCAGCCGCTGATATTCATCCAGCTTGTCGATATAATCATCTTCCCAATTTGTTGAGACAACTTCTACAACTAATTGTGGTGGTTCAGTTAGGGCTGAATAGGCGAAAGGCTGCGATTGCCAGAGGGTTTTGTCTACTAATGTAACATCAGGATGGCGGCCTTGTTCTTTACCATTCGGGGTTAATGTCCTCAGCATAAATCTGCCAGATACCCTGTAATTGAGCGGGAGGCGATCGACTTCTCTATCAAATTGTTTTATCAGAAAATCCGCAACATCCTCATGCAGTCTTATTGGTAATATTTTCACAATTTCTCCATTCACAAGTTCATAGCGGCCTTCTTCGTCGGGAAGTTGCTTGACAAATTGCTCGAAACTGAGCATCTGCTTAGGTTGGGTAGGAGTTGCGGTCATGGTTTTCTCTCATTTAGCTAGATATTTAAGACTATTCTGCAACCATTTTAACATACTGTTTTAACACAGGTGGAATCGTGAAAACGATTTCTGTTTCACCGCTCAATTTTTCGAGCATTCCCCGTCTGGCTAAAGATTGAATTGCTTTACATAATTCGCCTTGTGACCCTTGACATTTTGCCATCCATTGGGTAAACGAAACAGGCTCAATTTCAGGGCTGATTAGGCACATCGCCTGTTTTTCTATTTCGGACAACCGCTGATAATGCTGCTGCAATATCGGTGTCAATTCATCGCTTAAAAATACTGGTTGATAGCTTAAATATTGAGAGACTCTACCGCCAAATAAGTTGTTAATGGTTTGAGCGACTAATTTTAACCACAGGGGATTACCTTGATAAAGGTTAATCAATTCTGGCCAGGCTTCTTCATCCAACAAACCCTTTTGTCTAAGAATTTCTGTTCCTGCTTCACCTAAACCGGTTAACTGCAACAAACATACTACTGAATTATCGTCAGTGAATGTGAGGATGTCTGAGGGTGGTTCCCAGCTATTGAGGATTAAGCAGCTATTGTGGGGAATTTCGCCGATGAGTTTAAATAGGGTTCCGTAATTTTCATATCCGGGTTTATAATTTCCTGCAAGTTGCCCGCTGCTGAGAATTTGCTGCACGTCATCGAGGATGATGAGACAGCGATTTTCGCGCAATGTTTCTATTAGGATTGACAACTGATCATCGGTGTTGGCGGGTATGTTAATTTCTGGTTGATTTGAGAGAAATTGAATGAGGGTTTTGAGGGTGGTTTCGAGGGGCCCGGAGGTGCGGAGACTGAGCCAGATGATGCGATCGAATTGAGTTTGAATTTGGGGGATGAGGTGACGGGCGATCGCACTTTTGCCGGTGCCTGCCATGCCTGTGATGGTGAGGAGGCGGCAGTTTTGCTCTAGAATCCAGGTTTCGAGGGCGGTGAGGGGTGAGTTGGGGTAGTTGTAGAAGGTTTTGATCTCCGGTGCATCTCTTAAATCGAGTCGCGGTTTCTGTTCGGTGTTGTCTTCATTTGAGGTTTGTGTAGGGGGTGAGTGTTGTGGAGCTTTTGGAGGGCGTGAGGTTTCTGTGCAAACGTTGATGTTACCTTTGTTTTGTACAAAATTAAAATCACCAAAATTTGAAACTTGAGAAAATTCATACCTCTCCATTGTGGAGCGCAAATTTGATTTCATTACATCTTCATCTAATATTTCTGAAAGAGTTTGCCATAACTTTGAGGCAATATTTCTGACATGGCGTTCAGTACAATGAACCTCTTTAGAAATTTCGGAGTATCTTTTACCTTGCCACGTTCCCCGTACTACTGCCTGTTGCAGATCGTCCAATCGTTTGCCGGTCTTAGCGAACACCAAGCCATCGGCCAACCTTAAGAGTTCTTGAACATCCATTTATTGGGTAAATGTAGGAGGTTTTATCTATTGTATCAGACTTTTTCTGACGTTTTATGGCTAAGAAGGACAAAATATGACTTTTAACGGCTAGCTAATTTTATTAACTCCTGGCAAATTGTGACATTCTCCTACTTTCCAATACATAAAAATTAAATTAAAATTTAATAACGGGCTTGAAAACAATCTTAGGCAACCTAAAAGATTTTAACAATGTAAATCTGACTGGCGCAACTATGCCAGATAGCACCGTCCATCCCTAACGGTTCAAAAAGTTGCTCAAAATGTGGCTGCATCGGTGAGCAATGTCTAGGGGATTTTCGCCTCGTGAAATGTTCGTAAAAATTTGGTAATTTCCAAGAGAATAAAAAATTATGTCTAGTGCATTATCCCTACCTCAAGCTAATTTAAAAATGGCTCTATGGCAAGTCGATGCTGATGCAATGAGCAGCAGCGAATTGTATGTCTGGTTAAATGATATGGGCTTGCCGCATGAAGTCTCGATGCGACTGCATGAACTTGCCACATACACGAAAAAAGCTGCTAACAAAGTTTTACTTATCGGCAAAATTCTCCTCATTAAAGTCATAGAATTTGTCAAAGCGCATCCCCATTTAGCGATAGGGGTTGCTGTTGGTGTCGCTGTAAGAATTTTGGCAAGTTCGATACCATTTGTCGGCCCGTTATTAGAACCTTTGGCAACAGCGCTGGGTATCCCAATTGGTGCAATAGCCGGCCACCGACTCGATCGAGGCAAAGAGGTGTCTGATGGAATTATTGGAATTGTTCAAGAGATTATTGAGATTGCCAAAGATTTTTTTCAATTACTGATAGACGTTTTCAATACAATTTTCCGCAACGTCATCACTGCTTAACTGCCCAAATTAGCAAAAAGATTGAGGTTTAATATGTCGGCCAATAAAACGCCAACCAAAGAGCAAATTCTGAAGGCAATTGAGCAACTGGAAAAAAACCCACACGATAAATTAGGGATTTTAGCAGAGATTGGCATTGGTGTAGTGGGGGCTGTCAGTGCCGGTGCGGCGGTGGCAGCTTTCGGTGGTGCATCATTTCTATTTGGGTTAATAACCGTTGCACCTCCCGTAGGATTAGTTGTGGGTGGTGCAGCTTTAGGTGCTGCTGCTCTTGTAGGGGCAAAACGAATGTTATTTGATGGCACTTCTGACGAGGGAAAACGAGCAGAAATACTTAAAAACTTAAAAGAACAGCTAAGAGATGTTGAAGCCAAAGAAAGAGCCTCTAACTTGGAAGACAGCGATAAAACTAAATTTATTGTTTCGTTGAAAGAACCCGTCAGGCTCGATTTAATTAGCCCGAAAGACGCTCAGGATTTAATTAGGGCCGTAGAAAGCGGTCAAATAGCAATCAAAGAGGCGATTAAAATGGTTGAGGATGTGGTTAAAGCTGCTAAACCATAACTGCATTTTGACTGCGTAACCTGCGAATGCTAAGTTGTAAGTCAGCGATCGCCCTTACTTGAGCAAGCGATCGCCCCCTAATTTTCTGGAAAATAACGCTCCAAAAATTCCTTAGCCGTAACAATAGGAATCCCCTCATATTCTTGCAACACTAACAAATCCAGATCGCCCGTAACAATCAAATCACCATCAGCAGCGATCGCAGTTCCTAAAATCATATTGTCATTAGCATCTCGTAACTCAGGCACGTTGATAGTGGAAATCGGATAAATCTCCACTAACTCTCGTGTTCCGCTCATTAAAGCATTAACGGTAAAACTCAAAGACTGTAATCTCGCCTGGAGTTTTTGTTTGTTCAAAGTATTCTCTAATTCTGCTAGTATTGGTTCAGAAGCACAAATTATGAGTTGACGAGTTCGAGCTAATCTGAATAAACGAGCTGGGATACCTCCCCACAGCCAACCTGATACAAAGATATTAGTATCCACTACAATTTTCATTGGTGCGACTCTATTTCAGAACCTTTCTCGCGACGTACTTCCCTGACAAGTTCGCAAATTTCTTCCATTGTTAACTCATCAGGATCTGGACTCGCTGATTCTACTCGGCGTTCCCATTCCTCCCAGTCGAAACCTGCTACCTTCTGAAAAACAATACTATCTCCTGTAACTATAACTGCATATCGATCCCCAGGCTTCAGTTGAGCTTCAATCTCAGCGGGAATTTCTAACTTACCGTCGGGGTTGACAGGAACAGTAATATTTGATTTCAGAATGTATTCTCGCAGGTGTTCAACAACTCTATCTTGCAGAGTTTCCGGCAAAGATTCCATCATCTCGACCAAAGTGGCGATCGCCCTTGATGACATAGCTTTATCCTCCTAGTAAATCAAGTTTTTATTTAGCATATTTGATGAGCTTATTCTCAATTTTAGGACGATCGCCCGCCCAACACCACCAATACCTCCAGACTTGCTACTGTAAAGAGAGTTAGATTTAATCAAAATCAGCGCAAGCAATTATGAGCGGTACTGTTACATCCCCCAACAACCTCAACCAGCAGCGGCCACTCTCCACGGCATCCGCTGACACTTCCAGTTCCCTGCTGGGCGACTTCATCCAAGAAACACTCGCCTTAACCAAGCGCCTGTTTATTCAATTGCAGCGCCGCCCCTCCACCCTAGTTGCAGGCATTATTCAGCCGCTGATGTGGTTGGTTTTGTTCGGAGCTCTGTTTGAAAATGCACCCGCCGGCTTGTTCGGCGAAAGCCAGAATTACGGGCAATTTCTCGGCGCTGGTGTAATCGTTTTTACTGCATTTGCCGGGGCGCTGAATGCTGGTTTGCCGATTATGTTCGATCGCGAGTTCGGATTTCTCAACCGCTTGTTAGTCGCGCCGCTGGCTTCCAGATTTTCGATCGTCCTGGCTTCGGCTATTTTCATCGTCACGCTGAGTTTCATCCAAACCGGCGCAATCGTTACGGCGGGAGCGTTTTTGGGCGCGGGATTCCCCGGAATTGCCGGACTCGGGGCGATCGCCCTGATCGTGCTGCTGTTAGTTTTGGGCGTCACCGGTTTGAGTCTGGGTTTAGCCTTCGCTCTTCCCGGCCACGTAGAATTAATTGCGGTAATTTTTGTTACTAACCTGCCGCTGTTATTTGCCAGCACAGCCCTCGCGCCGCTGTCATTTATGCCTCACTGGCTGCAAGTTGTGGTGACTCTCAATCCTCTAAGTTACGCGATCGAACCCATCCGCTACCTGTACCTGCACAGCGATTGGTCGCTAGCAAGTGTGGTGATGCAAGCTCCTTGGGGTAATGTTACCTTTGGAGGAGCCCTATTAGTGCTGCTGGCGTTTGATTTGGTGGCGCTGCTGAGCATTCAACCGCTGCTGAGACGCAGGTTTGCGTGAGGAAGGGCGGGGCGATCGTTTCACCTGCACCGTCAATTCTAGGATGCCTTTCGTCGTGTCAACTTAAGGTAAAACCCATAGTCCGTCAGCGGTTGAAACAAGATCCTCAAAGCCAAAGTCCTCTGAAAGAGGACTAATGACTTCTTCAGTCCTCTTTCAGAGGACTTTAGCTATGAGACAGGGAATTCATGCCCTGGCGGACTGCCGGGTCAGCGGGAGGACTAATGAGTTCTTCAGTCCTCTTTCAGAGGACTTTCGCTATGAGACAGGGAATTCATTCCCTGGCAAAGAGTGTCGGCTAAGCGGGAGGACTGACAGACTAAAAGCTGAAGTTGACACGACCAAAGGCACGGCGCCGTGTCCTTAGCCCCAGCGAAGTAATATAATATTTAGTCGCCAGTCAGAATATTGTTTAGATAGAATTGTTTTTTTGAAAGTTCAACTAATAAATTATGAACACCAAAGCTTCTAAATCCGGCAAATTGATGATGGGGATTGCTGCAAGCGCGATCGCATCCTGTGCTCTGTTCTCGCCTCAAGCCAGCTTCGCTCAAGCCAGCGGTTTAAATAATGCCCAACCGCTGCAAGACTTTCAAACTCAAGACAATACCGACCCATTTTCCGGCCGCAGCAGCGGCAGCGGAATATTTGATTTAATTCACAGATCCCAATTGGGAGGCGGCCGCAGCATGGAAGAATTTAATAGCGAACAGCGCCAAAATTTGAACGATGCGGCCGCAGAATTTCGGAACAAACAGCGCCTTTTGCTGCAAAAACAAGACCAAACAGTGCCTTCACCCGCGATCGCACCTACAGAAATTACCGCCCCTGTCCCTTAAATTTATCACTGCTGTTTGCTCATTTCTGAGTCCGCGAAGGACGTTCGGCGAAGCGAGGGTCAAGCCGCAGACGAAAGTTTGTGTTGAAGCAATTTCAATCGCCGAATCTCTTCGTTTTTTTAGCAACGATTTCAATATCCGAGTCTTATCTAAAAACCATCGCCCTTAATCCCGTTCCAACCACGCCCGCATTTTACCCGGATTCAGCAAACCGTAAGGATCGACCAACTCTTTAAACTGCAACTGTTCCACATTAATACTTTTCATCCCTCCATCTTCCAATATATAAGTGTGAGGATTAGCAATCAGTGCGCCTTGCTCTTCGTGATAGCGAATAATTTCATTGAGCCGTGATTCAGTAGTGTAGCGAACTATTTGCAAAGCCGCGGCGATCGCCCTGCCATTCATCCGCAAAAACTCCAAGTGCATCATCACCTCATCCCCATAATAATTGTACAGTTCCTCAATCAACTTCAAACCTTTATCTGGGGGAAAAAGCGTCTGCAAATAAGTCAGAGACGGGTCAGCGCTGCGTGCGTGCAGAGTTGTATGATTCCAAGTAAATTCAGCAATTGCTGCACCTTTGCTCGCTGCTGCCGCGTTTTTTTGATAGCAAATTGTGCCGCCATATTCGCGCACCAAATCTTGCAGGGGTTCCAGACAAGATTCAGCTACCATTAACAAAGCACAGTGCTTACCTTCAGGAATTGCATCGCGGAAAGCCGCAAAATAAGCAGGAATCGGCCAAGCACAAACACAAATTAGTTTTTTGATAATTCCGTCAGCATCGCCCAAAGCTTGACCGAAGTTTGCCGATGTCATAAAATCGTCAAAAGCGACGATAATTTCCGCCCAAGGATAAGCAGGGGCGAGGGGAATTTCTAACTCAGTAATAATCCCATTTGTGCCGTAAGCGTGATTGACTTTCTGCACTTCGTCGCCGCGCAATTCGATGACGCGGGGATCGTCTTCCATTGTAACGACTCGAACGGCATGAAGATTTCCCCGATCGCGCAATTGCCCGTAAGTTATCGAACCAATTCCCCCGCTACCGCCGCCGATAAATCCTCCAATCGTTGCGGTGCGATAGGTTGAGGGAACCATCCGCAATTCCCAACCCGTTTCTCGCGCTTGTTTGTCGAAAACCGACATTTTCACCCCTGGTTCTACGCAAGCTAAACCCGGTTTTACCCAGCGGATACTGTGCATTTTGGTGGTATCTAAAATGACGCCGCCCTTGAGGGGAATGCACTGCCCGTAATTGCCCGTTCCTGCACCTCTAACAGTTAGCGGAATTTTGGATTTGACGCAGGCAGCCGCAATCCGCAAAACTTCGGCTTCGCTGGCGGGACGAACTACTAAATCTCCTGTTTTATCACTTAAAAGAGGTTGCAAAACAGGACTGAAGTGATAATAGTCTTGAGATAGCTTGACAACTTGCGCGCGATCGCTAATTATTTCAATTCCCGAGAGTTCCGAAGAAAAAGCATCCCAGTCAATACTTTGAATCGCAATTGCAGTCATTTTGTTTCCTCCCTACTCGCAGTATTATATATTTTATAAAAGCCAGTAGGGTGCGTCACACGCAAACCCTAATTATTTCGCGCACATCCTGTTCCTGACGCACCTTACAAGTCGATTGAATCGCGACCATTGCATCCTGCCTCAGTAGGGTGCGTCAGACGCAAACCCTAATTATTTCGCGCACATCCTGTGCCTGACGCACCTTAGAAGTCGATTGAATCGCGACCATTGCCTCCAGGACTGCTTTTCTCAATTAACAAATCCCCCAAACACCGCCATACCGTAGTATTTCCAAGGCACTGCAACAGTGTCAAATTTAGCTTGTACCAGCATTTCCAACTGTGCCGAAAGTGTAGCTAGGCGATCGGGATTAGAATATCCGCAAGAGACACTCGTCCCCACATTTGCCCGAATTTGTGCTAAGGTTTCCCCCTGATTTAGCGCCCAATCTTCTCGCGCCGCTTGATAAATATCTTTCATTGCTGCTGATTCTGCTAAAAGAGGGTCGGCATTCCAAAAACAGCCACCAGCATTTAAACTTTCGCGAATCCGTTGAAACAATTTCAACTTCATGTCATCCTCAAGATGGTGAATTGCCAGAGAGGAAATGCAAGCATTGAATTTATCGCCCAACCCTGATAAATTTGGATTGTTCGCCCATTCTCCAAAATCCATTTCTATGCCAGTCCACCGGGCTGCGTATCCTGCCGACTCTATTTTGGCGCGGGCAAAATCAAGCATTCGCGGCGAGTAATCGACAGCCACTATTTCCGCAGACGGGTAGCGTTTGAGAACTTTTAAAGTGAGTTCCCCCGTACCGCAGCCGAGTTCTAAAATGCGGTGGTTTGTGTTAGCAATGCAGCCGGCTACTACATCCAGCATTTCGTCATATTTAGGTAAAAGTCGCCGAATGCCGGTATCAAAATTGGCAGTATTGACAAAAACTTCTCCCGGCAAAATTTCGTTGCGCGCAGGTGAGGCAGTAGAGTCAGAATTCACGATCGCCAACCATAGACTACAATTGCTATCCTAACCGAGATCAAGTAAAAATTGCATGAAGTAGGGAGAGGGTACTGCGGTGCCCTTACTCAATCATCTGTACTTCACTCAACAGAAAACCACTCTAAAGTTATGCGTATTCTTACGGATAAGCGAAACACTCGCAGTAAACAATAATTAACCCTCGGTTGCACTCAGAGAGTCTTGCTTTACCCCAGACGCCAGCAAAACAGTCTGAAAAAGCAGTGTTATGTTAGTAGTGCATAAATTCCCATCAAGATTAAACCTCACACTTGAGGATACCATGCGCCAGTTGATTTCTCGAATTCGGGCTGCCATCAGCCAATTAATTTATAAGCGAATTCTCCTTGCGGTGACAATTTTATTTTGTGTAGGTGTAGGAGTAGCGATGGCAAATATGTCTCGTCTTTCCTCCACCCTAATCGAATCGCAAGCCCTCCAAAATGCCACCCTCTATGCCCAAGCTATTAAAGAAGCCCGCACCCTTTACAGTTCCGATGTTGTCAATCCTCTCAACACTGCTAAAGCAATTAACTTTACCCACGACTACAACCCCACAAAAGTAACAGTTCCCGTACCGGCCACTTTCTTAATAGAACTGGGCAACCATATCAGCACAAAAAATCCCGAAGTATCACTTCGTCTCTACAGCAACTACCCGTTTCCCTGGCGGCGAAAAGAAGGCGGAGCTCGAGACGATTTTGAACAACAAGCTATTACGTATTTGACGCAAAATCCGACACAAAAGTTTTTTAGGCGTGAGGATTTTCGCGGCAAACCAGCCTTTCGATATGCCGAGGCGGATATTCTAACTCCTAGCTGCGTTAACTGTCACAATACTCACCGCGACAGTCCTAAAACTGATTGGAAAGTGGGAGATGTGCGGGGGATATTAGAAATTACTCAACCTCTCGATACAATCACTCAAAATACTCGCAACGCACTGAAAAACCTGTTTTTACTGTTAGTAGGACTTTCACTTTTAGGGGTGACAGGATTAACTTTATCTATCAGCAGGTTGCGCCAAAATGCTAAACAATTAGAACAGCGCGTGAGGGAACGCACGGCACAATTGCAAGAAACTAATGTAGAATTGATCAAAGAACAGGAAAAGTGCGATCGCCTGCTGCTCAATATTTTACCCGAGTCCATTGCTGCTAAGCTAAAAGATGGTCAAAGCAGTATTGCTGACGGCTTCGCAGAAGTCACGATTTTGTTTGCGGATATCGTAGGCTTTACCGCGCTGTCAGCACAAATATCTCCCGAAGAAGTGCTCGATTTTCTCAACGAAATTTTTTCAGCCTTCGATGGTTTGACGGAAAAGTACGGCTTGGAAAAAATCAAAACAATTGGAGATGCTTACATGGTAGTCGGAGGTTTGCCCAACCCCAGCACCAACCACGCCGAAAGCATTGCGGAAATGGCTTTAGATATGCAGGAGGAATTAGCAAAATTTAATGCCAAACATCATGCAGGAATTAACATTCGCATCGGTATCAATACCGGGCCTGCAATTGCGGGGGTTATTGGCACTAAAAAATTTATTTACGATCTCTGGGGCGATGCCGTCAATACAGCAGCCCGCATGGAATCCCACGGGATTGCCGGCGCGATTCAAGTCACACAATCAACTTACGATATCTTGAGAAATAAGTATCTGTTTGAAGACAGAGGAATTATCCACGTCAAAGGCAAGGGCGATATGAATACTTATCTGCTTGCAGGCAGGTTAGTCAGCGCAATTTTGGTTTAATTTGTTTATTATATTATGAAGGGGTCTGCTAGTTAGTCCGAAGTCACTCAATTTGAGATTTGAGATTTGAGATTTGAGATTTGAGATTTACTGCACAGGTGAATCTGGGAGCTTGAACTTTGGTCTAAAATTTTTATATATCCACGAGTTAAGTCGGGGGCTGGTATCCGTTTTTGGGTGGGTCATCAGTCATTCGTTGTTAGTCGTCAGCCAAGAACTAACAGTTAATAGCTGCTGGCTGTTGACTGCTGAAAATTACAGGAATTACACAGGGGAGATGAGAAACTCGGTTTCTGTCCAGTTGCTTTGTTGAGCGACCCCAAATTTATTAATTACCAGAAATCCGATTTCTTTTTGTATGTCCTAAATTAGCCCATTGTCAAATAGTAATTTTTATGCAAGTGCGAATTTTCTCATTCTTAAAATTTTTTCAATCTCGCTTGTCTAGGCAAATAGCTTTGTGGATATTTGCTAGCATTCTTGTGATAGAGGGAATTATTTTAGTTCCCTCTTATTTTCGGCGAGAAAATGAACTTTTAAGTCAATTAGAACAGGTATCTCGGGCGACTGTTGATTCCCTAGAGTTTTTGCTCCAACAAGATATTTCCGATCGCACTTTCTTGCAAGAAGAAGTAAAAAATATTACTAAGGATTCTCAAGTAGTGTTAGGACTATCTATTTACCAAGCTAACGGTGAACTAATATATACACTTGGCGAACCCCCAGAAATCGGTTTAGAGCAACTAAAAAAATCTCGTATAGTTCACAGTCACAATTTCGATGGCAAGCGCTACGATATTGCTTGGACGGAGCGACATTTTGGAGGCGATTACATCTTAATTGTTCGCCACGATGCTTCCACCGTTCAACCGGAACTCTACGCATTTATCGGGCGGATTGCGGTTCTAGTCATCATTATATCAGCCTTTGTCACTTCTGTGACTATGTTTTTTTTAGGGGTGACAGTAATTTCACCTATCTTGAGATTGCGCGATGACTTGATCGCTGCTGGAGACGCTTTGAGCAAAGATCGAGAAAAACCTGATTTCTACTCTCTGTCTGTCAAGCGCGATGATGAGTTGGGAGAACTCATGGTCGCATTTAATCAAATGTTTCACCGAGTTTACAAGGAAATTGCACAGCGGAAACAAGCTGAGAAAGTATTGCGCGCCGAACAAGAAAAGTCGGAACGTTTATTACTAAATATATTACCAGTAATGATTGCCGATCGCCTAAAACAAGGTCAGATAAATATTGCGGACGGATTTGCCGAGGTTACGGTTTTGTTTGCTGATATTGTGGGCTTTACCGAAATATCTTCGCGCACATCTCCTGAAGAATTAGTAGAATTACTTAACAAAATATTTTCAGCTTTCGATCGCTTAAGCGAACAATATGGCTTAGAAAAAATTAAGACTATCGGCGACAATTATATGGTAGCAGGCGGTTTGCCACTTCCCTGTACAAATCACGCCGAATCTATTGCCGAAATGGCCCTGGAAATGCAGCAAGAAATTATGAAATTCCGCGACGAATGCGGTAAACCTCTCAATATCCGCATTGGCATTAATACTGGGCCTGTTGTAGCAGGTGTCATCGGCACTAAAAAGTTTATTTACGATTTGTGGGGAGATGCTGTGAATACAGCAAGCCGCATGGAATCTCAGGGGCTTCCGGGTAAAATTCAAGTTAGTAACTCAACTTATGAGTTGCTGTGCGATAAGTATTTGTTGGAAAAGCGCGGTAAAATTAATGTTAAAGGCAAAGGATCTATGACGACTTATTTGCTCAAAGGCAGAAAATTGTAACTGACAAATTTGACCGTCGCCGGGGAATACGTGATAGGGCTGCAGAGGTTGCAGCCCAGCCGCCCCCAACACCAAACTAGATTTTTTTAACGAACCGCAAAGACGCTAAGGACGCGTTCGGCGAAGCCGTTCCCGAAGGGTAGGAAGAGAAGAGAAGAAAAGAGAAGAGAATATAAAGAGTTGCCAAGTGAGTTAACATTGCTATATTAAAATGCGAGTTGATATTAGTTACCTGGGGAAAAATGACGGCGAATAAGGAACAGAATTCTTCTAGTTCACCAATTTGGCAGCCCTTCACGCAAATGAAAACGGCTGCCCCGCCGCTGAAGGTAATTCGCGGCAAAGGATCGGTGCTGGAATTAGCAGACGGGCGGCAAATTCTTGACTGCATTTCTAGTTGGTGGGTGACAGTTCACGGGCACAGCCATCCGGTTCTGGCTGAGGCTCTTTACGCACAAGCTCAAAATTTAGAGCACGTAATCTTTGCCGGATTTACTCACGAACCTGCCCAGAAACTTGCGAGTAAATTGCTAACTCATACGCCTGCTTCTTTAACGCGGATTTTCTTTTCTGATAACGGATCGACTGCTGTTGAAGTTGCTCTGAAAATGGCATTTCAATATTGGCAAAATCTCGGAGAAACTAATCGCACTAGCTTTATTAGTTTTGAGGGAGGTTATCACGGCGATACTGTGGGCGCGATGTCGGCTGGCAGAAGTTCGCTGTGGTGGGAATCTTTTGCACCTTTAATGTTTGCTGGGGATGTTGTTCCTTTTCCTGCGACTTTTGACGGCGATGAGGAGGTGGAAAGCAAGGAGGCGGCGAGTTTAGAGAAATTGGAGTTTTTGTTAAAGCAAGGCGGCTATGCGGGTATTTTTATCGAACCTTTGGTGCAAGGTGCCGGGGGAATGCGAATGTGCCGCCCTGAGTTTTTGCAGGATCTCGCCCAACTTGCCCGCCAGTTTAATGTATTGTTGATTTACGATGAAGTAATGACGGGTTTTGGGCGCACGGGCGAACTGTTTGCCTCGGTTAAATCTGCAACGAAGCCGGATATCCTGTGTTTGTCTAAAGGATTGTCTGGCGGCTGTTTGCCAATTGCTGTCACAATGGCATCGGAGGATATTTATCAAGCTTTTTGGCGAGATGAACCGGACAAAGCTTTTTTTCACAGTCATTCTTACACCGGAAATCCTTTAGCTTGTGCGGTGGGTGTAGCATCCCTAGAGCTTTTGGAGCAAAACCCAAATGTTTATCAAGGGATGGAAAAACTGCACCACAAATATCTGAATCAATGGCTGAGAAATCATCCTAAACTCGAACGGATTCGGACTTGTGGCACCATCGCAGCAATGGATGTGAAAACCGAAAGCGTTTCGGGTTATTTTAATGACATCGGTTCTGTTTTGAAAGCCAGATTTCTCGAAGCGGGGTTTTTGCTCCGCCCCTTGGGAAATACGCTTTACTTGATGCCTCCCTACTGCATTTCTCCTGATGAACTAGAATCGATTTATCGGGTGATACGTCAGGTTTTGGATACTCTGTAAACCCTTTTATTTTAGTAATGAATTTACCCAATTGGAACGATTTGGCTGACGACGCGCTGGCGGGCAAATGTCTCTCTCGCGAGCAATCTTTAGCCGTATTGCGCGCACCGGATGAGGTTTTGCTGGAACAACTAAACGCAGCTTATCGGGTGCGCCGCCACTACTGGGGAAACCGAGTCAGGCTGCACTATTTGTTAAATGCTCAAAGTGGCCTTTGTCCTGAAGATTGCCATTATTGTTCTCAGTCAAAAATTTCGACTGCGGAAATTGAGAAATATCCGCTTTTAGCTAAGGAGAAAATTCTCGATGCCGCCCAACGCGCAGCAGACTTAAAAGCTGGTACGTTTTGTTTGGTGATTTCGGGGCGTCAACCTAACGCATCTACTTTCGATCGCGTTTTGGATGCTGTCGAGACTGTGAAGGCAAATTATAACCTGAAAATTTGTGCTTGTTTGGGATTGTTGAGCGAGGAACAAACTCACCGTTTGGCTAAAGCTGGAGTCGATCGCGTAAATCACAATCTCAATACTTCCGAATCATATCACACGGACATTTGCACGACTCACACTTTTGGCGATCGGGTGGAAACCGTCGAACACGTCAAAGCAGCGGGAATCACAACTTGTTCCGGCGGAATTTTGGGGATGGGCGAATCGGATGATGATGCGATCGAGTTAGCACTTTCGCTTCGCAAGTTGGGCGTTACTAGCGTGCCCGTTAACTTTTTCATTCCGATTCCCGGCACACCATTTGCAGATGTGAATCGGTTAACTCCCCGCCAATGTTTGCGAATTCTCTGTTTGTTCCGATTTTTGCTTCCCAGTCAAGAAATTCGGATTGCTGGGGGACGGGAAGTGCATTTGCGATCGCTGCAACCTCTCGGACTCTACCCCGCTAATTCTATCTTTGTTGGCGATTATCTGACAACTCCCGGACAAGCTGCCCATCAAGATTGGGACATGATTCGAGATGCGGGATTTGCGATCGAATCCCCCGAAGGTTCTCTCTTAGAAGTTGATTCAGCAGTTACCAAATCCGAACAAAAAACCCTGGTTGTGTAACTCTTCTACCAGTTTTCAATCGGATGAAATAGAGTAGGACACGGCCGTACCGTGTCCCTACCCAATATCTATATTTCAGATCTACGAATGGGGAAGAGAAACCGGATTTCTGAGGTAGCAAATGCCTCAGCCGTAAGTTCTTAGATTGTAGTCAAAAACCCTTATTTTCCGGTTGACATTCTTCAATCTAAAATCTAAAATCTAAAATCTAAAATCATACAAGGGGGGGGAAATTGTGGACAAACGCGAAGAAATTACGATCGCAGAATACCAGCTAACTGCCGAATCTTTCCGAGAAGGAACTTGGCATCACGACGTATCCCAAAATCGCGACGCATTGACCGCTGCCATGCCCCGCAATCCCGGTAAAATTCTCGATATAGGATGCGGGCCGGGACGAGATTTAGTAGCCTTCAAGAGCCAAGGACACACAGTTGTGGGCTTAGATGCAACTCCGGCTTTTGTAGAAATAGCAAAAGAGTTGTCAGGATGCGAAGTTTGGCAACAATCTTTTCTAAATCTCGACTTGCCCGAGGCAGAATTTGACGGTATTTTTGCCAATGCTTCCTTGATTCACGTTCCCAGCGACGAGATGGTGAAAGTGCTGCAAGATTTGCACAAAGCCTTAGTTGTTAACGGTGCAATTGTCATGTCAATGTGTCGGGGAAATTGGGAAGGATACGACGAGAGACCAACGGGAAAACGCTATACTGCCGGATGGGAATATCATACTTTAGCGCCTTGTTTAGAACAAACAGGATTTGCCATTGTCGATCGCTACTATCGCCCCCCCGGCTTACCCCGCGAAGCTCAATCTTGGGTAGTAATAGTGGGCAAAAAAATCTAACGTAAATTAGAAATTGGGAATCGGGAATTGCGAATCTTTCCCCTCTCTTCCTCTGCGCCCTCTGCGCCCTCTGCGGTTAAATAAAAAAAAGAATTCACCAAGTGACAGAAAATTGTTGTATAATAATTTTCTGTCAAATAAACCACTTTCTGCACCAATTAAATCCAAATTAATATGACAGAGAAATTCCACATTTTTTTAGCTGGTGCTAGTCGAAACCTCGGCTTAGAAATCGCGAAATGTCTAGCAGCACAAAAGATGCAAGTAACAGCACTTTTGCGATCGCCCGCA
>Ga0164305_10000134_pt1 | contig 23802 bp, 21 predicted proteins | sample Whisoiple_237_MG_FD_110215 | JGI IMG/M metagenome (GOLD analysis project Ga0164305, IMG submission 110215) | Soil microbial communities amended with pyrogenic organic matter from upstate New York, USA - Whitman soil sample_237_MG | ecosystem: Environmental > Terrestrial > Soil > Agricultural...
CCGGGCCAAGCGCGGGCGTGATCCCCGACAGGTGCAGCAGGCGCGCTCCGGCAAGGAGTGCCTCCCAATCGTGGCTACCCGGCGGCGCGTTCGCGAAGGCGGAATGCGCGCGGTCGTAGAGCACTTCGCTGGGTCGTTGCCCGGCGCCAGTCGTGTAGAAATACAGGCCCATGCGCCCGGCTGCGAAGTTGAGCTGGGTGGTGTCCACGCCATTGCGGCGCAACTGGTCGCGGGCCGCACGGCCCAGCGCGTTGTCCGCCAATGTCCCGGCCATCGACACTGCGTGGCCAAAGCCGGACAGCGCCACCGCGACGTTCGCTTCGGCACCGCCGACGTGCACGTCCAGGTGCGGCCGCTGCAGCAGCAATTCGTTGCCTGGCGCGGCCAGCCGCAGCAGGAGTTCGCCGAAACACACCACCCGACCTGCCATTGCCTTCTCCTCGTTGAGTCCCCGCACCTTACGGGTCGTTGCGCACTGCAGCATGCCTTGTTGCCTGGCTTTTGCTACGGTTTTGACCAGCGGTGTCATTTTGCCGCTGGGAACCTAAGCAACTGCGCCTGCCACGTCAAGGCACGCATCAAGACAACCGCAATGACCCGGGAGGGGATTCAGATGCGCCGCAACACCCACAACAGAAAGACACCGGTTTCCATCCTCGCTGCGTCGATCGCGATCGCGCTGCACATGGTGCCCGCGAGCGCGCTGGCCCAGGACGCCCCGCAGGATCCGCAGGCGAAGACGGACGGCCAGGTCACCGAGCTCGAGACCGTGCAGGTGGTGAGCACCTACCGCGCCAGCCTCGAGAAGGCGCTCGACATCAAGCGCAGCGAGAAGGGCGTGGTCGATGCGATCGTGGCGCAGGACATCGGCAAGTTCCCCGACCTCAACCTCGCCGAGTCGCTGCAGCGCATCCCCGGCGTGGTGATCGCGCGCGACGCCGGCGAAGGCCGCAGCATCACCGTGCGCGGCCTGGGCCCGCAGTTCACCCGCGTGCGCCTGAACGGCCTGGAGGCGATGAGCTCGGTCGGCAGCAGCGACGGCCAGGGTGGCGCCAATCGTGGTCGCGGCTTCGACTTCAACGTGTTCGCGTCGGACCTGTTCTCGCAGCTGATCGTGCGCAAGACGGCGTCGGCCGATGTCGAGGAAGGTTCGCTCGGCGCCACCGTCGACCTGCGCACCGGCCGCCCCTTCGACTACGACGGCTTCACCGCCAGCGCCAACCTGCAGGGCAGCTTCAACGACGCCGCCGACACCACCACGCCGCGCTTCGCCGGCCTGGTCGCGAACAGCTGGGCCGACGGCAAGTTCGGCGCGCTGGTGTCGCTGGCCTATTCGGAGCGCGAGACGCTGGATGAAGGCTCCGGCACCGTGCGCTGGGCGGGCGGCACCACCAACGGCGGCTTCAATGCCGCATCGCCCTACAAGCCGGCGCTGGCGGCCGACGTCTACGCACCGCGCTTCCCGCGCTACACGCTGCAGGAGCACGACCAGAAGCGCCTGGGCGTCACCGCGTCGCTGCAGTTCAAGCCGAGCGACCGAACCCTGTTCACCCTCGATGCGCTGTATTCGAAGATCGATGCGGTCCGCAACGAGAAGTACATCGAAGCCAATGGCCTGAGCAAGACCGGCGCCGCCGGCAAGCCGCAGATCCTGGTGCGCGATGGCGTGGTGGAGAACGGTGCGCTGGTCTACGGCCTGTTCGACAACGTCGACATCCGTTCCGAAAACCGCCACGACGAATGGGCGACCACGTTCAAGCAGGTCAGCCTGGACGGCGAGCACCGCTTCAGCGACACCTTCAAGCTGACCGGCAAGATCGGCACCTCGAAGTCGGACCATAGCAACCCGGTCCAGGCCACGGTGATGATGGACAAGCTGGACGTCGATGGTTACAGCTACGACTACCGCGGGAATCCCAATCTGCCGGTGTTCAATTACGGCTTCGACCCGACCAATCCGGCGGGCTGGACACTGTCCACCATCCGCCTGCGCGAGAACTACGTCACCAACAGCTACGACACCGGCCAGCTGGATTTCGAGTGGGCGTTGAACCCGGCGATCACCCTGCGTGGCGGCATCCAGGCCAAGAACTTCGCGTTCGGCTCGAAGGAGCGCCGGCGTACCGCGACCGAGACCATCGTTCCCAACTTCAGCACCGGCAATACCACGGTGCCGGCCGACTTCATCGAGCTGGCCGGCCTGAGCGGGTTCACGGGATCGCCGAATGAATGGACGGTGCTGAATTTCGCCAAGATCGCCGAGACCTTCGGCATCTTCAGCGACAGCGGCACGTTCGCGCTGAGCAATTTCGCCGCAAGCGACCAGGCGGTGGGCGAGCAGGATCGCGGCGCCTACCTGATGGGCGAGTTCTCGACCGACCTCGGTTCTATTCCGTTCTCGGGCAACGTCGGCGTGCGCTACGTGCGCACCAGCCAGACCGCCACCGGCATCGCCACCGCCAGCGGCACGCCGACCCCGGCCACGGTCACCCGCGAATACAGCGATACCCTGCCGTCGTTCAACCTGGTGGCCGAGGTCAGCCCCGACTTCCTGATCCGCTTCGGCGCCGCCAAGACGATGTCGCGCCCGGCGCTGGGCAGCATCGTGCCAGGCGTCACCGTCAGCGTCAGCGGCTCCGCACGCACGGTCTCCGGCGGCAATCCGTACCTCGATCCGGTGCGGGCCAAGACCGCCGACCTCGGCTTCGAGTGGTACTTCGACGAAGGCTCGATGCTTGGCCTGGGGCTGTTCTGGAAGGACATCGAAAGCTTCATCCAGACCACCCGCGAGACCCGCGTCTACGCGGACAGCGGCTTGCCCGCGAGCCTGCTCAACGGCACCACCGCGACGGTCAACGACGAGTTCGTGTTCACCCTCCCGGTCAACACGCCGGGCGGCAAGCTGACCGGCTTCGAGGCCAACTACACGCAGCAATTCACCTTCCTGCCCGGGTTCCTGAGCAACTTCGGCACCCAGCTGAACTACACCTACGTCGACTCGAAGATCCAGTACCTGCTGTCGACCGGTGCCGCCGCGCAGAAGGAAGACCTGACCGGCTTGTCGAAGACCTCGTGGAACGCAACCCTGTTCTACGAAGGCGATCGCTTCTCCGGCCGCGTCTCGGCGACCAACCGCGCCGATTACCTGATCCAGGTACCCGGTACCGAAGTCGGCTTCAACAGTGCATCGAATGGCGTGCACGGGCAGGCCGGGACCACCATCCTGGATGCGTCGATCCGCTACAAGATCAACGAGCACTTCGAAGTCAGCCTGGAAGGCAGCAACCTGACCAACGAGGCGCAGGAATCCTGGGTCGCCAACCCGGCGCTGCAGTTGCCGCTGGAATACAGCAAGACCGGTCGCCAGTACCTGCTCGGCGTCCGCTACAAGTTCTGATCCGCATACCCCTGGCCGTCGGACGTTCGCGTCCGGCGGCTTTTTTTTTGCATTTTCGACCCGCAGCGCGTTGCCGCTGACGGGTCGCTTCAGAACGTCCCGCGCTGCACGAACGGGACGCGCTGGTACAACGCACGTTCGCCGCCACGCGGATCGTCCTGCAGTATCGGCGAGGCACCGAACACCATGGTCTGGCGACGCGGCAGCGAATACGGCGACCACGCGGCGGTTGCGCCCGTGCGCGGATCGCCGCTGCGGGCGAAGGCGAGCAGGGCGTCACGCATCGCCGCGGCGACGGCGCGCGCGTCGTCGGTGGTGCCGGTGCGTGAGCCCGGTTGCGCGATGGTGTCGAACACCAGCGGGATGTCCAGCGTGTGGAAGGCGCGGGTGCGACGGCCTTCCTCGGTGTCGGGATGCCAGTCGAGCTGGTAAGCCCAGGTGTCGTGGCCGGCGTGCGCCCGCGCTTCCAGTTCCTCCACCGCGCCGCGCCAGGAACGGCCGGCGGTGGTGGCGGCGAAGAACACGTCGGACGGCGTGTACTGCGGGTAAAGCCGGCGGTATTCGGCGATGACGTCGCGTGGATCGAGGTCGACGAACTGCTGCTTGCGCAGGCGCTCGGGCAGGTCGTCCCAGCCGAGGCTGAAGTTGGCGGGATCGTTGCCGAGGAAGGCGCGGGTTTCGTCGCGGGTGTTGCCGATCACCATCGGGATGCCGCTGGATTGCGAGGGCGCATCCGGCCAGAACGGGTGCCGCGGCAAGGCTTCGCCGGCAAGCACCGGGCCGAAGTACAGCGAAGTGTCCTCGACCCGCGAGGGATCGCGCGTGCGCAAGGCCTGCACCAGCGCAGCCATCGGCAGGCGCAGCAGCGCATCGACATCACGCGCGCCGAGTGCATCCATGTACAACGTCGCGCGTTGCGCGGCGGCGCGCGGGCCGGCGGCGGTGACCTGCTGCCCGCTCATCGTCCATGCGCGATGGAACAGCTCGTGCGCCGAAGGCATCGCCATCAGCGTGGCGATCTTGGCGCCGCCGCCCGACTGGCCGAACACGGTCACGTTGCCGGCATCGCCACCGAATTCCGCGGCGTGCTCGCGTACCCACTGCAAGGCCGCGACCAGGTCGAGCTGGCCAACATTGCCGGACTCTTTGAAGCGGTCGTCGAATTCGCCGAGGTACAGATAGCCGAATGCGTTGAGCCGATGGTTGACGGTCACCACCACCACGTCGCCCTGCGTGCACAGCCGCGTGCCGTCGTATAGCGGACTGCTGCCGGAGCCGTTGCTGAAGGCGCCGCCGTGGATATAGAACAGGATCGGTCGCCCCTTGCCGTCGCGCAGGCCAGGCGTGGTCACGTTGAGGTAGAGGCAGTCTTCGCTGCCCGGGCCGTCATCGCCGCCTTGCGGCGCGCTGGCGCCGAAGGCGAGCGCATCGCGCGCGCCACGCCACGGGAGTTCCTGGCGTGGCGGCTGGAAGCGATGCGACGCGGTGTCCGCACCGTAGGGAATGCCGCGGAACACGTGCACGCCTTTTTCGCGGACGCCGACGATGCGGCCACTGCGCGTGCGCGCGGCGCTGCGTTCGCTGCGCGAAGCCGCGAAGGCCGGCGCGGCCGCGGCCAGTCCGAGCGCGATCGAGGTTTTCAGCAGGCGACGGCGGGCGGAATCCATGGTGACCTCAGCGCAACGGGTCGCGCTGCTTGAGCGGCTTCAGCGGTTCCATCGTCTCCAGGTTCCAGTCCGCGGGGACGAAGGCTTGGCGCGTCTCCGCATGCTTCGGATAGCCACCGACCTCGTCCTGGCTGTCGAGGATGTGGCCGCGGCCTTCGATGGTGTTCTCGAGGATGCGGCGGTCGATGTCGTCGCGATCCCACGGGCGCGCACCCACGTTCGCGATCACCGCGTCCTGCACCTGCGTGGCCGGGATCGGCTTGACCCCGAATGGCAGCGTGGGCGCGGTCTTGAGCATGCGTGGCGAGACCGCGGCGGTGGTGTAGCGCCCCTGCATCGGGATCGGGCTGCCGACGCGGTCCACCGCGATGTTGTCGTGCAGATAGAGATCGAGTTCGCCGGAGCCGCCGAACATGAAGAAGGCCGCCTTGTCGGGTGTGTTCGGACCGGCACGCATCACGTTGCCGATCGCCGCCAGGCGCCCGTCCTGGTAGGGATGTCCCGCCCATTCCGCCGCGATCAGGTTGTACTGCAGCGCGCGCTGGCCCGGGTTATAGATCAGGTTGTTCACCACCCAGCCCTGGGTGCCGCCCTTGAAGAACGGATTGCGTTCGAAGTTCTGCGCGTACAGGTTGCCGACGATCAGGATGTCGCGCGCGTTGTCGTGGATCAGCGAGCCCTTGGAGTGTTCGCCCTTCGCATGGGTCGCGTTGGCCAGGGCTTCGGCGATGATGTTGTTGCTGAAGGTGATCCGGTGCGAGGTGCCCTCGCGCCACTGCTCCGGGGTGTCGCCCTTGAAACGGGTGCCCGAGGCCGACAGGTTCTCGTCGGTCGCCCAGGTCATCGAGCAGTGGTCGATGATCACGTTGTAGGCGCCGACGGTGCTGATCGCGTCGAAATCGTGCCCGCTCATCTTCGGCATGCCGGCGTCGCCGGGTCGCACGCGGATGTGCTGGATGACCACGTCGTGCGCGGTGATGTCGATGCCGCCGCGGATCAGGGTGATGCCCGGCTGCGGCGCGGTCTGGCCGGCGATGGTCAGGAACGGCTCGGTGATCTTCACCGTCTCCACGCCGAGGTCGATGACGCCGCCGACCTCGAACACCACGATGCGCGGGCCCTTGGTGTCGAGCGCTTCGCGCAGCGAGCCCGGTCCCTTCGCGGCGAGCGTGGTGACGCGGAGGATCTTGCCGCCCCGACCACCGGGTGTCTGCGCGGCCCAGCCCATTGCGCCGGGGAATGCGAGTGTTGCCGGAGCCGGCTGCTGCGCGGCGAGTGGCGTCGCGAATGCGAGCAGGGTGATGAGGCCGACCTGGCGAAAATGGCGTGTGCCGTTCGTGTTGCGGTGCGTCATTGCGTTTCCCTCCCAGGAGACGGGTCAATCATAGTGCAGTGCACATTGTCATTGACACCGGTTTCCTATAAAAGTTTCCGCACACCTCAGAAGGGGTCGGAACCGGGAATGGAGTGGATCGTGCAAGGGGATGAGACAGACAGTTCGGTGATCGCGCGGCGGCTGGTGGATGCGCGTCGCCAGGCCAGCGCGTTGCCGCAATATCCGGGGCAGCTCCCGGCCAATCTTGATGTTGGCTACGCCTGCCAGGATGCCGCGATCCCCATGTGGCCATCGTCGATCGCGGGCTGGAAGGTCGGCAAGATCCCGGACGCCTGGGTAGACAGGCTTGGCGAGGATCGCCTGGTCGGCCCGATTTTCGAGAACCGCGTGCAGCGACCGGATGACCATCGGGGGACATTCGCGGTGATCGAGGGCGGCTTCGCCGCGATCGAGGCCGAATTCATCTTCGTGCTGGCGCATGACGCGCCGGCCGGCAAGACCGACTGGACGTTCGAAGAAGCGGCCGCCCTGGTGGACAGCCTTCGCGTCGGCGTGGAACTCGCGGGCAGCGCATTGCCCGACATCAACCGCCTCGGCCCGCCGGTGGTGGTGTCCGATTACGGCAACAATGCCGGCCTGATCCTCGGCCCGGTGATCGCCGACTGGCAGCAACGTTCGATGGACGACCTCACCTGCGAAACCTTCATCGAAGGCGTGTCGGTCGGCACCGGCGGCGCCAGCTCGATTCCCGGCGGCTTGCTCGCCGCGCTGGCGTTCGCGCTGTCGCGCTGCGCACGTCGTGGCCTGCCGCTGCGTGCCGGCCAATACGTGTCCACTGGTGCGGCCACCGGCATCCACGACATCATCGCCGGCCAGCATTCGCGGGTGGAATTCCCGGGCTTCGCGGTGTTCGAGGTCGAGGCCGTTCCCGCCATCGCGGAGGTCGCGGCATGAACACGCGTCGACGTTTCCTGGCGGGCGCCGTTGCCGCCGCCGGTGCGGCCATCCTCCCGCGCACCTGGGCAGCGACCGACACCCACCTGCTGACCGCCACCGATGTGCACGTCAAGGATTACCCGACGGTCGAGGCGGTGCGCTGGATCGGCGAGACCCTCGAGCGAGAGACCGATGGCCGACTGAAGCTGCGCCTGTATCACTCCGGCCAGCTCGGTCGCGAGTCCGAGGCGATCGACATGGTGCGCTACGGGGTGATCGACATCACCCGCGTGTTCTCCGGCGCGCTGAACAACGCGTTCCCGCTGACCCAGGCCCTGTGCCTGCCATACGTCTTCGACTCGATCGAGCACATGCGCCGCGTGACCGACGGCGATGTCGGCGAGCAGGTGCTGCGCAGCTTCGAATCGCGCGGCCTGGTTGGTTTGGCGATCTACGATTCGAGCGCGCGCTGCTTCTACAACAACAAGAAGCCGATCCATGCGCCCGCCGACCTGCATGGCATGAAGATGCGCGTGGCGGCCTCGGACATCTTCATCAAGCTGGTGCGCCTGCTCGGCGCCAACCCGACGCCGATGTCGCTGGGCGAGACCTTCTCCGCGATGGAGACGCACATGATCGACGGCGCCGAGAACAACATGCGCAGCTTCCATTCCAGCCGCCATTTCGAGGCCGCGAAGTTCTGGTCGGAGACCCGCCATTCGTATGCGCCGGACGTGCTGGTGATGTCGCGCGAGAGCCTGCGTTCGCTCGCGCCGCCGGACCGCGAATTGCTGCTGCGCACCGCGCGCGCATCGGTACCGGTCATGCGCGCCAAGTGGGAAGCGTCCGAACAGAAGGCCCGCGAGGCGGTGCTCGCCGACGGCGTCAAGGTCAACGAGGTCGACCTGGTCGCCTTCCGCAATGCTGCGCAACCGCTGCTGGACGAATACCACCGGAAGCCCGAGATCGAAGCCCTCTACCGTCGCATCCGCGACCTTGCCTGAGCCGTCCACGATGACCGAGACCACGACCACCGTCCCGGCCGGACCCGCGCAACGCGCGCTGGACCGCCTTGCCGGCATCGCCATCGCCATTTCCGCTTGCGCCCTGATCGGACTCGTCCTGGTCCAGGGCTGGCAGGTATTCACACGCTACGTCCTCAACGATTCGCCAAGCTGGACCGAGCCGGTGACCCTGCTGTTGCTGGCCACCGCGATGAGCTTCGGCGCGGCCGCGGGCGTGCACACCAATCGCCATTTCGGCTTCTACCTGCTGGCCGAGAGCCTGCCCATGCCCGTGCGTCGCGTGCTCTACGTGCTGCGCCCGCTGCTGATCGCCGCGGTGGGCGCGATGATCGCGGCATGGGGCGGGCTGCTGCTGGTCGATGGCCTGGGCGTCAAGATCGCCGGCGCGTCGATGCCGCAGAGCATCAACTACCTGCCGTTGACCTTCGGTGGCGCACTGATCTGCGTGTTCGCCCTGTACAAGGCCTGGCTCGCGATCCTGCCCGCACCCAGGGAAGGAGGCTGATCCCATGGCCATGACCATCCTGCTGTGTTCCTTCGTCGCCCTGTTGCTGCTGGGCGTGCCGGTCGCATTCGCGTTGGCAGTATCCGCGCTGGCGACCCTGCTGTTCCTCGACCTGCCGTCGATCGTGCTGGTCCAGCAGATCTCCGCCGGCTCCGGCGCGGTCTCGCTGATCGCGATTCCGCTCTTCATCTTCGCCGGCGAGTTGATGTTGCGCGGCGGTATCTCCGAACGCCTGATCGGCTTCGCCTCGGCGCTGGTCGGACGCGTGCGCGGCGGCCTCGGCCAGGTCAGCGTGCTGTCCTCGCTGTTCTTCGGTGGCGTGTCGGGTTCCGCGCTGGCCGACGTTTCGGCGGTCGGCGGCACGATGATCCCGCAGATGGTCAAGCGCGGTTACGACCGCGACTACGCGGTGAACGTGTGCATGACCGCGGCGTTGGTCGCGTTGCTCGTGCCGCCCTCCCACAACCTGATCTTGTTCTCCGCGGCGGCCGGCGGTGGCATCTCGATCACCGACCTGTTCGCGGCCGGCATCATGCCCGCGCTGCTGATGACCGCGGCGATGATGATCACCGGCTACGCGGTGGCCCGCCATCGCGGCTACGGCACCGAGCCGTTCCCGGGCTGGCAGGCGGTATTCCTGCGGTTCGTCGGTGCGTTGCCGGGCCTGGCGCTGGTCGCGCTGATCTTCATCGGCATCCGTGCCGGAATCTTCACCGCGGTGGAGTCGGCGGCGATCGCGGTGGTCTATGCGCTACTGGTGACCGCGGTGCTGTATCGACAACTGCGCTGGGCCGAGTTCCGCGACGCGGTGGTGCATGCGGCGCGCACCACTGGCGTGATCCTGTTCGTGATCGCCACTGCGGCGGTGTTCGGCTGGCTGCTGGCCTTCCTCGAAGTGCCGGCGGCCGCGGTGGCGTTCCTGCAGTCGGTGGCGGAGAGCAAGCAGGCGGTGCTGCTGCTGATCGTGGTGATCCTGCTGTCGCTGGGCATGTTCATGGACCTCGCCCCGAAGATCCTGATCTGCACGCCGATCTTCCTGCCGGTGGTGAAGGCTTACGGCATCGACCCGATCCACTTCGGCCTGGTCATGGTGCTGGCCGGCGGCATGGGCCTGGTCACCCCGCCGATCGGCTCGGTGCTGTTCATCGGCACCTCGATCGGCAAGATCACCGTGGCCGAGAGCATGCGCACGATCTGGCCATTCTGGCTGGCCGGCCTCACCGTGTTGATCATCGTGGCGATGGTTCCGGAAATCTCGCTGTGGCTGCCCGCGGTACTGAAGCACTGATCGCACGCATGAACACGGGCGCGCATCGGCAGCCGCGCGCCAGCAGCTAGAATCGAACCATCTCCACGCACTTGAAGAGCACGCACCGTCCATGACCGTCCGCAGGAAATCCGCCGGTTCCGATGCCTCCGCATCCGGCAAGACGTCGACGATCAACGACATCGCCCGTCTGTCCGGCGTGTCAAAGAAAACCGTGTCGCGGATCATCAACGACTCGCCGCTGGTGCGGAAGGACACCCGCGACCGGGTCGAGGCGATCATGCGCGAGGTCGGTTACACGCCGGATCCGATGGCGCGCGGGTTGGCGTTCCGCAAGTCGTTCCTGATCGGCATGGTCTACGACAACCCGACCGCGCAGTACATCGTCAACATGCAGTACGGCGCGCTGGATGCGTTGCGCGATTCCGGTTTCGAGCTGGTCGTGCATCCCTGCGACAGCCGCAGCCCCGGCTATATCGACGGCGTGCGCCGCTTCGCCCAGCAGCAGAAACTGCACGGGGTGATGCTGGTGCCGCGCGCGTCGGAGGACCAGGCGCTGGCCGACATGCTGGCCGACATCGATTGCCGCTACACGCGCATCGCCTCGGTCTCGATGGACGAGCCCTCGCGGATGGTGGTGACCCACGATCGCAACGGTGCCGCCGAGGTCGCCGACTACCTGCTCGGGCTCGGCCACACCGACATCGCCCTGATCACCGGTCCGCAGGCGTATCGCTCCGCGATCGAGCGCACCCAGGGTTTCATCGAGGCGATGGCGGGCAAGGGCGTGCAGGTGCCGAAAGCGCGGGTGGTCGAAGCCGGCTACACCTTCGAGTCCGGCGTCGCCGCGGCGGAGAAACTGCTGTTCGGCAAGCAGCGCCCGACCGCGATCTTCTGCGGCAACGACGAAATGGCGGCCGGTGTGTACAAGGTGGCGATGCGTGCCGGCATCGCCATCCCGCGGCAGCTGTCGGTGGTCGGCTTCGATGACAGCCCGCTGGCGTCCCGCCTGTGGCCGTCGCTGACCTCGGTGCGCCGGCATACCCGCGACACCGGCCGCATCGCCGCAGCGATGCTGATCCAGCCGGAGGCGGCCGTGGCGCTGTCCGCCGCCAGCATCCGCCCGCACCTGATCATCCGCGACTCCGCCCAGCCGCCCGAATGACCCCAACGTCGCGTTGCCGGGTTCTGCCGCAACGCAAAATGACACCGGTGTCCAGAACTCGCTAGAATCCGCCAAACCCCACGTCCGATGCCCGATCACGGGCACCACGCAGCACCGCCGGAGCCCCTGAATGTTCAGCAAGACTTACCACGCCACCCATCCGGACATGATGTCCGGCGCCAGCAACGACCAGCTCCGCGACCGTTACCTGGTCGGCGAACTGTTCGTCGCCGACGACATCCGGCTGAGCTACTCGCACAACGAGCGCTTCGTGATCGGCGGCGCGGCTCCGGTGAGCAAGGCCGTCGAGTTGCCGAAGCAGACCGAGCCGGCCTCGGCTGCCGGTCATGCGTTCCTGGAGCGTCGCGAGCTGGGCGTGATCAACGTCGGCGGCGGCGCCGGCACGGTGACCGTGGACGGCGCCACCTTCGAGCTGGGCCCGAAGGATGGGCTGTACATCGCGATGGGCAGCACCGACGTCAGCTTCGCCTCCGCCGATGCCGCCAATCCGGCGAAGTTCTACCTGGCTTCGACCCCGGCGCATGCGCGCTTCGAGACCAAGCAGCTTTCGATCAAGGACGCGGTGGCGCTGGAGCGCGGTGCGCTCGAAACCAGCAACGAGCGCACCATCTACCAGTTCATCGTGCCGGCCACCTGCCAGTCATCGCAGCTGTTGCTGGGCCTGACCGTGCTCAAGACCGGCAGTGTCTGGAACACCATGCCGCCGCACCTGCACGACCGTCGCAGCGAGATCTATTTCTACTTCGACCTGGCCGCCAACGACCGCGTCTATCACTTCATGGGCGAGCCGGACGCGCAGCGCCACATCGTGGTGCAGAACGACGAAGCGGTGATCTCGCCGCCGTGGTCGATCCACATGGGCTCGGGCACCAGCAACTACGCCTTCATCTGGGCGATGGGCGGCGAGAACCTCGACTACACCGACATGAACGTGCTGGACATCTGCCAGCTCAAGTAAGCACCACGCATCGCCGAGCCCGCCGCGGGCTGGCGCCACCACAGGCAAGGGGAAGGCTCGTCATGGCAAATCCGTTCAGTCTCGAAGGCAAGGTCGCGCTGGTCACCGGCGCCAACACCGGCCTCGGCCAGGGCATCGCATTGGCGCTGGCGGAAGCGGGCGCGGACATCGCCGGCGCCGGCATCGTGGCGGCCGATGAAACCGCGGAAAAGGTGCGCGCGCTCGGTCGCCGCTTCCTCAACATCGATGCGAACCTGATGAGCATCGAGCCGGTCGGCCGGATCGTCGAGGAAACCCTCGCGGGACTCGGCGGCCTCGACATCCTGGTCAACAACGCCGGCCTGATCCGTCGCGCCGATGCGGTCGACTTCAGCGAGAAGGACTGGGACGACGTGATGAACGTCAACATCAAGTCCGCGTTCTTCATGTCGCAGGCCGCCGGGCGTCACTTCATCGCCCAGGGCCGCGGCAAGATCATCAACATCGCCTCGATGCTGTCCTTCCAGGGCGGCATCCGCGTGCCCTCGTACACCGCATCGAAGAGCGGCATCGCCGGCATCACCCGCCTGCTCGCCAACGAATGGGGCAACAAGGGCGTGACGATCAACGCGATCGCGCCCGGTTACATGGCCACCGACAACACCGCCCAGCTGCGCGCCGACGAAGACCGCAACAAGGCGATCCTCGACCGCATCCCGGCGGGTCGCTGGGGCATCCCGGCCGACCTCGGCGGCACCGCCGTGTTCCTGGCCTCCAGCGCCTCCGACTACGTCAACGGCGCGGTGATCCCCGTCGACGGCGGCTGGCTGGCGCGCTGAGGCGCACGCATACGGGACAGGCAGGGCGAATGCGCTCCCTCTCCAGGGCTTGAGCCTTGCCTGTCCCGCTCTTTTCCTGATCGATGTGGCTCATGCGAGTGTGGCGATGCGGATCCTGTTGCTTGTCCTTGCCGCTTTCCTGCTGATTCCCGCCGGTGCATTCGCCGCGCCATCGCCGCATCGCGTGTTCATCGTCGGCGATTCCACCGCCAGCGAGTACGGCCCGGAGCGCGCGCCGCGCCAGGGCTGGGGCATGCAATTGCAGTCATTCCTCGATCCTGCCGCGTGGCAGGTAAAGAACCACGCGCAGTCAGGGCGCAGCTCACGCAGCTTCATCGATGAAGGCTGGCTGGCGCCGGTGGAAAAATCGCTTTCGCGTGGCGATGTCCTGCTGATCCAGTTCGGCCACAACGACGAGAAGGCCGAGGATCCGACGCGTTACAACGAGCCCGCGCAGGCGTTCCCGCAATGGCTGACGCGCTACATCGCGCTGGCGCGCGCCAAGGGCGCCACGCCGATCCTCATCACCCCGCTGGCGCGCCGCAAGTTCGAGCGCGGCAGCAAGATCGACCAGTTGCTGGATACGCATGGTGCCTACAGCATCGCCGTGCGCGAACTGGCGAAGCGCGAACAGGTCGGGTTGATCGACCTCGATGCATCGAGCACCGCGTGGTTGCGCGCGCTCGGTGACGAGGCCTCCAAGCCGTTCTACATGCACCTGCCCGCGCAGAACCTGGCCGACGACACCCACCTGCAGGCACGCGGCGCCGCCGCAGTGGCCTGCCTGGTGGTCGGCGGCTGGAAAGCACTGGATCCGGCGCTGGAGAAGACCGTGGTGCGCGATACCGACTGCGGCGCACGCGCCACCGCGCTGGCGGATCGCGCGGCGCAAGCGCAGCCCTCGCAGGTGGTGCACGAGGCCGACATCGCCCGCCAGCAGCCTGGCCCGCATGGCGGTGCCGGCACGACGACCGCCTATCCGTTCTTCGCCGATGCACCGGGACTGTCGTTCTTCTTCCGCAAGCGCGTGCTGCACAAGGGCGCCGGCATCGGCATGCACCAGCACGACAAGGACGAGGTCTATTACGTCGTCAGCGGCAAGGGCCGCTACGTCATGGATGGCACGATCCGCGACGTCGGCCCCGGCGACGCCATGCTGACCCGCACCGGCAGTACCCACTCGCTGATGCAGGATGGCGAAGACGACCTGGTGATCCTTCTCGCATATCCGAAGTCGGCGGACTAGCCAGTCACTGCGTGGCGGCGTCGAGCGCCGCCTTCTCCTTCGCGGCGGCCTCTTCCGTTTTCGCGACTGCGGCACGCGCACTGTCCTTGTAGGCATCGGCGGCCTTCACCACCGACGCCACGGCCTGCGGGTCGGGGCGACGCTCCTCCTCCGGCGACTTCGGTGGCGAACAACCGGCCAGCGTGAGCACAAGCAGGCAGGCGAGTGACGTTGCGATGCGCATGGCAGGCTCCAGCGGTGCGGACGTGGCCTATCCTACGCCCGACCCCACGCATCGGAGCCGCGCATGCGATCGCAACGCTGGACCCTGGACGGACAACGCGCGCTGGTGACCGGCGCCAGTGCCGGCATCGGCCTGGCCATCTGCCGGGAGTTGCTGGGCCTAGGCGCGCAGGTCCTGATGGTCGCCCGCGACGCCGACATGCTGGAACAGGCGCGCGCCGAACTGGAGGAGGAATTCCCCGGTCCCGAAGACGCGGTGCTGGCGCTGCCGGCCGACGTCACCGACGAGGAACAGCGCAACGAGATCCTCGACTGGGCGACCGACCTCGGCGGCCTGCACCTGCTGGTCAACAATGCGGGTGGCAACGTCACCCGTCCGGTGCTCGACTACGGCGAAGACCAGTGGCGGGGCATCTTCGAGGTCAACCTGTTCGCCGCGTTCGAACTCTGCCGTGGCGCCTATCCGTTGCTGGCGAAACACGCGTCATCGGCCATCGTCAACATCGGCAGCGTCTCCGGTGAGCTGCACGTGCGCAGTGGCGCGCCCTACGGCATGAGCAAGGCGGCGCTGCACCAGATGACCCGCAACCTCGCGGTGGAATGGGCGGAGGACGGTGTGCGGGTGAACTCGGTGGCGCCGTGGTACATCCGCACCCGCCGCACCAGCGGCAAGCTGGCCGATCCCGATTACCTCGACGAAGTCCTGCTGCGCACCCCGCTGGGCCGCATCGGCGAACCCGAGGAGGTCGCCGCGGCGGTGGCATTCCTGTGCATGCCCGCGTCCAGCTACATCACCGGCGAATGCATCGCGGTGGATGGCGGGTTCCTGCGCTACGGGTTCTGAGGTTCGATCGTAGCCCGCGGTTCATGCCCACACCGACATCGAGATCGCCAGGTTGGCCTTGAAGCCCTTGGCGGACTCCATCGGGATCGAGAACACCGAAGACGCATCCTGCTCGATGCCGACCGCGCCACCACCCAGCCGGACGAGATCCGCTTCCGACTTCGATCCGGTCGCCCAGCGGTCGTCGGCCCAGACGTAGCGCAGCTTCCACTGCTTCGTTTCGTCGCGCTTGGCGAAAAGCACCAACGTGTTGCGGAACAGGTACTCGCCCGGGATATGGCTCTTGAGGAACAGCGCGCCGTCGACTTCGTAGCCCGCATTGGAGACGGCAAGGTCGATCGAGAACGCCACTTCGCTGCCGGCCTCGATCTTCGACGAATCGAGGAACACGGAGAACAGGACAGGCGATCGCGCGGCCGCGCCGAGGTTGCCGTCCTTGTCGAACAGCTCGGCGTACTCGCGCCGCACCGCGCTTGCATGCGCCTGCGTGCGTGACGTCAGGTCATAGGTGTAGGCGCCGCGCGGCGCCACCGTCGCCTCGATGTAATAGGACGAGGCGATGCGCTTGCCGCGCTTGCGCGCCTGCTCGATCTCCGGCGGGAATGGCAGCGCCTTGATCTCGAGCCGGGCCGTTGCGCTGATGTCGCCGAACAGGAAACGCACCAGGTTCTGGTAGCCCTCCTCGGAATTCACGATCCCGAAGTGGCCGCTATGGCTGCGGTTGACGAAGGCCCGCGGGCTGCGCTCGACGTAGGCGTTCTCGATCCGCACCAGGCCGTCGCTCATCGGGCCCACCGCGAACGAAGACAGGCCGTTCGCCACCGCGTAGTCGCGGCTGTTGGTGCCAACGAGGCAGAAGAATCGCTCTTCGGGAAAGCCCGAACCGTCCAGGCTGTTGACCCTGTCCTTCGGGACCTTCAGGTACTTGGCCATGGTCGCGCGGTTGAAATTTTTCATGTCGTTCAACGCAAGGAACTGCGGCACGTTGATGCCGCCCAGTTCGATGCCGTTATGGGGCGTCGCGTAGGTGAACACCTTGTCGACCATGCCGCGCACGTCCGCCGTGGTCACGCTGGGGTTCTGCAGCAGGCAGCGGCAGATCAGGCCGCCCATCGAGTGCGCGACCAGGTAGACCTTGAACTCGCGGCGCGCCTGCTCGGACGTGCCGCAGATCCGGTCCCGCAGGTCGAGGATCTTTTGCGCGAGCGCGGCGGCGGCATCCGGGATGGAAGGCTTCCTGCCATCGCCGAAGGCGGGGTCGGCGGGATCGTAGTAGCGGTGGATCGCAATGGTGCGCGCCGGCAGTTTGTCCCTGCGTTCGGCGCCGGAGGCGTAGTTGTCGAGGTAGCCGTAGTCCTTCATCAACCGGACCAGCGGCGATTCGAACACGAACTTCACGATGCTGCCGTCGTGCGCCTGCCGGATCTTGGTCGAACCCGCCTCGAAGCCCATGAACGGGGTCGACGTGGTCTGGACGATTTCATCCTGAGTCATCGCGTAACCGCGCACGTAGATGATCGGATAGAAGGGGCGTTCGATCTTGGCCATGTCCGTGTCTTTGCTGTTGAGTATGGACGTCCCACCGCATTGCCTTGCCTAGGCGATCGACTCGCCGAGCCTGGTTCGCCTGCGCAACTCGGCCAGCATCGCGCGATCGGACATGGCGCCTGCCCATGCCGGCCGAAGCTGGAAATGCGGTTGGTCGACGATGGTCTTCCAGTTGCCGCCCCATTCCAGCCCCAGCTCCATCCCCAGCGCGCCGACCGCCTTGTAGAGCGGGGATTCCTGGAGATAGCGGTTTCCGCTGAACACCCCGATGTCGAACGCGATGCCGAAGTTGTGGTTGGAGTAGCCGCCGCGTGCGTTGGTGACGATGTTCCCCGCGGTGGTTCGCCCTTGCGCGTACAGCGCCTCCTGTTCCTCGAAGGTGCGGGTGCCGCTGATGACGTTGAGCTGGATGCCGTTGTCGCGTGCCTTGAAGTACAGAGCCCTTGCGTACGGCCTGACATGCGGAAGCAGGGTGGCGATGACCCGTTCGCTCCGGGCGTTGGCTTGGTCCTGCGGCGCCGTGAACGCGACCGTGGGCGCGGCCTGTGGGCGGACGACATGCTGGTAGATGGCGCCCCACGTCTGCGGTCCCGCCTTTCCGTCCACGTCGATGCCGAGCTTCTGCTGCACGGCGCGGATCATGGCCTCGGTCTTCATCTGGGTCTTTTTCCTTTACCGGTGTCGCAAGGAACGCGACGCCGTATCACGTCTCCAACGCAAGCAGGTGCGATGCTCGGTCAGCAATCCACCGGATGCGGCTCGAACCCTGTGGCTCCGGGGATCTTCATCCCCTTCAAGAATCACTCAGATCCGCAAAGCCTCGATTACCAGCGAAAACGCAGGCGAGTTCTGACGCCGGCTGGGATAGTAGAGGTGGTAACCCGCGAAAGGTGGACTCCAGTCCTGCAGCACACGCACCAGTCGCCCTTCCTCGAGGTGCGGCGCGAACTCACCTTCTGGCAGGAATGCGATGCCCATCCCATCGAGGGCCGCAAGCACTTGGTGGGGCGAGGTATTGAAGGTCGCCTGCCCGTCGACACGCACGTTCATCTGCCGGCCGCGGCGCTCGAACTCCCACACATACAGACCTCCAGACGGGAAGCGCATGTTGATGCAGCGGTGCTGAGTCAGATCCCCGGGTGTTTTGGGGAGAGGATGCTTCTCGAAATATGCGGGCGAGGCAACCGCCGCCATCCGCAGCTTCGGACCAATCGGCATGGCGATCATGTCCTTGTCGATGCTCTCGCCCAGGCGAACGCCGGCATCAAAGCGATCCGCGACGATGTCGCGCAGTCCGTAGCTGACGTCGAACTCGAACCTGATATCGGGATAGCGATGCATCACCGGTAGCAGCTTCGGCAGCAGGATCGTCCGCAACACATGGTCGCCACTGGTGATCCGAACCGAGCCCGCCGGCTTGTCGCGCAGCGCAGTCAGCGCATCCAGTTCGGTCTCGATCTCGTCGAACCGATGCCCGATGGCGTGCAACAGCCGTTCGCCGGCCGGCGTCGGCGACACGCTGCGGGTCGTGCGCGTCAGCAGCCGGATTTCGAGGCGTTCCTCGAGCGCCTTGATGGCCTGGCTGAGCGCCGATTGCGAGACGCCCAATAGCGCGCCCGCGCGGGTGAAGCTTCCCTCCCGGGCCACGGTGACGAAAGCCAGCAGGTCGTTGAGGTTTCTTCGTGCCATGGGCGCAGTCTGGCACGACTGATTGATTAGAAGGGCTAATCAGGCCTACAAGAATTGATCATCTAATCAGGAGAGTCGCGCGAGCGGAGAATGTTCTCCACTGAATCGCAGGCCGCAAGCACACCTCCATGAAGAAGCTCCTCCTCTCGCTCGCCCTGGCGGCCATTCCTTTCACTGCATCGGGGCAAGATATGTCGAATGGCGCGAACAACTTCTACCAGGGCGAGCGGCTGACCCTGGAGAAGGTCTCCTTCAACAACCAGTACCAGATGAACGTCGCGGGCAATCTGTTCCTGCCCCAGGACTACACGCCGGGCGTCCGCTATCCGGCGATCATCGTCGGACACCCCATGGGTGCGGTGAAGGAACAAAGTTCCAACCTCTACGCACAGAAGCTGGCGGAGCAAGGCTTCATCACTCTGGCGATCGACCTTTCGTTCTGGGGCGAAAGCGCAGGCAAGCCAGGGCACATGGTCGCGCCGGAAATCTACACGGATGATTTCAGCGCCGCGGTCGACTTCCTGAGCACGCATGCCTCCGTGGACCGGAACCGCATCGGCGTGCTCGGCATCTGCGGCAGCGGCAGCTTCGTCATCAGTGCCGCCAAGATCGACCCGCGGATGAAGGCGATCGCCACCGTCAGCATGTACGACATGGGTGCTGCCGTCCGCGATGGCCTCAACAAGTCCACCAGCATCGAGCAGCGCAAGGGCATCATCCAGTCCGCCATCGACCAGCGCTTCAGGGAGTTCACCGGCGGTGACATCCAGTACGTCCCGGGCACGGTCAACGAGCTGGATGACCGCACGCCCGCGATCCAGCGCGAGTTCTACGATTTCTATCGCACCGCACGCGGCGCTTACACGCCCAAGGGCGAGCGTGCGGAGCTGACGACCAAGCCCATGCTCAGCAGCATTGGCAAGTTCATGAACATCTACCCGTTCAACGACATCGAGACGATCTCGCCGCGTCCGATGCTGTTCATCAGCGGCGACCAAGCGCATTCGAAGGAATTCAGCGAACAGGCCTATCGGCTGGCCGGGCAACCGAAGGAACTGCACTGGGTCAAGGGCGCGGGCCACGTCGACCTGTATGACCGCAGCGACCTGATCCCCTTTACGAAGCTCGCCGCCTTCTTCCAGAAGAATCTGTAAATCAGCGCCAGCAAGCGCTCGCCCTGGTTGGCGACACACCAAGGAGAATCACCATGCATCGATCGCTCATTCCACTCGCGCTGTTCGCGACCGCGTTTTCCGCTCAGGCCAGCGATGGGTCGGAACCATCGGCGAGCGCCAAGGCTACGCCAGCGCAGCGCGTCGTTGCAGTGGGCACCCAGCCCTCGGTCGCGGGGCCTGCGGAGACCTTCAGCGGACGCGTCCGTGTGGATCCGGTCTGGACGGCGGACGAATCCCTCAATGCGTCCGGAGCTTGGGTCACCTTCGAGCCAGGCGCTCGCTCGGCGTGGCACATGCATCCTGCGGGCCAGCGCCTGGTCGTGGTCGCGGGCGTCGGACTGGTGCAGGAATGGGGCAAGCCGTTGCAGGAGATCCGCCCCGGCGATGTCGTGGAGTGCCCGGCGGGGGTGAAGCACTGGCATGGCGCGACACCGACCACGGCGATGACGCATCTCGCCGTCACCGGGGTGCGCGACGGCAACAATGTGGTCTGGATGGAGCAGGTGAGCGATGCGCAGTACAACGCCCGCTAGCCTGCAGTCGTCGGCATCGGATGAAGTGGGCGCGCCCATCGCGCATTGGGGTGGCGTCCTCGCCATGTCGCTTTGCGTGTTCGCGCTGATCGCGTCCGAGTTCCTGCCGGTCAGCCTGCTGACGCCCATTGCCGGCGAACTTGGCGTCAGCGAAGGCCTGGCCGGATATGGCATCGCGATCTCCGGCGCGTTTGCGGTGCTCACCAGCCTGTACATCTCGACATGGGCCGGCAGCATGGACCGCAAGACCCTGCTGTTGAAGCTGACCGGCCTGATGGCGGTGTCCGGCGTCGTAGTCGCGCTCGCCCCTAACTATCCGACGTATATGCTGGGACGCGCGCTCCTTGGCGTGGTGATCGGTGGTTTCTGGTCGATGTCCGCCGCCACGGCCATGCGCCTGGTGCCGCCCGACCAGGTGCCCCGCGCGCTGGCGCTCTTCAACGGCGGCAACGCGCTGGCCACCGTGGTCGCGGCGCCCCTGGGCAGCTACCTGGGGTCGGTCATCGGCTGGCGCGGCGCGTTCTTCTGCCTGCTGCCGATCGCCGCCATCGCGCTGGCATGGCAATGGGTCAGCCTGCCGGCCATGCCCAGCGAGCGTGCGACAGGTTCCGGCAATGTGTTGCGCCTGCTCAAGTGCCGAACGGTCGCGCTGGGAATGGCCGCATGCGGCGCGTTCTTCATGGGCCAGTTCGCACTCTTCACCTACGTGCGCCCCTACCTTGAAACAGTGACGCAGGTGGATGTGTCCACGCTTTCGCTGATCCTCCTCGTGATTGGCGTGTCCGGCCTCGTCGGCACCATGGTGATCGGCACGTTCCTGAAACGCGGCCTGTATCGAACGCTCATCGTCATTCCCTTGGTGATGGCCGCGATCGCGCTGGCGCTCATCCCGCTCGGGAGTTGGGTCGCCGGCGTCGCACTGCTGTTCGGTCTGTGGGGACTGCTCGCCACCGCCGCCCCGGTCGGATGGTGGAGCTGGATCACCCAGGCGCTACCCGAGGATGCAGAGGCGGGCGGTGGGCTGATGGTCGCGGTGATCCAACTCTCGATCGCATTGGGCTCGACCGCGGGCGGTTTGCTGTTCGACCGCAGCGGATATCAAGGCACCTTCGTTGCCAGCGCAGCCGTGTTGTTGCTGGCGGCATTCCTTGCATCGATGACCGTGCGATCGCAGCGTGCGACAGCATCATGACCATGCCCCATCGTCATGCCATTCAGTGCCGGCGATACGGGCTACGCGGCTTCGCCTTGCTGCTCGGCCTGTTGCTGCTGGGTGGGTGCAAGGCACAGCAGCCCGAGGCACCCCTCGTCGATCGCGATTCCGTCCGCACGTCCGCAACCCCGGAGGAAACCCGCATGTGGATGACCATTGGCGAACATCGCTTCGCCATCACCCTGGCCGATACCAAGGCGGCGCAGGCGCTCGCGGCCCGCTTGCCGTTGACTTTGGACATGACCGAGCTCAACGGCAACGAAAAACACGCCGACATGGCAAAGCCACTGCCCGCCAACGCAAGCCGACCGGGGATGATCCATGCCGGCGACCTGATGCTCTATGGCGCCCAAACAGTCGTGCTCTTCTACCAGACGTTCCCCTCGACCTATTCCTATACCCGGCTTGGCGCCGTGGACGATCCCGCCAGCCTCGCCAAGGTAGTGGGGAGTCGCAGCGTGCGTGTGGTTTTCTCCGCGGAGTAGCCGACTGCACGTGCGTATCGGAGGGGCTACTGACCGGATCGAGCCGCGACCCGCAGCGCGAAGGCGAACGCGTGTGAGCGCCAAGGCCTGTCGCGCAGGCGTGACAACACGGGTAACCTCCGAGGCGGAGGGGGCACCAAGGAACCGCCTTCGATTTTCACGCCTCTCTAAGATCCGGCCACGCATGGTTGGGCGTGGCCTCGCCAGATCGCGTCCACCAAGCCACGGGCAACACCCAGAGCCAGGAGGTCGATGTGCACCAGCCCGATGAAGGGTTCAAGCTGACACGCCGCGAGATGCTGCTCACCAGTGCGACCTCGGTCGCGGTGACCCTGGCGCCGACTGCCGCCGCCGTCGCCGACAAGGCGATGGCACCAAGTCCCCAGAAGGTCCCCGTGAACGCCAAGGTGTCGCTGACCGTCAACGGCACGCGACACGCACTTGAGCTCGATACGCGGACGACCCTGCTCGACGCGCTGCGCGAGCACCTGCGCCTGACCGGCACCAAGAAGGGCTGTGACCACGGCCAATGCGGAGCCTGCACGGTGATCGTCAATGGCGAGCGGATCAATTCCTGCCTGAGCCTGGCCGTGCAGCACGAGGGCGATGCGGTGACCACGATCGAAGGCCTGGGCACGCCGGACAAGCTGCACCCGATGCAGGCGGCCTTCGTCAAGCACGATGGCTACCAGTGCGGCTACTGCACGCCGGGCCAGGTCTGTTCTGCAGTGGCGGTGCTGGACGAAATCAAGCGGGGCATCCCCAGCCACGTGCAAGCCGACATCACCGAGCGCCCACGCGCGACCAACATGGAGATGCGCGAGCGCATGAGCGGCAATCTCTGCCGCTGCGGCGCCTACTCCAACATCGCCGATGCCATGGCCGACGTGGCCGGCGGCAAGTCGGGAAGGGGACGCGCATGAGGGCTTTCAGCTACGAGCGCGCGAAGACGCCGGCGGACGCAGCGAAGGCGGTCGCGGCCACGCAGGGCGCGAAGTTCATCGCCGGCGGCACCAACCTGCTGGACCTGATGAAGCTGGAAGTCGAGACGCCGACGCACCTGGTCGACGTGCAGGACATCGGGCTGGACAGGATCGAGAAGACCGACGACGGCGGGCTGCGCATCGGCGCGCTGGTCAGCAATACCGCATTGGCCGCGCATGAGCGCGTTCGTCGCGATTACGGCGTGTTGACGCGCGCCATCGTGTCCGGTGCGTCGGGGCAGTTGCGCAACAAGGCGACCACTGGCGGCAACCTGCTGCAGCGCACGCGTTGCCCGTACTTCTACGACACCAACATGGCCTGCAACAAGCGCCAGCCGGGTTCCGGTTGCGCGGCGATCGACGGGTTCTCGCGGCCGCTGGGCGTGATCGGCACGTCGGATGCGTGCATCGCCACCTATCCCGGCGACATGGCCGTGGCCCTGCGCGTGCTGGACGCCACGGTCGAGACCGTCAAGCCGGATGGCAGCACCCGCAGCATCGCGATCGGCGATTTCCACCGACTGCCCGGCGACAAGCCGCAGCACGACAACGTGCTCGAGCGCGGCGAACTGATCACTTACGTGACCCTGCCCAAGCCGCTTGGCGGCAGGCACGCGTACCACAAGGTCCGCGATCGCGCGTCCTACGCCTTCGCGCTGGTCTCGGTGGCGGCGGTGGTGCAGAAGGACGGCTCGGCACGCTTCGCATTCGGTGGCCTTGCACCGCGCCCATGGCGCGTCGAAGCGGCGGAAGCCGCGCTTGGCTCAGG
>Ga0164305_10000136_pt1 | contig 23645 bp, 18 predicted proteins | sample Whisoiple_237_MG_FD_110215 | JGI IMG/M metagenome (GOLD analysis project Ga0164305, IMG submission 110215) | Soil microbial communities amended with pyrogenic organic matter from upstate New York, USA - Whitman soil sample_237_MG | ecosystem: Environmental > Terrestrial > Soil > Agricultural...
CGTGTGGCGACGTTCCCCGACATGATCGGCACGCTCGATCCGCGGAGCGCCGAGCCCATCGCAATTTCCGAGCTTTCGGTCGGGGCGGATGTTGCGATCATCATCGCCCATCGCAGCAAATTCCCCGTCGGACAAGGCGCGCGGGATCCCGCCGTGTTCCCCGAGGTGGAGGATGCGATGGGCGTCGATCTGCGTTCATATCTCTAAAGGACTCAAGTCATGCTTCGGCTTTACGACAGCCGTCTCTCCGGCAATGCCTGGAAAGTTCGCATTCTGTTAAACCAGCTCCAAATTGCATTCGAGCGCGTGACGCTCGATCTCGCCAAGGGAGAGTTGAATCGGCCGGAAGTTGCGCAGAAAGCTCGCTTCAAACGAATACCCATCCTGGAACTCGATGATGGCCGCACGCTGGTCGAATCTTCCGCCATTCTGCTTTATCTAGCCGAAGCATCACCGCTCCTGCCAAGCGACTCATATTTGCGCGCGGACATCACGAGCTGGCTCTTTTTCGAGCAATTCGATCTGACACGCGCCCTCGGCTTTCCACGCTTCTTCAAACTGCGGGGCGTATATGAAGAGCAGAAGGATAAGGTGCGTTTCTTCCAAGAGATCGGCTATGCCGGCCTTAACAAACTGGAAGACTGGCTGAACCGCCACGCCTTTCTCGTCGATGAACGCTACACGCTCGCCGACCTTGGCGTGTTTCCCTATGTATCGCTCGCGCATGAGGGCGGTTACGAGATGGAGCGCTTTCCCGCCACCAAGGCCTGGCTCGCGCGCATCGCCTCTCAGCCCCGCTTCATTCCGATGCTCGAAGGGGCGAAGGGATGACCATTCCGGTTCGCCGCGGGCGAGAAGTCACTGCCGGTCGCGGGCTCGACCTGCGCTGCCGCGGCTGGCGGCAGGAGACGATCCTTCGACTTCTCGAAAATAATCTGGAAAACGCCGAGGACCCGGAAAACCTTGTCATCTATATGTCGATCGCGCGTGCCGCGCGAGATTGGCAGAGCTTTGACCGCATCGTTGCGACGCTGACGAACTTGCGTGAAGACCAAACGCTGGTCATGCAGTCGGGCAAGCCAATCGGCGTGTTTCCCGGCCAGATGACGACACCCCTCGTCATCATGGCGAACGGCAACATCGTCGGTGAGTGGAGCAACGAGGAAAATCGCCGCCGACTTGACGATACCGGGCTCACTATCATGCCCGGCATGACCGCCGGCGCCTGGCAGTACATCGGCAGCCAGGGAATTTTGCAGGGCACATACGAGACGTTCTCGGCCGTGGCGCGCAAACATTTCGGCGGTACCCTTGCCGGACGTCTTCTGCTGACCGCCGGCTGCGGCGGCATGAGCGGCGCGCAGCCGCTGGCGGGCAAGCTCGCCGGCGCGTCCACCCTTGTTGTCGAGATCGATCCCGCGCGGATCGACCGGCGCATCGCGACCGGTTATTGCGATCAGCGTACCGACAGTATCGACGAGGCGATCGCGACGTGGCTCGAGGCGCGCGAGGCGCGCCGGCCCTTGGCATTGGCTTTGTGCGCGAATGCCGCGGATGTGCTGCCGGCGATTCTCGCCCGTGGCATCGTGCCGGATATTGTTACCGACCAGACCTTTCCCGACCCCGTACGCTGCTACGTGCCGAGCCAACTTTCGCTCGAGGAAACCCGCGCCATGCGCAAAAGCGATCCGGCGTGCGTCGCCACCCTCGCCCGCGATTCAATTGCCGCGCATGTGCGGGCGCTGCTCGCGTTTCAGAAAAAGGGCGCAATCGTTTTCGAATATGGAAACGGATTACGCGCCGAGGCGCGGAGCGCCGGTGTAGACAACGCGTTCGACATCGGTTCCTTCGTCGATCTCTATATCCGGCCCCTGTTCTGCGAAGGAATGGGACCGTTCCGCTGGATTGCGGTGTCCGGGGATCCCAAGGACATTCACACAATCGACGACATTATTCTTAAGAATTTTTCGCAAAACCATCCCATCGTGCCGTGGATCGAAAAAGCGCGCAAGTATGTGCAATTCACCGGGCTGCCAGCGCGTATCGGCTGGCTCGGTTACGGCGAGCGCAGCCGACTGGGATTACTTGTTAACGAAGCGATCGCCGACGGACGTATCTCGGCGCCGATCGCGTTCACGCGCGATCATCTCGATTCTGGCTCGGCCGCCATGCCCCATCGCGAGACCGAGAATATGCGCGACGGCTCCGATGCGATCGCCGACTGGCCGATGTTGAACGCGCTGTTGAATTGCGCGTCCGGCGCCGATCTCGTCGCCATCCACGGCCTCGGCAGCAGGGGCGTCAGTGCCGGCGTGACGATCGTTGCCGATGGGACGGCCTCTGCGGCGGAACGGCTGAAGCGCGTTCTCGATAATGATCCGGGTATCGGCGTATTACGCCACGCCGATGCGGGGTATGAGACCGCGATCGAGCAGGCTGGCAAGACCGGTTACGCACCGGCAGTCGGACTGGAAGAGCAGCACACGACCTGAACCGCTTACACGCGGGTCGAGAGGAAGGATCTTGGACCAGAGCTTTCGCGGCTTTCTCGCAGCCTTGGAGCAGCGGGGCGAAGTTCAGCGCATCAAGCGCAAGGTCGATCCGCGCTTCGAGCTCGCCTCGGTGCTGATGCTGCGCGATAACGGCCCCGCGCAGATATTTGAGAATGTCGCCGGCTATAACATGCCTCTCGTCGCGCATGTGCTGAATTCACGCGCGCGTTTTGCCGATGCGCTGGGCGTGCCGTATGCCGAACTTGAACAGCGGCTGCAGAGCGCGCTGCAAAATCCGATTCCGCCAATTCTGGTGAGGGAGGCGCCGGTGCAGCAATGCGTGCATGAGGCGCCGCTCGACATCGGTGCGCTCCTCCCTGTGCCGCACTGGTTCGAGCGCGAGAGCGCGCCTTACATCACCGCCGGCGTGATAATTGCCAAAGATCCGGAGTCGGGGCGCCGCAACGTGTCGATCGCGCGGCTGCGGCTCGAGGGCGGCACGCGGTTGATGGCGGGCATTGCTCCGAATCATCATCTCGCGATCCTCGCCAACAGAGCGCGCGCCCGCGGGCGAAAGCTTGAAATCGCCATCGCGATCGCCAACCATCCGGCCGTTCTTCTGGCATCGCAAATGTATGTTGGTCTCGGCGAGGACGAGTTCGACATTGCAGGCGGCCTCCTTGCCGAGCCGGTCGAATTGGTGAAATGCCGGAAGGTGGATGTCGAAGTGCCAGCGCATGCGGAAATCGTGCTCGAAGCCTTGCTCGATGCCGGCGACCTGATCGACGAAGGTCCTGTTTCGGAATTTCACGGCTTCTACGTCGATTACGGCAACGGCATCGCCGCCGGCGTGCAGTGCATCACGCATCGCGAGCAGCCGATGTTTCAGGCGGTTCTGCCGGGCTTTGCAGCCGAACATTGTCTCCTCGGCGGCGTCGCCATCGGCGCGACGCTGACACGCGATCTCCGTCGCGCCATTCCCGCCGTGCGTCGCGTGTTTATCACCGATGGAGGCATGGGCCGCATGCATGCGGTGATCAGCATGCATCGCCCACGAATCGGGGAGGGCAAGCGCGCCATCATTCTGGCAATGGGACAGGTCAATCTTCTGAAGCAGGTCATCGTCGTCGAAGATGATATCGACCCGGAAAATCCCCGCATGGTGGAGTGGTCGCTGGCCGCGCGCTTTCGCGGCGAAGAAGACCTCCTCGTGTTAGCCGACATGCGCGCCGACCGCTGCGATCCTGTCGCGGATCATCAGCTCATCACCAAGATCGGTATGGTCGCGACAACTCGGCCGGGCGATGGCGCTCCGGGCAGCCGGTCCGAATTCACGCGCCCTCCGGATGCCGTGCTCGAAATTGTGCGGCGAAATCTCAACACCTATTGAGTATCGGATATGAGCGGCCCGGTGCTCTCCTTCGATCACGTACAGCGAACTTTCGCTGGGATCGGAGGCGGCGCGCCGACGCGTGTGCTCGACTCGATCAGCTTCGATGTCGCGGCGGGCCATTTCACCGCAGTCATTGGACCGAGCGGCTGCGGCAAGAGCACGCTGCTTCATATGGGCGCCGGCTTGCTTTCGCCGAGCGCCGGGAGCGTACGCCACCGCGGCGCGGCGGTAAGCGGCGTCAATCGCGAAGTTGGCTTCGTACCGCAGCAGGCGCAGCTCTTTCCCTGGAAGACGCTGTGGCAGAATGTCGAACTGCCGCTCGTCCTGCGCGGCGTGGGGGCCGCGGAGCGCCGCCGCCGCGTGGCGGAGGCGCTGAATGCCGTTGGCCTCAATGGCTTCGAGCAGCACTTTCCCGGCCAGCTCTCCGGCGGCATGCAGAAGCGCGGCTCGATCGCCCGCACGATGGTCTACCGGCCCGATGTCATCCTCATGGATGAGCCGTTCGGCGCGCTCGATGCGCAGACCCGCATGGTCATGCAGGACGATCTGCAGACGCTGTCGCTTGACGCCAGCGCGACCATTCTGTTCGTCACGCACGACATCACCGAAGCCGTGCTGCTCGCCGATAATGTCGTTGTCTTGAGCCAGCGGCCGGCGCGCATTCTGGCCGAGATCGCGATCACGCTGGCGCGGCCGCGCGACGTGTTCCAGCCCTTCCGCAATAGCGGCTTCGATCTGGCTTACGAAGCTGTATGGTCGGCGTTCCGCTCGCAGGTGGATCTCGGCCGGCGGGCGCATTGAGCGCGGAGACCGGCAGGATGGCCGAGACTGCCTCGGAACTGGCTCGCACGGGCGCTGCTGATCGGCCGCAGACGAGGCCGCCTCGATTCCGGCGGCTTTCACACCGCTTGCTGACGCTGTTGCCTGGCCTCGTGCTCATCGGCTTCTGGCAATGGGCGTCGGGCCGGCTCATTCGCGAAATCTACGTCAGCAAACCGAGCGCCATCGCCGCCCGGCTCTACGAAATTTTCGCGTCCGGCGAAATCTATCCGCATTTATGGACGACGGGGCAGGAACTTGTGCTCGGCTACGTGATCGGCGTCGGTAGCGGCATTATCGGTGGCTACGCGCTCGGTCGCGCGCCGCGCCTCGCCAATATTTTCGAGCCATATGTGATGGCGTTCTACGGCATCCCGAAGATCGCGCTGGCGCCGCTGTTCATCATCTGGTTCGGCATTGGCATGTGGTCGAAAGTGGCGCTCGCGGCGATCATGGTGTTCTTTCTGGTGTTCTACAACGTCTTCTCCGGCGTGCGCTCGGTGGATCGCGAGCTTGTGAACCTGACGCGAGTGATGGGCGCCAATGAGCGGCAGCTCACCTGGCACGTTTATCTGCCCGCCGCCGCGCCGTTCGTGATCCTCGGCATGCGCATGGCCATTCCCTACAGCGTCATCGGCGTCATCGTCGGCGAATTCACCTCGTCAATCCAGGGGCTCGGTCTGTTCATCCATGAAGCGTCGGCGACCTACGATCCCGCCGGCGTCTTTGCTGGAATCGCCATCCTGCTCGGCTTTGTCATTGTTGCGAACTTTCTCGCCGCGCGTCTGGAGCGCCGGCTCCTGCGCTGGCGAACGCCGGCATTCGTTGCCCCTGTCGACGTCTGACTCCCGCTCATCCGGAGAAGAGCATGCGCGTAACCCAAATCATTGCAGCCGCGGTGCTCGCGGCCGCACTCAGTCTCACGCCATCTCTCGGGAGCGCGCAGCAGACGGTGCGCGTCGGACAGGGTGTTCCCACGCTGAGCTTTCTGCCGGTCTGGGCGTCGCGCGCGCTCAACACGTTCGCGCCGCAGGGCCTCACCATCAGCGCTGCACTGATGCCCGGCGGGGACGCCTCGGCGCTCGCCGCGCTCGATGCCGGTGATGTCGATCTTGCCGCGGTCGGCTCGGAGACGGCCCTGCGCGCCGCCGCCAAAGGACAGCCCTTCGAGATCTTCTATTCGCTCATGTCGAAAGTGACGCTGCAGCTCGTTGCGTCGACATCCTTTCTCGAAAGCAAGGGCGTGAAACCGGGCGATCCGCTGGACAAGCGGCTCGCCGCCCTCAAGGGGGCCGTGATCGGCGTCAGCGGCATCGGCGGCGCCCAGGAGGCGGCGGCGCGCTGGGTTGCCGCGAAGGGAGGTCTCGATCCGAGAGCCGACATCAAGGTCGCACAGGTCGGCAACCCCGCCGCTCTCCAGGCGGCGCTGGAAAACAAGCGGATCGACGCGTTCGTCCTGTCGCCGCCGGAAGGCTATTTGGCCGAGAAGGCGAAGACGGGTGCCGTGCTCGTCTCGCTGGGCGATGATTTCCCGCTACTTGCAAAGCAGCCGTTTCTCGTGCTCGTCGCGAAGAAGCCGATCGATGACAAAGCGTCCGACCTTATTCTTCGCACCACCAAAGCCATGCAGGCTGCGAGTGCCGCCGTCGTCGCGAAGCCGGAAGAGACGGCGTTGGCGATCCAGAAGCAGTTCTTTGTCAGAGCCGACCCCGATGCCATAATTGCCGCGATCAAAGGCATGACCAACGGCGTGACGGATGGCGGCCGGCTGGATGCGCAGAGCATCGAAAACCTGCTGACTTTCTCGAGGGAAGTCGGCGTCAATTTCGGCAAGGACTTCGATGCGAAGAGTTCGGAAAACGATTTTTGGACGAACCAGTTCGTCGAACGCGCCGGAGCTAAGTGATCAGCGTCGCTAAACTGCGGCGAAACCGCTTGGCGACCACCTCCGCTTGGTGATGGCGGCCGTTGCTCACGACCTTTCTGCCGCGCGTCCAGACGCAATCGACTAGCGAGCGGCCGCCGCAGAATATCCACGCGTCGAGGATCGCATCGCCGGAGCGGCCCGCTAGAGCGATGTGATTGGCGTCGAGGCTTACGATGTCAGCCGCTGCACCTTCGACTAGACCGCCAGTGCCGGTCCCAAGGGCGCGCGAGCCTCCCCGCAGGGCAGCCTCGAACAATGCCCGCCCCGTCGAAGTCGCTCTCCTGTTTGTCAAAACGTTGCGCGCGTGTTTCGTCAAGCGCTGCGCATATTCCAGCTGTCGCAGCTCCTCGGCCGCGCCCACGCAGATATTGGAGTCGGTGCCGATGCCGAAGGCACCGCCGGCAGTGACAAAACCGGCCGCGTTAAAAATGCCGTCGCCGAGATTTGCCTCGGTAATGGGGCACAAACCGGCGGTAGCGCCGCTTTCCGCCATGCGTCGCGTTTCGTCCGCGGTCGTATGCGTCGCATGAATGAGGCACCACCGCTCGTTCACGTCGACATGGTCGAGAAGCCATTCGACCGGTCGCTGCCCGCTCCAGGCGACGCAGTCCTGGACCTCTCTGGTTTGCTCCGCGACGTGAATATGGATTGGCAGCTCATCGGCGAGAGCCGAAATGCCATTGAGCTCCTCCGGTGTGACGGCACGCAACGAATGCGGTGCGACACCGATGCCAGCGCCCGGCAATTGCGCGAGCGGGCGGCGGCTCGCTTCGAGCAGCCGCGCGAAGCCGTCCACGTCGTTGATGAAGCGTTGCTGGCCCGGCGCGGGCGCCTCTCCGCCGAAATTGGCGTGCGCATAGAAAACGGGAAGCAGCGTGAGGTTGATGCCGGTGCCGGTTGCCGCCGCTGCAATACGTTCGCCGAGCTCGGCCGGATTGGCGTAGGGCGCACCGGAAACGTCATGGTGGAGATAATGAAACTCGCCGACGCGCGTGTATCCCGTTTCGAGCATCTCGACATAGGCTTGCGCGGTGGTCGCCTCGACGTCTTCCGGGCGCAGGCGGTCGAGGAAGCGATACATCAGCTCGCGCCATGTCCAGAAATTATCCGCGGCCGGCCCGCGCGTCTCGGCGAGGCCCGCCATGCCGCGCTGGAAGCCGTGGCTGTGCAGATTGGAAAGGCCCGGCAACGCGATGGCGCCGCGTTCGTCTTCGGCATGCATCTGCGTGCCTGTCTCGAGCGCAGTGATTTTTCCGTCGGCAACGGCAATTCTGATATCGCGCGCCCAGCCCTGCGGCAGCAGAGCGGTGTCGAAGAAAAGATGCGGCATCGTCCTCCGTGCTTCCAGCTCTGGACATGTTCGAGACGGGCTATGTATGTGACAACCGGAATGAATGCCAAATTGCACAAGCAAGTCCGCGGCAATGCCGGTCCTTGATCGGCTTTGGCATCGCTGCCGCCTCGCAACGCTCTCGTCATCGCGTCCGGGACTCGGCATTATCGAGGACGGCATCATCGCTTCCCGAGGGGGCCGCATCGTTTACGCGGGAGCTGCGGCTGACGCCTCGTCTTTGCTCGACGCGCAAGAACGGATCGATTGCGACGGCCGCTGGATCACGCCGGGCCTGATCGATTGCCATACACATCTCGTCTATGGCGGCGATCGCGCAGGCGAATTCGAGCAGCGCCTCGCCGGCGTCAGCTATGAAGAGATCGCGCGCGCCGGCGGCGGCATTCTGTCGACCGTACGGGCGACGCGGCAAGCCAGCGAGGACGAGCTCGTCGCGTCCGCCCGTCCGCGGCTTGCCGCCCTCATGGCAGAAGGCATGACCACGATCGAGATCAAGTCCGGCTATGGACTGGAGCTAGAGACCGAACGCCGGCAATTGCGCGCGGCGCGGCGGCTCGGGCGCGAATGCCCGATCAATGTGCGTACGACTTTTCTCGGCGCGCATGCTCTTCCGCCTGAGGCGAAGGGCGATACGGCCGAATATATCGAGACGCTCTGCCGCGATATGCTGCCAACACTCGCCGCAGAGCATCTCGCCGATGCGGTCGATGCGTTCTGCGAGAGCATCGCCTTTTCGCCGGAAGAGACGGCGCAGGTTTTCTCGGCTGCCCGTGCGCTCGGACTTCCCGTGCGCCTGCATGCTGACCAGCTTTCCAATCTCGGCGGCGCCACGCTCGCCGCACGTTTCGGTGCGCTTTCTGCGGATCACCTCGAATATGCGAGCGACGAGGGGGTCGCTGCGATGGCCGGCACCGGAACGGTTGCCGTGCTCTTACCCGGTGCCTTCTACTTCATTCGTGAGAAGCAAGTCCCGCCGGTGGATTCATTTCGTCGCCATGGCGTGCCGATGGCGCTCGCGACTGATTCCAATCCGGGCTCGTCGCCGCTGACCTCTCTGCTACTTGCAATGAATATGGGCGCGACGCTGTTCCGGTTGACGGTCGACGAATGCATCGCCGGTGTGACGCGCGAAGCCGCTCGGGCGCTTGGGATGATGACCGAGGTCGGCAGTCTCGAAGCCGGCAAGTGGTGCGATCTCGCCATCTGGGACATCGAACGGCCGGCGGAACTCGTCTATCGCATGGGCTTCAATCCACTACACGCGCGCGTCTGGCGCGGTGAGATTCAGGACCGACAATGACTCGCATCGACAACATCCGTGTCGTCCGCGCCCCGCGCGGGCCGGAACTCTCGGCGAAGAGCTGGCTTACCGAAGCGCCGATGCGCATGCTGATGAACAATCTCGATCCGGATGTCGCCGAGAAGCCTGGCGAGCTTGTCGTTTATGGCGGCATCGGCCGTGCGGCGCGCGACTGGGAAAGCTTTGATCGCATTGTCGCGACGTTGAAGCGTCTCGAAGGCGACGAGACGCTGCTCGTCCAGTCAGGCAAGCCTGTAGGCGTTTTTCGCACGCATGGCGATGCACCGCGCGTCCTCATCGCCAATTCGAATCTTGTACCGCATTGGGCGACGTGGGAGCATTTCAATGCGCTCGATCGCAAGGGCCTCATGATGTACGGTCAGATGACGGCAGGCTCGTGGATTTATATTGGTAGCCAAGGCATCGTGCAGGGCACGTATGAGACCTTTGCCGAACTCGGGCGGCAGCATTTCGGCGGCTATTTATCGGGTAAATGGATTCTCACCGCCGGCCTTGGAGGCATGGGCGGCGCGCAGCCGCTCGCGGCAATCATGGCGGGCGCATCGTTGCTGGCAATCGAATGCCAGCCGTCGCGCATCGAGATGCGCCTGCGCACGCGCTATCTGGACCGGCAGGCGGGCAGTCTCGATGAAGCGCTGGTGATCATCGATCAGGCTTGCCGCGATAAGAAGCCGGTTTCGGTAGGGCTTCTCGGCAATGCAGCCGAGGTTTTTCCGGAACTGGTGCGCCGCGGCGTGCGTCCTGATGCCGTCACCGATCAGACCTCCGCACACGATCCGGGCAACGGTTATCTGCCGAAGGGCTGGTCGCTCGTCGAGTGGGAATCACGCCGCGAGACCGATCCGAAAAGCGTCGCGAGCGCCGCGCGAAATTCCATGGCAGAGCATGTGCGCGCGATGCTCGACTTCCATCGCATGGGCATTCCCGTAGTCGACTACGGCAACAACATCCGCCAGATGGCATTCGAGGAAGGCGTGGCCGACGCCTTCGATTTTCCCGGCTTCGTGCCGGCCTATATCAGGCCGCTCTTCTGCCGCGGCATCGGTCCGTTCCGCTGGGCGGCATTATCCGGCGACCCGCAAGACATTTACCGCACGGATGCAAAAGTGAAGGAATTGCTGCCCGGCAATGCACATCTGCACAAATGGCTCGACATGGCGAAAGAGCGGATTTCTTTCCAGGGTCTGCCGGCGCGCATCTGCTGGGTTGGGCTCGGCGACCGCCACCGGCTCGGCCTCGCCTTCAACGACATGGTCGCCCGCGGCGAATTGAAAGCGCCGATCGTCATCGGCCGCGATCATCTCGATGCCGGCTCCGTCGCCTCGCCCAACCGCGAGACGGAGGCGATGCGCGACGGCTCGGATGCGATATCCGACTGGCCGATGCTCAACGCGCTTCTGAATTGCGCGAGCGGCGCAACCTGGGTCTCGCTGCATCATGGCGGCGGCGTCGGCATGGGTTTTTCCCAACATGCCGGGATGGTGATCGTGTGCGACGGTACGCCGGAAGCGGCGAGGCGGATCGAGCGTGTGTTATGGAACGATCCGGCGAGCGGTGTGATGCGCCACGCTGATGCGGGTTACGAGGCAGCGATTGAATGTGCGCGCGAGCATAAGCTCGATTTGCCGAGTCTCAGCTGAGGACGCGGCTCGAACTGGCTCAGCCGGGGCGGTCATAGCCTGCGGCTTTTGCCTCGTCCTCCCAGCGCGCGACGATCTCGTAGTCGGCGAGATTGACCGGTGCGAAGCGCTCGAGGCAGAGCTGCTCGCGCAGCTCCGCGGCTTTCGGCGCTCCGCCCAAAGCGAGAAACGCTTCGCGCAGGCGCGTAACAATCATGTCGGGGCATCCGGCACTCGCGACTAAAAACGGGATCGGTGCGGCCTCGGTCGTCGCGACGATCCTGATGCGTTCTCGCAAATCCGGCTCGTGCCGCAGCATCAGATCGAGCGCGTAGCTGTCGAGCGGACCGATATCGATCGTATCGCTGAGCAGCGCCTCGATGACCCGGCGGGGCGTGTAGAGCGGGCCGACGCTTTCGCGATAGAGGTTCGAACCACGAGCCAGCCAATACGGCAGCAGGTGGTGACGCAACGCGTTCCAGCCTGAATGCGAATCTTCGACCGTATATCCGACGCGTCCGCCGAAAGTGTCTTCGATCGTTTGGAACGGTGAACCGGCCTTGACGACAAGGCAGGTGGCATAAACCGGCTGGCCGGCAACCGGTGCATGACGCGGCACGGGTGCGGCGATGGGTTTCGGCGGATTGCCTGTGCGAATGTAAGGCAGCCCGCACATGAAGGCAGCGGCAAGGTCGGGGCGCGACCACAATTCGGCGAGCGGCGCCGGAAAAGCATGGTCGACGACATCAAGATCGACGCCGCTTTCGCGAGAAACAAGAGAGAACAACTCAGCCCACGCCACGCGCGCCGGCGCGTTGACCGAATACATGCGGGCGTTGGCGATGAACTGCACGGCCGTGTCGCTCATGCGAAGCGAAGCCGCTGGCCGATGCCGAGCCGCGCGGCCTTCTCCAGCATCGCATGGCCGAGTGCAATGTCCGCCAGCGACAGGCCGCGATGCCAGAACAGGATCGTCTCGTCGTCACTCTCGCGGCCGGGCTTCTTGCCGGCGACGATTTCCCCGAGCTCGGCATGCAATGTGTGCTCGGAGAGTTTCCCCGCCTGGACATGGGCACGCAAGCTGCCGAACTTCCCAGCCTTGCACTGCCCCCAATGGTCGACCACGAGCTTGTCCATAATGTCGGTTAGCGTGAGCTCGACCGCGCTCATCGTGCCATAAGGCACGACCAGCGCGCCCGTCTTGATCCACTCGGTCTTGAGGAGTGGCGCCGGCTCGTCGAGCCGCGAGGCTTCGACCACGATGTCGGCGCCCTCGACGCAGGATTGCCAGTCCGCGGTCGCGATCACCCGCGTGCCGAGGTCGCGCTCGAGCCGCTCGGCGAAAGCGTTGCGGCTCTCCTCGCGCCGCGAATGGACGCGGATCTCGTTGAGGTTGAGGAGGTGGTTGAGGAGACGCACGTTCCAGTAGGCCGTGCCCCGCGCCCCGATATGGCCAAGGACTTTTGCATCCTTTCGGGCGAGGTGTTTGGCGCCAATCGCGGTCACCGCGCCCGTGCGCATGTCGGTGATGCCGCTCGCATCGAGAATCGCCTTCGGTGCGCCGGTGCGCGGATCGAGCAGGACGAGGACCCCGAGCTCAGAGGGGAATCCCAGTTTGTAATTGTCCACGAAATCGCCAACGATCTTTACGCCTGCGAAATCGAGGGGCGCCTTAATGGCGCCCCGCAGCACGTTGAAATGCCCGTTCGCGACGCGGGGTTCGAGATGCACCCGTGGCTCGATGACTGCTTCATCTCGTCCTTGGCTGGCTAGGCCTGCCTCGACTGCGGCGAGGATTTCATCGTCGGCGATCTGCAGTTCGTCGATGTCGAGACGGTTCAGATACGAGATATATATCGGCGGCACGTACAATCTCCGCGGGTAAATGGCAGCGATGTCCCGCATCCTCGGGGCCCGCCTCGGCAGCTTCCGTGACTCGCCGAGCTCGCCCGACACTCACTGGCGGTACTGCGTAGCGTAAACATTCAAGCCTGTCAGTCCATCGTCCGTCTTTGGCGGGAGGCAGCCTAAAGGCGACTGCACGCGGTTCGGATCCGTGTGGTGACACGGGCGGTTCAACGCGCATACCTGCCGCGCTCTGCGGCATAGTCGGTTTACGACCCTCCGTCGGAAACGGTGGTGCCGAGCGCCGTTACCATGACGAGAACGCTGGGGTGGTCTGAGACTTGTCCTTGGGAAATTCGGGATGATCTCTTACAGAGCAGCCCGTAAGTAGACTACATAGTTGAGGTGGTTAGCAGTATTGGGGTTTCAGCTAAGTGATTGCAGGCCCAAGTTCCCTCGACACGAAGGGTGGTAAGGGGTAATCGGCTCGAATGCGCGCGATGGTTCTAAAACAATCGAGGCGACCGCTCGAGCATTTGGAGTTCCCAGATCCTACTCCCGGCGCAGGGGAGATCCGCATCAAAGTTGCTGCTTGCGGCGTCTGTCGAACCGATTTGCATGTAGTGGATGGAGAGCTACCTCATCCGAAGCTCCCGATCATACCTGGGCACGAGATTGTCGGGCGCGTGGACGCGATCGGACCTGGTGTGGAGAATTTCGTCCTCGGCGAACGGGTCGGTGTTCCCTGGCTTGGCCACACGTGCGGATCATGCTCCTTCTGCATGGGCGGTCAGGAGAACCTTTGTGATTACCCGTTGTTCACGGGCTATACACGGGACGGAGGGTTCGCCACTGCCACGATCGCCGATGCCCGGTACACATTTCGTCTCGGCGAAAGGGGCACCGATGTAGAGCTAGCGCCCTTGCTTTGCGCGGGTCTGATCGGATGGCGTTCGCTTACAATCGCCGGCACTGGGAAGAAGCTCGGTCTGTATGGTTTCGGCGCAGCGGCGCACATTGTTGCTCAGATTGCAAAATGGCAAGGCAGGACGGTCTTTGCTTTTACCAAACCGGGTGATGCTGCCGCACAGGAATTTGCCCGGAGCCTTGGCGCGGCGTGGGCCGGAGATTCGAACCAGGCGGCGCCAGAGCCGCTCGACGCGGCGATCATCTTTGCGCCAGCTGGCGAATTGATACCGCTCGCCTTGAAGGCCCTCCGCAAAGGCGGCAGAGTCGTCTGCGCAGGCATTCACATGAGCGACATTCCCCAATTTCCGTATTCGCTTCTTTGGGAAGAGCGGCAGCTTGTTTCGGTGGCCAATCTAACGCGGCAGGATGGATTGAACTTCTTCGCTGTCGTGCCGAAGGTTGGTATCAAGACGAGCACCGCGCAATACCCGCTCGAGAGCGCGAACCAAGCACTCGCCGACTTGCGAGCGGGGCGCTTCGAGGGCGCCGCTGTCCTGGTGCCCTAAGGGAAAACCCGGGAAACCGACGCGCCGGCGAGGCGCACTCGCTGGGGACCGTCCTCACATCGACCGTAATCCAAGCGCGAGCGCGATCCACGCGCCGCCGTAGAAAATCAGATCGATGCCGATCAACAGACCAATCACCCAAAGTCCCGAGACCGGCCATTGCGCAAGAACGAGCACGCCAAGCGCCAGCGTGATGATGCCGTCTGCCAGCTGCCAGCCCCATCCCGGCAGCGCGAGCGCAAGCGATCCCACGATTTGAAACAAGCCGCCGACGAGGAAGAACATCGCCATGAACACGGTGATGATTTCGGCACTCCTGACAGGGCGCATGATCAGGAGGACGCCGGCGACGGCGAACAGAACCGCCGCCAGCAGATGCTGGAAGATGCCCGCCCAACGTCCGACCATCGCCGCTTGCGCGATCTCGATGCCCGAGGCCAGCACCAAGAGCCAACCGAAAAATAACATTGAGACGATCGTTGTCGTAACGGAGCGAACGACAGCCGCGATACCGAGCAACAGAACTCCGATCCCGAACACCAGAAACCATCCCCAGTACTGGACGATCTCGCGGGGGATTTGGACCTCTAGAGCCTGAATATCGCCGAGGGCCATCGTCATCTCCGTGTGACTAATGTCGACCTGGAGCCCCGCTGCCGCAGGGCTCCAGGTCATGGCAAGTTAGCGTGGATCAAGCCGCCTTAGCGGTTTGCACGCTTTCGACATCCTTGCGCGCCAGCCACGCCTCGAGTGCGGCTTGCTCGGCCTCGTCTACGGAGGCCAGCGCAATGACGGCCGCCGCGGCGGCGTAAGTCTCGGCGTTGTCCGCGCGGCTCTTCAGGTGAGCGACTTCCCGCTTCGTCTTCCATTCAGCGATTTTCGCGTCAGTGCTCGCCTTGCGTTCCTCCATCCATTTCTTGACGTCGGCTTCCGCCGCCGTCACTTTCGCGCGATCTTGCTCGATGCGTTTTTTGACGCCGTCTACGTAATTTTGGACATCCTGCTCCGCACTTTGCGCTTTCTTCTCGATTTTTGCGTTCAGCGCCTCCATGCTGTTGTCGATGCTTGTAAGCTTCAGGCGCAGGTGTTCGCAGAATTCATCGATGCGTCTGCCCATGACGGGAACTCCTAGGTTAGGAGGGACCCCAAGGTTTGCACGATGCGTGGCGGAGCGCGCATTGATCTGCATCAAATCAGGTGAGCCAACCTACATTTGACGCCGACGAGATGCTCTCCCACCCATTGCCTGCCAGACCACACGGTCGAGATGCTGGACGGCAGACATGAGGCGAAACGCCAGAGCACCCCAGCGAGCATTGCCGATCGCGAGCAGCACGAAATTGACGACTTGCGTGCAGGGCGGTTCAAAGCTGCCGCCTGCTCCGGTTCTCTGATCAAAGTCATGGTCTCATCTCATGAGCTTGAGGACATCTTTCTTCACGGTTTCAAGATCTCGACTGGCATCCACTCGGTGCCATGTCAGCTCGCCGATCAATTCAACTGTCTGGTTCGCCACGACGGCGACAGTAGCATCCGATGCGTCAGCCTCCCTTTCGATGACACGGAGCTTAAGCAAGCTTGTTGGGGCTTCTAACCAGATTCCCAGAAACGGCATTTGGCGGCGGGCGGCGAGCGCTTTTATCGCTTGCCGCTCCGCCGCATGTTGATATGTCGCATCCACTATTACGACCTGGCCGGCGCGCAAGGCGACCTCCGCAAGGCTTCGAAGCTTGAAATAGATCGCTTGGGTGATCGCCGGCGCGTAAGCGGCAGGCGGGAGTCGCATTGTTTCCGGGACCCCGAGGTGCTGCTTCCGCTCGACATCGCTTCGCAAGTGGAGTGCTCCCGGTGCGCGGCCTAGGAAGGGCGCAAGCGCCGCCGCGAGGGTGCTCTTCCCGCTCCCGGATAGTCCACCGATAGCAATGAGCCGTGTTGAAGCCGGCTTTAAAAATTTCGTCGCCGCTTCGAAATAGCCCAGAGCCTCGCGCGCATCCTGCGCCTTCGACGCGCCGATCCGAGCACGGGCGGCAATGATCTTCGCCCGAATTGCCGCGCGCATACTCATGAATAGCGGCAGCGCCGCCAAGCCTTCCAGCTGCAGGAGCCTGTCCTCGCATTTCACGAGATAGCGGTTGAGGAGCTTGTTTCCGTCGGCGTAAAGACCGCGCTCCCATAGGTCCATCAAAAAAAACGCGAGATCGTATAAAATATCTGTCGTCGCGATCGCCTCGTCGAACTCGATCGCATCGAAGAGGATTGGCTCTCCTCCGATGAGAACGATGTTGCCTAAGTGGAGATCGCCATGGCAGCGCCGGATGTATCCCAATGCGCCGCGCCGAAGCAGAAGCGGTTCTATCGCATCGAATGCCTCTTCTAGCATGATTGCGTAGGGTCTGCGCTGCTCCGTCGGAAACAGGTTGGGAAACCCGGCGAGCTCGTTTGCAGTTTCCCTCAGCAAACGATGCAACACACGCGTCGCGGCGTCGCCGTCCTTGCAGGGCGCACGCCGGTGCGACGCGGCAATCGCGGAGGCGAGCTTCTCGATCAGCGGCGGGCCGAGCACGCCACGATCGGCCAGATGATCCAGCGTCGCATTCTCATCGAACCGGCGCATATGCACCGCCCACTCGACGACTTCTCCTTCGCCAGCCAGCTGCAAGTACTGCCCGTCGCGAGTAATCGGGATCACGCCGCGATAGAGGAAGGGCGCGTTGTGCCGATTGACCGCGATCTCGGCCTCACACGCCGCGCGGCGCCTCTCGAGCGTGGAGAAATCCATGAAGGGAAAGCGAATCGCGCGTTTTACCTTGTACACGTCAGGTCCGGCGAGAAAGACGGCGGCGCCATGCGTGTCGATGCGCGTGACCGGCTCTCTCAGGCCGTGAGTCCGCGGGTTCTGCAGAAATTCGAAAACCGCATTCTGATTATCGCCGAACGATTGCGGCATCGCTCAACCCAGCTGGTGGCGTGCAAAAACCCAGCTCTTCGCAAGGTAAACGGCTAAGAGATAGACGATCACGACGAGCGCCAATGCGGCGAGAAGTGTTGCCGGTATCGGAACAAATCCCAGCCAGGATGCCACGGGTGAATAAGGAAGTGCAAGTGCGATACAGACCGCCGATAACGAGCTTGCGATGAGCAGCGGATGCGGGCGGTTGCGGAAGGGCCGCGCCGTGCGGATGATGAAGATTACCAGGACCTGGGTCGCCAGCGATTCCACGAACCATGCGGTGTGGAAGAGCGCCTCACCGGCTCCGAAAACGCGCAACAGCCCAAATGTCAGAAAATCGAAAATCGAACTTAAAGGGCCGAGCACGAACATGAAATGGCGTACGATTGCCAGGTCCCAGTGACGTGGACGGGCAATCATCGCATGGTCGACACGATCCATCGGGATTGCCGTTTCGGAAAGGTCGTAGAGCAGGTTGTTCAAAAGAATTTGGATGGGCAGCATTGGCAGGAACGGCAGAAACAAGACGCCGCCCGCCATGGAGAACATGTTGCCCAAATTCGAGCTCGTGCCCATCATCATGTATTTGAGGATGTTGGCGAAGGTGCGTCGTCCTTCCCGCACAGCCTCGGCAAGTACGCTCAGGTCCTTGCGCAGAAGGATCATGCAGGCGGCTTCCTTCGCCACATCGACGGCGGTATCGACCGAAAAACCAATATTAGCCGCATGCAGTGGCGGCGCGTCGTTGATGCCATCGCCAATATAGCCGACAACGTGACCTTTCCGCCGCAACGCGGCGATAACGCGCGACTTCTGCGACGGCGTGACGCGACAGAAGAACGACGTGGCGTCCACGCGTGCTAGGAGCGCCTCATCCGTCAAGGTCGCGATGTCGGCGCCGGTGAGCACCACGACATTGTCCAAGCCGAGATCGCGGCAAACATGCCGGGTGACATGTTCGTTGTCGCCACTGATGACTTTGACTGCAATACCAAGTCCTGCGAGCTCGGCCAGCGCCTCGCGCGCGCCTTCCTTGGGAGGATCAAGAAAGGCCAGGAACCCGCAGAAGGTTAGATCGCTCTCGTCCGTGAGACCGGCATGTTCACGATCAGGCTCGACCTCGCGCCAGCCAACGCCGAGCACGCGATGGCCCTCCGCTCCAAGCGCATTGAATGTTGCCTCGGCGGTCTGGCGGGCAAGCTCGTCAACGGGCTTCGCGGACCCGCCTTCTTCGAAGCGCGACGCGAGGCGCAAAATGTCTTCGGGCGCGCCCTTTACGATGAGGAGCCTCTTGCTTTCGCCCTCGAGTAAAATAGACACGCGACGCCGTTCGAAATCGAAAGGGACCTCATCAATTTTGCGCCAGGATGCGAGGTCACATGGCCCGGCGGCGAGAATTGCCTCATCGAGCGGACTCTTTAGACCCGTTTCAAAACCCGCGTTTAGCTGGGCCTTCCATAAGGCGGTGGGGCTTTCATTGCCGGCGAGATCGACGGCGCGGACGAACTTGATATGCGCTTCCGTCAGCGTCCCCGTCTTGTCGCTGCACAGGACATCCATGCTGCCGAGATCGTGAATCGCCGACAGCCTTTTGACAATCACCTGCTTGCGCGACAGGCGGATGGCGCCATGTGCCAACGTGACCGACACGACCATCGGCAAGAGCTCGGGGGTAAGGCCGACCGCGAGCGCCAGCGCAAACAGGAAGGAGTCGAGCAGCGGCCGGTGGAAGAGCAGATTTGCGAAAAGGACGAACAGCAGAAGCAGCGACGTGAGCCGAACGATCATCAACCCGAAATCGCGGATGCCGATTGCGAAGGCGGTCGGCGGGGGCTCCTTTTGCAGAGCGTGTGCGATCGATCCAAGTTGGGCCTTGCGTCCCGTCGCGAAAACCACGGCCTTGGCGGTTCCGCTGACGACAGAGCTACCCATGAAGATCAGATTGCCGGGAAAGGCACTCTCGTCCCGGGATGCGGCGGGCAGTATGGCGTTCTTTTCGGCCGGATAGGGCTCGCCCGTCAGCAGCGCCTCGTTGACGTAAAGGTCGCGCGCTTCGATCAGACGAGCATCGGCGGGAACGAGGTCACCGGCGCAGAGAAGGACGATGTCGCCGGGGACGATTTCCGCCGCCGGGACGCTGATGGCTTGCCCGTCGCGCAGAACCTTCGTCGAGAGCGAGACCTGGTCGCGCAGCCGCGCCGCGGCGCCCTCGGCCCGGTGTTCCTGCACGACGTCAAGAACCACCGACACGAGAATGATGGTGGTAATGATGATAAAGCTCGCAATATCGCCGGTCGCCGCCGATACACCTGCCGCGCCCAGCAACACAAGAACCAAAGGGTTGCGGAGGCGCGCGAGAAAGGCCGCGAAGATATGTTTGCGGTCTGCAGTTTCGATTTGATTCGATCCAGCTGCAATGAGTGCCGCGGCGGCGGCCGAACTGCTGAGTCCATTCTTGTCCGAATGCAGCGCCGAAAAAAGGTCTGGGAGAGTAGTCTGAGCGACCTCCGCTCCGACGAGTTCGCGTTCTGGTCCTTCGGTTGGGACGTGTCGCACTCGTAACCTGCTGTTCGCTGAGCGAAAAATTTGAAACGCACCGTACATAATGGCGTCAGGCGCTTCGCACTTAAAAATCCTCCGCTAGTGGCCATTGGCCTTCATGATTCGAAGACATAGGTTCCCGGCGCGTCGCAGAGCGGCGGGCACTGCGCCATTCCCATTGACGGCGGTGTTGTCCAAGGTCCGGAGCGTTCAGTGAGCCAAGTCGTCCATTCCGGCCACCAGGAGCCGTCCGCTCCCCTTGCCGCGCCCAACCAGGTGTCCGGGTCGATGTACGAACCGTCAGCACTCTTCGTCAGCACTCGGTATGAGCGGCCGGCCAGCCCCGGTTCCGATACGATCCCCGCATTGTGACCACCTGACGTGAGGAGGAAGGTCAGTTCAGTTTCGGTCAGCAGGTCGATTTTAAAAGCCGACCGCCATGGCGCGACGTGGTCGCGTTCGGTTCCGACTGCAAAGATCGGAACGCGGATATCGCTGAGCACCGCGGGCTTGTCGCCGGCGATAAACCGTCCTTCGGCCAAGTCATTGTTTAAAAACAGCTGGCGTAAGTATTCCGAATGCATGCGATAAGGCATGCGGGTCGCGTCGGCGTTCCAGGCCATCAGATCCGTCATATCCTCGCGTTCGCCCATCAAATATTCATTCACAATGCGCGACCAAATGAGGTCGTTGGAGCGTAATAGCTGAAAAGCGCCGGCCATTTGTTTAGAATCCAGGGTGCCCTCGCTTCGCATCAAACTTTCGAGAAAGCTGATCTGGCTCTCGTTGATAAACAAGGTCAGCTCGCCGGCCTCGTGAAAATCAACTTGCGCCGCAAAAAGCGTCACCGACGCGAGTCGATGATCGTGATCACGCGCCATGGCTGCCGCAGCAATCGAAAGCAGCGTGCCCCCGAGGCAATAGCCTACAGCATGGAGCTTTTGCTTTGGGACTATCTTACTTATCGCGTCAACGGCTGGCATAATGCCGAGCGCGCGGTAGTCGTCGAAAGAAAGATCTCGGTCATCCGCGGTCGGGTTATGCCAAGAGACGATAAACACCGTAAATCCCTGTTCCGTAAGATAGCGGACTAGCGAGTTCGTGGGTGAAAGGTCGAGAATGTAATATTTCATTATCCAAGCAGGCACGATCAGAATTGGTTCTGGCCGGACCTGATGTGTAGCAGGCGAATACTGGATCAGCTCGATAAGGCGATTTCGATAGACCACCTTACCCGGGGTGACCGCCACATCACGGCCGACCTGAAAGAACTCGGTCCCGACCGGCTTCTTTCCGCGGACTTGACGTTCGGCATCTTCAACGAAATTCTGAAGCCCGCGGGCGAGATTCTCGCCACCAGTTTTAAGCGTCTGCTCCATGACAACTGGATTGGTCAGAAGAAAATTGGAAGGCGCGGAAATGTCCAAGAGCTGCCGAGATACAAATTCGACGATCTCCTCGTTCTTACGGCTGACCCCCGCAATTCCCGTTGTTGCGTTGTGCCACCATTGCTGAGTCAGCAGAAACGATTGATAACAGATATCGTATGGCCAATGCTGCCATTGTTGGGCGTTGAAGCGATGATCTTGTGGGAGCGGTTTGATGCAAGGCTCGAATTCCTCTTGCTCGCGCAAAGCTCGCGTCAAGTAATTTACGAGCCGCGTCCATTTTCGGACGGATTTCGCGAGGAGCTCCGCCTGCTTCCCTGGCGAGATGGCCAGATGGATCGCCCAATCGAGATAGGCTTCCGCCAAAACGGCGGGAGAAAGTCCGCCGGTTATACGGGCAAGGGCAGCATGCACCGCCTGGTCGACGGAATGGCTGAAGCGAAGAAGTTCGCGGTCTTCGCTATCGATCGGGCGTGAAGAGGGGGTGGGCAGCGATGCCCCCGCATCCTTCGCGACAGCCGGTCGGAGCGGCATGAATGCGGGCCGCACAGACAGGGAGTCGAGCTTCGCCGGCAAAACCATTTTGCGCTCCGTAACAGGCGCTTAGACATACGCGAGGCAGGAGCCGGCGGCCTGATCCAGATCAACCTCCCAGCGGCGGCGCGTCGTAAGGTAGAAGCGAACCAGGGCGCTGCTCAGAAGCGACGATCCTAGTCCAAACTGGGTAGATAAGATGCGAAAGCGTATGGCGATACACCGACATCCAGGAGATCGGCTCGGGCACGCGCGCGCGTCGAACGACAGCAGTAGTAAAGTCGCGATCCGATCCGCCAAGTTTTGGCTCACAGGGATATTTACTTTCTGTACTCCTCGTCATTGAACGGAGAGAAAACCGGAGTTTTTATGCGGATAAAGCCGACATTTCCGGCAACGTGGCAAGAATTACAGGCCATCGTCAACTCGGAATAGCTACGTTCGAATCGCTCCGGGCTCTTAGCTTCCGCAGCCTCATTTAGGCGCCCCAATGACTGGTTTGCCGCGTTCACATATTCAACAGGAATATTCGTGTACAACAACGCCGCTCGAACCAGGCTTTCGCTAATCCGAGCCAGCTCGTACTTCGTCAGCTGCCAGTTTCCAGCTCTACCCGCATACCACAGCTTGATATGACGCAGTTGCGTCACTCCCATTATATCGGCGAGACTAATGAGATTGGAGGTGTCCGGCTGGCCCGGAGCGGGGCGGCCCGGGCTAGCGAAAGGAACGTCGTCTGCCACAGCCGCCGTCGAGGCGATGAATACTAGTCCAGTACTCACGGCCAATGCTGTCATCCGCCGCAGGTTCTTTTTCAAGCTAGCCGGCCGCATGCGCCCAATCCCCCAATGACGATCTCAATCACTGCCTGCCGCAAGGCTTTGCAAGGTCCAAAGCACAACGTCCGTGCTCACCGCTCCAAACGCCTGATTCAATGCTTTAACAGCCGCCAAAGCATCTGTTGCGGAACATGGCGATTCACTCCGAAACACCTTCGCGGCAACAAATTGCCCGGTATTGTTCATTAGCTTGGCGCTCAGCTCAACTTCCGCCGCTCCGTCGCCGGACGAAGATACCTGAAACGTGCGAATGTCGAGCAGCAGCTGAAAGTTTGCGGTGGATGCATCTGAGGGACGGCCGGCCTCGAGATAGTTCGCATTTTCGAAACTCTGAATAATCTTGGATTGAACGAGCTTCGGGAGCGCATCGCTCCACTGCGCCCCTTCGACCGCGACGATGGCGCCTTCGCGTGGCCGTAGCAGGATCCGCTGCGTATCCAGCGCAACCACCGCTGTGGGCTCGGGGATTACCAGCTGGCCATGAGGAACTTTTATATCCGGGCCAAATTTGGGAGCTTCAAGGTCGTAGACCGCAAGCTGCTGCTGCTTCGTGCTACCCCCAGTCAGGCGTATCAGTCCATCGACGATTTCATCGAGTCGATTGGAGTTGCGCGCCAGCACTCCCGAGAACTCATCGAAGTTGGCGATCGCGCTGTGCAGCGGCGCAGAATTTTCTGCCAAGACCTTGTCAATGTTCTGCAGCACGTCTCGAGCAGTCTGCATTGTGTCACGGCCTGCTCGGCGGTCGACGAGCAGCGTCGGCGGTTCTCCCCTGGGCGAGCCGAGTTCCGGCGCATCGCTTGCGCCGCCTTTCAAAACGATGGATGGCGAGCCCATGAGACCCGGCACCTCAACATCGACCCGTGTGTCGGCTCTAACTGGTGTCTTCCGCTCCACGGAAATCAAGGCGGAGACTTGGTTCGGCCGCTGCGGGTCGAATTTGATCTCGGTGATCTCGCCGACCCGCACGCCATTGAAGGATACGGCGGACCCGGTCCTGAGTCCCGAGACGCTGCCTTGGAAGATAAGATGATAGACTGCTTTCTCCCCGACGCTGCTCGTGTTGTGCAGCCAGTACACGAAGCCAAATCCGCCAACCGTGATCAGCAGGACGAACAGACCCATGAGGATATAGCGTGCGCGCGTTTCCA
>Ga0164305_10000137_pt1 | contig 23575 bp, 24 predicted proteins | sample Whisoiple_237_MG_FD_110215 | JGI IMG/M metagenome (GOLD analysis project Ga0164305, IMG submission 110215) | Soil microbial communities amended with pyrogenic organic matter from upstate New York, USA - Whitman soil sample_237_MG | ecosystem: Environmental > Terrestrial > Soil > Agricultural...
AAATGTATAAACATCTCGTCTCGCTCGGCAAATCGACATTGAAAGCACAGAAATCTCTGCCGATGGAGGACATCAACCTGATCGGCAGTCCCGCCGCGGTGATCGAAAAGGCCGAGCGCCTGAAAGCGGCCGGCGTTACGCATTTCCTCGGCCTGTACTTTGCGGCAAATGACGTGCAGGAGCTGCTCGACCAGATGCAACTTTTTGCCGAAGAGGTCACGCCGAAGATTGTCTGATCTCGACAAAGCAAGAGTCTTGCGCCCTTCGTCAGGTCCAAGCCCCCCCTCTTGGGTGGACGCCTCCCCTTCGACCGCGCTCGGTCAGCGTTCGCTCGGCGATCCGCAGCATCTCTTTCCGCTTTACCCGCCGCTGCTTCGCGGCTGTCCGTCGAGCAGCGATGCAGACATGCAATATCCGCTGGAGATCGATTACGATTACGAGCGCGTGCCGCTGGATATCTTCACGCAACCGCCGCTGCCGGGGCTCGAACGCTGGGCGCCGCTCCTGCCGCCACTCATGCCGGGGCTGTCGCTCAGAGAAGGCGGCACCGCGCTGATCGCCTCGGAGCGGATTGGGAAGTGGGTAGGCGCGAAGAGTCCAGTTCTCCTGAAGGACGAGAGCCGCAATCCGACGTGGAGTCACAAGGATCGGCTGAATTATTGCATCACCAGCGCCGCCGCCGCGGTGGGCGCAAGGGGCATTGCCGTCGCATCCTCCGGCAATCACGGCATCTCGGCCGCTGCTTATGCCGCGCGTGCCGGATTGCCTTGCGTTGTCATCACCAGCCCCTCGCCGCAGCCGATCTTTCTGCACTTTCTGAAGCACCTGCAAGCTGAGATTATCGTCGTGCCGACGGAACAGCGTTGGGCCGTCCTGAACGAGGTGATCGACGCGACAGGTTTCATCAGCGCTAGCAATCTGACGCGGTTTCACACCGGCAATCCATTCGGCCCCGAAGGCTACAAATCGATCGCTTTTGAAATATTCCTGCAATGCGACCGCAACATGCCCGGTACCGTGGTGATACCGACCGGCTATGGCGAATTGCTTTATGGGGTCGCGAAAGGCTTTCGCGAGATCGTGCAACTTGGTTTGGCCGAGCGCATGCCGCGCATCATCTCCGCCGAGCCTGGCGTGCGCGGTCCGCTCTCACACGCGATGCAGCGCAATGTTGCGGCGTTCGAGGTTGACGGTCCGCCGTCTCTCGCGGCCGGTATTTCGTGCACGGTGAGCAGCTATCGCGGCGTCAAAGTGCTGCGCGAATGCGGCGGCGTGGCGCTCACCTTTGCGGAGGACACGCTCAAACGAGCGATCGCCGCGCTCGCGCACGAAGGGCTTTGGCAGGAATACTCCGGCGTCGCCGGCCTCGCCGCTCTGTATGAGGCGCACCGGCGCGGCCAAACATTTGAAGAGCCTATAGTCGTGATCCTGACGTCGAGCGGTCTCAAGGATATTCCAACATCCGACGCGGAACCAAGGATGAGCAGCGCAGAAGACATTGCCGCGACGATTGCGCGACTGCGCGCGGTGAACGCATGCTGAAGATCGGCATCGCGTCAAACGGATGGGAAGCGCCAGACCTCCTGCGCGCCGTTGCGAAAGCCGCCGATCACGGATGTTCGGGATCCCTTTGGGTCGCCTCGCATCTGTTTCAGAGCGATCCGATCACGAGTTCGGCAATCGCGGCGGGCGCGACGGAAGCGCTCAAAATCGCGCTGATGGCGGTCAGTCCATTCGCCATGCACCCCGTCCACATCGCCATGGCCGCGGCGACGCTCGATCAATACTTTCCCGGCCGCGTGCAACTTTGTCTCGGCGTCGGCGCGCCGCTCGATTTGCAAGCGGCAGGCATCGAAGCGGAGCATCCGCTGCCGGCCTTACGCGAGGCGATCCGGGTAATACGCGCTTTGCTGATGGGCGAGAGCGTGCAGTTCGAAGGCGAGCGCTTCATGGTATCGGGCCGGCGTTTATCTTCCGGCAAACGGCACGTCCCGATCGTGCTCGCCGCCTCAAGGCCGAAAATGCTGGAGCTCGCCGGGGCCGAGGCCGATGGCGTCCTCATCAGCGCCGCGACGTCGCCGGCTTTCGTTCGCTGGACATTGAATCGCGTTGCCGAAGGCGAAGCCCGCAGCGGCCGCAAGGTGCATAAATGCGCTCTCGTCTATACCGCGGTCTCCGAAAATAGCCGCACCGCGCATGACAAGCTTCGACGCACGCTCGCTTTCGTGCTGCGCGGTGCACATCACGCGCACAATCTTGAGCTCGCCGGATCCATCCTGGACCAGGCGGCGCTCGCGGCAGCCTATCGCGACGAAAACTGGGGCGAAGTCGATCACCTCGTCACCGACGATATTGTTCGCAATCACGCGGCGAGCGGCACGCTTGCCGAGGTAAAGGCGGCCTTCGCGACGTATGAAGCCGCGGGTCTCGACGAGATCGCCCTCTCCGGTTTCCGCAGTCTCGATGATCTCTCCGCCATTCTAGATCATCTGCATTCCGCGAGATGAATGTGAGCCTGTCACCGCAACACGTTTTCGTGCGCCCATAAATCGAGTTGCGGCTTGCGGAAGCGCCGCACCACGTGCGGCCTAAAGAGGTCGAAGACAAGTACCTCATCGCGCTTGTCCTTAGGCCAGGGGACGAGACCGAACCCGTTCGGATCTCCTGACTTGGCGAAATTCGTCCAATAGCGCTCGAGCAGAGCCGCCATGCTCTTGTCGAAACTGGTATAGGTGATTTTCAGCTTCGGATCGGCGTGGAATTCGCCGAACACGTATCGCCGCTCGTCCCCGTGTGCCGCGCCCGGCATCCGGCCGCGCGCCTTCTCCGCCACATATTTGAAGTAATATCGGTAGACCGGCTGACCGGACCTTGCGTGCTTGGCCGCGAGAAAGCGCGCTGGCTCGGTGAAATTTTTGTCGGTGAGCACGCCTGCAACGACGGCACCCAGAACGTTAGTCTTGAGCGGATCGTAAAGGGTCAGAACGCGTGCGCGTAATTTGTCGTTCAAGGCTGCCACGATAGGAAAAGGATTGGCAATACGATCGGCATAAAGGCTCGCCTCGTAATCGTTCGAGCCGACAATCCACGGCACCTTCGCCTCCGCTCCTTTAGTGAAGACCTGATCGATATTGGCGGCAATCAGCTTGCCATCGAGAGTCAATCCGGGAGGCTCCGCCGCGGGATCCTCGTTGCCGGCGTTGAGAACCGTCTCGGCAGGTAGATTCCGTAATTGAGCGAGATCGTTTGCACCGGCTGCCTTGGCGAAAGCGGCACCCATCTTTTCCGCGGTCTGCAGCGGCACTGCCGTGTTGCGCCCGAAACCGGATTCCGTAATCGCCCGCGCAAACAGACCATGGGCCGCGGGCGTGCTCATCAACGCGTTGACGGAAATTCCGCCGGCGGATTCGCCAAAGATCGTGACGCGGTTCGGATCGCCGCCAAAGCCGACAATATTGTCCTTCACCCATTTGAGCGCGGCGATCTGGTCCATCAATCCGAAATTCGCTGTCGCGCCCTCGCCGGCTTCTTGCGTCAGTTCGGGATAAGCGAACCAGCCGAATCGTCCGAGCCGGTAATTGAGCGTAACGACAATCACGTCGTGGCGCGCTAGATTGCTGCCGGCGAGGGCCGGATCGGAGCCGGTGTCGCCGATAAAGCCGCCCCCGTGAATCCAGACCATCACCGCCAAATTGGCATTCGCTGGAATGCCCGCGGGACGCCAGACGTTGAGATAAAGACAGTCCTCGCTGATTGCGAGACGTGGGTCCAAGTCGCCCTTCCCCTGCATGCAGGCCGGCCCGGTTTTATCGCCGACGAGAGTTGTCGCCCAAGGGGCCACTGGTTGCGCCGGCTTCCAGCGAAGCGGCCCGATTGGCGCGGCCGCGTAAGGAATTCCTTTAAAAGAGGTGATACCGGCCGACGTGACACCGCGCACCAGACCTGTACGCGTCAACACCACCTCCTGGGCTGCCGCACCTTGCGAGCACAGCACGATGAAAATCGCCGCCATGTAAAGCAGACGCGCGCGCATTCTCATGGGAATGTCTATATCATGCCCAAGCGGCCGATCAGCTCTTGAGAAGCCACGCGAGCGAACGGCGCAACTGAGCGGCACCGTCGCGCTCGAACCAGCGGCCATGCGCGAATATCACCCGTTCGGGATCGAATGCGACAAGTCGCGCTGCTTTTTGCGCAACTTCGCTGCGATTCAACAAGAGCAAACCGCGCACATAAGCCGGCGCTCTTCCATTCGGAGCTACAATCCCAAGCACCCGCGCCATGACACGCGACAGCGCCGACAATTTCTCCGGTTCGACGTTCAGGACGAGATCCGTGAGCACGAGCGTGCGGCTTGCTCTGTGGAAGAAATCCACTTCCTTGAAAACCGGGGCTTTGATCAAGACCTGATCGATCTCGCCCGCCCAAGGCTCAGGCGCGTCGTCACCGAGCTCGCCATCGATGCGAATGCGGGCGGCGCGGACTTGCGATCTGTCTTTCAGACCGGCGACTGCCCAAGTCTTGGCCTGAGGACAGGCGCGCTGCCAATCGCGAAGGAACATCCAATGTCCGACGCTTGGCGCCAGGAGATGGCGGATCGGCCCGAGTGTTTCAATTGCGCGCCTCGATTCGTCGCTGTACTGAGCAGGCGCGTGCAAGAGCAGATCGCCATTCGCGAGACGAAGTATTGTCATCCGGAGCGGCAGCGGCAGGCCGCCGGCAACCTTGATCGGCTCGCAATCCACAATCCAAACGCCGTCCGCGATTCCTTTCGGCAGCCGCGAACGTGCATCGATACTCGCTTGCGCCAGAGGAGCGCTCCTCTCGAGACTGCGCTCTTATTTTCCGCCGAGATTTTGTGCCAGCGTCTGCGCCATCTCCAGATGTTTCTGCAAGGTCGGCAGCGCGTCCGACGCATACGAGGCGGTCGGGTCTTTCTTCTTGCTGTCGGCCTTGTATTCGGCAATGTCCTTCTTGTGATCCGCCACCATGTGCTTGGCGAACTGCTTGTCGAACGCATCGCCCGAGAGCTTCGATAACTTGTCGTAATCGGCTTTTTGTTTCTTGCTGGGTTCTTGCGGCGGGTCCACCCCGATATCCTTCGCGACGGCGGTCGCCTTGCTGTTTGCCTCGTTATGATCGGTCACCAGCTGCTGGCCAAAAGCCTTGACGTCGCTGTTCTGGCTCTTCTCTTGCGCCAGCTTGCCCATCTGCACTTCCGCGAGATTGCCTTGGATCGCGTTCATGATGAAGGCCTTGCCGGCGGGGTCCTTCGCAAGGGCAGGTGCGGCGTAGGCTAGGGCACTGGACGCTGCGATAGCAACAAGAAGCTTACGTGACATAGCGCGACCTCGTGCGGTACAGAATTTCGCCGACACTGAAACGTAAGGCGAGCCGGGGAGTTCCGACGCTCTGATGAAGCGGTTGGCAGTAAAGCGACAGGTCTTCTCGGTCGTTTCAAGCGGCGCGATCGCCGTCGCGCTCTTTGTTTGCGCGGTTCCGGCGAAGTCGGCGGAGGGCGCCTTGCGCGGGCATGGCGGTCCGGTGCGCTCGCTGGCGATTTCGCCGGACAGCAGCACGGCGATCTCCGGCAGCTTCGATCAATCCGCGATCATCTGGCGGTTGGAAACCGGGGCTGCCCTCTCAATGCTACGCTTCCATGACGGGGCGGTGAACGCCGTGGCGGCCATGCCGAACGGCCGTTTCGTCACCGCCGGCGAGGACGGACGGATCGCAATCTGGAAAACAGGCGAACCGACGCCCGTGCAAACATTTGAGGAGCACAGTGGGCCGATTGTCGCTCTCGCCGTTTCGGGCGATGGAGAGCAGATCGCTTCTGCGTCATGGGACGAAACCGCAAGCGTACGCGCGCTCACGTCCGGCCGATCGAGAGTCTTTAAAGGCCACCGGGGCAATGTGAACGGGGTGGATTTTCTGCCGGACGGACGGCTCGTTTCGACGGGTTATGACGCAACGCTGCGCATTTGGCCGAAGGAGGCGGATTCCGGCGCGGCATCGGTCATCACACTTGCCTCGCCTGTGAACGCTCTTGCGGTTACCTCAGACGGCGAAATCATTACCGCCGACGCTGATGGGGTGGTCAGTCTCTTCACCTCCGATGGAATGCGCAAAACGTCCGTGGAAACGCAGGAAGTGCCGATCACGTCACTCGCGCTTTCGGCCGACGGTTCGAGAATCGCGGCCGCTTCGATCGGCGGCACGATCACGGTGATCGATCGTCGTGCGGCGAAAGTTCTATTTCAAATCGCCGGAACGAAGCAGCCGGTATGGGCGCTGGCGTTTCGGCCAGACGGCCGCGAACTTCTCTCCGGTGGCAACGATCGCCTGATACGCCGCTGGAATGCCGCGACCGGCGAACCGATCGGCAGTGTCGCGGAAACGGCGTCGAGCGAAATACCCGCGGAGCTTGCCGGCGAGCGCGGCGCCGAGGTCTTCCACGCTTGCGCCGCCTGCCACACCTTGAAGCGCGACGCGGAAAACCGCGCCGGACCGTCGCTCAATCACGTGTTAGGGCGGCGCATCGCCACCGCGCCAGGGTACAACTTTTCGCCGGCTTTGAAGCAGCTCGACATCATCTGGAATGCGGAGACGATCAGCAAGCTCTTCGAGATCGGTCCCAGCCGCTATACCCCCGGCACCAAAATGCCGGAGCAGCGGATCGAGAATCCCGCCGACCGCGCGGCGCTGATACGATTCCTCGAAAAAGCGACTACGAATTAGCCGGATCGAGTTCCTCGCCCGAGGGCGCACCATTGACCTTTGTCGCCGCGCGCTCGGCAAGATAATCCTCGGTCATGCGGACCTTAGGCCGCTGCGGCACGATGTGCGGATCGAAGCTTTCGTTGACAACGGCCTGCACGCGGCAATCCTCGCACATCATCAACACCCGGACGCGGCTCTGTCCGGCATTCCCCGAAAACATCCAATGGCGGTTCTGCAGCTTGTCGATCACCCGCTCGACGCTCGAGCGCGTGCCGAACGCCTTACCGCATTCGACGCAATGGAACGGCTCTTCCTCTTTTATGACCCGCGGCGGCGCCTGCCACGCAGCAAAATCGATCTGCGGCTTCAGCGTGATCACATCTTCCGGGCAGGTTGCGGCACAAAGACCGCATTGCACGCAAAGGGATTCGGTGAAGCGCAACATCGGCCGTTCGGCATTGTCGCTGAGCGCATGTGTCGGACAGGCGGAGACGCAGGAGAGACAGAGCGTGCAGCCGGCAACATTTATGTCGAGTCCGCCGAACGGCGCGCCAGCGGCGAGCGGCACCAGGTCGGTAGGCTGCGGCGCGGCGAGATGCAGCTCGCGCAGGCTGAATTCGAGCACGCCGCGCTTTTCGCCGCGCGGCATGAAGCTCGCAGGGTTCGCAGAAGCCGTGCCGAGCGCGGCGCTCCACAGAGCCGAACCGAGCTCGTCCGGGTCATCGGTCTGGATCAGATCGACCACAGGGTCGCTCGCCGAGCCGTAGCCGAGCGCCTGCACGATTGTTTCCGCGAGTGTCACAGTCCTCTGCAGCGCCGCGCTATCGTGCTTTGGCTTCGCGCGAGTGAGGAAGCGCACGCCGACGGCGCCATAAGCGAACAGCGCCGCGAGGGCCTCGAGGCCGACTTGCGTCACCTCGTTGACGCGGACCGGCAGCACGTTCGCCGGCAGGCCGTCGCCGAAACGGGCAAGCGCGTCGATCAGCGGCTCGCCGTGATCGCCATCGTGGAACAGAACCACACCGTCGCGTCCCCCGGCATTGCGGTAGGCGAGCATCAGGGTGCGCACTTTGCGCATCAGCGCATCTGCGGGAGGCAGCGCATATTCCGCCGCGCCGGTCGGACAGACCGAGGCGCAGCTGCCGCAGCCGGCGCAGACATATGGATCGATTGCGACGCGATTGCCGGCGGGCGAGATGGCGCCGGTCGGGCAGACGTCGAGGCAGCGGGTGCAGCCGATGATACGCGAGCGCGAATGCGCGCAGAGCTCGGCGTGGAAATCGACGAAGCGCGGTTTATCGAACTCGCCGACGAGATGGCTCGCCTCGAAGAGAACGCGCTCGACCGCGGCCGGATCGCGTGGATCAGCGCGGAGGTAGCCGCTTCGCAGGTCATACGCGGTGAAAAGCGGCGTGCCGCCGGAGAGGTCCAGAATGAGATCGCAATGCGATGTCGCCCCGTCGCGCGACGAGCTAAAAACGAGGCGCGTTCGCGAAGACGGCGCCGGAACGGCGTAGTCGTTTATGCGAAGCTCGAAGGCGCCGAGATGGCCCTTGGCGGAGACGATCGTGCCCTGCAGCACCGGGAAATCGTTGGCGTGGCGCGGCGCGATCTCGCCCGGTTTCGTCAACAGCACCGTCACATCGAGGTGATCGGCGAGCTTTTCGGCGGCAGCGATCGCGACCTCGTCGCGGCCATAGATCAGCGCCACGCCCTTGCTCTCGAGACCGACGAGTGCGGCGGCCGGCATCGGCTCGGCCGCGGCAGCAAGCAGCGCCGCAATCTTCGGCCCAGCGGCCGCGGCATCTTTCGACCAGCCGGCGGTCTCGCGGATATCGGCGTAAGCGACGCGCTCAGCCGCGCCCACCTCCTCAGCCACTTCCGTGAAAAGCGGCGCCTCTCGCGTGCAGGAGACGGTGACCGGCCCGCCCGCGGCAAGGGCCGCCTTGAACAAATTCAGTTCGCGCCGGCACAATTGATTGCCAAGACGAAGCTCGCTACCACAAGCGCGCGCGAGGCTCGCCTCGTCGAGAGGCATCGTCTCTTCGCAGGAACAGGCGAGTACAATCCGACCGTCGTCTTGCAAAACTCATCCCTTTGTCGAAAGCGCGCGGCGCTTCTCGCATTTTTCGGCTCAAGGTTATACTGGAATATCGAATTAGTACTTCCGGAATCGCCCGAATATGGTCGCCACTGCAGCCTGCCTGCCGCTGCCGGACTTGCCGCCTGGCTTCGAGCTGACGGTCCTGCGCGAGCGCGAGGACGCCTTCCGCCATGCTTGCAACCTTGCGCCGCAGGCGGGCGCCGGCAGTCTGGTTTGGGTGCGGCGGTTCGATCTCCTCGAATTCGCGGTGGTGCTCGAGCCGGAAGAGCCGCTCGCCTCCGCCCGGCGGGCGTTCTTCCCTGCCATGTCGGCGCTGGCGGACGCGATCGGCGTCGCCTGTCCCCCCGAGAAGCCGGTTGAATTCGGCTGGCCGGGCACGCTTCTGTTCGACGGAGCCCGGCTCGGCGGCGGGCGGCTTGGCTGGCCGCCCGAATGCAGCGAGGAAGCGGTGCCGAATTGGCTCGTCTTCGGGGCGATGCTCATCGCCTCGAAGCACAGCACCGGCGATCCCGGCCTGACGCCCGAGTCTACCTCGCTCGAAGATGAAGAATGCGAGCTCACGCACGAGGCGCTGCTCGAAGCTTTCGCCCGCAACCTGATGCGCGGCTTCCACCTCTGGCAGCACCAGGGATTTCAGCCGCTCGCCGCCGATTATATCGCGCGGCTTGCGCTTCGTGCCGAGGGTAGCCGCGCGGACGTCGCGGAGAATGGCGATCTCGTCGTAAGCCGCGCGGGTTCGGCCGAGCGGCTCGCCTTCCTGCCGGCGCTCGCGCAAGCAGCATGGCTCGATCCAGCGACAGGGCGGCCGCGCCTATGATCAAGCTGCCGCGCACGATAAGGCTCGATCCGTCCGACACGTTCGTCTTCGAGCATCCGGCCGAATCTGGCGAATGGGCGGTCACCGGCTCGTTTCTGTTCTGGGACAGCGACATTGCAGGTCTCGCAGGAAAAGCACGCGCGGCTTTCCGCTCGGGCTTTCTTGGCGTGACTTCATTCGGATTTTCGACGCTGATCGTGGTGAGCGAAGCCAGCGAGCGCGAGCGCGACGAGGCAATCGACAGCCTCGCAAAACACATCCACGAAAAACTAGGCGCGCCAGATTTGGATGCGGCCCGCGCTGCTGCCGCCGAGGAGATCGCATTCGCGGGTTCGCTTTGCCGCGACGAGATCAACACGATCATTGCCATGCATCGCACTTTGGAGGACGGAAACATCAAGGAGCAGTTCCGCACCTTGCGGCCGCGTGAACGCGCGCATGTCGGCCCCGATTCGCTGCATGCTTACGCGCGCGCCTTCCAGTTTGTTGAAATCGACGAGGAGGCGGAAGAGCGCGTCGACATCGCCGGCTTTATGCGGGAGCCGCATCCGTGAGGGAGTTCTGGGTCTCGAGCGGCCATCATCTGACCCGCCGCACCGAAGGCGGGGGTCTCGCCGTCACCGACGAGCTGATTCTCGCGTATCTCGCTCGGCCGGAGCTCATGCCGCCGCCGGATGCGTCCGCCGCCGAGCGCGAGCTGCATGCCGCGCTTTTGCGCGACCCGCGCCGTGCCGTTGCACCCGTGGAAATTCAGGCCTTCGACGAGGCCGACGCACGCGAGAACTGGCAGGTGATGCTGGCTTTTCGCGACCGGCTCCTCGCTGCGCGGTCAATCGAGGCGGCTTATCTCGATCTCATCCGCAACGGCACCGGCAACACGCCGCCGCTGTTCTTGAACCAACTCGTTCATCTCATCTTGCGCAACGCGCTCGACGAATGCGAGGACCCCTACATCTTGCGGGCCGGCGAGCTGTTCTTCAGACCACAGCGCGTCTCCTTTCACGATGGAGCGGCGCTTCTCGCCGATGCGGAAATCATCGAGTCGCAGGAGCACAGTGTACGCTCGCCGCTGCTTGCGATGTTCGGACAGGAGCCTGCGAGCGAGCTCGACATCCTCAACACGGAGAATGTGTGGACTTATTGGAACCGCTCGGACGCATTCACCATGGCGCTCAACATCGGCTCCGACCGCCGAGCCCGCGAAGCGCTCGCGCGGGTGATCGAGACATGGGTCCGCCATCTGCTGCACATCAAGGTCAGTGTCGAACCGCTCGGCGCAATCGAGGATCGGGATTGGCGCTGGTTCGTCGGGCTTGACGCCGAAGCAACGCAGATCGGCAATGCGCTTTGGCACGGCGAGAAAATGGAGGAGGATGCGCGCGCGCGCCTGCTCACGACATTCCGACTCACATTCGCCGATGCCTCCTTTGTCGACGCACAAGTCGGCACACGCCCCGTCTACATCCTGCTCGCGATGACGCCCGGCCGGCTGTTGCGCGCGAAACCACAAAACCTGATCACCGGACTACCGCTAAGGGCGCATGCTCATGCAGCCTGACACCGTGCCGGAAAGCTCTTTCGAAGTCGGCGTCGTCGTCGCCAAGCGCAAGCTGAAAGGGCCGTGGGCGAGCCATGCCTGGCTGCCATGCGCAGTGCTGCCGGGGGCACCAGCCGCTGCTCCCTGGACGCGGCTCACGGCAAGCGAGGAGGAAGAGACCTTTTATGCAGGCTCCTTCGAGGTGTCGCTCTATCCGAGCGAGACTGCGCATTATCGTGACAATCTCACCTCCGGACGCCCTGCGCTTTGGGTGGCGCTCCGCCACATAGCCGGCGATGATTACGAGGTGGCGGCAGTGACCGCGAATCCTTACGAGGGCGAATCGATGGCCGAAGGGATCGGCGAGATCGTCGAGGCGGTGCCCATGCCGGCCGACATTCAGACCAAAATCGCCGAGTTCTTCGCCGCGTTCCATCAGGAGCGTCCCTTCATCAAGCGACAGCGCGACCGGCCGGATCCGGAGGCGCTTGCCCGGCGCGGACCCGGCTGTTCACCCGCCGGGCGAGACGACAAATGAGCGCGCAATCGAATTTCCTGTCGCGCTGGTCGCGGCTAAAGCGCCAGGCTGAGGAGAAGCGAGCTCCGCCTGATTCCGGCTCGCTCGCTTCCGCCGAAGGCGAATTGCCCCCGGGATCACCCGGCGCTCTTATTACTGCTCCAGCACTCCCGGAACTCACGCCAGAAGAGCTCGCAGCCCTGCCTCGTGTCGAAGACCTCACCCCGCAGACGGACCTCACGCCGTTCATGCGCGCAGGCGTTCCGACAGGCCTGCGGAACGCAGCACTCCGGCGTATGTGGGAGCTCGATCCGGCGATCCGCGACCGCGTCGGCGACGCGCTCGACTATGCCTACGATTGGAATGTCGCCGGCAGCGTGCCTGGGTCGGGCCCATTGCTGCCGATCGACGACGTCGAATCGATGCTTCAATCCATCATCAGCGAACCGGAGCCAGAGCGCGTGCCCGAAACACGAACGGTCTCAACCAACGACAGCCGCTCCGAGGAACCGCAAATCTCCTCTGGCCCACCGTCCCGGCAGGTTGCCGCCGCCTCGCCGGCGGACCCGTTGCCGCTCGATAATCAGCCGCCGGGTGGAACCGCAGCACCGGCTGAGCCCAGCCAAAAAGTCGCTGCCCAAGCCCCGCCGCGTCGCCACGGCGGCGCAACGCCGTTTTGAATAGTCAAATTTCCCATTGCGGTAGTTGTCCCCCCTCGTATGATCGCGCCCGGCGAATGACCGGGCAACAGGTCACGCTTGAGGTATGAATGCCGGAACTAGGGCTGGAGGCCATTGGCGCCGCACGCGGTATCGCGGATACCGCGTATGTCTTTGCCACGTCGGATCGCGTTCCGCCTTCGAATCCCGCCGAAGAAATCCCTGAGATCGACGATGTCGCAGTCGCGCGGGCGAACGAATATCGGCTGCTCGCATCGCTGCTGGCGCAAGCCCCCTCGCAAGAGCTTCTCGCCCGTCTTGCCAATATCTCCGGCGATGCGACGAAGCTCGGCGAGGCTCACGCCGCGCTCGCCGAATCGGCGAGTAATTCCGACGCAGACGCGATAACCCGCGAGTACTTCGACCTTTTCATCGGCGTCGGCCGCGGCGAGCTCCTGCCTTATGCCTCCTACTATCTCACGGGCTTTCTGCAGGAGCGTCCGCTCGCACAGATTCGTGAGGACATGGCGGCAATCGGCGTCGCCGGCGCCGATCACGTGTCGGAGCCGGAGGACCACATCGCCATTCTTTGCGAGGTGATGGCCGGCATGGCCGCGGGCGATTTCGCGGCCGATCTCGCGGCCGAGCAGCGCTTTTTCGAGCGCAATTTGAAGCCCTGGGCCGCGCGCTTTTTCGCCGATCTCGAGACCGCAGCTTCGGCCCGCTTTTACCGGAACGTGGGCCGCCTCGGGCGGCTTTTCATGGAGATCGAGGCACAAGGATTCGCAATGCTCGCCTGACGATCAGGCGGAATGGGACGGGTTCTGGAGCGTCCTATTGGGCGGCCCAAGGAGGAACGAATGAAGCGAAACGAAAAAAGCCGGGACGGAATGGACCGCCGCAGTTTCATCCGCACCTTGGGAAGCGGTTCGGCTGTCGCGGCGGCCGCTGCCGCGGCGCCGATTGTCGCGGCGACCGATGCGGAAGCTTACGACCCCGGCGCGGAACAGCGAAAGGCCCGCTACCGCAGCGACAGTGACGACGTGAAGGCGTTCTATCGCACCAATGGCTACGAGACGCTGAAGAAGTGAGGCGGCAATGCTGACGAAGCGCAGGAACGGCGAAGTAAGCCGCACGAAACTCTCCGCCATCACGGCTGGCTTGGCATCGGAAGGCCTCGATCGCCGCAGCTTCTTGCGGCGCTCCGGTCTGGCGGCCGGCGGCCTTGCCGCGTTCGGCTCGCTGCAGCCGGGCTCGGTGAAAAAGGCGAAAGCCGCGGGGACTGCTGTCTCCGGAGCCGACGTGGTGATCCGCAAGAACATCTGCACGCATTGCTCGGTCGGCTGCACGGTCACCGCTGAAGTCGTGAATGGTGTCTGGGTCGGTCAGGAGCCCTCCTGGGAAAGCCCGATCAACCGCGGCACGCATTGCGCCAAAGGCGCGGCGATTCGCGAGCTCGTGCACAGCGAGCGGCGGCTCAAATATCCGATGAAGCTCGTCAACGGTCAGTGGCAGCGCATTTCGTGGGACACCGCCATCAACGAGATCGGCGATAAGCTTTCCGACATTCGCGAGAAATCGGGCGCCGATTCGGTTTATTGGCTCGGCTCCGCCAAGTTCACCAACGAAGCCTCATATCTGTTCCGCAAATTCGGCGCGTTCTGGGGCACGAACTCAGTCGATCATCAGGCGCGCATTTGCCATTCGACGACGGTCGCCGGCGTCGCCAACACCTGGGGCTACGGCGCGCAGACGAATTCCTACAACGACATTCGCAATGCCAAGACCATGATCATCATGGGCGGCAATCCGGCGCGGGCGCATCCGGTTTCGCTGCAGCATGTTTTGTCGGGCAAAGAATTGAACCGCGCCAATATGATCGTCGTTGAGCCGCGCTTTACGCGAACCGCGGCGCACGCGACGGAATATGTGCGCATCCGCCCGGGCACCGACATTCCGGTGATCTGGGGCATGCTCTGGCACATTTTCCAGAACGGCTGGGAAGACAAGGAATTCATCCGCAAGCGTGTCTACGGCATGGACGATGTGCGCAAGGAAGTCGCGAAGTGGACGCCCGACGAAGTCGAGCGCGTCACCGGCGTGCCGGGCGAGCAATTGAAGCGCGTCGCCGAAATGTTTGCGAAGGACAAGCCTTCGACCTTGATCTGGTGCATGGGGGCGACGCAGCACACCGTCGGCACCGCCAACGTGCGCGCCTTCTGCATCCTGTGTCTCGCGACCGGCAATGTCGGCGCGCCGGGAACCGGTGCCAACATTTTCCGCGGCCATACCAATGTGCAGGGCGCGACCGATCTCGGCCTCGATGTGACGACGCTGCCGCTTTATTACGGCCTCGTCGAAGGGGCGTGGAAACATTGGGCGCGCGTCTGGGAGGTTGAGTACGATTGGCTGCAATCGCGCTTCGATGAAGTGCCGGCGATCGCCGGGCGCAAGCCGCGCAGCCGCAAGGAGAACATGGAAACTCCCGGCATCACTTCGACCCGGTGGTTCGACGCGGTGAATTTGCCTGCGGAGCAGGTGGATCAACGCGCCGGCATCAAGGCGATGATGGTGTTCGGCCACGGCGGCAATACCGTGACGCGCATCCCGGAAGCGGTAAAGGGCATGAGCAAGCTCGACCTGCTCGTCGTCGCCGATCCGCATCCGACCACATTTTCGGCGCTCGATGCGCGGCGCGACAACACATACCTCCTGCCGATCTGCACCTCGCTCGAGATGGACGGCTCGCGCACCGCCTCGAATCGTTCGCTGCAATGGGGCGAAGAGATCGTCAAACCCGCCTTCGAATCGAAGACCGATTACGAGGCGATGTATCTGCTCGCCAAGAAGCTCGGCTTGGCCGACAAGATGTTCAAGAACATCAAGGTCGAGAACAACGTGCCGTCGGCCGAGGAGCTCTTGCGCGAGATCAACCGCGGCGGCTGGTCGACGGGCTATTGCGGCCAGAGCCCCGAGCGGCTCAAGGCGCATATGAAGAACCAGTCGAAGTTTGACCTGGTGACGCTACGCGCGCCGAAAGACACTCCGGAAGTCGGCGGCGATTATTACGGCCTGCCGTGGCCATGCTGGGGCAAGCCGGAAATCCGCCATCCCGGCACGCACATCCTCTACAACACCAACCTGCATGTGAAGGATGGCGGCAGCTGCTTCCGCGCGCGTTTCGGCACCGAGCGCAATGGCCAAACGCTGCTCGCGGAAGACTCGTATTCGCTCGGCTCCGAGCTCACCGACGGCTATCCCGAATTCACCATGGGCGTCCTGAAGAAGCTCGGTTGGGACAAGGACCTCACCGCCGACGAGCTCGCAACCATCACCAAGATTGGCGGCAATAATGTCGATGCGGTGAGCTGGGCGATCGACCTCTCCGGCGGCATCCAGCGCGTCTGTCTCGAGCACGGCGTCATGCACTACGGCAACGGCAAGGCGCGGGCGAACGCGTGGAACTTGCCGGACCCGATCCCGGTCCATCGCGAGCCGGTCTACTCGCCGCGTCCGGACCTCGTCGCGAAATATCCGACGCGACCCGACGAGCGCCAGTTCCGGCTGCCGAATATCGGCTTCTCAGTGCAGAAGGCTGCGGTCGACAAGAATATCGCCAAGGATTTCCCGCTGGTCCTCTCGTCCGGCCGCTTAGTCGAATACGAGGGCGGCGGCGAGGAGACGCGCTCCAATCCTTGGCTCGCCGAACTGCAGCAGGACATGTTCGTCGAGATCAACACGGCCGATGCGGCGGATCGCGGCATCAAGGAGGGCCAGTGGGTTTGGGTCTACGGCGCCGAGAACGGCGCCAAGGTGAAAGTGAAGGCACTCGTCACCGAGCGCATGGGACGCGGCGTGGCGTGGATGCCGTTCCACTTCTCCGGCTGGTACCAGGGGGCCGACATGCGCTCGCATTATCCGCCGGGTACCGACCCGATCGTGCTTGGAGAAAGCGTCAACACGGTCACAACATACGGCTTCGACCCTGTCACCGGCATGCAGGAGCCGAAAACCACGCTTTGCCAGATCAGAGCGGCCTGAGCGGGAGGAATAATAATGGCAAGAATGAAATTTCTCTGCGACTCGGATCGCTGCATCGATTGCAACGCCTGCGTCACGGCCTGCAAGAACGAGCACGAAGTGCCGTGGGGCATCAACCGCCGGCGCGTCGTCACCATCAATGACGGCGCGCCCGGCGAGCGCTCGATCTCGATGGCCTGCATGCACTGCACCGACGCGCCCTGTGCGGCGGTCTGTCCGGTCAACTGCTTCTATACGACCGCCGACGCCGTCGTCCTTCACTCGAAGGATCTGTGCATCGGCTGCGGCTATTGCTTCTACGCCTGCCCGTTCGGCGCGCCGCAATATCCGCGCGTCGGTAATTTCGGCTCGCGCGGCAAGATGGACAAATGCACCTATTGCTCGGGCGGTCCGGAACCCGACCTGTCGGAAGCCGAATACGTCAAATACGGCGCCAACCGCTTGGCCGAAGGCAAGCTGCCGCTTTGTGCCGAAATGTGCTCGACCAAGGCGTTGCTCGCCGGCGACAGCGACATCATCGCGCAAATCTACAAAGAGCGCGTGATCAAGCGCGGCTACGGCTCCGGCGCATGGGGTTGGAAGACGGCGTATCGCGAAACCGTCGCGATCTAGGGACAAGGCGAAACAGGGGAGAGCGATTCCGTGAAAACCGGTTTGACAATCCGAGCCTTGGTTCTCGTTGCCGTGATGAGCGTCGTACCGCTTTCGGCGCCGGTTTTCGCGCAGGGCAATCCCAGCGGCAAAAACCCGACGGCCGATTCCGTTAACGAAGAGGCGCTATTCAAGAATAACTCGAAGCTCGTTGGCCGGATTTCCATTCCGGATGCGAAGGCAGCCACTCTCGAGCAGCCGCAGGGGCGCGAATGGCGCGGCTTCCACGAGGGCTGGATGCCGTGGATCGGCGCGATCGCCATCCTCGGCATGGTCATCCTGCTCGCCGCGTTCTATTTCACGCGCGGCCGCATCATGCTCGAGCGGAACGAGCATTCCGGCCGCAAAATCCTGCGCTTCAACACGTTCGAGCGCTTCACGCACTGGATGACGGCGACCTGCTTCATCATCCTGGCGCTAACCGGCCTGAATTACGTATTCGGCAAGCGCCTGTTGATGCCGCTGATCGGCCCGGATCCGTTCGCGGCCATCTCGCAATGGAGCAAATACGCGCACAATTTCCTGGCCTGGCCGTTCATCATCGGCCTTTGCTTCATGATGGCGGTTTGGATGGCCGACAACATCCCGAACCGCATCGATTGGGAGTGGATGAAGGCCGGCGGCGGCTTCTTTAACAGGACGCATCCGCATGCCGGTCGCTTCAACGCCGGTCAAAAACTCGTCTTCTGGGTCGTGACATTGGGTGGCCTCTTGATGTCGATTTCCGGCATCCTGCTGCTGTTCCCGTTTGCCGCGTTGGATATCAACGGCATGCAGACGATCCAGGGCATCCACGCCGTCATCGCGGTTCTGTTCATCGCCGCTATGCTGGCGCATATCTACATCGGCTCGCTCGGCATGGAGGGGGCCTATGATGCGATGGGCAGCGGCGAGGTCGATCTTGCTTGGGCGCGCGCGCACCACGATCTGTGGGTGGAAGAGCAGCAGGCAAAGACCGCCAGCGGGCCGCAGGTGCCGCGACGGCCGGTTCCGGCGGAATAGATACGGCAATTTCGAATTTCTTGGCGCGGGCTCTTGCCCGCGCGCGCTAGTGCGTTTCCTTGACTGAGGGATCGCCAGACCAGTTCTTCCCGACGAGATTGTAGCCGGGATCCGAGACTCGCGTGGCGGATGTCGCAAACGCCTTATAGGCGAGCGTCTGCTCCGTATTCAGCACCGCCGCCGCTCCCGCGGCGATGATCACCAATCCTACGATCGCATAAGCGAAAGCTTTCATCGGCGTGTCCCCTCGGGCGCGTTGTCTATTGTTGCTTCTGATCCGTGTCTTGCGGCTTCGCTGTGGGGTCGAAGAATTTCAGGTCCAAAGCCGCAAGCGCAAGCAGCGGCGGCGGGATGACGACACCGGCCTTGCGCATGTCCTGCGCGGCGTCGCGGCAGCCCTGCAGATTGTGATCGCGCGCCGCAGCCTCGACCTTCTCGATCTGCTCGGCGCTGGGTTTCTTCGGCGGCGGCGCAGCGGGTGCAGCGGGCGCCGGTGCAGCAGGCTTGGGGGCCGCCGCCGCTTGTTGCTGCGCGGGCGGCGCCGGCGGTTTCGCCGCATCGCCAGCCACGGGCGGCGGTCCTCCACCCCCCGGTTGCGCCGCGCCTTGCGGTCCCGAGGCTCCGGGACCGGACGGCGTCACCTGTCCGCTTATGCTCGACGATTGCTGCGGCGCGCCGGCCGATCCTGAGGGCTGGGACGCGCCCTGGTTTTGCGAGGGCGCCGTCACCGCCGTTGCCGCGTGGGCAGGCGGCTGCGCCGCGGCGGCTTGGGCTTGCGCCGGCGCCGACGCGGGCGCGCTAGGCGCCGGCGGGTGCACGAAGGCGAGAAACTCGTTGCAGAGATCGGCGGGCTTGCCGCTGCGTGCCGATGCGCCGGCGGGCTGACCCGCGGCAGTCGGCGCAGCGGTCTGCGCCAGGGCGGCCCCCACGCAGAGAGCCGAAGTGCTCGCGAGTGCCGCGAAGGTGAGCTTTCGCATCTTCCAAAACCTTATGCTTTTGAGACGATTGAATCGCTAACCCGCTCGGCTGTCCAGTCGTCTAGTCACAAAGACTAATAGCTCGGTGCGCCTTGCCGATCAGGTCGGTTTGCTTCGTTTGAAACGCCACAAGCGGATTCGGGCACGGTTGACGCTCGCCAGAATCACCACGCCGGCGAGAGCCGCGACGAGTCCGAAAACGCCAGATAGGTGACTACCGCTCATCGCCGTTTCTCTGATGTAGCCGAAGCCGGCCAGAGCCCAGGCGCAGCCGACAATGAGAAGGAACACGCCGATGACGTTTGGTAACAGCCGCATGCCTGAGGTGTTCTGCGTCACTTCGGCAGCACCTCGGTCGCGCCGTTCCCGCTGCGAGGGGCGACGCTTTTGCAGATCGCGCGGCGCTTTGCCGCCTCCACCGCAAGCCGCTCGACGCGGGCTTTTTCGCGCTCGCTCAGGCGCCCGAACAAGCGGAATTCCAGATCTTCGGCGCGTTTGGCAGATTGCATTACGAAACCTCTCGATGAACAACTCGGAAGGCATCGCTTTAGTTGCCGCCGCAGCGCGGTCTGTCTACAGGCGATCAATGTCCCCTGGCGCGCGTGCGAAAAATTTTGATCCTTGTGAGCCAGTCGCGGGAACCGCCGGTCTTACGGAAAATTCTACGCCGCGAGCGGGCATGCATTGTTTGCGTATAGTCCCGCCTAAACAAGGACTCAGCTGGGCGCCTTCCCCGGCCTCTCCGTCTGGCGCACAGCTCTTTTTTTATCGATACTTCGCGGTGCGTCAGCATCCCGCGAAGCGGTGGCGCCTCACCTTGATGACGTGCGCCGAAGCTCCGGCCGCCCCGGCTTTATGTGTCGCGGCTGGGGCTTCTTTTTTGAGATCTGCTTGTCGCGATTTGATTCCTGCTCGTGACGCGCCGCGCAGACTCCGCCGGTCGCTTCGCTACCGCGCTGACGAGGATGAGCAGCAGCACTTGCCCGAGCCGCTCCGGCAAGTGCTTGTCATGCAGTCCGATCGGACCGGGATCGTTCAAGACCGCATTGACCAGCGTCCCGAACATAACCTGAAACGCGAAGCCGATGTTTTGCGTCTGTGCGGCGCGTTTGCCCGCTCCCATGCGCGCGAGCAGCGGCGGGGTGCTCTCGCCGACGAATTGCTTGCCGAGCTCCTTGAACTCGCTCCAGCGCACCGGATGCGTCGAATTATGCTGCAGCGAGGCGCGCAGCACGCCTTCATTGTCGCGAAACCAGGCCGCTGCGTTCGCCGCGAAGAGGCGGCAGATTTCGGGTAAATCGGCTTTGGCCAGCGCGCCGCTTTCGCGCAGTTCGGCGAAACGCGCAGTGCCGCGTCGCGCCGCCATCAGCTGCAGCGTGCGGAAGTAGGCCTCCTTGCTCTCGAAGCGGCTGTAGAAGGCGCCGACTGTCGCGCCGAGCTCGGCGCACAGGCTCTCGATCGACAGCTCTTCGAGGCTGTTGGTCTTCAGAAGCTTCTCGCCGGCGGCGAGCAGCGCGGCAATGGTCTGCCGGCTGCGCTTCTGCCGCGCCGGGGTCACCCCGGGCAGGTCAAGGTCGATGTCGGCTGTCTGTTCGGTGTCCAGCACGCTTGCATCCTCTCCGCGATAATGATAACCATAGTTATCATTATTGAACGGAACAAGGGGCCCGCCTGAAGCGGAGCACCGAAGAAAAACGCTGGGACGTCTGGGAGGAGATCAGGTGGGCAAAGACGCCGCGCCGGATTTTGCCGGCACGATCGGCCGCACGATCGCCGAGTCGCGGCCCTTCTGGCCGGGCGTGAGGCCGCCGCCGAAGGGCGCGCCGAACATCCTGCGTTCTCTTCGACGAAGTCCGCTTTTCCGATTTCGGCCGTTACGGCTCGCCCATCCGCGCGCCGACGATCGACGCACTGGCGGCACAGGGCGTGCGCTATACCGGCAAGCCTTGGATGGCGAGCATGTCGGCCGGGCGGAAATGGCGCGGCAATAAAGTCGCCACGCAAGTGGAGCGGCGAAACGAGCATACAGAAAGGGGATAAGATGAAGATCAGCAAAGCAGAGCCCGGCGCTTGGCTCATCGTGGCGTTGCTCTTTGCATTCATGCTGATCAATTTCGTCGATAAGGCAGTCATCGGTCTCGCCGGCGTACCGATCATGCAGGAGATGAATCTTACCCCGGGCCAATTCGGTTTAATCGGCTCGAGCTTCTTCTTCCTCTTCTCCATCTCCTCCATCGCCACCGGGTTCTTGGTCAACCGCGTCCAGACGCGCTGGGCGCTGCTCGCCATGGGCTTGATCTGGGCCTTGACGCAATTCCCCATGGTCGGCAGCGTCGGCTTTGCTACGATGATCGCCTGCCGTATCGCACTCGGCGCCGGCGAGGGGCCGGCCTATCCCGTCGCGCTGCACTCCACCTACAAATTCTTTCCCAACGAGCTGCGCACGTTGCCAACCGCCGTCATTGCGCAGGGCGCCAGCATTGGCGTCATGGGTGCGCTGCCTGCCTTGAATTACATCATCATCAACTATTCCTGGCATTGGGCGTTCGGCATGCTCGGCATTGCCGGGCTCGCGTGGACGATCGCCTGGCTGATCTTCGGGCGCGAAGGCACACTCGACGAGACGCCGGCCGCCGCTGCGCAACAGACGCGCACGCGCGCGGTCCCTTATTCCAAGCTTCTGCTCAATCCGACCGTGCTTGCTGCTTGGTGCGCGTTCTTCGGCGCCTATTGGGCGCTGTCGCTCGGCATTTCCTGGCAAACGCCGTATCTGATCAACGGCCTCGGTTTTACCCAGCACGAGGCGGGTTACCTCGCGGCGCTGCCCTGGGGCCTCAGCGTCTTCACGGTGATCGCCGCCGGGTGGCTGTCGCAGCGGCTGCTCTTGAACGGCGCCTCGAGCCGGCTCGCGCGCGGCGTGCTCGGCGGCGGCTGTGTTGCGCTCGGTGGTATTGGCCTCATTATCATGCCGCAATTGCCGGGCGCTGGACTGAAGGTGGCCATGGCCGTCGTCTCCACGTCCCTGCCGGGCGTGATCTATGTCGTCTGCCATGCAGTTGTCAGTGAGATCACACCTGTTGCGCAACGCGGCGCGATGCTGGCGATCGGCAATGCCGTTGGCACCTCAGCAGGACTGCTCGCGCCATACATTATGGGCAATATTATCGAGCATGCTGCGACGCCGCTCGATGGATTTAGCCGCGGTTTCGTCATCTGCGGAATCATCATGGCGATCACCGGCACGATCGGTATGATGTTCATGCGTCCGGAGCGCGATCGCGGCGGTCTTGATGAGGCGCGCCTGTTCGCGCCGGATGTGCCTGCCGCAGGAGAGCCCGCGCGCGATGTCGCGCCAACGCCTGCAGCCTGAGATGAGGGAGGGGACATGGCTGAATTCGATTATGTGATCGTCGGCGGCGGCTCTGCCGGCTGCGTCGTCGCAAGCCGGCTCAGCGAAGATCCGCGCATCAACGTCTGTCTGCTCGAAGCGGGCGGTGCCGGCAACAATTGGCTCGTCAACACGCCGATAGCAACGGCTTTGATGCTGCCGAGCAAAATCAACAATTGGGCGTTCGAGACGGTGCCGCAGCCTGGTCTAAACGGACGCCGCGGTTATCAGCCGCGCGGCCGGGCGCTCGGCGGCTCCAGCGCGATCAATGCGATGGTTTATATTCGCGGTCATTATTCTGATTATGATTACTGGGCCGCGCTCGGCAATTCGGGCTGGGCTTACGAGGACGTGCTGCCGCATTTCAAGAAAGCCGAATGCAACGAGGATTTCCGCGACGAATATCACGGTAACGATGGCCCGCTGAACGTCGCAAAGCTGCGCTCACGGAGCCCGTTTATCGAGTATTTTCTTGAAGCTGCGCAGCAATTGCAGCTTCCCTCGACCGACGATTTCAACGGCGACAGACAAGAGGGTATCGGTACGTACCAGGTGACGCAGAAGAACGGCGAGCGGTGTAGCGCGGCCCGCGCCTACATCCATCCGCACATGTCGCGTCCGAACCTGCATGTCGTCACCGGAGCGTCGACGAGGCGCATCCTTTTCGAGAATGGCCGCGCCGCTGGCGCTGAATATCAACGCGGCGACAAGGTGGAGCGGGTGACCGCGGCACGCGAGGTCATCGTCAGCTGCGGCGCTTTGCAGACGCCGCAGCTGCTCATGCTGTCCGGCATCGGCGACGCCGCGCATTTATCCGAGCATGGCATCGAGGTCGTGCAGAACCTGCCGGGCGTCGGACGCAATCTCCAGGACCATGTCGATTACGTCTTCGTCTACAAGTCCAGGCATGCGGACCTGTTCGGCGTATCGCTCGGAGGCGCACGGCGGCTCCTGAAGGAGATCGGCCTCTATCGGAAATCGCGTCTCGGCATGGTGACATCGAATTTTGCCGAAGCCGGCGGGTTCTTGAGCACCGGAGCCAACGGCTCCGCCCCTGACATCCAGCTGCATTTCGTCGTCGGCATGGTCGACGATCATTCGCGCAAGAAACGGCTCGGGCACGGCTTCTCCTGCCATGTCTGCCTCCTGCGTCCGAAGA